>Ga0209992_10003854_pt1 | contig 12256 bp, 12 predicted proteins | sample 2SBtaG_2_FD_182564 | JGI IMG/M metagenome (GOLD analysis project Ga0209992, IMG submission 182564) | Deep subsurface microbial communities from Kolumbo volcano to uncover new lineages of life (NeLLi) - 2SBTROV12_ACTIVE470 metaG (SPAdes)... | ecosystem: Environmental > Aquatic > Marine >... | reverse complement strand
TTGTATAATGATTCAGATATGGCATCAGCAAAATTACCAAAATAAAAATCCATATCACCGCCTTGAAATATATCGCTTCTAAGTAGAACTCTTTGTATTGGTTTGATGAAAATTTCAGTTACAAATTTTATATTATAATCATCCATTACTTTTTTCATAAAACAAAAGAACATACTTATTTTTGATGCATTATCGATCATCGATTTTAATTCATTTGGATTAAAGTCATATCCTAGGATTAAAAAAAATCCCTTCAGTGTTAGAAAATAATGTGGAATGAAATTTCCTTTGTCATTTTCTATTTTACCCGTATTAATTACATATCCAAAATCTATTGGATTTGGAGATACTATGAAATTTCCCTCAGAGTCTGTAATTTTTTTCCCACTATGTGAAAGTTTTCGTCTACCAGTAAGCAATCGTTTAAAATTTGATCTTAATTTTTCAAGATATATTTTCCTAATTTCATTTAATGCAATATCACTTGCATCCCAAGGGAAAATGTCATCAGGATCATTATCAGAATTATTTTTTGAGTCATCATCAGAATTATTTTTTAATAGTTTATGGAATTTGTTTCCATAGATGAATTTTGCAACATCTGTAGTTTTTGAACTTCCGTTAATTGCCAATGATCCTAACAAATCTACAACATTACCCTGCTTTCCTCCTTTGAAAATATCAATAGATTTTGACGGATAAATGGTTGTCCAATTTTCGCTTTTTATCATAGATTTTACGCCTGATACCATGCCATAATAAGATTTAACGGTTTACTATAAAGTATCACGATCAAATATTATAAATGCAAAACAACACAACTTGTTCAAATTGCAAGAATAATCTAGAAGAACACAGTAATGAACAATTACGGCAATGCGCTTTAAACGAATTATCAAAAATTAATAGAAAAAACACAACATTTGATCTAGAGTCCAAATCAAAATCAAATGAAAACCATGTTGGGGGTTCTAATAGTGGTTAGACAAAATAAACTAGATAAAACCCACAGTCCATCTAGAATAATTTATACTGCACTTGAGAGTAAATGTCCTCTGTGTTTAGCATTACATAATAAATCCAAAAAATTTGGCACACCATATCATTTACTGTATCATCTTAACGAACATAATTCAGATGATGAAAATACAACAAAGATTACAATTAAAGAAATCAAAAGTACTGTAAAACATATTTGCAAAGCCATTAAATGGAGGATGTTTTTTCAATGACTAAAACATTAAGAACAAAATTCCTTGAAAAATATATTTGCTATTACTGTGGTGAAGATATTCACAATTATGAATTAAGTAAATTGTTTGACGGTAGAATAGTCAAAGCATGTTTTGAATGCTATGATACAGTTGAGAGTGGAAAGAGAAATTACTATTCCAAAAACAAGAGGAGAGAAAATGAATAAATCCAATTCAAAGAGAAATCCAAATCATTCTGAGGAAAGAGTTCAATGTATAGAGTGCTCTAAAATATTCCTAAAAAATGGTACAACAGATAAACTACATTCAAAACAATGTACTTCAACAGAACTTGTACCAGCCAATAATGGAATAGACATTTTAGAAGAATTAGTAAAATTCTATAAAAAAGAGATCAAAGAGGAAGACAACAATATACTCAAACTAATTCTTTATGGATTATCTGCATTTACTACAAACCCAATCAATAACAGATTATTTGCACCAAGTGGAGAAGGGAAGACATACTTGATAGAAAAGGTTAGTGCAACTTTTCCAGAAGATTCATTGATAAGACTAAGTTCTGCATCCGCACAATCATTCAAGTATGCACACGGAAAAGAGGTAATTGAAGAAGAAAATGGTGAATTTACGCCTATTGAAGAGAAAATGGCCCCACTTGAGGAGGCATTAGAAACTGTAAGTAGTAAAGAGAAAAAAACCATTGAAAAACAAATAGCACAATTACACAAAGAGGCTTGGTATCTGATTGATTTCCGTAACAAGTGGTTGATCTTTTTGGATTCACAAAACATGGCATTGTGGGAATCACTCAAGACATTACTATCTCATGATTCAGAAAAGCAAAGACATCAAGTGACAAACAAGATCAACGGACGAAACACACAGGAAAGAATGATATTTTTGAGTAGTCCAACTGTAACTTATTGTTCTGCTAAAGATGAATCAAATCACAGTATTGCGCCAGAAATGGAAACAAGATTTGATACAACATACCTAAAAAGTAATCCAAAAAAATATGAAAAAAGTATTGAACTAATATCTCAAAGACATGGACTACCAAATGAAATATTTGAAGAGGAGGTTGTATCGGAACATGATTTAGAGCATGCACAAGAACTTACATTAATTCTAATTGAAAATGTTAAAAGATTTGGCTCAAGTAAAAATCCAATTTTTAATCCATATTCAGATAAACTTGCTAAACTATTCCCACACGATTCAGGTTCTAGATCAAGGCAATACAGTAGACTAGTACAAATGATTACAGTGATCACACTATGTTATGCAAACAAAAGATGTAAAGTTGTAATTGAAAATAACACATATCCAATAGTAGAGTTACAAGATATAGAAAAGGCAGTTTCACTAATGAAGGAAAATTCCACACTACCTTCCCAGAAGATACAATTCTTCAATGATATATTCAAACCAGTTTTTGAGCAAACTGCTACTGAAATATCACTAGTTAATCAAACAGTCAATGCTGTAACTGCAAATGATATGGTGGAGGGAATAAAAAAACAATTCAAGGAACAGGAAAGTTTGGATAGGAAAAAACTCACTGAAAACTACCTTAATGCTTGGGTAGACTATGGATTACTAGAGAATGCACGAGATCCTAGAAATACTTCTAGAAATATTTACTGGATTGCAAAGCAATATGAGAATCAAAAAGTTGGTCTTGAAACGACACTAATCGACACTTCGACACTTGATGAGTCATGCCTAGAGTCATTTGTAAACAAATACCTCAAGCAACGATTGGAGTCAGGGAAATTAAGACTAATTGATGATAAAGATCAAGACATCTCACTGGAGATTCTAGTTCAAAACCTTTCCTTAGATAAAGACACTCAAAACGCCACTCCTACCACTCAAAATAGTCACAAAAATACTAGTGGCGAGATAACGATTAGTGACGATTCGGAGGCAGATAATGACTAAGGACATGGTCAGACTTGCTTTGGATTTATTATTTGAGCACTTTGAGCAACCGTACTTTCCAAGAACCATATCAACAAAGAAATTTGGCAATGCTCAAGTTACAGTAAACTCTATTGATGAAATTATGTCATACTTTGAGGAATCAAAGTGGTTTGATTGCAGGATATCATTATTTGGACAAAATGAAATTGAGCAGATAAGACCTAATGCCATATTCATTGATCTTGATGATAAGAGTGCACTTGAAATTGTAAAGATCAGAATACATGAATTGATTGGAGGTATTCCACTAGTCATTTCTACTGGACTAGGTTATGCAATCATTCAACCAATTCAGATAAAGTCCATGATTGGGATAAATATGTCAAGTCTAACTGATTATGAAGTATCGCAAAAATTCCTAAAGTTTGCAAAGAATTATCTTACAAATGGTAAAGCAGATTCTAAGAACAATCCAAGCTTGAAGAGTTGTTTGGTTAGAGTCCCACATACAATTAATTCAAAGAATAGTAAAACAGTAGAGTTTATGGAATCGTGGGATGAACAAAGAGTATCAGTAAAAAATATTCCATTTAAAAAATACATTGAACATATCACTAAGCAAGTTCATAGGAATTATACTGGAATTATTAATCCAAAAAAATTCCAATGGGTTGAGCAATTACTAAAAATAAAAATAGATGATCATAGAAACTTTCTTCTCTTTGATGTATGTAGATACTTGGTAAACATTAAGGGATTATCTGTTGAACAATCAACTGATATTATTTACCAGTGGCTTGATTCCCCAAAGTATTCAAAATCAAAAATCCAATACGAAGTAAAAATAGCATTAAAAGATAGAAAATTCCCACGGAAATTAGAGACCATTAAAAATACAGATTCTGATATCTTTGAGCATTTGATGTTTCTTGGAATTACAACATTTGATAACACACAGATTTCAACAAAAAGAAATCAAATCATTGAAAAAAATGCTAAAAAAGCATTATTACCTATCAATATCAGGCGTGAGAAATGAAGGGTAAAGAGAAACGTAATTTGCAAGTGCAAGAATTAGTATTGTCTGGATATACACAAGAAAGAATATCCGATAAACTCAACATTTCAATTAGTACGGTTGCAAGAACCATAAAAAAACAACGTAACAGTAGCAAACAATGGTTAGAAAACCTTGCACTAAATGATTATGCACATATTTATCGTGAAGCATTGGCAGGATTTCAACAGGATTTAATGCACCTAAATGATTTACTTGAAGATCCTAATATTCAAGACAATGTCAAATTACAATTACAAATTCGGAAAGCTATTACTGAAACTCGTTCAAAAAGATTAGAACATCTCCTGCGCGGTCCCGTAGTATGGTCAATGAATGCATTAATTCAAAAATGCAATCCATCACCAATAGAACAACCTACAATGAAGAGTTTAGGTGGGATATCTGGAGTGTAGAAATGGGAATTGTACAAATGTTTGGGTGTATGGAATGTGGGAACATATTTCATACAGGTTCGGCTAAAAATAGAAATCACTGCCCAACATGCGGTCATAGTATGTACAATGCTAAGAAACTTGAATGGGTGGAGATTTGAGAAATGTCAAACAAAAGAAAATGTCCAAACTGTCAAAACACCAATTATGCCAAAATAATTTACGGATTAATTGCAGATATGTATGAGGTAGAAGAACAGATAGAGAAGGGACAAATCATGTTAGGAGGGTGTATCGTAACTGGAAATGACCCAAAATGGAAATGTAATGATTGTGGAACTAGATGGTAGCATCATATTTGATTATCATGAATGGTGTATTTGGAATTGAGCATATGGATGGTTACAATATTTTTATAATTACTATGATGACTCACTTGGCATTTGGTGCAATACTAGGAATGATTGTACAAAAATGGAAAAAGATTCTATATCTATTATTGATTTAGAAAAGGAAGAATAATTGAAATCCAAGAAAAAACAATTTTGTGGTTACTGTACAGAAGACAAGTGTTTACTAGACTGTAAAATTTGTAATCTAAAGTTAAGTAAGGGGTGTAATTGTGACTGTTAAAGTGAATATTCCATTAAATATTCTAGGAGTAAATTGAAGATATGGTAAGTCAACCAATTTGGATTACAATCATAATTGGTGTATTCTTTATAGGAATTGGTGTTAGTTATGCTTATTTTGCAAATACCTATGATCCAATGTCTATGAAATTTCAGAATCAAGAACTATTTGATCAAATGATGTTAAACAATCCCAAAATGTCTCAGATGTGGATGGATTCAGGAATGATGGATGAATCTCAAATGCAAGAACATATGATGAATATGATGAAACAAAATCCACAACAAATACAACAAATGATCATGAATAACATGTACGATTCTGATCAAATACAAATGATGGAAAACATGATGAAAGATATGATAAATAGAATGCAAAATGATCCCGAATTAAAACAAGCAATGATGGAACATATGCACAGAATGAAATCCTCTATAGATGCTATGATGATTACTGATGAGTCTATAAAAAAAGAAATGACTAATACAAAAACAAACTTTACTTCAAATGAACTTCAACAAGAAAAGTTTAATCTTGAAAATAAAATTGACTTATGTACTTCTGATTGGTACATAACAGGATACTTTTTACCTATTGAATCAGATTATTCTGGAAAATCAATAAAAGTTTCTATAAACAAAATTAATCATATTTATTTAGCAGATTTCTTGGAAGTTGTCAAAATAGAAGGATGGGGGAAAACCCATGATGGAAACTATCTTGGATGGGATCATGGTGATTTTATAATCTCTGATAGATATCTTGATGCGTACGGTAATGATCTCAAAGTTGGAATAGTTGCAGTAGACAATTCAGTTATTTCTCATGGTTCAGAATTAATTATTCCAACTTTGCCTGAGCCTTGGAATGATATGGTCTTTTCTGGTTTAGATGAAGGACCTTCAATTAATGGAAAACACATTGATGTGTTTACTGGAGAAGGAACAAGTGCAGAAGGTGAGACGTTTCGAATTACAAGTTATGACAATAAAGTATGTATACAAAATTAATTTTCATACATATTTGCATCGTATTTAATCCCAAAAATAGATCTATTTTATCTGCCCATGAAAGTAGGTATTAACAAAAATCTTCGATATGAACTACATGCATATATCTCAGAGATTTGTGTAAAAGATGTATGATCATGTATATTCAGAAATAATCAAAAGAAATTATACAATATCAGAGATCTATAAAGATTGTTCAAAATGAACACGTATGTGATAATATCGTAATATTTCCAGATAAAACATATGGGATTTTATGAATCAACAGTCCTCATAGTTGAAGACAGTCCAGCTATAACCATGATATTGTCAAAATATGTAAAAAAAATAGGTTTTTCTAAAATCATTTCAACTAAAACAGGGGACATGGGTATTAGTAAATTTGAAGAATTGTTGGAAATGGGAATTGTACCATTAGTTTTTTTAGATTATGAATTACCAGACATGAATGCATCTGAAATAACGCCAATTTTATTTTCCAAAACTCCAGAAGTGAAAATAATTTTAGAAACTTCAATGGACAAAGATAATGAAATTGTAAGAAATCTATTTTCATTAGGAGTATCACATTTTGTATCAAAGCCTTTACGATTTGAAAATATAAAACAAGTTGTCGATACAATAAAAACAGAATCAGAATTAGATGAAAACGTAGGATTAGAGTTAGATAAAATAAGTGAATATTTACAAATTGCACATAGAGCTAGCGTGACAAGAATCGCACAAAATTGTGGTTTTGCATCAGAACATGTTTTATCATTTCTAAGAGGTTCAGTTTCAAAAGGACAAGTTATGGAAATGAATTCAATAAAAGAAATTTTATGTAATGAATGTAATTCTGTAAATATTTCAACAATATTTTCTTGCCCAAAATGTACTAGTAACAATTTTGATAAAACAAAATTAATCGAACATTATGATTGTGGAGCAATTCAATCTGAGAAATTATTTGAAAATAATAAATGTCCTCAATGTAAAAAAGATCTTAAAGCATTAGGTGTAGATTACAAAATCATGTCAAGTTTATTTACATGTAATGAATGTACAGAACGATTCCCAGATCCCAATATGGATATGAATTGCATCAAATGTGGAAATAAATTTACATTTACAGAAGGTAACTGGATTAATAGTCCAACATTTATGTGGATGAAAGAAGTTTTAGAACAAAAAGAATCAACTGAAATTACTAATGATGAAATAATGAAAATGGTTACTTTGGAGGGTTTTGACAAGAAAGTTATTTTTAAAGAATTTGACAAAAAGGTTTTAGAAATTGAATAAAACTATTCTGATAACAAAACTTGAAGACGAGATAAAACAAACAAAGTGGAATAGAATAAGAAACAAGTATTTGTTAAATCGAATAAAACAAAATAATGAAATTTACCAATTAGACAAAATATATCTTGAAAAAATTACAAAATTAAAAATAGTTAAAACTGAAAATAAATCACAGCAAATTTCTAAAAAAAATGCAACAATCAACACAAATTTAAAGTTGAAAAAATGTAATACATGTCATAAAGAAATCAAATTAGATGAAAGATCATCAAAATATGGACATGTTTGGCATCATGAATTATGTTTTAATAAAAAAGATAAAGAAAATTGCAAAAATTTAGATAATAAAAAAGACAGAAAAAAGATAGTAAAAAAAGATCCTGTAATAATTGGTTTTACAATAGCAATTTTTGCAATTTTAATTAGTGGTGTATATTTCATTTTAGGGCCAATAAGCATGATATCTATGGGAGTGGGAGGAGTTGTGACAGCATATTATCTACTCAGAACATCAACAAAATCTTTTCCTCAAAATAAATCTGGAAAAAATATGCCGTCTGTATTTTTAATTTTTTTAATTGTCTCACCATTTATTATTGGTGGAATGATAATCTATGAAGGGTATTCTCTACTTGAATCACCTTCAAGAATAGTTTTGTTATGGTCAATGACCATATCGTTTTTTACAACAATGTTATTTGTTCCATTAGCTGTATTAAGTAAAAATAGAGAAGATCTACGACCAGACATTAAATCATATCCGAGAATGTCTGTAATTATTCCAGCATATAATGAAGAAAAAGTAATTGCACATACAATTAGGGGTTTATTGGAAACAGAATATCCAAACAAAGAAATAATTTTTGTAGATGATGGAAGTACAGACAAAACATTAGATATTGTCAATCAATTCAAAGGTAAAATCACTATACTTCATAAAGAAAACGGAGGTAAAGCAACTGCATTAAATTATGGAATAGCTTGCTCAAATGGTGAAATCGTTGTCATAGTTGATGCAGATACAATCATTGGAAGAACATCACTTAAAGAAATTGTAAAAGGTTTTGATGTTCATAAAAAAGTAGTAGCAGTTGCAGGAAATGTTAAAGTAAGAAATAGAACAAATTGGATTACAAAATGTCAAGCATTAGAGTATATTACTGGAATTCAAATAGTAAGAAGAGCTTTTGAGATATTTGGTTCAATCACAATTATCCCAGGAGCTTTGGGAGCATTTAAAAAATCAATGCTCGAGGAGTGCGGATCATATGGAAAAGATACAATTGTGGAAGATTATGATCAAACAATAAAATTACTCAAAGCAGGATTTATCACTTCTGGAAGTACAAAAGCTACAGCATATACTGAGGCACCAAACACATTGAAAAATTTTGTGTTGCAACGTAAAAGATGGTTTAGGGGAAATATTCAAGTTTTTAAGCGACATTCTGATGCTCTAACAAATCAACGATTTGGTTATCTGCAAAAATTATCATTGCCATATCTTTTCTTAGGCATGGTAATTGCCCCAATTATTGGATTAACTGCGATAATTAATGCAATTTTTGGAATAATTATAGGTGATGGAATGTATGTTTTACAAGTAACTTCAATATTTGTAGGAGTTCATTATCTAATGACTGCTCTAGCTTTGAGAATTGATGGGGAAGATATGAAATTGTTGCCATATGCGGGATTTTTGGTATTTGGATATAAACAAATTGTTGATATTTTACTTTTAGTAGCTCTAATAGAAAATTTCCGAAATACAAAAGCCATGTGGACTAGTGCAAGAAGAATAGGGGTAGTAAATGAAACAAAATAAAATAATTTTATTATTACTAATAACCACAAGTATTTTGATATTTCATTCAATGAATAATGTATATGCTGAAGAAACACAAACAATAGAAATTGAAATAAAATATACTGATGGTGATAGGGCAGAGTATTATGGAACAGAAATAATAGTTTATCAAGACTTTAACAAATCACCGATTTTAAAAAAAGAATTAATTGCTAATCCAGATTCAATTACAGTTGAAAAATATCATAAATACAAAATTGAAGTTTATGTTAATGGGATATTTGTAGATGTCGGATATATTCAATTAGACGACACTCCTGTAAAAATGGATTTGAGTATTCCATTGACTGGTGGAATACAATTTGAGATATTTTATCAAGATGGTGTTACTCCAATTAATAGAGCAACATTTGTGTTAAAATCATTTGACAATAGTGAATTAGGAAGGGTAATAACAAATGACAAAGGGCAAACAGGACGTTATTGGATTCAATCAACAGTTAGAGAAGCGGATCATTATATTGCAGAAGTATATCTGGATGACATATTTTTAAAATCATTATCATCAATTAAAATTCAACCAGGAATTGCAGTTAATCAAAAAATTATTACTAATATTCCAAAAATTATTGAAGATTTAATTACAATAAATTTGTATGATGATTCTAAAAAAATAAAATCAACTGATGGGGATTATACAGTCACTTTGAGTGATATGTTAAATGAAAATAATATCAAATCTAAGGTGAATTCTAGAGGTGATGCTCATTTCTCAAGCCTCAAACCAGGCATGTATTTAGTAAAAATTACGACAGCAGATAAAACAGAAGATAATTTATGGCCTGAAACATTTGTGAAAATAACAGGGGATGTAAATGATTTTAGTATTTTTAAATATTCTGAGAGCTCAATAAATGAAATATATCCATATCATTCATGTGAATGTATTTCTTTTAGATTAGATGATATTCAAGATTATTGGTTAGCTGAAACTCAGATCAAATTAATTAATTTATTTGAAGAAAAAAATATTCCATTATCTGTAGGAGTTATCGGAAATGCAATCGGATTAGATGATAGAATCAAAATAGTATTAGATGACAATATTCTAAGTAAAAATATAGAAATTGTCAGTCATAGTTGGAACAATGAACCACTAACTACTGTAGATGATATTACTCAAGAAAAATATATTGTAGATACAAATAAACGAATTAAAGAGATATTTGGAGTCACTCCAACTGCATTTATACCTCCAGAAAATCTTTACAATGAAGAATCAATTAAAATTTTAAAAAAAAATGGATTCACACATCTTAGTTCCCACATTCAAGAGAATAGCATACCATTAATTGATGATGACATATTTTACATCACACCAGCAATTACTGAAACTGCAGTCTTGGCAACAGATGGAAACTCATGGAAGATAAACGATAAAGATGAAATTAAAGAAAAAGTGATTCAAAGTATCAAAAATAATGGATATGCACTTATCATGATGCATCCACAAGAATTTACTCGAACTGATGATGGAGAATATGGACTTCCCAATCAAAATAGAATTTCAGAATTGGGTTTACTATTAGATGATTTAAAAGAATTAAACTCAAAATTTGTCAAAATCAGTGAAGTAAAACCCTATGATGCATCACTGATAGATGAATCTAAAAATCATTTACCTCCAAAAGAAATTTCTAACAAAAATACATCTGCAATAAAAGAAGAAGAAATAGATTCGTGTAATTGTGTTGCATTTAGATTTGATAATGTACAAGATTATTGGCTAAATGACGTACAAATTGAAATCATGCAGACGTTTATTGAAAATAAGACTCCACTAACAATTGGAATTATTGCAGATGTGTTTGGGAGTGATCAAAAAATGGTAGATTTTATCAAAAAAGACACACAAAATCAAGAAAACTATCTAACCATTGCAACAAAAGGGATTGGACTAACATCGTATACGGAATATTCTCAAATAGAACAGAGCAATAATCTGAAAGAATCCATAGAAATTATTGAATCTATTTTCAATAAAAAACCTCATGTGTTGATTCCTCCAAAAAATGAGTTTAATTCAGATACATTATCCATACTAAAAGAAAATCAAATTACGCATATTAGCACAAGTTTATTCACAGGAGAGTCTCCGCCTTTTGAGTTAACAGGACAAAATTTCTATCGTTTCCCTCAAACATCAAGTACAGGAAAATACTCTAGTGTGACGAATCTTTTTGAAGGAAATCTATATCAGCAAACACTTAATGAGTCAATTAGTAGTATAGATAATTTTGGTTTTGCAGTAATTAGTCTTCAAGTACAAGAATTTTCAAAAATTGAAAATTCTACATATGTTAATTCAGTAAATACAAAACAAATTAATGAATTAAAAAAATTATTTGATGCGTTAAATGCAAAAGGAATCAAAATAGTTCCAATTAGTGAAATTAATTCAAATGTGGAAAAAATTGTTCCAGTATGGATTAAACATAATGCAAAGTGGTGGTCAGAAGGGCAAATTGATGATGATGCGTTTGTTCAAGGATTACAGTTTTTAATTAAAGAAAAAATCTTACTAGTCTCAGGTCAACCACAAGGTACTGCATCTACTGAAGGAATCCCTGACTGGATTAAGAGTAATGCTGGATGGTGGGCTGATGGAATAATTTCAGAAGATGACTTTGTTAATGGAATAAAATTCCTAGTTGAGAAAGGAATAGTTCGTGTTTCTTAACCTTTAATTATTTTCTCAAACCCGATCTAATTTTTTACGCTGAAATATGTTTTATCAAATAGACACAATACCTCAATAATTAATAAAAACAAGGAAAAATTATCAATTCATGGTATAATTGACATCTAATCATAGTAACACGATTAAATGAAATCATGGATAATGTCAATTTGAAACTCTTATTTTG
>Ga0209992_10003853_pt1 | contig 12257 bp, 6 predicted proteins | sample 2SBtaG_2_FD_182564 | JGI IMG/M metagenome (GOLD analysis project Ga0209992, IMG submission 182564) | Deep subsurface microbial communities from Kolumbo volcano to uncover new lineages of life (NeLLi) - 2SBTROV12_ACTIVE470 metaG (SPAdes)... | ecosystem: Environmental > Aquatic > Marine > Volcanic... | reverse complement strand
GTGACCTGGTACGCGGATGCGGACGGGGACGGGTATGGCGACCCGTCGGCGGCGAACGAGGACTGTGAGGAGCTGCAGCCGTCGAGCTATGTGAGCGACGGCACGGACTGTGATGACGGAGAGCCGTCTGTCTGGGTAGAAGAGACCTGGTACCTGGACTTCGATGGAGACGGCTACGGCAACTCGGACTTCACCACGAGCAGCTGTGGTCAGCCCTCTGGGTACGTCGACAACACGGACGACTGTGATGATGCGGACTCGGCGGTGAGTCCTGCGGAAGCGGAAGTCTGCGATGACGGCCTTGACAACAACTGCGACAACGAAGCGCCAGAGTGTGCTTGGTCAACGAGCCACAAGCTCGACACGGATGGAATCCAGATGAGCCAGTCCTCGGGCTACCTCTGGGGGCTCAATGTCGCCTCTGGCGGTGACCTGGACGGCGACGGAGTGGACGACCTCCTCGTAGCCGACCCCTACTATCCATACATCAGCAGCGCCCACCAGACCGGAGCCATCTTCGTCTACCACGGCCCCATCACGGCAGCCCCGTCTGGCGAAGATGCATTGCTCTACATCAGCGGTCATGCCTTCGAGGGCGGCAAGACGATCCACGGCCCGGGGGATGTCGACGGAGACGGCTACGACGACGTCCTGGCCGGCTCTAGTTCGGCAGCGGAGTCCGAGACCTCAGGATCGGGTGGAGTCTGGCTTCAGTATGGACCGTTCTCCGGTTCGGTCGCCATGAGGAGTGCCGCCACGGGCGCCGTCTTCGACTCAACAGAAAGCTCGTTGCAGCTTGGCACCGGCATCGCAGGTGACGACTTCGATCTGGACGGGTACGCCGACGTGACCATGGGAGCCCCAGGATCCGATTCCAACGGGACCGATGCCGGTATCGTCTTCATCTACGACGGACCGGTATCTGACAACTACGCGGTCTCTGAGGCCGATGCAGACGGCAGCTTCACGGGCACCACGGCCGGGGACAATGCCGGTAGTTCGGTCGCATCTCCCGGCGACCTGGACGGGGACGGAACGCCAGACATCGTCATCGGCGCGAACGGCGACGATTCGGCAGGCGGCGACGCCGGCGCCTTCTACCTGGTGACCGGTCCATTCTCGGTGAGCACCAGCCTGTCCAGCGCCCATGCCCGACTCACGGGTGAGTCGTCGGGCGACTACGCCGGGGAGTGCACTTCCGGAAGCATGAATCCCGACTCCTGTGTCGCCGGCGGCGACTTCGATGGGGATGGCTACACGGACCTCGCGCTTGGCGTCTATGGTACCGATAGAAGCGGGCTCACTTCCTCGGGTTCCGCCTACCTCGTCCTGGGTCCCGTCACAGCCAACCGCTCCCTTGGCGCAGCTGATGTCATCATTCAGGGCACCGCAGCAGACGAGTTCGCTGGGAGTTCAGTGGCAATCATGTCCGACACCGATGGCGACGGGACCGGCGCCGTGGCCGTCGGTGCACCCGGCCATGACCTCGGCGGATCGACCACAGACTCAGGTGCTGTGTTCATGTTCTTCGCGCCGGCCAGCGGATCTTTCGACGTAGACGACGCGGACAGCCTATTGTACTGGGACTCCAACGATCGGGGGCTGGGGTACGCCCTGGACGTCATCGGGGACCAGGACGGCAACGGCATTCCGGAGCTGCTCGTCGGTGGATATGACAGCAGCGGCCCCTCCGCCGGACAGGTCTTCATGATCGGTGGCCACACAGAATAGGCCAAGTCACAGAGGAGAATCGAAGTGTCCCAGTCCACAAAGCAGGCCGACACCACCCCGTCCGGCACCACCACCGCCACCTCCGACCCGACCTGGGCCACCGACGTCGACCAGGACCTCGTCGGCAACCAGGCCGTGCTCGACGAGCTCTCCCTGGGCAAGTCCGCCGGCGACACCGAGGACGCCACCCTCGCCAGCCAGTCCTCGGGCGGCCAGGAGGAATTCTGGGACCTGCAGTTCTCCCAAAAGCTCGGCGACACCGCGCTGCTGGCGGCCCCCTCCGACGGAGACGCCGCCCGGTTCAGCGCCGAATTCGAGTTCCCGATCGCCAGTCTACCGGGCGTCTCTCTCAACCCTTCCATGGGCGTGGACGTCAGCAACGCCTCCGGCACTTTCACTATTGGCGGCAACCTGGGCCTGGACCTCAAGGGCAAGGTCGGTTCAGCGCAGAAGAACCTGTTCGCCGAGCTCGGCCTGGCCAACATCAGCTTCCGCTCCACCGGCGACGACGCCACAGAGGCTTTCGAGCTGCTGCGCTGGCGCGTCTGGGAGCTGCTGAGCACGTCGGGCGACTACACCGCCCAGACCATCGCCAACGAGGCCTTCGACATCAATCACACCCTGGACACGCTGGGCATGCTCGATGCCGGGGACAACGTCGAGACCGCCGCGGACCTGCTCACCGGGTTCGAGTTCGGTGGCGAAGGCAAGTTCGGCTCCACGGACCTGGGCGCGTCCTTCGAGTACGAGACCTCGGACGGCGAGGTGGTCGGTCGGGACGATCAGGGCAATTTCTATCGACACGGATTCGCCGAGAAGTCCTGGGCCGTGAAGTTCCGCTACGAGGACTTCGACGTCGAGCTTTCCGCCACCAAGCACTGGGAGGAACAGGTCGGGGAGGACTGGACCTACAAGGCCGAGCTGGAGCTGGGCAGCGGGGGCTCCTCGGCCCTGCTCAAGGGCACGCTGGGCAAGGCGGACTGGTACATCGGCCTGGGCAACGCCATCTACGACGCCGTGAGCACCGGCCTCAGCGACGACGCCACCGCCAGCGAGAAGATCGCGACCCTCATCGACACCTCGATGGTCGTCTGCGCCTCGGACACCGCAGACAAGCTCAAGAAGGAGCTCGACGCCACCAAGGCCTGGGAGCTCGAGGAGGGCCTGCGGCTGACCATCGAAGGCAACGACGGCGTGTCCGGGCGAGACGTGGGTGTGGCCCTGGAGAGTGTCGAGAAGATCGAACTCGACGCCGGCATCGCCGATCTCAGCGCCGAGCGCACCGACACCCTGCTCGCCTTGTCCGCCGACCTGCCCAAGGACTGGACCGAGTACGCCGAGAACACCCGCGCCGGGTTCGCGGCCCGACTGATGGCCCGGGTCGGCGTGGAGATGCCCATGGGCGACGTGCTGACCCAGGGTCGGCCCGGCGAGGCCATGAACCGGGCCGAGATGACCACCATCGCCCAGAACATCCTGAACCTGCCGGACACCACCAACCCGGCCGATGTCGTGCTCTTCGACGACGTGACCAGCGACGACTGGTTCTACGAAGAGGCCCACACCGCCAGGGCCTACGGCCTGGTCAAGGGCGACGAGTTCGCCAACACCTTTCGCGGCGACGCCCAGCTCACCGTGGACGACGCGAAGATCGTGCTCTACGAGAACGTGCCCGAGGGGGCGTCGCCGGCGATCAAGCCGCTCTCGTCGCAGGTGCACGGCGGCGATACAGACACGCAGACCACCAGCTGAGGCTGATCCATCCATGCTGCTCTCCCTGAGCCTGCTGCTCGCCTGTCCGCCCACCACCACTGGGGACTCCGCGGCCCCCACGGACACGGGGCCCACGGACTCCGCACCGCCGACGGACACCCAGGACACGCAGCCGACGGACACCCAGGACACCGAGCCGACCGACACGGACACGGCGACCGACACAGCGCCGCCCACGGACACCCAGGACACCGCGCCGCCGGTCGAGCGGTTGAGTGGGTCTCCGGACCTCGGCACCGCGCTGTCGTCGGCCGAGGGAGACCAGGCGTACCAGAGCCTGGGGTACTCCCTGGCAGGGGTCGGCGATGTGACGGGGGATGGTGTGCCGGACGTGGCGGTCGGTGGGCCGTGTGGGCTGCGGGTCGGGGACTGCACCTCGGGGAACGTGGTCGACATCCTTGTCGGGGGCTCGGCCGACGTGGTGCGTCTCGAACAGTCGGTCACCCAGTACGCGATAGGATGGTCCGTCGAGCCTGCGGGTGACCAGAACGGCGACGGCATCGCGGACCTGCTCATCGGGCACGCCGGTGGCAACGTGTGGATGCTGCACGGCCCGGTCACCGCGGGGGACGCTGATGGGCAGAAGGACGCCCAGCTGGACGGCACCGGCATCGGGAAGATCGTCGCCGGAGGCCAGGACGTCACCGGAGACGCTGTTCCGGACGTGGTCCTGGAGGACTCAGGAATGTACCGAGTCATGGCCGGGCCTCTCGCCGGTCACCTGCTCATGGAGGACGCCGCCCTCATCCTGGACGGGAGCCCCGGCGGCGACCTGGTCCTGGTCGGCGACCTCAACGGCGACGGGGTGTCGGAGCTCGTGGGCGGCGTTCCGGACAACTCGGACACCGGCGAGGCCGCCGGGGCCGCGAACCTGTGGCTCAGTCCCCTGGATCCCAAGACCTCGAGTCCCAGTGCGACCTGGTACGGGGGCCAGGCTGGCCTGGAGGTCGGCTCTGTGCTCGCACCTGCGGGCGACCTGGACGGTGACGGCCACGCTGACGTCGCAGTCGGTGCTCCGGCCCGCGGCGGCGACAACGGCTCGCTCTTCCTGGTCCTCGGCAGCACAGCCGCCGGAGACATCCCGTCCTTGATCGACACCGCCATCGAGCTCGACGACGGCGGCGACCAGCTGGGCCTGGGCATCGACGCCGCCGGCCCCGGAGACCTGGACGGCGACGGCCACGACGACCTGATCGTGGCGGCCCGGACCTACGGCGCCAGCGACGAGGCCGCCGCCCTGGTCTTCTACGGCCCCATCGACGGCGACCGCTCGGCGAACACGGACGCCGCCGCAGTGCTCACGCTCGGCCAGGGGGCCGAGCAGGACCCGAACCTGGACGGCGTGGGGGACTTCGACGGGGACGGGCTGCCGGACTGGGCGGTGTCGCTGGGATCCTGGGACGGTGGGTTCCTGGATGGTGGGGCGGTGTGGGTGTTCTCCGGGGTGGCGGAGTAGGATCGGCTGACGAAGACCTGGCCCCTGGTCATGGCGTTCTTCCCGGCACACCGCTGACCCGCGCGCCGAGCGGGTACAGGCCCGCTGTCACCGCCCTGACCCGGCGACCCGTTTCACACAACCGCCCACCACGGCGCCGCGACCACGCCCTCCGCCACCCGGAAGACCTCGCCGCCGCCGTGCAGCAGCAGGGCGCCGGCGACCGCGTCGCCGTACTCACGCTGGAACGCGAGCAAGTGCCTGACGTCCTTGCGGCTGGGTCGGGTCGTGGCCTTGACCTCGATCGCCAGCAGCCGGTCGCCATCCTCGACGACCAGGTCGACCTCCTGGCCCGAGGCGGTGCGCCAGTGCAGGACCTCTGGGCGCCGGCCCGATCGCGCGTCGGCCCAGGCCAGCAGGTCCGTCACCACCAGGTTCTCCAGGTGGGCACCGGTCGGCCCACCGCCGGCCAGACGCAGGCCCAGCGCCGTGTCCGCCCAGTAGAGCTTCGGCGCCTTGATGAGCCGCTTCGTCCGGTTCACGGAGAAGGCCTCCAGCCGCACGATCAGGTGCGAGGTCTCCAGCAGACCCAGGTGCCGCTGGACCGTGCTCGTCGGTAGACCCACGTCCCGACCCAGCTCGCTGCGGTTGAGCAGGCTGCCGGTCCGCAGCGCCGCGCCGCGCATGAGTCGCCGAAAGTCCGGCAGGCTCTGGACACTCGACAGGTCCCGCAGGTCGCGCTCCAGGTAGGTGCGCACGTAGCCGTCGAGCCAGGCGCCGCGTGCGGCATCGGTCCGCAGCTCGAGCGCGGGCACCGGGAAGCCACCGTGTCGGCAGCTGACCCGCCAGTCCTCGGGAGGCACATCCGACGCCCGCAACAGCTCGGGCCACGCGGCCGCGTCCGTGGCCAGCAGCTCGCCCCACCGTCCAGCGGTGCCCAGGCCGAGCTGTTCCCTGCGCGTCATCGGGTGCAGGACCCGGTAGGACGCACGACCGGCGAGGGAGTCCGCGACCGACTTCATCAGCAGGAGGTTCGCCGAGCCGGTGAACAAGAACCGGCCCGGACGGCGGGGCCTGTCGCTGTCGACCAGGGACTTGGCCGCCAGCAGCAGGTCCGGCTCTCGCTGGACTTCGTCCAGGGTCAGGACCGGGTGCCGGCGTAGCAGGTCTTCGGGAGAGGCCGCCGCCTCTCCGCGGATCTGGAGATCGTCCAGGCTCAGGTAGGGGCGCTGGGAGAGCTCGTCCCCTTCCTGGGCCAGAGTGCTCTTGCCCGACTGGCGTGCACCGGTGAGCGCCACCACCGGGAAGACCTGGAGATCGGTCCGCAGGGCCTGGGTCGCGAGGCGGGGGAGATAGCGGGCCATTCAGAACAGTTGACCACGAGATGGTTGATAATCAACCATAGCATGGTCAGAAATCACAGCAATGACGGTTGATCCGGCCGATAGTCACCACGCCTGGCCGAGGAAGAGGTAGGCGCTGTAGCCGTCCGAGATGAGCAGGTCCGAGTGACCATCGCCGTCGGTGTCCGAGGCGACCATGCCGTAGCGGGGCTCGTTGCCTTCGAAGATGCAGGCCGGCTCCCCCGAGGAAGGCGGGGGCCCGTAGTACAACAAGACTGCGCCGACATCGTTGGTCGTCGAGGTGTCGTAGTCCTCCGCAGCCACCAGCAGGTCGTCGGCCCCGTCGCCATCCACGTCTCCCGCGGACTCGACGTGTTGGCCGAAGCCGTCGATGCCGGTGCCCCGCAGGAAGTCCAGGCTGCCGCTCCAGGTCGAGATCGTCCCGGTCGTCGGTCCATAGGCGATGGTCACGACCTGGGCTTCGCCGCCGGAGCCGATGGCGAGGTCGCCGTAGCCGTCGTTGTTCAGGTCGCCGGCGTCGGCAACCCGGTAGCCCATGTAGGTCTTCTCCTCGGGCCCATAGATGATCAGGTCCGCGTTGGAGGTGGACCCCTCGTCACCCAGCCAGAGGTAGGCGGCTCCCGCCCAGGAGCGGGCGTAGCCCTCGACGGCACTGACGGAGTAGTCCCCCACAGCCACGTCGCCGAGGCCGTCGCCGTCGTAGTCGGTGACCAGGGCGATGGAGATCGCGTCACTCACCGAGTAGCTTCCGAGCTGGTCACCGGAAGCCGTCTCGCCGCGGGCGAGACCTGAGTAGAGACGGGCAGCGTCCGACGTCCCGTCCTGCACGAGCAGATCGGCCACCCCGTCTCCGTCCACGTCGTGTCCCGCGTCCAGGCCGCCCCCAGAGGTGACCGTGATCGTGGCCAGGGCGTCGGCCACGCCGAGAGAGCCCGTGAAGGGCCCGGAGAAGACGCCGTAGGTCTGGGAGTCGGTGGTGACCAGGACGTCGTCGTAGCCATCTCCATCGACATCACCGGCGAAGGCCACGTGGTCATCGTTGATGGAGCCGGGGGCGATACCGCCCAGGCTGTCGAGGGCCGTCGAGAGGTCCTGCCCGGTGACGGGTCCAAAGACCGGGTAGAGGCTGGCGCCCACGCCCATCAGCAGGTCCTGGGTGCCGTCCCCGTCCAGGTCTCCGCCGCCAGCCATGTGCACGATGGACCCTCCGGAGTGGCTCAACACGGCCGCAGCGGCTTCGGCCGTGCACTCGTCGTCTTCGCCGTCGCAGTCCGAGTCGGTCCCGTCGTTGCACCACTCGGGCGCGTCCGGGTAGATCTCGCTCGAGGCGTCGTCGCAGTCCTCGCCGCCCGACGCCTCCGCCTGGAAGCCGTCCAGATCGGCGTCGTGGTCATCACCCCCAGCACAGTCCTGGTCGATGTCGTCGTACCAGGTCTCGCTCACGGTCGACGCGATGCTCGGGTCCGTGTCGTCACAGTCCCCGCCCTCGTAGGCCTCGGCGTCGTCGCCGTCCCCGTCTGCGTCGTAGTCACTGGCCCCGTCGCAGTCCTGATCGAGGCCGTCGTACCAGACCTCGGGCGCGTCCGGGTTCACGTCCGGATCCTCGTCGTCGCAGTCCTCTCCACTGTCCAGGTGCTCAGCGCTCGCGTGGCCGTCCTCGTCCTGGTCGTAGTCGTCCCGCCCGTCGCAGTCCTGGTCCACGCCGTCGTACCAGGTGTCCGCGGAGCTGCTGTTCACCGTGTAGTCGGTGTCGTCGCAGTCCTGACCGCCGTGCTCGTCGTGGCGGTCCCCGTCGGCGTCGGCGTCGTAGTCGTCGCCGCCGGCGCAGTCCTGGTCGATCCCGTCGTACCAGATCTCCTGGGCCTCGGGCGAGATCGACGGGTCGTTGTCGTCGCAGTCGACCTCGGCGGCGACGCCGTCCTGGTCGACGTCGACGATCCCGTCACCGGTGTCCACAGGTGGACAAGCCACCAGCACAGAGAGAGCCAACCACATCACGCCTCCAGAGCACGTCTCCAGGGCGCCTTAATCACCGCCCCCAAACAACCCCGACACCATGGACCCCAGACTCGACAGCCCGCTGCCGACCTTGTCCTTCACGTCTCCCGCTACGTCGCCGATCTTGTCGCCCACCGCCGACACCGTGTCGATGGCGCTCTGGGTCATGTTGCGGTCGTCGTCGTGGCCCGGCTCGTCGAAGGGATTGAGCACGGAGACCAGGTCGCCCAGGGGGTCCTCGGTCGTGTAGTCGACCTCGAGACCGGCCAGGTTGCCCCCGAAGCTGTAGTCGGTCTGGCCGTCGCCGTCGGTGTCGCCGGCCTGGGCGGACAACGGCCCCAGGTCGACCGCGAGATCGTCGGTGCCGTTCTTGTCGGCGTCGCCGGTCTCGATGGTCAGGGGGCCCAGCTCGAGCTTGCTGCCGTGCTCCTCGACCCCGTCGCCGTCGGTGTCGCCGGACTCGGTGGTGTAGCCCAAGCCCATGTTCATGCCGAAGAGCTTGGTGTTCAGGGACGTGCCCTGCTCGATCATGCCGTCGTCGTCGGTGTCGCCGTGCACGCCTGTGTCCAGCGCCAGCGGCCCCATTTGCACGCTCTGGCCGACCTCTTCCATGACCCCGTCGCCGTCCAGATCGGCCGTGCGGGTCTCCTGGCCGAAGCCGATCTTGGTGCCGAGGAGGTCGGTGCTCAGCTCGGCCCCGTGCTCCTCGATGCCGTCGCCGTTGGTGTCCCCATAGGTGCGCTCGTAGTCGAGGCTGGCCATGGGCTTGTCGTAGCTCAGGTCGGCACCCCGGTTCTCCTCGCCGCCGTCATTGAAGGACAGGTCAAAGGCCAGGGGGGTGAGGTCCAGGGACAGGGACTGGTGGGTGTCGTCGGACTCGCCGTTGACGTCGACGGCCATGAACTCGGCCGAAGCCTCGCCGTGCTCCCAGGCATCGCCGGTCGTCGCCTCCCACAGGGCGGCGTGGCCGTCGGCCACGAAGGTCTCGTGGCCGTCGGCATCGGTCTCGACGCCGCTCTTGACCTCGGCGTTGCCGAATTGGACACCCTCGCCCTGGGCGCCCTCGACGGAGAGCACGTTGGCGTCGGCGCTGGCCCCCTCAAACGAGCTGCCGTCGGCGTTGTGGGTGACGCCCACATCGGCGTCGAGCTGGCCGATGTCGACCGTGGCGCCGTTGTCGAGCTCGGCCTCTAGGATGCCGCCCGACGCGGAGGCGCCGGAGAAGCTGGAGCCGTCTGCGTTCTCCTGGTGGCCGGCGAACAGGTCCAGGTTGCCCACGTCGACGTCGGCCGAAGGGTCGTAGCCGTTCATGAAGGCCGACTCGAAGGACACACCCGTGCTGCTGTTGCCGTCACCGTCGGTCCAGGTGCCGGCCTGGGCCTCGCCGCCCATCATGGTCACGCCGGAGCCGTCGTTGAAGTGGCCCTCGACCAGGCTGCCGCTGGCGGAGACGCCCTTGGACTCGCCGCCGTCGGCGTTCTGGGTCGTGCCCGCCGACGCCGAGAAGTTGACCAGGCCCCCGGAGCCGGTGTGATCGGAGAGGCCGAGCAGGCTGGCGTCGAAGGAGGCGCCCTGGTCGTCGGACCGGGCCTTGGCGTCGAACCAGTTGCGGCGCGCGCCACGGCTGCGCAGCTGCTCCAGGATCGCGGCGTTGCCCCGCTGACCGAGTGCCGGAGCTGGGGCCAGATCGGACTCGGCCTGTGCGCTGGTCGCGCCGGTGGGCTCCTTGTACTGGTGGCTGGACAAGACCGCTCCCGTGCACGAGGAGGCAATCTATCAGCGTGGCCCTTCGCGCAGGAGCCGGGTTTTCCCTGTCGGGTAGTCAGAACTCCCTGGTCCAGACCAGGCTCCAGCCCCCGTCTGTTCGCCTCGCCATCACCGTGCCGGTCCCGAGGGCTGCCACTCCGAGTGTGCCCAGCGCAGCACCGCCCAGGTACAGGGGGAAGAGGTAGCTCCAGTAGTACCCCTCCTTGCACGTGTGGTCGTTGTCGCCGTTGGCGTCCGTCCAGCAGTCGCCACCCTTGGGCACGTCCTGGTACCAGACCGTGTTCGGCAGGGCCCGCTCGCCGAAGAAGGGCCCGTACTGCGCATTCGCCCCCACGCCGGCCACCACGGCGCCGGAGACGATCAGCCCCAGGCCCGAGAGCTTCAGCAGCCTGGGCGCCACCTGCTCTCGCTCGGATTCCGGCAGAGGCGGGGCCTGGCCGATGCTGGCGGTCACCGGCCCGCTCGACTCGGGCTCGGGCGCCTCTGGCTCTTCGTCCTGGACGGCCCCCCACTCGAAGTGAGACACCGCCGCCTTCGACGCGAGCTCCGCTGGCACGCCACCGTCGGTCAGCCACCAGGTCCTCACCTGGTAGGTCTGCCCGTTCAGCAGCTGCAGCACGGTCGGTCGGCCCACCGGCACCTCGCCACCCGCCGGTGCCCCGTTCACGAACCAGTTGGACCAGTCCATGAGCGGCAGGGGCACGGCATCGGGGGCTCCGTGCTCGCCCTGTGCCCTCTCCAGCAGCGTCTGGAGCGCCTCGTCCGAGAGCTTGACCTCGGTCTCGATCACAAAGCCCGGGTCCAGGTCGAGCACAGAGTGGAAGGCCCGGGTGGTCGCCCCTTCGTCCTTGCGGCCCCAGGCCTCGTACAGCGTGACCAGGTGCAGCGAGAGCACGTCGCTCGGCTCGAGCATGGCCGGGAGACAGGGCAGGTCCTGCTGCAGGCTGCGAAAGTGGGCCCGGAAGGGCTCGTAGAGCCCGTCGTCGTAGGCGTCGAGGGCGCCGCTCACGTGGCCCGTCACCTGGGGGTAGGTCGACGGACACTCGGCGTGGGCCAGGCTCAACAGAGACAGCAGCAGCAAGGCACCCATCCAGGTCGCCTGGACATGCTAAATCATCGGCCCTTGCCGAGCGAGGAAGCTGGGGCTGTCGTTCTCGCCCGACCGGGCCTGACAGGCATCCCCCGGCTGGGCCGTCCCCCCGCGAGGCCGTAGAATCCCCCTCTTCGGCACTCCCTCCACCGGCGTCACCATGCTGCTCTCCTGGCTCCTCCTGGCCTGCGACCCCGACCAGGGCGTCTCGACCCACAACACCCCGCCGGACACGCCGGTCATCACCTCCCACGCCGACGGCGAGTCCCTGCGCCCCGGCACCGTGGAGCTCTGGGGCACGGTCAACGACATCGACGACCCGGAGGACAGCCTCAACATCACCTGGGCCCTCGACAGCGCCGCGGTCTGCCCCGACGCCACCCCCGACCCCACCGGCGTGACGGTCTGCGTGGTGGACCTGAACGAGCCGGGCGAGGTCAAGGTCGCCCTGACCGTGCGCGACCCCCAGAACGGCACGGCCAGCACGTCCATCCTGCTCCAGGTCACGCCAAGCGACGCCCCCGAGCCCTTGATCCTCACGCCGGAAGACGGCGCGGTCCTGGCCCTGGGCGACGTGCTGGAGCTGGCTGGCTCCGTGTCGGATCCGGACGACGAAGCCACGGAGCTGAGCGTGTCCTGGGCCCTGGAGCCCGCCGACGGCGGCGAGCCGATCGCTATCGAAGACGTCACGGTCCTGAGCAACGGCGACCTGGAGACCGAGCTCCTCACCCTGTCCGAGGCCGGCACCTTCGCCGTGCGCCTGCGCGCCACGGATCCGAGCGGCGAGACCGGCGCGGACTCGGTGACGGTCGAGGTCCTGGGCGAGAACCAGGACCCGACCTGCAGCATCGACAGCCCCGAGGAGGCGTCGGCCGTGGCCCTCGGCGAGCCCATGACCTTCGAAGGCACCGTGCTCGACCCCGACGGCGCCCCCGAGGAGGCCTCGGTCACCTGGACCAGCGACCTGGACGGCACCCTGAAGGCGGGCAGCCCCGACAGCGCCGGCGCCACCAGCGCCCTGGCGTCGGACCTGAGCGCTGGCTGGCACCTGGTCACCCTCGACGCCACCGACGCCCGGGGCGGCACCTGCACCGCCGAA
>Ga0209992_10003852_pt1 | contig 12258 bp, 15 predicted proteins | sample 2SBtaG_2_FD_182564 | JGI IMG/M metagenome (GOLD analysis project Ga0209992, IMG submission 182564) | Deep subsurface microbial communities from Kolumbo volcano to uncover new lineages of life (NeLLi) - 2SBTROV12_ACTIVE470 metaG (SPAdes)... | ecosystem: Environmental > Aquatic > Marine >... | reverse complement strand
CTGCATTTAACGTAGCTGATTCGGCTATCACCTGCGGGGCAATCCTGTTGATTATCGAAGGCTTCATGGAGAGGAAATATGGAACTGTTACTGGCTAACCCGCGCGGATTTTGTGCGGGCGTTGATCGTGCGATTGAAATTGTTGAGCGTGCATTGGAACTGCACGGTGCGCCCATATATGTACGCCATGAAGTCGTGCATAACCAATTCGTTGTGGACGGACTGCGAAAAAAAGGCGCGGTATTCATTGAGGAAATATCGGATGTACCTGACGGCAGCATCCTGATATTCAGCGCACATGGCGTGTCACAGGCAGTACGGCAGGAAGCCGAGAATCGTAAGTTGACTATATTCGATGCGACCTGCCCGTTGGTGACCAAAGTCCATCTTCAGGTTTCCCGCATTCGTGCTCAGGGCAAGGAGATCGTGATGATCGGCCATAAGGGTCATCCCGAAGTCGAAGGCACGATGGGGCAAAGCGAAAATGGGATGTATCTGGTCGAGTCTCCCGATGATGTGTCGACATTACAGGTCAAGGATGTGCAAAATCTTGCCTACGTCACCCAAACTACATTATCCGTAGATGATGCTGCGAGTATTGTTGCTGCATTGAAAACACGTTTTCCATTTATCACCGGCCCGAAAAAAGATGACATATGCTACGCCACTCAGAACCGTCAGGACGCGGTGAAGATGTTGGTCAAGCAATGTGATGTGGTGATTGTGGTTGGCTCACCGAATAGCTCGAACTCCAACAGGCTGCGCGAGGTTGCGGAAAATGTCGGCGTGCCGGCTTATCTGGTGAATGATGAAAACGAATTGAAGCCGGAATGGTTTGCCGATAAGAGTCGTGTGGGAATCAGCGCAGGTGCGTCTGCGCCTGAAGTGCTGGTCAAGGGTGTGGTGGAAAAGCTGGAGCAACTCGGTGCACAGAATGTCACCGAATTGCAGGGCATCACCGAAAACGTAGTATTCCCGATTCCCAAGTCGCTCAATCCAGATGTGACTCAAACCCAAGTGTGACGACCGATTTCCTGATTATAGGTGCTGGCGCGATAGGGCTGACCAGCGCGCAGACTTTACTGAAAGCCGGATATCGTGTGACGCTGGTAGAAAGTGGTGCGGTTGGTCAGGAAGCGTCCTGGGCAGGCGGTGGTATCTTGTCCCCGTTGTGTTCGTGGGACTATCAAGAATCGGTCACAGGTCTTGCACATCGCAGCATGGGCATGTTCGCGGAAACAGCTGCCATGCTAAAAGATGCGACCGGTGTCGATACAGAATACCGTCGTTGCGGCATGTTGCTATTACCTCCTTATCCGGCACAGCAGGCAACACAATGGTGTGCTCAACATCAGTTTTCATGCGAGCCTGTCGCGATTAGTGATTATCTTCTCGGTCAGCATGAATCAGGGATGCTACTGCCGGAAGTGGCGCAAGTCAGAAACCCCCGCCTGTTGAATGCGCTGCGTAAACATGTGGAGATGCTGGGAGGTGAGATACTTGAGCAACATGAGGTCAAGCAGCTGGAAATCACTGGTGATCGTGTGTCAGCAATCCATACCACACAGGGACGTTTGAGTGCTGATGCTTATATCGTGGCGGCAGGCGCATGGAGCAAGTCGTTGCTGGGGGAGCATGCACTGAATATCGAAATACGCCCAATACGAGGTCAGATTTTATTATTCAAATTCGAAGTGCAGCCATTCAGTCAGGTTCTACTCAAGGAAAACCTCTATTTCATCCCCCGCAATGACGGCCACGTACTGGTAGGTAGTACACTGGAAGATGTCGGTTTCGACAAATCCACAACAACCGAGGCTCACGATGATTTGATGGCGCGAATATGTGAAGTATTCCCCGAGTGGGCCGGATTGCAGCCGGTTAGACATTGGGCGGGCTTTCGCCCCGGCTCTCCAGACAATATTCCCACCATCGGGAGACATCCCCAAGTTGATAATCTTTATATCAACAGCGGTCATTTCCGCTATGGCGTGACCATGTCGCTGGCCAGTGCGGAATTACTATATAACGAGATTGCAGGAAATCCGCAGCCGATCCCTGTTGAGGATTATCGCTGGCAATAGCCTATCTGAGTCACCTATAATTTACCCATTTGGTAGTGGAAGTTTTGTCGCCGGAGTAGCTCAGTTGGTAGAGCAACGCACTCGTAACGCGTAGGTCGGAGGTTCGACTCCTCTCTCCGGCACCAAAAGAATTTTTATTACTTAATTAATCATTGGGTTAGGTAATTTATTCGGTCAATTGCATGGAATGCTGACAATATGACTGTGGACAGCACTGTTGTTATTTACAGCACAGATTTGCTGATTTGGCGATGAGAGAGTGTTTAATCAACTCGAAAGGGCTGGTGAGCAAATTAAGGAATTTCCTTATATAAATCGTCTGAATCGGGTTGCGAATTAATGTAAAATCATTAAGTTAAAAGTATGAGCAAATAGGGTCATATAAGTTTTTAAAGCAAGTGAGTTTCGGGTTGCATACTTAACATGTAGGCATCAACCGGATTGCAGAACTAGCGAAACTTATTCTGGTGGCAAGAAGCTTTACCAGTGAGTACGTAAATGAAGAAGCAGACTTTTGAATGATCGAAAAGTTAGACATGTTGGGAGTTTTAATTAAATGAAAAACGACTTTCTGTTTTGAAACTCGCATCTCCAGTTACGGCCTGGGCCATGATAATGAAGAACGACTATTCGTCAGAAATAGTTGAATTCAAATCAGAGGCCGAACAAGGCAACGCAGTTGCTCAGTACAACCTTGGTGTTCTGTGCGCCACAGGAAAAGGCACTGCAAAGGATTCAGACGAAGCGGCTAGATGGTTTAAATTATCTGCTGAACAAGGTTACCCAAAAGCCCAGTGCAACCTCGGTGTGATGTACGAGCAAGGTAAAGGGGTAGCACAAGATTACGCTGAGGCCTTAAGGTGGTATAGGTTATCGGCTGAGCAAGGCAACGCGAAAGCTCAGTTTAACCTCGGTGTGATGTACGACAAAGGAATTGAGGTAGCACAAGATGATGCTGAAGCAGCTAGATGGTACAAGTCATCGGCTGAACTCGGTCATGCAAAAGCACAGTTCAACCTCGGTAATATGTATGAACAAGGCAAAGGTGTCATACAAGATTATGAAGAAGCGATTAAATGGCACAAGCTGGCGGCTGAAAAAGGCAACGAAGCAGCGCAACTCCTCCTCGGCGTGATGTACAAATACGGATATTGTGTAGAACGGGATTATGAAGAGGCAGTTAAATGGCACAAATTGGCGGCTGTTAAAGGTAACGTTGTAGCTCAGTTATCCCTCGGGTTTATGTATTACCAAGGTGAAGGAGTACCTCAAGATTATGTACGGGCACATATGTGGTTCAACCTCTCAGCAGCAGGCGGGAACAAAGAAGCCGCAAAGAACAGAGGTATCACCGCCGCCAATATGACCCCGGAACAAGTCAAAAAGGCACAGCAGATGGCAAGGGAGTGCCAAGATAACAACTTTAAGAATGGTTAATCCGTGTGTGAGCTGTGCATCAGGAAATCGTGCTATTTACGATGAATACCCTTGCTCGGAATGCCGCCCCTCGAGATCGAGATTGAATAATCTGTAGATAGGCATTCAGTAAGGCGACAGCCGCTACCGGATGAAGTAACTGCATAACCAACACATACAGGACAGCAAACCGACACGACACGACACGATAAATCGCCACGAATACTGGCACAGATCGAAGTTGCATGTGCTTGGCCTTTCCAGATTCATTATCTAAATCGATAGAGGGCGGGGTGCCGTGCTACTGACGACATCTCGTCAGTTTTGTGGAAATTTCATGTTTCGGCTCGACGATAGCGGGCAGTGTGGTATGCAGAACCGTCAAGGTGAATTGCACGGCAAAATCTTGGCTTAAATTTCATGAGTGTTAAATTGCGGTTGCGCCTCCGCTTATGTGCGTTACTAAATTGCTGCATGCTGGAATTAATTAATAATTTCCCTAATTTTCAGGTGAGTAGCTGAATTAGTATTTTGGATATAATTGACGATAGGATTGGTACGTTTTTTGCCGTTTGTTATGATATTCACAGAGACTGAATTGACCAGCATGTTATGGGAAAGTAGCAACACAGAGACAATATTGGGATATTGATACGACGATGGCCGAATCAGATGACGAAAAATTAAGTTGGGATATTAAACTGAACTTTGATTTGCCCCAGGCACCGGTGAGCGAGCCTCCCAAACCACCTGCGCCACCTAAAACTCCTCCCCGGCAACTGCTGAAGGAGAAGTTTCCGCGCATCCTGGAAAGGATTGAGGTACTGTGGGGTACTTTGGAATTGCACAAATATTTCGAGCAAACTTTATATACAGACCGCAGTAACAGACAAGGCTTCCCTGAAGAGGTGATGGAGGCTCTTGGTGAATTACATAATGAACATTATCTGTTCTTAAAACAGCACAAACTCATTAAGGAAGACGTGTGGGATTTGCAGTTCAGAAAGTAGTTACAACACGATTGGCATCAAATGCGTTTGGTATTCATACCAGAGATATTTAAATCTATTTTTCTCCCAAGCCTAATCTCCGCATAAAGTGACAGGTGTAGCCTCCGGGATGTTTGATCAGATATTGCTGGTGATACTCCTCAGCGCGATAGAACGCCTTGAATGGCACGACTTCGGTCACTACTTTTGCTTCCAACTCTCCTGATAAATCTACAGTCTGGATGACCTCTTCGGCGGTATTTTTTTGGTCTTCATTTAGATAGAAAATCGCTGAGCGATATGGTGTGCCGACATCATTGCCTTGACGGTTAGCCGTGGTCGGATTGTGCATTCGAAAGAACTCGAACAACAGATGGCGATAGCTGAGTTGCATAGAATCGAACACGACCTTGAGTGATTCAGCATGTCCGCTGCGGCCAGTTTTGACTATTTCATAGGTCGCATCAGGAACATCACCACCGGTATAGCCGACTTCGGTCTCAAGCACACCTGAGATTTGGCGAACCAGCTCTTCCATCCCCCAGAAGCAGCCTCCGGCGAGATACGCGGTTTGGGTGTTGTCAGTCAAAGTTTTTCTCCTGTTTTTTAATTAAGACGATCTACGCAGAGCTATCGGCGCTCCCTTTTCATGGCTTGCTGTGCTTCGCGTTTCGCATCCTTATCCTTTTCGGTCGCACGCTTGTCATGCTGCTTCTTACCTTTGGCAAGGCCGATATCGAGCTTTATGCGACCCGCCTTGTAATGCATATTCAGCGGCACCAAGGTATATCCTGCACGCTGCACCTTGCCGATGATTTTGTCGATCTCATGTTTGTGTAACAGCAGCTTGCGAGTGCGCACCGGATCGGGGTGTATATGCGTTGAGGCATTCAGTAACGGGCTGATATGCGAACCAAAAAGGTAGAGTTCACCATTTTTAGCGGTGACATAAGATTCTTTGAGTTGTGCACGTCCCGCTCGAATAGCTTTTACTTCCCAGCCTTCCAGCATGAGGCCAGCCTCAAATTTATCTTCGATGAAGTATTCGTGAAAGGCTTTTTTATTTTGAACGATGCTCATTACAGGTGAGTTTTTCAGAGTGTTGGGCTATTCTATCAGCCTTTGGAATGAAGACTGTGCAACTGAGTTAGCGGTCATTAGGATTATCGCGGAAAAGGCGAATTGCAATGGCATTAGTGGAAAAAATAGTGTTGGTTCCGCACAGTGCGGAGCAGATGTTCAATCTGGTAGACAGCGTGGAGGAGTATCCGCAGTTCCTGCCATGGTGTGGCGGCAGCAGTGTCAGCGAGCTGGACGGTAATACGGTGCATGCCACGGTGAAAATTGATTATCACCATATAAAGCAACAGTTTACTACCGAAAATGTGCGTACGCCTCCGGATCAGATCGACATGACGCTACAAGATGGGCCGTTCAAGCAGTTGGACGGGCATTGGAGATTTATACCTTTGAGCGATTCAGCCTGTAAAATAGAGTTTCGCCTGCACTATGAGTTCTCCAGCAAGTTGTTGGAGAAGCTGGTCGGGCCGGTTTTTCACTACATTGCGAACAGTTTCGTGGATGCTTTCATCCACCGTGCAGAAAAGATCTATACCAACACATGAGCGACAGAATCAATATCGAGGTTGTCTATGCCTTACCAGGCGAACAAACTTTGCTCGAACAGCAAGTGGCATCGGGTACAACCGTTGCCGAGGCGATAGATGCTTGCGGCATCCTGAAAAAGTTTCCGGACATCGATTTAAGCAAAAATAAGCTGGGAATATTTGGCAAATTGACCAAAGCAGATGCGGTATTGCGAGATAAGGATCGCATTGAAATTTATCGTCCCTTGATCGCCGACCCTAAGGAGGTGCGTCGCAGGCGCGCCGAAGAAGGCAAAGCCATGAAGAAGGGTGGCGGAGATGCTTGATTACGACCTCCACTGTCATTCCCGATATTCCGACGGCACACTTACGCCGACTGAGGTGGTGGAGCGCGCTGCCGGGCGAGGGGTGAAGGTATTGGCACTCACCGACCATGACGAAACGGAAGGGCTGGAAGAGGCGCGTGCCGCTGCGTTGAAACACAATATGACATTTATCAACGGGGTAGAGATTTCAGTGTCCTGGCGGAAGCATACCCTGCATGTGGTCGGTTTGGGTGTTGACCCCGCGTATCAACCTTTGTCGGAAGGATTGCAAAGTGTGCGTAGTGGTCGTGGCGAACGGGCAAAGAAGATGTCGGATGAATTGGCTAAGGCCGGAATCGGCGGCGTTTTACAGGGCGCATACAAGTTTGCGACTAACCCGAACATGATAGGCAGAACGCATTTCGCACGGTATTTGGTGGAGGCCGGGCATTGCAAAGATGTGAAGAGCGTGTTCAACCGCTATCTCGCGAACGGAAAGCTTGGCTATGTACCTCACGAGTGGGCGAATTTCAAGGAAGCGATAGCATGGATACGCGGTGCCGGGGGGGTAGCAGTATTGGCCCATCCGGGGCGTTATATGTGTGGCAAGGCCGGGATGGGCAAGAAGACTATGCGTGAGTTGCTGACCGAGTTCGTCGAGTATGGCGGAAAGGCACTTGAGGTCGTGACCGGTAGCCATACCCCTTCGCAATATGCAGAATTTGCCCGATATGCAGATGAGTTCGGTCTGCTGTGCTCATGCGGCTCGGATTTTCACGGGCCGGGTGAAAGCTGGCGTGATATGGGGCGATTACCGGACTTTCCGCTGGGTTGCAGACCGGTATGGGAAAGCTGGGAAAACCCCCCAGCGCAGATGGTGGCATAATGTCGCAATTCTTTCAGATTCATCCCGATAATCCCAATCAACGCCTGATCCGCCAAGCTGCGGAAATCGTGCGTGGCGGGGGTGTTATTGTTTACCCGACAGACTCCTCCTATGCGCTGGGTTGTCAACTTGACGACAAGAAAGCTGTGACACGCATCAGGCAGATCCGCCAACTGGATGAGCAACATCACATGACATTGATGTGCCGTGACCTATCGGAAATATCTAAATATGCCAAAGTGGATAACGTGAAGTTTCGCCTGCTAAAGAGTAATACGCCGGGCAATTACACATTTATTCTGGACGCGACCAAGGAGGTACCACGCCGCTTACAGCACCCCAAGCGCAGTACGATCGGCGTGCGTATACCCGATCATCCTGTCGCATTGGCTTTGCTGGAAGAGTTGGGTGAGCCGATATTGAGCACGACGCTGGTATTACCGGGTGTGGATGAAGCATTGAATGATCCTGAACACATACGTGACTTGTTAGAAAAGCAGGTTGAACTGGTGATAGACGGTAGCGCGATTGGACTGGATCTCACCACCGTGATCGATCTTACCGGCGATGCGCCTTTCTTGCTCCGTCGCGGCAAGGGTGATGTGCATCATTTTGGAATAGAAGAATAATGCAAGTCGATGCGTTGATACAGACCATTGCACTTGCTGCGATTCCCGTTTTGTTCGCCATCACGCTGCACGAGGCGGCGCATGGTTACGTTGCCAGACACTTTGGTGATATGACTGCCTATCAACAGGGTCGAATATCCCTGAATCCGATGCGTCATATAGACCCGGTGGGTACGATATTGCTACCGTTGTTGACGCTTATGCTAGGCGGCATCCTGTTCGGCTGGGCAAAGCCGGTTCCTGTCAATTTTGCGGCACTGCGTCGTCCTAAGCAGGATATGCTGTGGGTGGCGATTGCCGGGCCAGCTTCAAATCTATTGATGGCGTTTGGGTGGGCATTGCTCTACAAGCTGGCATGGTCGTCTCCGGAGAGTTATTTTGCCGAGCCCCTGATGGGGATGGCGGAGTGGGGGATTAAAATCAACGTTATTTTGATGGTGCTTAATCTATTGCCAATTCCCCCGCTGGATGGTGGGCGCGTAGCGGTCAGCCTGCTACCGCATAGGCAGTCTTATCTGTTGTCCAAGATAGAACCCTACGGTATGTTCATCTTGGTCTTTTTGCTGATTACGTCAATTCTGGGTTGGATACTGATTCCACTGGTCAATATGGTGTATGTCATGATTTCTTTTTTATTTGGGATTTGAGAATGTTTGCTGATCGCGTTTTATCTGGAATGCGCCCTACGGGTGATTTACATCTGGGGCATTACCACGGAGTGTTGAAGAACTGGGTGCAGATGCAGCACGAGTATGAGTGCTTCTTTTTCGTGGCCGACTGGCATGCATTAACGACGCATTACGACACACCGCAAGTCATCGAGGAAAGCGTGTGGGACATGGTGGTGGACTGGTTAGCCGCTGGGGTCGATCCGGCTCATGCGACATTATTCATCCAGAGCAAAGTGCCTGAACATGCTGAATTGCATTTGTTGCTGTCGATGATTACGCCATTGGGTTGGCTGGAGCGCGTACCGACCTACAAAGATCAGCAAGAGAAATTGTCTGAGAAAGATTTGAGTACTTACGGCTTCTTGGGTTATCCCTTGTTACAAAGCGCTGATATTTTGATTTACCGTGCAACACAGGTACCAGTGGGTGAGGATCAGGTGCCCCACATCGAATTCACTCGCGAGATTGCACGCCGCTTTAACCACATCTACGGACGTGAGCCCGGCTTTGAAGAAAAGGCAGCAGCAGCAGTTAAAAAGCTGGGTAGTAAAAAGTCCAAGTTGTATCAGGAGCTTCGTACCCGTTATCAGGAGCAGGGTGATGATGAAGCGCTCGAGTCGGCACAGTCGTTACTGGACGGGCAGCAGAATCTCTCTCATGGTGATCGTGAGCGATTATTCGGCTATCTTGAGGGTGGGGGTAAGATGATTTTGTCTGAACCGGATGCCATGCTGACAGTGGCTTCCAAGATGCCGGGACTGGATGGGCAGAAGATGTCCAAGTCCTATAACAACATCATCAGTCTGCGTGAAGATGAGGAGAGTGTCTCCAAAAAGATTCGCACCATGCCGACTGATCCAGCGCGTATTCGACGCACCGATCCGGGTGATCCCGGCAAGTGCCCGGTGTGGCAGTTGCATCAGGTCTATTCGAACGACCAGACTCAGAAATGGGCATTGGATGGGTGCAAGAGTGCAGGTATCGGATGTATTGAATGCAAGCAGCCTGTAATTCAGGGCGTGCTGGACGAGCAACGTCCGATGCGCGAACGTGCGCAACAATATCTTGATGATCCGACTCTGGTACGCAACATCATTGCCGATGGTTGCGAAAAAGCGCGCAAAACAGCTAAAGAAACCATGCGAGAAGTACGCGAAGCGATGGGGCTGGATTACAGTTGAGCGAACAGAATGAAATGATAAACGCGCAGGATACGATGGACACACAAATGCCGCTGGTTCCTTATGCACGCATCCACGGCGAGCCGCTGCTGGAGTTGCCGCAGGATTTATATATCCCGCCGGATGCGCTGGAGCTGGTGCTGGAAACGTTCCAGGGGCCACTGGATCTGCTGCTTTACCTGATACGCAAGCATAATCTGGACGTGCTGGACATCCCGATGGCGCAGCTTACCAAGCAGTACATGGACTATATCGAGATGATGCAAAAGCATCGCCTTGAATTGGCGGCGGATTATCTGCTGATGGCGGCGGTGTTGATCGAGATCAAGTCACGCATGTTATTGCCACGTCCACCTAAAGTGGGTGAAGAAGAGAGCGGCGAAGACCCACGCGCAGAATTGATGCGCCGTCTGCTTGAATACGAACAAATGAAACTTGCCGCACAGAAGCTCAACGAAATGCCGCAAGCAGGGCGTGATTTTGAGGTCGTGAACGTGCTGATCGAAACTACCGTGCGTGAACGCCTGCCGGAAGTGACTGTAGAGGACCTGCGTCAGGCGTGGCTTGGTGTGCTGGCTCGGGCGAAGGTCAATACACATCACAAAGTGCGCCGCGAGCAGCTGTCAGTGCGCGAGCAAATGACACATATCTTGCGTCTCCTGCAAGGTGGTGAATTCGTTGAATTTGATAAGTTATTTGATACTGGAGATGGTGTGGGAAAATTGATCGTCACCTTCATCGCCATCCTCGAATTAGCAAAAGAATATCTGGTTGAAATACAGCAAAGCGAAACATTGGGGAATATCTATGTCAGAACAAATCGAGCCATCACCGCAGCAGAGTGAAGAAGTGGCGTTGCCCGATCAGGGTGAGCAACTCAATACTGCTAGCACTGAGCCTGTCGAAGGTTCACCGCAAAGCGAGGGGGAACATATCCCGGTCGATCTATTCGGCGGGGAAATGAACACCGAACAATTCAAAAGCATACTAGAGACCGCCTTGCTGACCACCGCCGAGCCACTATCCGTTTCCGAACTAAAAAAGCTCAGCGAAGTATCATTGGACAATCGTCAGATGGAAGCCCTGCTGGAAGAACTCGCGCAAGACTGGCAGGAACGTGGCGTAGAACTCACACGAGTCGCAACCGGTTGGCGCTTTCGTGCCAAACCGGAAATGCAGCAATATCTGGACAGGCTCAATCCGCAAAAGCCGCCGCGCTATTCCCGTGCCGTGCTGGAAACACTTGCCATCATCTCCTACCATCAGCCGGTGACCCGTGGTGATATCGAAGAAATACGTGGTGTCGCTGTCTCAGCACAGATACTCAAGACGCTAGAGGCACGTGGCTGGATAGAAGTGGTCGGTACGCGTGACACACCGGGCAAACCCGAATTGTTTGCCACCACCAAGCAAATGCTTGACGACCTGAACCTGCGCGCCTTGCAAGACTTGCCCTCATTGCAAGAGATCGGCAATCTGCTAGAGGTGGATACCGAGCCGCAAGCTGAGACTCCGCAGCTACCTGAGAAACAACCGGCAACTGAATTACCAGAAGCGGAAACTGAAAAAGTAGAGCCGGAAACTGAAACGGTAGAGCCGGCATCAGACCAAGCTCCGGCATCAGACCAACCGGAAGCACCACCATCACCTGACACCGACTCTCCTAAATAAAGTCTGTCAGGGTATGAAATCCATCCAGTCCCGCGATAATCCTTTATTCAAGGTACTGCTGAAACTATCCACCTCTGCACGACAGCGCGGCAAGTCTGATCAGACATTGCTGGATGGCACCCATCTGCTGGCGGCGTATCTCGATTCCGGCATGTTGCCGGAGCATGTGCTGATAAATGAAGCTGCTATACGGGATGCAGAAATTACTGCTTTGCTGGACAGACTGGGTGCTGTGCCCATCACCCAATTGGATGACAAACTGTTCGCCGAGCTTAGCGAATTGAAAACACCCACCGGCATCCTTGCGCTGATCGACATTCCACAGCCGAACAGGAATATCGCTGACAGTAGCTTTGCGTTATTGCTTGAAGATATTCAGGATCCCGGCAATCTCGGTTCCATGCTGCGTTCAGCCGCCGCCGCCGGATGTGATGCGGTGTACCTGTCCGCTGCTTGTGCAGATGCGTGGTCACCCAAAGTGTTACGTGCTGCGATGGGCGGGCATTTTGTGTTGAATATTTATGAACGGCAGGATTTGCCTGAGGTCGCGCAAGCTTTTCAAGGTGTGCGCTTGGCAACCAGTTTGCAAGCTACATCCAGCCTGTACGATAGCGACCTAAGCGGCAATGTCGCGTTCATGGTCGGTAACGAAGGAGCGGGTCTGTCGGATGCGTTAATGGCTCACGCGACGCAAACCATCAACATCCCGATGCAGGGAAAAGTCGAATCTTTGAATGCGGCGGCAGCCACGGCGATCTGCTTATTCGAGGTGGTTAGGCAGCGCTGCTAGGCTTGATTTCCATTTCAAGCCTAGCTCCT
>Ga0209992_10003845_pt1 | contig 12272 bp, 11 predicted proteins | sample 2SBtaG_2_FD_182564 | JGI IMG/M metagenome (GOLD analysis project Ga0209992, IMG submission 182564) | Deep subsurface microbial communities from Kolumbo volcano to uncover new lineages of life (NeLLi) - 2SBTROV12_ACTIVE470 metaG (SPAdes)... | ecosystem: Environmental > Aquatic > Marine >... | reverse complement strand
CAGCATGGCGTGGTTGGCAAACCGGTTGGCAAAGCGCGGGGACTGCATCCACAAAGGTGAAATCGTGCTGTCAGGTTCGTTCATTCGCGCCATTGAAGCACCCCCGGGATCAGAATTTCACGCGGATTTTGGTGCCTTTGGCGCTTTGTCCTGCCGATTCGCCTAAAGCACCGACAGTTCGCGCAGCGCTGCCATCAAATTGTGCAACCGTTCCGGGCCAAACTGATCTTCGATACCTGCGTAAATTTCCACACTGGGCGGCGTGATTTTACCGATCAGTTTTTTGCCGCCTGCAGATATTGTCACCACCATTTTGCGACCATCGTTGTTGTGCGCGTCTCGCGAAATATAATTTTGAAGCTCAAGGGCACGCAATATGCGCGTCAGACTGGGCGCAAGAATAACGCAGCGCTCTGCCAATTGCGCCGGTTCCTGTGGGCCCAATTCGTTTAGCACCCGCAAAACCCGCCATTGCTGCTCGCTTATCCCGTGGGATTTAAGCAACGGGCGAAAGCGTTTCATCACCGCTTCGCGCGCGCGTAACAACATGATTGGCAGGGATTTTTCGGTGTCTGAAAGACGCGATGTCACAGCGTCTCCGCCTGAACGGTGTTTGACAACGTGCCAACGCCCTCAACCCAAACTTCAACCACATCGCCCGGCTTTAACCAAACCGGCGGATCAAAGCGGGCACCCGCACCTGTGGGCGTGCCGGTGGCGATCAGATCGCCGGGTTCCAACGTGCCAAAAGTCGAGATATATTCCACTATCCGCGCAAACGGAAAGGCCATTGAAGCAGTGGTATCAGCCTGACGCAATTCGCCGTTCACCCGCGTTTCAAGGCGTATGTCGGTCACATCAATCCCCGTCAGGTCCGTTTCGATCCAGGGCCCAAGACCACCTGATTTATCCCAGTTCTTTCCGGGTGTTACGTTGAATTTCCCGTGCCGGATCCAGTCGCGAACCGAACCTTCGTTCATGATCGTCAATCCGGCCACATGGTTCATCGCATTTCTCTGTGCAATCCGCCGCCCCTGCTTGCCGATAACCAAAACAATCTCGCCCTCGTAGTCCAGTTGCTCTGATTCATGCGGTACCTCAAGCGCCTGACCGTGCGCCACCAACGAGCGTGGATTTCTGACGAAAACAGAAGGGTATTTCGGCGGGCCCGTGTTGTCATTGTACTCTGCGTTTCGGTTCATATAATTCACACCCACACAGTAAATCCGCGTGGGATTGGTGATCGGCAACGCCAGCGTCACGTCGGAAATTTGGTAATCCACCGGTCCGGTTTGCGCCGCGGTTTCAGCCGACAGATCACCACCTAAGACAAGTCGCATATCGATAGCACCGCATCGTTTCGTCAGGTCAAAAACACCATCGCCTGTTACCGAACCGATCCGGTTCTGGTTAAACGTGATCAGTTTCAATGTCACCCTCCGGATTTCGCCAATCGTCTTGACGATAGTTAACATGTTAAGTATTAATTATGTCACTCAACCATTTCGGTCAAGCCTATGGCGCATATGACAATTCAGTATTCGGGCAATCTGGACGCCTGTCTTGATATGACAGCCTTTTGTGACGCCGTCAGGGACGCGATGGTAAACACCGGATTGTTTCCGCTGGCTGGCATCCGCGTCCGGGCCTATCCGGCGGCGCATTACACGATCGCGGACGGAACAAAGGCCTTTGCCTTTGCCGATCTGGTCTGCCGGATTGGTTTGGGCCGCAGCAAAGATCAAAAGGCGCAGATGGTTGATGAAATATATTCCGATTTGGAAGACTGGGTGAAACCTCGCCTTACGCAGGTTCCGTTCGCCTTGTCACTGGAGGTTGTGGAAATAAACTATCCATTTGCCGAAAAGCGGTTGAACACCATTCGCGCAGCTTTGCAGGAAGACGAAACAAATGTCTGAACTGCAAGAAAATATCGACAGATTTCGCCCCTATTTGGCTGCGCTGACCAAAGGCGGAATTAAAAACCGGATCAATGGGCAGGACAGCAAAGGTGCCGGCTGGTTTACGTCCACATCACCCGTTGACGAGGCTGAATTGGCACAGGTCGCCCGCGCAGATGCGGCAGAAGTGGACCGCGCCGCAAAAGCGGCTAAGGACGCCTTTGCAGATTGGCGCGATATGGACGGCAAACTGCGCAAAGCCCTGCTGCACCGGATTGCTGACGGTATCGAGGCGCGGGCCGAGGAAATCGCCCTGATCGAATGTATGGACACCGGACAGGCCATCCGCTTTATGTCCAAGGCAGCCCTGCGTGGCGCCGCCAATTTTCGCTATTTCGCCGATCAGGCTCCGTCGGCTCGTGATGGACAGAACCTGCCCTCACCCACATTGATGAACATCACCACCCGCGTGCCCATCGGCCCGGTTGGCATTATCACCCCGTGGAACACGCCTTTCATGCTGTCCACGTGGAAGATCGCACCGGCGCTGGCCGCAGGTTGCACGGTGGTTCACAAACCTGCCGAACTTAGCCCCCTGACCGCGCGTCTGCTGCTTGAAATCGCCGAAGAGGCGGGCCTGCCACCCGGCGTGTGGAACCTGATCAACGGGTATGGAGAAGAGGCCGGTCGCGCCCTGACCGAACACCCCGACATCAAGGCCATCGCTTTTGTGGGCGAAAGCAAAACCGGCACTCAGATCATGAAACAAGGTGCTGACACCCTAAAGCGTGTGCATTTTGAACTGGGTGGCAAAAACCCCTGCATCGTGTTTGACGACGCAGATCTTGACCGCGCGCTGGATGCCGCCATTTTCATGATCTATTCGCTGAACGGCGAGCGCTGCACGTCGTCGTCGCGCCTTTTGTTGCACGCTGATATTCACGACGCTTTTGTTGAGAAACTGACCGCCCGTGTGAGATCCCTGCGCGTTGGTCACCCGCTGGACCCAAAGACAGAAATCGGCCCGCTGATTGCGGATGTTCACCGCAGCAAAGTTGCGTCTTTTTTTGACGTCGCCAAAACTGATGGCGCAACAATCGCCGCTGGCGGCAATATCATGCCCGGCCCGGGCTGTTATGTGGAACCTTCGCTGCTCACAGGTGCCGACAATTCCATGCGCATCGCGCGGGAGGAGATATTCGGCCCAGTTCTAACCGTCATTTCTTTCAGCAACGAAGCTGACGCGATAGAAATCGCCAACGACACCAACTATGGCCTGACCGCCTATGTCTGGACCAACAACATCGCCCGCGCCCTGCGGGTGACCGGTCAGTTGCAGGTGGGCATGATGTGGGTCAATTCTGAAAACGTCCGCCACCTGCCCACACCGTTTGGCGGCACCAAAACATCCGGCATTGGCCGTGACGGTGGCGACCATTCGTTTGAATTCTTCATGGAGCAAAAACACGTTGGCTTTGCGCTGGGTGCGCATAAGATACCAAAACTGGGCGGCTGAAACCGCTGTTGCAAAAGGAATACCCACATGGGCGAAATCGTCATGGCCGCCAAAATCACACATGTTCCAACCATCTGGATGTCCCATACCATCGAGAAATACCACGGACTGCGTGATTCTGCGCTTGCGGGCTATGCCAGTCTGCAAAAACTGGCGCGCAGTGCGGGCGTTGAAACCTTCTTGATTTTTGACACCCACTGGTTGGTCAATCAGGGTTTTCACATGAACGGCAAACCCCGCCACGAAGGCAATTTCACCAGCCACGAGCTGCCGCATATGCTGAACAACATGGTTTACGGCTATGACGGCGACCCTGACCTTGCGGATTTGATCGCGGCAGAGGTGATCGCGGCAGGTGGCCGGGCCATTGCGCACAAAGGCAACGAACTGGGCGTGGAATACGGCACATTGGTGCCCATGTATTTCATCAACCAAGACGCTTACGCCAATGTGGCCAGCGTGGCAGTCAACCAATTTGCCAGCATCGAAGAAAGCCGCCTGTGGGGTGCGGCTGTGGCCCGTGCCATCAAAAAATCAGACCGCAGGGTCGCGGTTCTCGCGTCAGGTTCGCTGTCCCACTCGTTTTGGCCCAATCACCTGTCAGTTGACGGCGTCAATCAGGTGAACGGGGAATTTAACCGCCAGATGGACCTGCATGTGCTAAAGATGTGGCAGGCCGGCCAATGGGATGAATTTTTGGACATGCTGCCCGAGTACGCCGTCAAATGCGAAGGCGAAGGCGCGATGAACGACACAGCCATGCTGTTTGGCGCACTGGGCTGGAAAGACTACAAAGGCCGCCCAACCATCCACACGCCCTATTTCGGCAGCTCCGGCACAGGTCAGGTGAACGTCAGTTTTTCGGTTTAAGCCGACCCTCACTCATAACACCCACCCGTTTGGTTGCGCGGTATGGAAAGCCATACTGTTCAGGTTGTTTAAAAATGCTATCCTACTGACATTGCTAAGCATCGCTTAAAGCGTTGCGCCTTTTTCTAACGGATCAACAAACGATTGCCTGCAAATATCTTCTGAATCGCCAGTTGGTTCGATTTTAACAAAGTATTGTTTGGGGGTTAATATGGCCAAATCTAAGAAATCATCTGAATTCAAATATGACCAGCATCCGGAAATTAATATTCCGGACGAGGATCATCCGGATTTTGTTGCCGGGACAGTCGCCGAAGACACACATGATGATGAAGAAATTCGTGCAGAAGACTTAATCGAACGCGACTTTGCAAATCCGGATGCGCCTGAAGCTGTAGACGAGACGCAGGGTTTTCACTGGCCCGCCCCCCCTGCTTTTCCGGGCCGTCGTTGGCCGTTTCAATTTCAGTTTTGCAGCGCGGTGAGTGGCAGATATTCCTATTTGCCGCGCTGGATCCGGCAGCCGCCCACATTTCCGGGGCCTTTTCACCCGGTGCCGTTAAATCTGTTACGAATCAACGTGCGGGTTGATGTTGACCGGTATCTGCCGCAACAGCGAATTTCGATCGAGGTCAGACGGCTTTTTCCACAATCAACTTCGCATGTGATTGCGGAAGTTACTTCCGATACCTGCCTTGCGTTCAACCGCCGCAGAGTTGTTGCCAATATTGTCTACCGCGACGGCAATGCGGCTTTGATCCCCGGCACGACTGTGACATTCGATGCGCGACGGACGATCGGACTCAACTACTCTAACTTCTCGATCAAACTGAGCGGCGGAATTATTCCTAAAACTTATAATCTGGCGTTTCAGTCGCGTTATTTCGATCCTGTGGAGTTTGAGGTGGATACCGTTGCCAACGCTGGCACCGCCACAACAACCTACGGCACGGGATCACACCCAAACCGACCAGCGAACCTGCCGATTGAGACTTTGTCATTAAAGAAAGTCTATCAGCGAGCGGGATTTGACGCGCAGATGTCACCAAATGCTTCTGCAATTCCAAATTCGGGCGCCGGTTCGAACGGATCATGGTCCGACAACGAAATGCACAACGCCATGATAACCTATTGGTCGCGGTTTACGAACCAGTCAAGATGGGCGCTTTGGGTGTTGTTTGCCAAGCAGCACGATCTTGGGTACGGCCTCGGCGGGGTTATGTTTGATGATATTGGTGCAAACCACCGGCAGGGCACGGCCATTTTCACGGACAGCTTTGTTCAGGACGTCCCTCCGGGCGACCCAAGCCCGGTCAGCTGGCAGCAAAGGATGCTGTTTTGGACAGCAGTGCATGAAATGGGCCATGCGTTTAATCTGGCCCATTCTTGGCAAAAATCTTTGGGCAATCCGTGGATCCCACTTGCCAATGAACCTCAGGCCAGAAGCTTTATGAACTACCCGTTTTTTGTCACCGGAGGACAGTCAAGTTTCTTTTCCGATTTCCGATTTCATTTCAGTAACGACGAACTGGTGTTCATGCGCCACGCGCCACGCCGGTTTGTGCAAATGGGAAATTCCAACTGGTTTGAAAATCATGGATTTGAAGCACCTGATCAACTTGAAAGCAGTGGCAGTTGGGCGTTTGAAATCCGGCCAAACAAATCTGAAAACGCATTTCGCTTTCTTGAACCCGTGATGCTGGAGGGCAAATTGACCAACACCTCAGCAGAACAAGTTGAAACCGCAGACAACCTGTTGGAACACGGTGATCACCTGTCTTTCCTAATTCAGAAAAGCGGTGGCGATCTTAAACAATGGAAACCAATGGTCAGTCATCTGGAAAAATCGGGCACGCAAAAATTGGATCCCGGAGAAGCAACTTATGGTGCCCATATGATCAGCACGTCCACTGGCGACTGGACGATTGACGAGCCGGGATTTTACAAAATTCAGGCCGCCATTTCCATAGGATCGGAAATCGTGGTGTCCAACGTGCTGCGCATCTATGTGACACCTCCGATGACAGCAGAAGAGTCAATGTTGGCACCTGATTATTTTACAGAGGATGTTGGCCGGGTCATGTCGTTTAAAGGCGCACCGGAGTTGGAACAGGCAACGGCAGTTCTGAAGCGACTTGCCAAGGTCGGTGGAAACAATCCCGCCGTGAAACACGCCGAAATCGCGCTGTCCACACCACAGTTAAAAGACTACAAAATGCTCGATCTTTCCGGTGGAAAAGAGAAAGCTAGGATTACGGCAAAAGCCGCCAATCCTGAAAACGCCCAAAAAGTCCAATCTACATCCATGTTGAAAGATCACGACGTGGCTTGCAACACGATGGGCCATATACGTTATTTTGACCAGATGCGCACGCTGACAGATGCAGTCGAAGATGCCGGAGACAAAAAGGGCGCGGTTGTCTTGCTTGAAAAAACTATTCAAGTCATGAAGAAGCGCGATATTTTACCTTCGGTAATTTATAACGCCGAACAACGGCTGAAGCGACGCAAATAGCTTCTCTTCTGTAACCAACAGCCTCCGTACGCGTATCGGGGGCTGTTTGGCTTGAAGGAACAATTTGTTGCTAAGTGGACGAATTGGAGCGGGCGACGGGAATCGAACCCGTATCATCAGCTTGGAAGGCTGAGGTCTTACCATTACACAACGCCCGCGCGTAACTTGCTTCCTATTTCACCGAAATTTTGGCGTCAAGGCCGCAGGCAACATGGTTTGATTAATCGGCCTGAACCAGCAATTTGTGCTGCGAAATTCAGTTATTGCAGCCCGCTGCGGCGCCGGATGATTGATCGCATCTTTGGCGCAAATGAAACACCCTTGCATTCTTGGCTGGGGCACCCTCAGGATGGTAAGCGAAACCGGGTAAAGAACGCTTACACAAGATCAGGACGCCACAAAGGAATCGCTCCAATGAAAAACATCTACACATTTGGCCGCAAACCCGGAACGCGTAATTTCACCGTCAAGGACCTACAAGACTTAAAAGGATCTGGCACCCGTCTGACCATGTGCAATCCAGCGAACGAGATCGAAATTCGTGCGTGTGTTGAGGCCGGCATCGACACTCTAACCGTATGGGACCGCGACATTGATCTTGCGCGGAAACTGGCCCCAACCCATTTCACCGGATCGGCCATGGGATGGGGGCAGTTCATTACCCATGATGAAATATTGCGCCACGCCATGGGTCAGATGGAAGCCGGTGCTGATATGTATTTCACAAACCGTTCTTTTCCGGTTGTTGAAATGTTGGCGCGTGAAGGTATCCCCGTTCAGGTTCACATGGGTCTTGTTCCAACATTCAGTCACTGGCGCGGCGGACTGAAGGCCTATGGCCGCACCACGGACGAGGCTCTGGAGCTGTACCGCACCTTCAAAAGTTACGAGAACGCTGGCGCCTTTGCATGCGAGATCGAATGTGTCGCCGAGGATACGTTGAACCTTTTAAACGAGAAGACGTCGATTGTGACCATATCGTTGGGATCGGGAAACGCGGGTGACGTGATCTTTTTGTTCATGGCGGATATTTGCGGCGAAGACAGCAACCCACCCCGGCACGCGCACGCATTCTGCGACCTTGGTAAGCTGCATCGTCAAATGTACGCCCAGCGGGTGGCTGCCCTGGAAGAATTCTCCTCCGAAGTCCACAGCCGGGCATTTCCTTATCCCGCACAGGCCGTCACCATGCATGAGGGTCAGTTTGAAAAGTTGCAGGAAGCCCTGGACAGCCAGTAAGCTCAGTCAAATTCCGCAACATCCGCCGGCTTGACGGTTCCAAAGCCCGTTCAAAAGGCTTTTCATCTCAGATTTCCCACGCTAGGCTGGCTGTTTCTGGTTTTGCACAGGCAGGGACCAACGTGAAAATAACTGAAATGGGCCGGCAGACATTTGTTGATACATTCGGCGGCGTTTATGAGCATTCGCCATGGATCGCGGAAAAATGCTTTGACCAGGGGGGGCATTTGATGGCCACCGATCCGGTCGATCTGGCCGGTCCGATGGCGATATTGGTGGAGTCAGCGGGCACCGATATTCAACTTGCGTTGCTGCGTGCCCACCCCGATCTGGCCGGCAAACTGGCGAAAAGCGGTACCCTGACAAAGGACAGCACATCAGAACAGACTGGCGCCGGACTGGACGCCTGCACCGGGGAAGAGTTTGCCGAGTTCACGCAGCTGAATGCCGACTATCGCAAGAAATTCGACTTTCCGTTTATCCTTGCGGTCAAAGGGCGCAACCGCGCTGAAATTTTGGAGAACTTTCGTTCCCGTCTGCCAAATGACGTGGGCGTGGAGTTTCAGCAGGCCCTAAGTCAGGTCCACCAGATCGCAAAACTGCGCTTAGGCCAAATCACTTAACGAAATAGGCATCGCTGAAACCGGCACGTCTGGCCGACGACAGGGCCGCGTTCATGGCCGCCGTATCGCTGAACGGGCCCAGCAGAACGATTTCGTAAACCTTGCCCTTGCGGTGCAGCGGGCGCGAATGGGTCGGCAGACCGCCTTTGTCAAATCTGGCCAATGTCCGGGCCGCGTTGGCAGGTACGCCGAAAGTTGCCACCTGTACATAGCGCAGTCGCGTTGGCTTGAACGTTTTGGTTTCTGCGTCATCGGTCGGAAGTGTTGCAACAACATCCACCACTGTTGGCGTCACGATCTGGGTGGTTGCAGCCGGTCGTTTGGTGGATTTTTTGACGACAACCGGCGCAAGCGCTGCGGTGCTGTAAGTTCCCGCGCTTGATTGAACAACCACGGGTGCTGTTCGTGTGGAAACCGTGGTGTAGGGATAAACGATCTGCGGGTACTGGCTGCGCACATCGTTGCCCGTGGTCACATCGATCAGCTTGCGCGGCACAGAATCCGTCCAGATCAAATCCATCGACGCCTGCCCCGCAGCGGTGCCAACGCCCCGTCGGCCCTGTGCCTGATCACTGGCAATCAAAGAACGATAGCCCGGTGCAGGCACAATCTGCGCCACCGCCACCGTTTGAGGCGTTGTTTGCGCCCGCGTGCGGTTACCTTGAGCAAATGTTGCCGGGTGTACCGCCTGTGGAACCGTACGCACGTCAAAGTTGCCTCTGTTGTTGAACCTTATGACACTGGCAACATCGGACGGGAAAGTCTGGTTTGTGCGTCGCGCGGGCGTGCGCACCACCGGGACGGTCTGAACTTCCGGAACAACCACAGGTTTGCGGCCGGTGGGTCCGCTTGCGGTTGTCCGAATGGTGGCCGGTGCAAACAGGAAGGCAAATATATTGTTCTGCCGGCGACGTTTTGGTGGGGCCGCCGCGGTCCGGGTGCCGGTAGCCGCTGCGGGCAGGGTTGCGCCTTGCGTCTGCCTGACCCGCGTTGGCGCGGTCGTTCCGGCCACGCGGGAAGGTTTTTGGCCGCAAAACAGCCGACGGCTGCGGGTCACACGTGGCACCCATTGCACCTGACCACCAAATCCCGAGCGGATATAGACGCAGCCTTTGCTGTCTACATATTGATTTGACTTAAAACTGGCGGGCGGGATTTCCGCAGGCCCGCTGCTGGAGCGTAAAGTTTGCGCCTGCAATTCACCGGAACCCCATGAAAGTGCTGCAAAACTCAATAAAACTGCCGTAAATACCCGCATGTCTGCCCCCTCTGACTGGGGCGCAGAATGCCTGTATTTCCCAGAATAGTAAAGACTAAACCTAGACGATCACGCCCTATTTAGTGCCAAACATCCGGTCGCCCGCATCCCCTAGCCCCGGTAGGATATAGCCAATGTCGTTCAACCGCGCATCAACCGCTGCGGTCACGATGGGCACATCCGGGTGTACCTCTTTCATCCGCGCCACACCTTCGGGTGCCGCCAGCAGGCATAAAAACCGAATATCCCTGGCACCGGATTCTTTCAAAAGATCAATCGCAGCAACCGAAGAATTGCCGGTGGCCAGCATCGGGTCCACAGCAATCACCCGTCGTTTGTCCATTTCAGTCGGCACTTTGAAATAATACTGCACCGGCTGAAGCGTCTCGTGATCCCGGTAAAGGCCCACAAAGCCAACCCGTGCGGAGGGGATCAATTCCAAAACCCCGTCCAGCAAACCGTTGCCAGCCCGCAGGATCGACACCAGCGCCAGCTTTTTGCCTTTCAACGTTGGCGAGTCCATTTCCATCAACGGTGTTTCGATCTTTTTGGTGGTCATTTCCAGATCACCGGTCACCTCATAAGCCAGCAACATGCTGATCTCGCGCAGCAATTGACGGAACACAGCGGTGGACGTGGTTTTTTCGCGCATCAGCGTCAGTTTATGCTGCACCAGCGGATGGTTCACGATGGTCAAATGATCGGTCATATTGCTTCCCCCAGCTTTGAAATCACAATGGCGCGGGTGGCATCGTCGCAAAACGCCGCCCGCGCAGCGGTTTGATTGATTGCGTCAAATTCTGCCACACCCCAGCCAAATGTGCAGTTTAACATGTCGTATTCCCGCGTCATATCGGTGTGAAAAAATGGCGGGTCGTCGGTTGAAACCGTAACTTTCACACCCGCCGCCACCAGGTCTTTGATCGGATGGCTTTGCCAGTCAGACGCCACGCCAAGTGAAACGTTTGATCCCGGATTGACCTCCAAAACGATCCCTTGGTCCACGATCCGCTTGACAAGTTCGGTATCTTCCACCGCCCGCACCCCGTGGCCAAGTCGCGATACCCTCAGATGATCCAGCGTGTCCTTAACCGAGGCCGCGCCGGCCATTTCACCGGCGTGGCTGGTCAGGTGCATACCGGCATCCCGTGCGATGTCAAAGGCCGACGTAAAATCCGCCGCACGCAGATAATTCTCGTCCCCGCCCATGCCGTAACCCACCAGCATCGGGCTGTCCGTATTCACTGCAACCTTTGCCGTCACCACCGCCTGTTCCGGCCCCAGATGGCGCACGGATGTCAGGATAAACCGCGCAATGATACCGTGCCGCGCCTCGGCGTTTGCCGCGCCTTCACACATGGCCGCAAAATATTCGTTCCAAGCACCCTGATCGCCGCCGCCACAAAAATCCGGTGAGACGAAAATCTCTGTATAAACCACGCCGTGGCTGGCGGAATTTTCCAGCACCGCCTCAACCAGCCGCCGAAAATCATCCGGCCCCTGCAACACCTCACAGGCTTTTTCATAAACCTTCAGAAAGCTCAGAAAATCCGGGTAATCATAGTGTCCGTCAGCGTTAAATATCCCGCCAAGATCCACGGATTTCTCTGCCGCAAGCATGCGGATAAAATCTGGCTGCGCCGCGCCTTCCAGATGCAAATGCAGCTCTGTCTTTGGAAATTTAGCCCAGGCCGTCACAGCAAATTCCGCCCCTCCGGTCCCGCCCTTACGCCCAGATGCGCCGCGACAGTCGCCGCCACATCGACAAACCCACAATGTCCGATCTCGCCTGTCCCCGCGCCTGCCATCACAACCGGCACACGTTCGCGTGTGTGGTCGGTTCCAGTCCACGTGGGATCATTGCCATGATCAGCGGTAAAAATCATCAGGTCACCGGCGCGCATCCAGCCCAGCAATTCCGGCAACCGCCCATCGAACCATTCCAGCGCCCGGGCATAGCCCGAAACATCGCGCTGATGGCCGTAAAGCGTATCAAATTCAACAAAGTTGGAGAACACCAGCGAACCGTCGTCAGCCCCCGTCATCAACCCGGCCAGATGGTCAAACAACGAGACGTCCCCTTCACCTTTGAAGGAAATACTCAAACCCCGGCCCGAGAAAATATCGCCAATCTTGCCGACCCCGTACACTTTGCGTCCCGCTTCGCTCACCCGGTCACACAGCGTCGGGCTGGGCGGGGCAATGGCAAAATCCCGGCGGTTGGCGGTGCGTTTGTACCCCTCCGTTTCACTGCCCAAAAACGGTCGCGCAATCACCCGGCCCACCTTCAGCGCATGCACAAACGGACCCAGATCGCGGCAAAGGTCAATCAAACGCTGCAGACCAAAAT
>Ga0209992_10003844_pt1 | contig 12273 bp, 9 predicted proteins | sample 2SBtaG_2_FD_182564 | JGI IMG/M metagenome (GOLD analysis project Ga0209992, IMG submission 182564) | Deep subsurface microbial communities from Kolumbo volcano to uncover new lineages of life (NeLLi) - 2SBTROV12_ACTIVE470 metaG (SPAdes)... | ecosystem: Environmental > Aquatic > Marine > Volcanic... | reverse complement strand
CGACACGCTGAGGCGCTTCAACCGGATGGTGACCCAGAGGATCGGAGCGCTCGAAGAGGAGTACCTCGGCGGCTCGCGACCGCTCGGCGCATCGCGCGTGCTGTGGGAGATCGACGACGAGTGCGACGTACTCACCCTGCGATCGCAGCTGGACCTCGACTCTGGCTATCTCAGCCGCCTCTTGCGCTCCTTGGTGAAGGAAGGGCTCGTCGAGGTGGTCGTCGACCCCGATGATGCGCGCCGGCGAGTCGCCCGCCTGACACCTGCCGGCCGGCGGGAGCGGGCGCGACTCGACGCGGACAGTAATGAGCTGGCTGCGTCGCTTCTGACGCCGCTCACCCCACGCCAGCGCGAGCGGCTGGTCGACGCGGCCGCAACGGTCGAGCGGCTTCTCACCGCCGGAATGGTGGCCGTCGACGTAGAGGACGCCTCGAGCGAGGACGCTCGGTACTGCATCAACAGCTACTTCGACGAGCTCGACGAGCGTTTCGATGACGGGTTCGACCCCGATCTGAGCATCTCCGCGGATGTCCACGAACTCACACCGCCCGCCGGGCTCCTCCTGGTCGCGAGGCTGGGCGGCGAGCCGATCGGCTGCGGCGCACTCAAGTTCCACGACGAACCCACGGAGATCAAGCGCATGTGGGTTGCCGCGTCCGCCCGAGGTCTGGGCCTCGGGCGGCGGCTGCTCATCGAGCTCGAAGCGCGGGCCGCCGAGAACGGCGCATCCATGGTGCGTCTCGAGACCAACCGATCGCTGGGCGAGGCGATCAACCTCTACCGCTCTGCTGGGTACAGCGAGGTCGCGGCCTTCAACGACGAACCGTTCGCCCACCACTGGTTCGAGAAGCGGCTCGGCTGATCGACGCCACCCAAAGTTGAGCAACATGGTGTCAGGCACCATGTTGCTCAACTACTCCATGTTGCTCAACTACTCCATGTTGCTCAACTACTCCATGTTGCTCAACTACTCCATGTTGCTCAGCTGGCCTGCCTCACTCGGGGATGTTCGCGGCCGACGGGAACCACCATGGGTCTTCGCACCGTCTCAGTGAGCATGCGTTCCGTTGTTGCTCTCCTCGCCAGCCTCTCCCTTCTCGCCGCAGCATGCGGGGACGGCGACGGCACACAGCAAGTCGACGCCGACGGCCCATCGACCACCACAACAACCACGGTGGAGGTCCAGGACACCATCCCGGTGGAGGAAGTCCGAGTACCGAGCCGATCAGGCGGCATCGGCGGACTCTTGGGCGCCGAGGAATCGGAGCCGCCGCTGGCCGACGGTTCGATCGCACCCTGCGACGAGGAACTCGACAACTGTGACGGGGGCGGCGACATCCCGATCGACGAGGACGGCATCGACGACACGCCCGAGGTCGACGAACCGATCGAAGGCTCCGAGGCGCGGCTCGACTACATCCCCGAGCCGGAGCACCGCCGCTACTGCACGACGATGGCCGACATCGAGGATCGGGAAGTCCCCGACTTCGAGTCGGCGGAAGGTCTCCAGGTCATCGTCGGCTGGTTCGACGAGCTGGCGGCCACCACCGACGGACCGCAGCGAGAAGCCATCGTCAGGATGCGGGACAACCTCGTCGTCCTGCTGTCGGTGCTGAACGACATCGACCTCCAAGAGCTCGACCTCGCGGATCTCGAAGCGTTCGAGGAGATCGATTTCGATCGCATCACCCGTGAGTTCGAACAGGACGCCGAGACCATGGAGAGCTTCACGGGCTTCGCATGCTTCGGCGAGGGAAGCTTCGCCCCGCCGGACGATCCCGAGCTCGTCATGTTCTGTGACTCCTTCGAGGCCTTCACGGATCTCCTCTTCTTCACCGAAGATCCTGCTGCGACTGTCGAGCTGATCGCGAACTGGTTCGACGACACCGAGTCATTCGTGCCCGAGGAGATCAAGGCCGACTTCGACCTGTTCCACCGTTGGGTGGACGACAATCGCCTCGAGTTCGACCCCGAACAGCTCGAGGCCGCCTTCGACTCCGCACCACAAGACGTGCAGGACGCCGGCAACCGCTTCGGCGAGTGGAGCGACGAACACTGCGACGTGTAGTCCTCCCCGACGTCACTGCCTTGCTCGGTCGATGACCACCTGATCGCGGCGAGTCCATGACGTTGCGGGTTATCGTCCGGACGCACGCCGACACGCCGACTCGGGAGAATCCGATGCCCCGCCTCACCCAGCTCAGCCGATCGATCGAAGGTCGGGTCTCGCTCATCACAGGCGCTGGCGGCGGCCAGGGCCGGTCCACTGCGCACCTGTTCGCCGACGAGGGCGCCCAGGTCGCGGTCACCGACCTCCGCCAGGAGGACGTCGACCGGGTCGTTCAGGAAATCAACGACGCCGGCGGGTCGGCGGCCGGCTGGACGATGGACGTCGCCAACGCCGACCGGGTCCAGCAGGTGACCGAGGAAGTGGCCGAACGGTTTGGCGGAATCGACCATCTGGTCAACAACGCCGGAATCTCGCGGTTCGCTCCGATCGACCAGGACGACTACGAGGACAGCTGGGCCATCTCGCTCGAGGTGCTGCTCACCGCGCACACCCGCACGATCCGCGCCGCGCTGCCCCACCTCCGCCAGAGCGACGCCGCCCGCATCGTCAACATCGCATCAACAGAGGGCTGGGGCGCCACGAAGTTCGGGTCCCCGTACACAGCCGCCAAACACGGCGTGGTCGGCCTCACCAAGTCGCTGGCCGTCGAGCTCGGGCGTGAAGCGATCACCGTCAACTGCATCTGCCCGGGACCGATCAACACCGGCATGACCTCCGAGATCCCCGACCAGGACAAGGTGATCTTCGCGAAGCGCCGCACGGCCCTCGGCCGGTATGCCGAGCCCGAAGAAGTCGCCCACGGCACGCTCAACTTCTGCCTTCCGGCCAGCCAGTACATGACGGGCGCGATCCTTCCGGTGGACGGCGGCCTCCTCATCAAGAACGCCTGACCCGAGTGTGGAAGCCGCCGCGCCGTGCGGCAGGCTGTAGGTCCCATGCCCCACCGCGACATGATCGTCATCGGCGGCGGACCAGCCGGTACCGCCACGGCCATCCGTGCCGCGCGCGCCGGCATTTCGGTGACGTGCTTCGAGAAGGGCGATCACGGCCGCGACAAGGTGTGCGGTGACGGCCTCACTCCTCGAGCGGTCGGGGCCCTCAACGAGTTGAAGATCCAGCTCGACGAGGCGCACCACATCCAGGGTCTGCGGATGATCGCGGGAAACAAGGTGCGAGAGCTCGACTGGCCCGGCACCTCCCGCTTCCCACCACACGGGGCGGTCTGGCCACGACGCCGGCTCGACACAGCGCTCATGGACGCGGCCGACGACGCGGGCGCCGAGATGCTCTACTCCACCGAAGCCCTGCCGCTCCTCGATGGTGAGCGAGTCGTGGGTGTCGAGGCAGCGGGCGACAAGTGGACGGCCGACCTGGTCGTGCTGGCCGCAGGAGCGCAGGGAAAGGCCGCCCGGATGCTCGGTGCCGAGCGCGATCCGGACGAGCCATTCGGGCTCGCGATCCGTACCTATGCCGAGACCCCTCGCCACGCCGATCGCCATCTCGAAGCCTGCTTGACCCTCCGCGACGAGCACGGCACGGCGGTTCCGGGCTACGGCTGGATGTTCCCCGCCGGCGACGGGACGGTGAACATCGGTGTCGGTGCGCTCTCCACGATGAAGGGCTTCAAGAAGCTCAACCTCAACACGCTCTGCGACTCCTACCGAGATCTCGTGCGCGACGACTGGGGCCTCGGGCCCTACCTCGAACGGCCACGCGCCTGGCGCCTGCCGATGAGCGCTCAGAAGCGGCACGGCCCCGGCTGGGTTGCGGTGGGCGACGCTGCCGGGCTCGTGAACCCGATGAACGGCGAAGGCATCGACTACGGGCTCGAAACGGGGATGCTCATCGCCGATCTGTTCGAAGCCGACCCGGCGACAGCACCGGACGAGTACGACCGGCTCGTGGCGGAGCGCTTCGATGCCTTCCTCCGAACGGGGCGGCGTTTCTCGTTCCTGATCGGGCACCCGTGGATCCTGCGAAACGGATTGCGGATGGCCGTCGGCACCGACGCGATCGCCAAGATCACGCTGCAGGTCATGGGCAACCTCGTCGACAACGAGACGCCAGGAGCCGCGGGCCGGGTGATGGGGGCCGCGGACAAGGTCCTCGCGCTCGCCGACCCGATTCTGCGCCGCACACGCGCCGCCGCGTGATCAGCCGAGAAGGCCCATCCCGCCCACGGTGTCGCGCTCCTCGACCAGCTCGGCCCACGAGGCTTCGATCTTGCCGCGGCTGAAGTCGTCGAGCTCGAGCCCGGTGACCACGCTGTACTCGCCGTCCGACACGGTGCACGGGTACGAGGTGATGATCCCCTCGGGTGCTCCGTAGTCGCCGGTGGAGGGAATGGCCATCGACACCCAGTCGCCGTCGGGGGTGCCCTGAGCCCACGAACGCATGTGATCCACAGCGGCCGACGCAGCGGAGGCGGCCGAGGAGGCGCCACGGGCATCGATGATGGCCGCGCCGCGCTGCTGCACGGTGGGGATGAAGTCGCCCTCGAGCCACGCCTGGTCGTCGACCATGTCTGCGGCGATCTGGCCATTCACCTCGGCGTGGAACAGGTCGGGGTACTGGGTGGCCGAGTGGTTACCCCAGATGGTCATGCGGCGAATGTCGTTGACAGACGCACCGACCTTCTGGGCCAGCTGGGCGATCGCCCGGTTGTGGTCGAGGCGGGTCATTGCGGTGAACTGGTCGTTGGCGATGTTGGGAGCGTTGTTCATCGCGATGAGACAGTTCGTGTTGGCCGGGTTACCGACCACCAGCACCTTGACCTCGGAGCTGGCACCTGCGCTGATCGCTGCGCCCTGGCCGGTGAAGATTCCGCCGTTCGCTTCGAGCAGGTCGCTGCGCTCCATACCGGCCTTGCGGGGCATCGAACCCACGAGCAGTGCGTAGTCGGCCCCGTTGAAGGCCTCGTTGGCATCGGCGGTTTCGACCGTCCCTGCCAGCAGCGGGAACGCGCAGTCGTCGAGCTCCATCCTCACGCCGGAGAGCGCGCCGAGGGCGGGCTCGATCTCGAGCATCTGCAGGATCACCGGCTGATCGGGGCCGAGCATGCTTCCGGACGCGATGCGGAACAGGAGGCTGTAGCCGATCTGACCGGCCGCACCGGTCACGGCGACGCGAACTGGATCGTTCACCTTGGGGTCCTTCCAGGGGGGTGGCGTAGCTGGTGCAGTTCTAGCGCATCAGACCCACTGACCACCGCTCCTGGGACCCTCGATCACATGTCGTTGAGCCCAAGCACGGAGAACGCCGCGCCGAAGAGGTCGATGATCACCGCCATGCGCCCAGGTGGGATGTCCATCGGCTCCACCATCACGGTTCCGCCGAGCTCAGCGGCGCGAGCGGCCACAGCATCGGAGTCGTCGACGGCGAAGTAGGTCATCCAGTGAGCGGGCACCTCGGGCGGGAAGTTGTCGTCCATGGCCATCATCCCGCCCACGGTGTCCTCGCCGAGCCGGATCTCCGTGTAGGACATCTCCGCGCCGTCTGGCGTCGGGAAGGTCGCTGTGTTCATCTGCCACTTGAAGACGGTGTCGTAGAAGGCCCCAGCCGCCTCCGTGTCACGTGTGACCAGTTCGTTCCAGCAGAGGCTGAAGGGCTCGTTGACGAGCTCGGCGCCGTGGTGGGCGCGGGGTTGCCAGACCGAGAACGCTGCGCCCGTCGGATCCATCATGATCGCCATGCGGCCCACGTCGAGAACGTCCATGGGCTCGAGCAGTGCCGTGGCCCCTGCGCCGACGGCTGCTGTGAATGTGGCATCGGCGTCCTCGACCGTCACATAGGTCGACCATGCCGAAGGTTGGCCGTCCATCATGAGCGGACCCATCCCGGCGACGTTGTGCCCATTCGAGGTGAACATCGTGTAGCCGCCGGCCTCGGGTTCGGGAGCCGCGTGGGCCTCCCATCCGAAGAGGCCGGTGTAGAAGGCGGTGGCGCCTTTGAGATCCGGCGTTCCCAGATCGACCCACGATGGGGTGCTTGGAGCAAAACTGTCTCGTACGACCATGTCGGTCCCCCTTGCCGTCTCCCGTGCGCATGACGGCATCTGCACCGTCCCGCGATCGGACGACCTACGTCAAGGGATCGAAGGAAGAATCGGCGCGACGAGTGTTGCCGACCCAACTCTCATAGAGACCCGAGTAGATGCCACCCGCCACCGCGAGCTCGTCGTGGTGGCCGAGCTCGACCAGGCGACCGTCGTCGAAGACGAGCACGAGGTCGGCAGCTTCGGCGGTGGACAGCCGATGGGCAATGCTCACCGTTGTCCGCCCATCGGCCAGCCGATCGAGCGCCGTCGAGAGCGCCTGTTCGGTCTGCGGGTCGACGCTGCTCGTCGCCTCATCGAGAATCAAGAGGCCCGGGTCTGCGACCTGCGCACGGATCAGCGCCACGAGCTGTCTCTCGCCCACCGACAGCGCCTCGCCGCGCTCGCCCGCTTCGGTGTCGAGGCCGCGTGGAAGCTGCTCCACCCACCACCGCAGCCCCAGCGCGTCCACGGCGGCGTCGATGTCGCTGTCGGACACGCCGTCGCGCCCATAGGAGATGTTGGTGCGCAACGTCGTGTCGAAGAGGAAGCCGTCCTGGGGAACCATGCGAATCGTTCGACGACGGGATTCCGGCGTTGCTTCGCGCAGGTCGACTCCGCCGACGCAGATCGTCCCCGTGAGTGGATCGGCCAACCGAACGAGGAGCTTCGCGAACGTCGTCTTACCGGAGCCGGTCTCCCCGACCACCGCCACCTTGGCGCCGGCTGGAATCTCGACCGACACGTCGCGCAGGACCCGCCCCCCACCTCGATACGCATAGTCGAGACCGGTCACGACGACGCCGACCGCGCCGGAGGGCAGCTCGACTCCGCGCTCGGGCTCCACGATCTCGATCGGTGTGTCGAGAACACCGAGGATCTTCTCCCAGCCCGCGAGAGCGATCTGGGTCTGGTCGAGAATCTCGGAGAGTTCGCCGACAGGCCCGGCCATGAGGGTCACGAGGAAGACGAACGCGAGCACCTGGCCCAGCTCGAGGCCCCAGGCATCGGACTGCCAGACCGAGGCTGTGATCACAGCCGAAAGGGCAACGGCACCGAACATGTCGCCGAGGGTGAACAGCACCGCGAAGTAGCGCACGGCTCGCATCCGGGCTCTGTACTGACGACCGATCGCCTCACCCAGGCGATCGCCTGCCCGCTCTTCGAGCCCGTAGGCGCGAATCGTCTGCGCTCCGCCGATGGCCTCGCTGAACTCCCCCATCGTCTCCCCGACGCGGGTTCGCAGCGTCGAGTACGCAACGAGTTGGCGCACCTGAATCCACCGAAGCAACGGCACGATCGCTGCGAACGACAACACGACGACGATCGCCAGCTGCCAGCTCACCACCAGCATCACGGTGATAATGCCGACGAGAAGGGTCGAGTTGATCACCCATGACATCCCGGCCCACTCGAAGAACTTGCCCAGCTGCTCCACGTCGCTGGTCACCCGCGCCACGATGACGCCGCGCCGAGACTCGTTGTGCTCTGCGATGCTCAAACGGTGAACGTGCTCGAAGGTGCGCAGCCGCAGCTCGTACAGGGTCTGTTCGGTCAGGGCGATGAGCCGGAGAAACGCCCAGCGGGTGAGAGCAAAGACGACGACAGTGAGAACCGCCGTGGCAACACAGGCCCAGAACACGAACCACGGTCGTGTCTGCTCGGGCCGCAGCCCTCGATCGGTCGCGTACCGGATCAGAATCGGGATCGACAGCTTGCCGACCGCGCTCAACGCTGCGGCCAAGACCGTGAAGGCCAACCCGGCCCGCAGTGTGGGGGTCACCGCGATGCCACGCCGCAAGATCGACATGGCGCTGTCGGTCGGTCGATCCCGCTCCATTGCTTCGGGCTGCCGGCTCATGACCCAGCCGCCTCATAGGCCCTCACCAGCTCGGCGTAGGCCGGCACGGCGAGCAGTTCGCGGTGGCTTCCCGATGCTGCGATTCGCCCCTCGTGGAGAAACAGCACCCGATCTGCGAGGTCGATAGTGCTCACCCGGTGGGCGACGATCAGCGTCGTCGTGGCCAGTTCTCTGGCCAGCCCGTCGAGGATGGCCCGCTCGACCACAGGATCGACTGCCGACGTCGAGTCGTCGAGCAGCAGCAGGCCGGGGTCTCCCACAAGCGCTCGGGTGAGCGCCACCCTTTGCCGCTGCCCGCCAGACAACGTCACCCCACGCTCACCGACAACCGTGGCCCAGCCCTGCGGGAGCCTCTCGACGAATCCTGCCTGCGCTGTGCGCGCATGGCTCTCGGCGCCGTCTGGCGAGATCCCACGGTCCAACGCCACATTGTCGAAGATCGAATCGGCGAAGAGAAAGGTCTCCTGAGAGACGAGCGAGGTGCGCCGCCGCAACACGTCGGGATCGACGTCCTCGAGTGGCACACCGCCGAGTGTGATTGCACCGCTCTCGGGTTCGATGAGCCCGAAGAGCAGCTGCGCCACCGTCGTCTTGCCCGAGCCCGTACCACCGACGAGGGCGACCACTTCACCCGGCTCCATCTCGAAGGAGCACCCGGACAGCACGGTGTCGTCGCCGTGGGTGAACGTGACGCCGTCCACTGCGAGCGACAGCGGTCCGTCCGGAAGCTCTCGATCGCCACCGAAGCGTCCGGCCACCGGCAGATCGAACACCCGCTGCAGGCGCCGAGCCGCGACCACGGCGGACGCGTTCTCCTCGAGAAAGAAACCGACGATGCGCATCGGGAAGGCGAGCTGCTGGAACAGGATCATCGCCTGAACGACGTCACCGGTTGTTGCGCCGCCTGATGAGACCCGCCAGGCACCGATGGCCAGCACGGCGATCATGCCGAGGTTGGGCAACATGTCGAGCGAAGGTTCGAGGGCGGCGCGCAGACGACCGATTCGGAGCCGCGTGTCACGCAAGCGCGAAGCGGGACCCTCGAGACGCTGGAGCTCGTGAGCCTCCCGGCCGAGCGTCTTCACCACGAGCGCTCCGTCTACGCTCTCGTGCACAACCGCGCTCACGTCCCCGACAGCAACGCGCACCCGACTCGCCGGCTCGATCACCCGCTGGGTGAAGAGCCGATTGGCGATCCACGTCGCAGGGAAGACGAGGAAGGCCACCACCAGCAACCACGGGTCGACGGCCGCGAGGCTGACCATGGCCGCAGCCGCCAAGACCACCATGGAGAGTGTGAACGGAAGCGGCCCCATCACCATGGTGGAGACCTCGACGTCGGTATCGGCGTGAGCCAACAACTCGCCGGTGGGGCGCTCGCGAAGCTCCGACAGAGAACGGTGCAGGTAGATGCGGCCGAGCTTGCGCCGGAGGAATCGATTGTTTCGCTCCACCGTCATCGACCCGAAGAAGCGGCGAAAGATGACTCCCGTCGAGCGAAGGACAGCAGCGCCGATCAAGAGGGCGACGATCCACCCGAGAGAGCCTTGACGCTCGCCCTCCTCGATCGTGGGGACGATCAGCTCATCGGTTGCCATTCCGATGACTTCGGTTCCGAGCACGAGCATCACTGCGTACACACATGCACCCGTGACCGACGTCCAGAACACCAACGGCGCGCGCCGGACGTAGCTGCGCATGAGGCCGATGCCCTCACGCAGAACGGCGCCCGCCTTCGCCGAGCCAACGTCTGTCGCGTCATCGTGAACCCGACCGGGCTCGGCCATGGTCCCTCCAGCGCCGAAGGTCGAATCTACCGGGAGCCCGCCACACGCCGACCGCCAATTGTGCCGCCCGATATCGCACCGCGCTCAGTCGATCAGGGCCCGAACCTCCTCAGACGCCGCAATGTGGCCCTCGTGGAGGTAGCGATCGTGGTTCTCCTCGATGCTCTCCAACGCGTAGCGGTAGTTGACCATCATGCCGAGCGCGCGTTCCTGGCCAACGGGGTCCGTGTTGGCCATGAAGAGCACGCGCTCGACGCGGGCCCCGTTGGAGAGGTGGAAGTTGGCCACGGGATCCCGTGCACGCAGGCCGCTCTTGGCCTCGAGCAGGTAGAGCGCGCACAACCGCCGCAGGACGGGCTTCAACGGTCCGACGAGGTCTGGCACTGCGTACCAGGTGCCGTCGTCCAGGGCCCGCCGGAGGAGCTCCTCGAGCTCGGATACGGCCGGCCCGTCGGCGTCGATGGGAACCCCCTCGAGCGGTTCGGGTTGGGCCGCGCGCTCCTCGAGCCAGCCTCGGAAGCCCGGGATCGGGGACAGGGTGGCGTAGTAGCGGATGTCCGGCAGATCGCGAGCCAGCTCGTTGGCCACTCGCTTGATCAGAAAGTCGCCCAGCCGCACACCTGCGAGGCCGGGTTGGCAGTTGGAGATCGAATAGAAGATCGCCGTATCGGCGAGGGCGGGATCGGGATCGTCCTCTTCGGGGTCGAGGAGGCGACCGATGCTGTCCGCCAGGCCCTGGGTCAAGGCGATCTCGACGAAGATCAGCAGATCGTCGGGGAACGCTGGATGTTGAAAGGCGAAGAGGCGCCGGTCCGGCCCCAACCGGTTTCGCAGATCGTCCCAGCTCGCGATGGCGTGAACGGCTTCGTACTCGATCAGCTTCTCGAGCAGGGCGGCGGGAGAGCTCCAGGTGACCTCGCTCAGGGTCAGTAGGCCCACGTCGAAGAACTGATCCAGCAACTCACGCAGGTCCTCGTCGACCGACTTCAGCTGGTCATCTGTGGGGGGTCGAAGAGCGCGCAGGTCAGCTCGCAGCTGGACGAGGAACGCCAGCCCCGACTCCACCCCGATGAACCGGCGAAAGATGGCATCGCGTCTGGTGCGAAGGGACGACCGCAGGTTCTTCTCCGCTGCCAGGCGTGCCGTACGGTCCGGCGCGGTCTCGACCGCGGACATCGCCAGGTCGACTTCGTCGTGATCGACGCCGTACTCGTCGGCGAGCAGCTCGAAGAAGCGACGTTGGTCGTCCGGGCCGTAGCCAAGGAAGCCTTCGCCCACCACCTGTGCCCGCCGTCGAGCAGCCAGCTCTCCGCCTCGCGCGCTGGCGATCTGATCGAGCTGGGACCGCATTGTGTCGAGGGCTTCGTCGGTCGCCAGATCACCCGGAAGCGCCAGCTCGGGCTCTCCAGGCCCCGAAGGACTCCAGCCACGACGAACGCGCCCGAAGACTCGGCGTAGCCGACCCCGCCCTTCTGCCATGATGGCGAGGTTAGGACGTCTGCGCGACTGCGGCGTCGACGGTATTGCGGAGCAACATCGCCCGGGTCATGGGACCCACGCCGCCGAGACGTGGGGTGATCCAGCCGGCGACCTCGCCCACCGATTCGTCCACGTCGGAGATGATTCGCTTGCCCTCACGGGTGATGCCTCCACCGACGACCGCGGCACCTGGCTTCACCATGTCAGGTGTCACGAGGTTCGGTACGCCCGCCGCCGCGATGACGATGTCGGCTTGACGGGTGTAGTGGCCCATGTCGGCCACACCGGTGTGCACCACGGTGACCGCGGCGTTGGCGACCGACCGCTTGAGGGCCATCAGCAAGGCCATCGGCCGGCCGATCGTGAGGCCGCGACCGATGACGACGACGTGGCTTCCCTCGACGGGGATCCCGTAGTGCTCGAGCATCACCTGAATGCCACGTGGGGTGCAGGGCAGCGGACCGTCGACCCCCATGACGAGTCGCCCGAGGTTGACCGGGTGGAGCCCGTCAGCATCCTTGGCCGGGTCGACCGCCAGCAGGGCCCGCTCCTCGTCGAGCTGTTTGGGTAGCGGCAGCTGAACGATGAAAGCGTGAACATCCGGGTCGTCGTTGAAGCGTTGGATGGTCGCGTCGAGCGTGTCCTGATCGGTGTCGTCGGGAAGGTGTTCGTGGATGGAGTTGATCCCGACCTCGCTGCAGTCGCGGATCTTCGCCCCCACGTAGCTCTCCGAAGCCGGGTCGTTTCCCACGAGGATCGTCCCGAGGCCGGGCGTGACAGACAACGTGGCCACCTCGTCTCTGATCTGGTCCTTCACTGTCTCGGCCAGGGCCAGGCCGTCGAGCATCGTCGCTGTCATCGACGCCGACACTATCCGCGGTAGGCGGCGAAGCCGTGAGCCGCGGTAGGCGGCGACTCGGCGAAGCCGTGAGCCGCGGACGGGGCCATGGCATTCCGCAGAGGAGGAAGCGAAGCGACCGACACAAGCGGCGACTCGGCGAAGCCGTGAGCCGCGGACGGTGCCATGGCATTCCGCAGAGGA
>Ga0209992_10003842_pt1 | contig 12277 bp, 14 predicted proteins | sample 2SBtaG_2_FD_182564 | JGI IMG/M metagenome (GOLD analysis project Ga0209992, IMG submission 182564) | Deep subsurface microbial communities from Kolumbo volcano to uncover new lineages of life (NeLLi) - 2SBTROV12_ACTIVE470 metaG (SPAdes)... | ecosystem: Environmental > Aquatic > Marine >... | reverse complement strand
CGGTCAGACCGCGCGTTCCACCATCATGCGCTTGATCTCGGTAATGGCCTTGGCCGGGTTCAGCCCCTTGGGACAGGTCTTGGCGCAATTCATGATGGTGTGGCAGCGATACAGCTTGAACGGATCTTCAAGGTCGTCCAACCGCTCGCCCGTGGCCTCGTCGCGGCTGTCGACCAGCCAGCGATAGGCATGCAACAGCGCGGCCGGGCCGAGATAGCGGTCGCCGTTCCACCAATACGACGGGCACGATGTCGAGCACGAGGCGCACATGACGCATTCATACAGGCCATCCAGCTTGCGCCGATCCTCGATCGACTGTTTCCATTCCTTGGCTGGGCGGTTGGTGTTGGTTTCCAGCCACGGCATGATCGATGCGTGCTGCGCATAGAAATGCGTCAGGTCGGGGATCAGGTCCTTGACCACCGGCATGTGCGGCAGGGGATAGATCTTCACGGCGCCCTTGATTTCGTCCATGCCATAAATGCAGGCCAGCGTGTTGATCCCGTCGATATTCATGGCGCAGGATCCGCAGATGCCCTCGCGGCACGACCGGCGGAAGGTCAGTGACGGGTCGATCTCGGTCTTGATCTTGATCAGCGCGTCCAGAACCATCGGGCCGCAATCGTCCATGTCGATGAAATAGGTATCGACACGGGGGTTTTCACCGTCGTCCGGGCTCCAACGGTAAATCTGGAACTTGCGCAGGTTTTTCGCGCCTTCGGGCTTGGGCCAGGTCTTGCCGGTCCGGATGCGGCTGTTCTTGGGAAGCGTCAGCTGAACCATGTGATTTCCTTGCGGTCCTTCGCCGGGCGGCGGCGGGTTACAGGTTGGGCGGGCGCACGGGGCCCTGGCCGGTCAGGTCGAACACGCAATCGTCGAAGACCTGGGCCGGGTCCAGCCCGCGCAGATAGTTGGAACTGATATTGACCTCGGCGCTGGCGACGGGGCCTGTGTTGCTGACACCGAAAAAGACAGTGCCGGTGGGGCCGGCGGCCTCGCGGGCGCGTTCGTCGCACAGCTTGTGGGCCTGCTCGATGGTCATGCTGCTGCCGGTGCAGGCAGCAAGCGGTGCCATCGCGGCAAGGATCAGAACAGTCGGTTTCATGGGCGCCCCCGGGCTGTGCACATCTGCCCGACGATATAGCCGGCGCGAGCGGCACGAACAGGGCCCGGCGCCGGCCGCCGCGATGTCACGCAAGGGCCACGCCGGGGCGCGCCCTGTCGCAAAACCGTGACCGGGGTCGCCGGGACAGGCATCAGTAGACCCGCGCCTTGGGGGCAATCTTGGCGGGGTCGATCCCGCCTTCGGCCAGCGTGGTCAGGGGGTCGACATGCACGGGGCGGTATTCAAGCCTGACCTTGGTGTCGGTGACCCGCGCGATGGTGTGCTTGCGCCATTTCTTGTCGTCGCGATCGGGGTAATCCTCGTGCGCGTGGGCGCCACGGCTTTCCTTGCGCGCCTCGGCCCCGTTGATGGTGGCCAGCGCGTTGGGGATCAGGTTGGTCAGCTCAAGCGTTTCCATCAGGTCGCTGTTCCAGACCAGCGACCGGTCGGTGACGCCCAGGTCGGGGACCTTGGCGGCCACCGCCTCCATCTTCCTGACGCCCTCGGCCAGCGAGGCATCGGTGCGGAACACCGCGGCATCGGTCTGCATGGTGCGCTGCATCTCCAGCCGCAATTCGGCCGTCGGAACCGGGCCGGCGGCGTGGCGCAGGCCGTCGAAACGGTCCAGCGCCTTGTCGATCTGGGCCGGATCGGCAACCGGCACCGGCGCCGCCGCGTCAACCACTTCGCCGGCACGCAGCGAGGCCGCGCGCCCCAGAACCACAAGGTCGATCAGCGAATTCGAACCCAGCCGGTTGGCGCCGTGCAGCGACGCGCAGGCGGCTTCGCCAACCGCCATCAGGCCGGGCACCACGGCGTCGGGATCGCCCTTGGTCGGGTTCAGCACCTCGCCCCAGTAATTCGACGGGATGCCGCCCATGTTATAGTGGCAGGTCGGCAGAACCGGGATCGGTTCGCGGGTCACGTCGACACCGGAAAAGATGCGCGCCGATTCGGCGATGCCCGGCAGGCGTTCGTGAATCACGTCACTGGGAAGGTGATTCAGGTTCAGGTGGATATGGTCCTTTTGCGCCCCGACACCGCGTCCTTCGCGGATTTCGATCGTCATGCAGCGGCTGACGACGTCGCGGCTGGCGAGGTCCTTGTAGGTGGGGGCGTAACGCTCCATGAAGCGTTCGCCCTCGGAATTGGTCAGGTAGCCGCCCTCGCCGCGCACGCCTTCGGTGATCAGCATGCCCGGGCCATAGATGCCGGTGGGGTGGAACTGGACAAACTCCATGTCCTGCAACGGCAGCCCGGCGCGGGCCACCATGCCGCCGCCGTCGCCGGTGCAGGTGTGGGCCGAGGTGCAGTTGAAATAGGTGCGGCCATAGCCGCCGGTGGCCAGCACGACCGTCTTGGCGTTGAAGACGTGCATGGTGCCGTCGTCCAGCTTCCACGCGACAACGCCCTGGCAGGCGCCGTCGTCTGACATCAGAAGGTCCAGCGCGAAATACTCGATATAGAACTCGGCATTCTGCTTGAGGCTCTGGCCATAAAGCGTGTGCAACATCGCGTGGCCGGTGCGGTCGGCGGCGGCGCAGGTGCGGGCCACGGACGGGCCTTCGCCGAATTCCGAGGTCATGCCGCCAAAGGGGCGCTGATAGATCTTGCCCTCTTCCGTGCGGGAAAACGGCACACCGTAATGGTCAAGCTCGTAGACAGCCTGAGGCGCGTTGCGGGCCACGTATTCCATGGTGTCCATGTCGCCCAGCCAGTCCGAGCCCTTGATGGTGTCGTACATGTGCCACTGCCAATGGTCAGCGCCCATGTTGCCAAGACTGGCCGCGATGCCGCCCTGGGCCGCCACCGTGTGCGACCGGGTGGGAAACACCTTGGTGATGCAAGCGGTTCGCAGGCCCTGTTCGGCCATCCCCAGCGTTGCCCGCAATCCGGCCCCGCCGGCGCCGACCACGATCACGTCATAGTCGTGGGTTTCGTATTCGTAAGCCGCCACTGGGCCGTCCTCCTTCAGAGCGCCAGTCGGACAACGGCGAACAGACCAGCCGCCGCCAGACCGTAGCTGACGCAGATCATCAAGATGATCAGTAACTTGCGGGTCGCCCCGCCGGAATAGTCTTCGATCATGACCTGCACGCCCTTGCTGAAATGCAGCATGGCGACAACGATGGTCAGGGCCATGACCAGCGCCGGGAACGGCCGGCCGAAATAGTCGACAACCGCGGCATGGTCGGCACCCAGCATCGGGCCGAAGGTGAAGATGAAGACCGGAACCAGAACCAGCAGCGCGAAAGAGCTGACGGTCATGTTCCAGAAATGCGTTGTGCCGCCCTTGGCCGAGCCCAGCCCGGTGGCACGTTTACGGTCGGTCAGATAGCGCATCGCAGCCTCCGTCAGATCAAAAGCACGGTCACGACCGTCAGCCCAAGCGAGCCGATGATCATGTAGATGCCCAGCCGCTCGGCCACGGCAACGTCAAGCCCGCGACCGGTGGTGTCCCAGTAAAGATGCCGCAGTCCGCCCAGCAGGTGATACCACAGCGCCCAAAGCGACAGGATCATCACGATCTTGCCGATCACCGACGTGATCACGGCGTCGGCGACGGCATAGGCCTCGGCCGAGGTCGCGGCGGCCAGAAGCCACCAGACCACCAGAACAGCGCCGACGATCAGGCCGTTTCCGGTGACCCGCACGAAAATCGACGACATCGAGGTCATTTGCGGGCGATAGATCGTAAGGTGCGGGGACAGGGGCCGGTTGCCCCGGTTCACATCTGCCATGCTGTTTCCCTTCGCAATTGCCCAGCCGAGGGTGGGCCTGGCTCAAGTGATAGTCAAATCCCGGCCACTGTCACGCCCTGCGCGCGCCAACCAGCCGGCCAAATAGCCGCAGTATTCAGATTCTGGCGCATTTGTGATCACACGAATATTTTTTGTGATCGCAACCTAATACAGCGCATCCCCCAGTTCGGTCAGATAGTCGACATACTCGGTGCAGATGATGATCGCCCGCTCGTCGGGAATGTAGAATGCGTTGATTTCGTCGCACTGGTCGACAAACACGGTCACGGGCTCGGGAAAGTGAAACTCGTCGGCCAGCGCCGCAACCTCGTCCGCGACCAGCCAGGCGAAATCAAAACCCGCGCCGCCCCCGAAGCCGATCGCATGGCCCTGTCCCGCCGCAGCGAGCGCGGCCATCTCGTCCAGCACCGGGCCCCAACTGTCGGCGGCCAGCGCAAATTCGTCAGGGCAGCCGTCGGCGCGTTCGGCAGGAAGGCCAAGTTCGGCCGCGACATCGTCGCGACTGTCGGGATTGGCGCCGTAAAACAGGCAGACCGTGTTGAAATAGCGTTGCAGATCGGGGCCGTGCACGTCCCAGAAGGCAACGTCGGACCCCTCGGACGCGCGGCGCTCTTCCTCGGCCAGAAAACCCTGAGCGGTGTCATAGGCCATGCTGATGGCGCTGTCTTCTTCGTACAGCGCATCGACCAGCAGAATGCTCAGCACGTCGGCCCCGTCTTCTTCCTGGCCAAAGACCGGCAATTGCATCACGTCGATGATGGCGTGACCAAGCTCGTGATACAGCGTGGTCAGGACATTGGCCTCGACAAAGGCGTCATCGGCGGCGGCCGGTGTCGCGGCAAGGGCCAGCGAGGCGGTCAGGATCAGCGGTTTCATGGCCACAGGTTCCCCCACCCGCAACGCTCGGTCAAGCGTGTCGGCGCGACATCACAGCGGGATCAGCGCGGGATCACTGCCCAATAGTCGAGGTCCAGCAGCACATCGGGCAGGTAGCGGCCGTCGCCGTCCTTCAATGCGCCGGCCGCGCCCCTGGTGGCCACCAGCCGCAGACGCAGGGCACCGACACCCGGGGCGGCGGTGTCGGCCTTGTCCAGCACCTCTGACCAGGCGCGCACTGTGTCGCCGGCGAAACAGGGGTTGGCATGGGCCCCGGCGTTCAGGCCGGCGATCAGCTGTGCATTGGCCAGCCCGTTGAAGGACAGCGCGCGCGCCAGCGAGATGACGTGCCCGCCATAGATCAGCCGGCGTCCATCCGCGCGGTTGGTGGCATCGAAATGCACCTTGGCGGTGTTCTGCCACAGGCGGGTGGCCAGCATGTGTTCGGCCTCTTCGATGGTCACGCCATCGACATGGTCGATGATCTCGCCAACCGTGTAGTCGCCCCAGCGATGCGGCTCGCCCGCGCGGGCAAAGTCATAGCGCGTGAAGTCCAGCCCGCCCGGCAGGCAAAGCTGGTGCGGCGCCACCGCCGCCGGCAGTTGCGGAACGGTCGTGTCCGGCGCCGGCCCCGGCCGGTTGCGGCGCACCATCACCCAGCGAACATAGCTCAGCACCGGCGCCCCGTGCTGGTTGTGGCCGGTCGTGCGCACCCAGACGATGCCGCTTTTGCCGCTGGAATTCTGCTTCAGCCCGATGACCTGGCTGTCGGCGGTCAGCGTGTCGCCGGGCCAGACCGGCGCCAGCCAGCGCCCGTCGGCATAGCCAAGGTTCGCGACCGCGTTCACCGAGATGTCGGGCACGGTCTTGCCGAACACGGTGTGAAACACGATCAGGTCGTCAAGCGGAGCCGCCGGCAGGCCACAGGCGCGGGCGAATTCGTCCGAGGAATGCAGCGCCCCCCGGGCCGGGTAAAGCGCGTGATAAAGCGCCCGCTCGCCCCCCGCGACCGTGCGCGGCACCGCGTGGCGAATGGTTTCGCCCAGCCGATAGTCTTCGAAAAACCGGCCGGGGTTGGTTTTGGTCATCTATTGCTGTCCCAACACCATATCGGGGGCATAATCGGCCGCAGCCTCTTTGGTGACCGCCTGTGCACAGCGCATCACGCCGTTGGCGGCGTCAAAGGCATAGGCGGGCCCGCCATGCAGGTGCCAGCCCTGCGCCAGCGCCGCCGAAACCTTGTGGCAAAAGGCCGACGTGTCGTCTTCGGTCAGCAGGCGATAAAGCGTGCTCACAATTGCGCCCCGAACGGCGACGGGCCCAGCCAGCCGTGCAGCAGGACGACGACCACGAACACGGCCGCCGTAATCGCGGCAAGCCGCATGTCGCCGCCAAGCGTTCCGCCGCTGAACGGGTGATAGTCAGGCTCGGCCCGGTTGATGATCACCATCTCGGCCACGGCCCAGACCAGCAGCCCGCCGAACAGCACCAGCGAGGGCAGGTCGCCATTGACCAGCAGGTGGGCCACCGACCAGACGACGACCGCGGTCAGCATCGGGTGACGCAACCAGCCCCGGGCCCGGCATTTCGAATTGCCGACCCCCATCAGGAATACCGCGACGATCATCAACAGATTGTTGACATGCACCAGCCACAGCGGCCCCTGCCACAGCACCACCACGTCGGCGTGGCGGTAACCCAGCACCATCAGCACCAGCGCAACCAGCAGCACGGCAGCAACGACGCCTTTGGACCCGTCGCCAAGCCGGCTTTGCAGCCGGGCGCGTGCCGCGGGCGCAGTTCGTTTGAACATGTGTGTGGCCACCCACAGGACAAGGCCGGTTATCAGAAGGGTCATTGCGCAAGCTCCTCGATGGCGCGGGCTCGCGCCAGAATTTCGGTTGCCGTCACGATATGCAGATTTTCGACGATCTTGCCATCCACGACCGCAACGCCCTGCCCCTGGGCCCTGGCCTGGTCAAAGGCGGCAATCTGGCGTTGGGCCAGGTCGATCTCGGCCGCGGACGGGGCAAAGACCTCGTTGGCGATGGCCAGTTGTGCCGGGTGGATCAGGGTCTTGCCGTCCATGCCAAGATTGCGCCCGTCCTCGCATTCGGCGCGCAGGCCGTCGCTGTCCTTGAAGGCGTTGTAGACGCCGTCGATACAGACGATGCCCGCCGCCCGCGCCGCCAGAAGACACGTCTGCAGGCTGGTTTGCAGCGGGCCGCGGCCGGGCACGAAGCGGCAGTTCAGTTCCTTGGCCAGATCGTTGGTGCCCATGACAAACCCCGCCATGCGCGGCGCGCGGGCAATGGCGGCGGCGTTCAGGATGCCTTGGGGCGTTTCCATCATGGCCCAGATCGCCGTGTTCGCGGTGGCCGGGCTGGTGTCGAGCCGGGCGGCCAGTGCTGCGATCATGCCGGGGTCGCTGACCTTGGGCAGCAGAATGGCCGCGGGGCTGGCCGGCGCGACCGCGGCAAGATCGGCCGCGCCCCATTCGGTGTCGAACCCGTTGATCCGCACCATGCCGCTGCGGCCGCCGAACCCGCCACGCGCCAGTTCGCCCGCCAGCGTGTCGCGGGCGGCAGGCTTTTCATCGGGCGTCACCGCGTCTTCCAGGTCGAAGATGATGGCGTCGGTCGCGAGGCTGCGCGCCTTGTCCAGCGCCCGGGTTCTGGACCCCGGAATATAAAGAACCGAACGCCATGGCCGTGCCGTTTGCTGCATGATCCGCACCTTTCGAAATTTTGTTGCGCGAAGCTTGTGCAATTCGCACGATTTCGCAAGCCCGTTTTTGCCGCGGCGCAGAAATTGCTGCGTTCGCTAACGCAACCCGGTGTTCTGACCCACCGATCCAGCCTGCTGCCGGGTGCTGCATGTCGTGGCTCCGACCAATGGGAAGGACCCAACATGCGGATTGTCGCCCTGCTTACGCTCTTGCTTTCGGCCACCGCCGCCAACGCCCAGTCGTCCAGACAATGTGGCCCGCGCGAACGGGTGCTGGGCATTCTGGCCGAGCGTTATGGCGAAACCCGCCAGTCCATCGGGCTGACCGATGACGGCAAGGTTGTCGAGGTTTTCGCCTCGAACGACAGCGGCACATGGACCGTGATCGTCACCCTGCCCAGCGGCCTGGCCTGCCTGGTCGCCAGCGGCAGCAGCTTTGAATTGGCGGGCGACGACCGTCTGCCCGCGCCGGGCGACCCCTCTTAAACCAGCGCTTCGGCGATCAGTTTGGCACCGGACAGGATCAGAACGGTATAGGTCAGCCGGAAGAACAGTTGCTGGCTGACCAGATGGTGCAACCTGACGCCGATCAGAACCCCGACCACGGCCACCGGGGCCAGCAACAGGTCAAGCATGAACGACGTGGCGCTGAAGATGCCCAGCGCGAAATACGGCGCGGCCTTCATCAGGTTGATGGCCCAGAACACCAGAACCGATGTCGCCTGATAACGGGTCTTGTCGACGTCGCGGCCCAATAGATAGATGGCCGCCGGCGGTCCGCCCGCGTGGCTGATAAAGCTGGTGAACCCGGCCACGCCACCCCAGAAATACCCGGCGCCGTCGGGCCAGCGCCCCGTGGCCAGGCGCAGCCAGCCGCGGGCGTCGGCCACGCGGTAGGCAACGAACCCCAGCGCAACAACCCCGATCAGCAGCCGGATGACATCGTCGTTCGCCACCCGCCACAGCGCCGCGCCGACCAATACCCCCGGCACGGCGCCGGCGATCAGGCGGACCGCATCGGCCCGGTCCCATTTGCGCCAGTAGGCCGGAATTGCCGTGACATCCATCAGCATCAGCAACGGCAGCATCATGCCCACCGCGACCGCCGGGTCGAGAAACAGCGCCAGGAACGGCGCGGCGGCAAAGGCGGCGCCGGACCCGAAGCCGCCCTTCGAGATACCGGCATAAAGAACCGCCGGAATGGCCACCGCAAAGGTGGTCAGATCTGTGCCGGCAACGATCAGCGCCCTGCCCCTTATCACATTGCCGGGTGTCCGCGACCATGCTGCAACGCAGCGCATGTGACACTTGATCACCGGCTCGACGCTTGCCTCTATGCCTGCGAAGGACTAGTCAACCGGCGAAATTCACAGGATCGGAGATCATCTCATGGCCAGACCCAAGATTGCCCTGATCGGCGCCGGGCAGATTGGCGGCACGCTCGCCCATCTCGCCGCGCTCAAGGAACTGGGCGACGTCGTTCTGTTCGACATTGCCGACGGAACCCCGCAGGGCAAGGCGCTGGACATCGCCGAATCCGGTCCGGCCGAACGCTTTGACGCCGCGCTGCGTGGCACCACCGACTATGGCGACATTGCCGGCGCCGATGTCTGCATCGTCACCGCCGGCGTTCCGCGCAAGCCGGGGATGAGCCGCGACGACCTGCTGGGCATCAACCTGAAGGTCATGAAATCGGTCGGCGAGGGCATTCGCGACAACGCGCCCGACGCCTTTGTCATCTGCATCACCAACCCGCTGGACGCGATGGTGTGGGCGCTGCGCGAATATTCGGGCCTGCCGCGCAACAAGGTCGTGGGCATGGCCGGCGTGCTTGATTCGGCGCGCTTCCGTCACTTTCTCAGCCTTGAATTTGGCGTGTCCATGAAAGACGTCACCGCCTTTGTTCTGGGCGGGCACGGCGATTCGATGGTGCCGCTGCCCCGTTATTCGACCGTTGCCGGCATTCCGCTGCCGGACCTGATCAAGATGGGCTGGACCAGCCAGGACAAGCTGGACGCGATCATCCAGCGCACCCGCGACGGCGGCGCCGAGATCGTCGGGCTGCTGAAAACCGGCTCGGCCTTTTACGCGCCGGCGACCGCGGCCATCGAAATGGCGGAAAGCTATCTGAAAGACCAAAAGCGGGTCCTGCCCTGCGCGGCCTGCTGCAAGGGCGAATACGGCCTGAAGGGCATGTATGTCGGCGTGCCCACCGTCATCGGCGCCGGCGGCATCGAGAAGATCATCGACATCAAGCTCGACAAGGACGAGGCGGCCATGTTCAACAAGTCGGTCGGTGCCGTGAAGGGTCTTGTCGATGCCTGCAAGGCCATCGACGGGTCGCTCGGCTAAGCCTTGGTCGATTGACGATTACGGGCGCGCGCGGGTCACTGCGCGCGCCTTTGCGTTCCGGGCCCGCCGCATGGTGATGGGCCGGCGGCCGCGCCCACGCGCGCGCATCCCCGAATCACATTCGCGGCACAACTGCATAATTTGTGATCACTGGATTTTTGGGTGTGATCACATATGTCGCTTTTTCAGTGACCTTTGTGAAAACACTGTTCTTTTGCTGGAAAACCTGTGGTTTGAACGGGGCAACGCCAGCGGATGCAAGGATTTTGGAAGTGAACATTCACGAATACCAGGCGAAGGCGCTTCTGCGTGACTACGGGGCCCCGGTTGCCGACGGGCGCGTTGTGCTGAAATCGGAAGATGCCAAGACGGCGGCGGGCGAACTGGAAGGCCCGATCTGGGTGGTCAAGGCGCAAATCCACGCCGGCGGACGCGGCAAGGGCAGCTTCAAACAGGCCGAGGCCGGCGACAAGGGCGGCGTGCGCCTGACCCGCTCGATCGGCGAGGCCGCCGACGAGGCCGCCAGGATGCTGGGCCGCACGCTGGTGACCCATCAGACCGGCCCGGCGGGCAAGGACGTGGGCCGCGTCTATATCGAGGACGGGGCCGGCATCTCGCGCGAGCTCTATCTGGCCCTGCTGGTCGACCGCCAGTCCAGCCGCATTTCCTTTGTCTGCTCGACCGAGGGCGGCATGGACATCGAACAGGTCGCCGCCGTAACGCCCGAGAAGATCCTGTCGTTCGCCGTCGACCCGGCCACCGGCTATATGCCGTATCACGGGCGCCGCATTGCCTTTTCGCTGGGGCTGGAAGGCAAGCAGATAAAGCAATGCGTCAAGCTGATGGCGACGCTTTATCGCCTGTTCGTCGAAAAAGACGCCGAGATGGTCGAGATCAATCCCCTGATCGTCACCGACGACGGCGATCTGCGCTGCCTTGACGCCAAGATGGGCTTTGACGGCAACGCGGTGGCCCGGCATCCCGACATCGCCGCCTTGCGCGACGAAAGCGAAGAAGACCCCAAAGAGCTGGCGGCGTCGAAATTCGACCTGAACTATATCGCGCTGAACGGGGAAATCGGCTGCATGGTCAACGGCGCCGGCCTTGCCATGGCGACGATGGACATCATCAAGCTTTATGGCTCGGAACCTGCCAACTTTCTGGACGTGGGCGGCGGCGCGACCAGGGAAAAGGTGACCGAGGCCTTCAAGATCATCACGTCCGACCCCAACGTGAAGGGCATCCTTGTCAACATCTTCGGCGGCATCATGCGCTGCGATGTCATCGCCGAAGGCGTCGTCTCGGCCGTGAAGGAAGTTGGCCTGAAAGTGCCGCTGGTGGTGCGGCTCGAAGGCACGAACGTTGAACAGGGCAAGGAGATAATCAACAAATCCGGCCTTGACGTGATTGCCGCCGACGACCTGCGCGACGGCGCCGAAAAGATCGTCCGGGCGGTCAAGGGCTGAGTGGCGCCAGGATGCCGGCGCAAGCTGACATTGACCAGCCGCGGCAGGCCAGACGCCGCCGCTGCGTTGTGCATATCGGTCTGAACAAGACCGGGTCCACGACGATTCAGGGCTGGCTGGGCGCGAACCGCGACCAGCTTGCCGAACAGGGCATTCGCTATGACACGCTGGCCGACGCCGGCCCGCGCACGCTGCCGCACGCGCTGGGGTTTTCGGCCATCGGCGTGCACCGGGCGGGGCGGCTGTTGCCCAACCCCGACGCGCGGCTGAATTACGGCATCGAAACGCTCGAGGATCAGGCCGCGCCCATGGCCGAATTCGAGGCCCGCGCCGAAGCTTCGATCAACGCGCCGGGCTACCGCACCTATGTCATATCGTCCGAGTTTCTGCCGGCATGGCTGCGTAAACCGGAATGGACGCGGCTGTTTCACGACTGGCTGACCCTGCGTTTCGACAAGGTCCGTTACGTGGTGTACCTGCGCGACCAGATCAGCTGGGTCCCGTCGGCCTTTGCCCAGATGATCAAGATGGGCGGCGTTTATTCCATGGAGGAATTCCTCGAACGCAAGGAAGACCGCGACTATTTCAAGACCTGCGCGCGCTGGCGCAGGGGAACGCCCAATTCCCGGCTGACGGTGCGGCTGCTTGAAGCGGACAGCCTGATCAATGGCGACCTGATCGAGGATTTCGCCAACCTCATCGGCGCCAGCACCGAAAACACGCGCGCGCCCAAAACCCTGAACGAATCCATCGACGCGGCATCGCTTGAGCCGCTGCGCCAGATCAACCTTCTGGCCGACAAGTTCCCCGAGAAATGGACCCGCGCCGTTCGGTCGGGCCATGTGCAGAAGATGATCGGTTCCAGCACCGGCAAGAAGCTGACGCTGACCCGGGCGCAGGCGCTTGGCGTGGCCCGGCGCAACGCGGCGTCGAACGAAAAGCTGCGCAAACGGTTCTTCCCGGAACGGCCGGTTCTGTTCGCCCGCTCG
>Ga0209992_10003840_pt1 | contig 12282 bp, 9 predicted proteins | sample 2SBtaG_2_FD_182564 | JGI IMG/M metagenome (GOLD analysis project Ga0209992, IMG submission 182564) | Deep subsurface microbial communities from Kolumbo volcano to uncover new lineages of life (NeLLi) - 2SBTROV12_ACTIVE470 metaG (SPAdes)... | ecosystem: Environmental > Aquatic > Marine > Volcanic... | reverse complement strand
AATGGAAGGGCCATCGCTCAACGGATAAAAGGTACTCCGGGGATAACAGGCTGATACCGCCCAAGAGTTCATATCGACGGCGGTGTTTGGCACCTCGATGTCGGCTCATCACATCCTGGGGCTGAAGTCGGTCCCAAGGGTATGGCTGTTCGCCATTTAAAGTGGTACGCGAGCTGGGTTTAGAACGTCGTGAGACAGTTCGGTCCCTATCTGCCGTGGGCGTTTGAGAATTGAGAGGGGCTGCTCCTAGTACGAGAGGACCGGAGTGGACGAACCGCTGGTGTTCGGGTTGTGATGCCAATTGCATTGCCCGGTAGCTACGTTCGGAATCGATAACCGCTGAAAGCATCTAAGCGGGAAGCGAGCCTCGAGATGAGTTCTCACTTTAACTTTAAGTTAACTAAAGGGCCGTTGGAGACTACAACGTTGATAGGCTGGATGTGGAAGTGTAGTGATACATTAAGCTAACCAGTACTAATTACCCGTGAGGCTTAACCATACAACGCCAAAGTGGTTTTAGCGCAGAAGCTAATATGAACTAGAGTAGAAGTTTTAGAATTATCAGATTTTTTCCAGATTTTAAGTAAGGTGACTAGATAAGCTGTAAAGCATAATCAATTCACCTTGCGCAAAGGAAATGAGTGCTACGCACTTGTCATTAATCCTTTGCACGTAAAGTATTTCCTGGTGACTATAGCGTTTTGGAACCACCTGACCCCATGCCGAACTCAGAAGTGAAACGAAACAGCGTCGATGATAGTGTGGGCTTCCCATGTGAAAGTAGAACATCGCCAGGGCCTAATTAAAGAAAGCCCGATTCGAAAGAGTCGGGCTTTTTTGCGTTTAAGGTGCAGAATTTTCGCATCACGAAGTGATAAAGCGGAAACTTCTGCGCAAGGTGAAGTGAGCGACCTTCACAGTAGTTATTCTCTTCACTTTGAAACTATGTTTATAATAGTGAGTTAAAACACCCTCAATTCCAGCTAAACTAGCGCACTCACTGCGTTCGCTGACACTAATTTTGCACTATAGCGTCGATGATAGTGTGGGCGCGGCCAGCTTGGCTTCCCATGTGAAAGTAGAACATCGCCAGCAAAGGTTCCCCCGGGCAATTAAAGAAACCCGTTGCAGCAATACAGCGGGTTTTTTGTTATTCGTGCACAATTTTCGTATCACGAAGTGATAAAACGGAAACTTCTGCGCAAGGTGAAGTGAGCAGCCTTTACAGTAGTTACTCTCTTCACTTTGAAACTACTTTCGTAATAGTTAGTTAAAACACCCTCAATTCCAGCTAAACTGGCTCATTTCACCTTGCGCAAAGCAAATGCACTCGCTTTGCTCGCTGTCATTAACTTTGCACTATACTTGCGTAAAAAGAGCGTGTTCACTTCGTTCACTGTCGCTAACCTTTTACACCTTTTTTGCGAAAAATAACCGCACCTCTACGCTCGCTGTCGGTAACCTTTTGCACTTTACTTTAATATTTAAAAAATTAATTTATAATTGATTTTCAATTAGTTTTTCATATCAATCTATTTTTCAGGAATTTTAATGAGCAGTCTCATCCATTGGTTCGATTTACTCGGTGTAATGGTTTTTGCTATTTCTGGGACCCTTATTGCCCATAAGAAGCATTTAGATGGTTTTGGTGTTGTCGTGTTGGCTGCAGTAACCGGTATCGGTGGTGGAACGCTTAGAGATATTATTTTAGACGAGCCGGTTTTTTGGTTGCATGATCCAAGTTATTTCATTGCTATTTTTAGTGCAGTATTAATCAGTATTGTTGTTTTGAACCAGCAAAAGCAAATACCGAGTAAATTTTTACAAGTGGCAGACGCGTTCGGGTTAGCTCTTTTTGCTGTGATGGGTACACAAAAAGCCATGTCTATAGGTATGCCTGCTACAACGTCAGTGATTATGGGGGTGTTAACTGGATGTTTTGGTGGTGTGATCCGTGATGTGCTCGCAGGTGATATTCCCCTACTTCTAAAAGGGCAACTCTATGCTATTACCTGTATTTTAGGTGGGATCGTCTATACTCAGTTAATGTCTTTTTCTATAGCGATAGAAGTAAGTTTGTTGCTTAGCATGTTAACCACCTTAGTTGTTCGACTAATGGCGATGCGTTATAACTGGGTGATACACGTTTTTAAATATTAACTAATAGGGACAAGGATATGTCTTTAGCAAAAATTCTGACCCGTGCACAAGTTGGTGTCAAAGCACCTGAAGTGACAGTTGAAGTTCATCTAAGCAATGGGCTTCCTGCTTTTGTCATCGTTGGTCTACCTGAAACTTCAGTCAAAGAATCTAAAGAACGAGTTCGCTCTGCACTAGTTAATTCTGGTTTTTTGTTCCCAGAGCAACGAATAACAGTAAATTTAGCCCCTGCAGATTTACCAAAAGAAGGCGGGCGATATGATCTTGCGATTGCCGTTGGGATTTTGGTTGCTTCTGGTCAAGTACAAAATACAGAGATAAATAACTTTGAATTTTTTGGGGAGCTTGCCTTAAGTGGTGAACTTTCTGCCATTACTGCAATTTTGCCTTCGGTTATGGCTGCTGCAGATGAAGATCATGTTGCTTATATCCCAAGTGGTAACGATCAGCTTGCAAGCTTAGTATCTCAGTCAAATAGAAAAGCGGTCACTAGCTTGCAAGAGATTTGGTTAGATCTGCAAGGGCAGCAATCACTCTCTTTGAATATTACTTACGATCAAGTTGTAGAACAGTCTTTTGAGCAATTAGATATGAGTGATGTCAAAGGACAACGTATTGCAAAGAGAGTGCTAGAAATCGCTGCAGCAGGGGGTCACAATCTACTTTTCTTGGGACCGCCAGGCACTGGTAAATCTATGTTGGCTCAACGTATTCCAACTATTATGCCTCAAATGACAACGCAACAAGCACTTGAAACTGCTGCTGTTTATTCTTTGGTCGGGCAGTCGGTCACACATCAAAACTGGTTGAATCGTCCATTTAGAGCACCACACCATACTTGCTCTGCAGTGGCATTGGTTGGTGGGTCATCAAATCCTAAGCCGGGAGAAATATCATTAGCGCATAATGGTATTTTGTTTTTAGATGAGTTACCCGAATTCGATAGAAAGGTATTAGATTCATTGAGAACGCCTATGGAGACGGGGCAAGTTACCATTTCTCGTGCCGCTAGGCAGGTCGATTTTCCTGCAAACTTCCAGTTGGTTGCTGCACTTAACCCAAGCCCCACAGGGCATCACAGTGATAAAAGAGCGACACCAGATCAAGTGTTAAAATATTTATCAAAAGTGTCTGGTCCATTTTTGGATAGAATCGATTTGCAAGTTGAATTACCAAGGCTAACAACTGAAGAGCTTCAGTCTACTCAGCTTGAAGAATCGAGCGCTGAAATCCGTATGCGAGTAGAAAAAGCGGTTCGGTTTGCCTATCAACGACAAGAAAAAAACAACGCAGAATTATCAACCAAAGAGCTGCAATTACATTGTGCATTATCCAAAGCAGACGCTATGTTTCTGGGGAAAGCTGCCGAAAAGTTGGCTTTGTCACCACGCTCATATCATAAGGTTTTGAAGGTGGCACGTACTATTGCGGATTTAAACTTGCAAGAAAGTATAGATTTAGCCTGTCTTAAAGAGGCATTAAGTTATCGCGCTTTTGAGCGACTACTCGCTCAGTTAACCGGGTATTAAGTAGATAGCATGTAGCCTTTACCGCGAACAGTAACGATGCGTTTTTGTTCTTTTTCATCACCTAGCTTTTTACGCAAGCGACCAATGAGCACGTCAACCGTTCTGTCACTCGGGCTCCAGTCTGGTTGGCCGATATCCTCAGAAATTTTTTCTCGAGAAGTCGCTTTCCCAGCATTTGCGATTAAACAGATAAGTACTTTGTGCTCAGCTTCAGTTAATCGTGATTCTTCAGCGGCGCCATTAATCAGGGTGCGATTGTCAGGGTGAAGTTTGAAGTCAGAGTATTCAATAAACTCTTCAGACTCATCGTCATCACTTGCAATTGTTAAACGCTTACACAAAGCGCGCATTCTTAATTCAAGCTCGAGTAGGTCAACTGGCTTACAAACATAGTCATCAGCACCTTGTGCTAAGCCTGCGATTCTATCTGCTTGAGAGTCTCTGCTAGACAGCATGATGACGCCAATATCTGTCAAGGTATTGAGTTCTTTCGCTAATGCTAAACCGTCAGTGGCAGGTAAAACAATGTCGACGATAGCAAGTACAAATCGTTCTTGAGCTTGCGTTGCTTGTTGCACTTTGGCTAATGCAGTTGCACCGGTACTATCAACTTCGATGCTAAATTCTGTTTCAGCAAAATGGCTCATAATGCGTTTTGCTAAAAGTTCATCATCTTCTACTAATAATACTTTGATACTCATAGGTCAGCTATCTATTCAATAATTATGTATATATTAGCACTGTGAAAACATTGCTGAGAAGTGAATAATGACAATTTGTAACAATTGCATAAACAATTTATACAATTGGATCTGTTAGGCGGGATTAAAATGGTCCACCTTAGGGGGTAGACCCTAAGATGGACAGAGTTTATGCATACTTATTTATAAATATACTGCCACCATTGTGGCTGGTCCTTTAAGTGCATATCAAAATAAGCCAACATGGTATCCCACCAGTGGAAGCGACGATCGCGGGCAAAAACTTGGTGATCTGTACCTTTATACTCAATTAATTCAACGTCTTTGCCAAGCAACTTAAGTGCTGTGTACATGTTGTGGCTTTCACCTGGAGGCACGTTGGTGTCAGCGTCACCATGGATCAGTAAAAGCGGTGAGTTTACTTTGTCAGCATGGAAAACAGGGCTGTGATCAGAGTAAAGTTTTGGGTTATTCCATGGGAAACTGTTTTTCGAAGCTTCGCCAGAGTATAGGTAGCCCCACCAACCTTGACCCCAATAAGAAGTAATGTTTGATATACCAGCGTGAGAAATCGACGCGCTGAATAAATCCGTTTTAGTTGCAAGTAGCATAGTCATAAAGCCGCCGTAAGATGCTCCTAAATTACCTACTTTGTCTTTATTTACAAAAGGGTGTGCATCTAAGAACTTTTTCGTGCCTTCGACAATATCGTTTGCAGTGTACTCACCCCATGCATTCACATGCTTTGCTGAGAACTCCTGACCAAAGCCTGTTGCCCCAGTTGGTTGTAGAACATATACAACATAGCCTTGTGCTGCCCATAGATTAAACGGATACCGACCAGTAAAGCCTCGAGAAACGGGTGATGTACCGCCATAATAGTAGACTAGAGCAGGATATTGCTTACTTTCATCTAGGTTATTAGGCGTGTATACACGACCCTTAATCTCAACGCCTTCTTTATTGGTGAAGTTAAACTCAGATAGAGTTGCGATTTCGCTATTGCCATAAGCCAGTGCTTTTGAATCCCACAGCGTATTAGCGCGGTTTTTAGAAATATCTAAGCGTTTCAATTGCTGTGGGTGAGATGCTTGTGTGCCAGTCACGATTAAATCTGGGTTGCGCTCGTCAGAAATACTGAATCTGCCAACGACATCAAAGCCTGTTTTTAGTTTAGTGAAACGGGCTTTGCTTTCATCGTATAAATACAGTTGTTGCGTATCGCGCTCAGTCACTTTGATTACAACATCATCATTGCGTAATACTTGCATTGAACCAATAGCGGGGTCGAATGATTTACTTAATGCCTGTGCATTTTTACCTTGACGGTTTAGCTTATACAACTGGCCATCGTAGTTGTTCGCAAGCATATTCTTAGGAATAGCACGGCCTAAACCATTCGCAAAGTCAGGGCCAGCAACAATATAAATACCGTCATCGGCATATTTTGCTGAGCTAAATGTACGGTATTGACCAAGCACAGTTTGTTGATTGTCTTTTAAATTAACTTCTACAAGTTCTGTTAGCATGTGAGGCGGTTTAGCGTAATCGCTAGGGTTACGCGTTACCAAAATTTTGCCAGTTTCATTATCAAAGTCGGCCAATGAGTGACTTAATTTCCCTTCAGTGATTGGATTAATGAAACCAGAGTTAATGTCCAACATGAAGATTTGACTGTTATTTCGTGCATAAGACCAGCGATCTTCTAACCCTCTGAAGTGTTTAACTAATGTGTGCTTACTTTTATCTGATTTAGACCAAGCAAAAACGAGCGTGTTGTTGTCAAAGTACTCGAAGCCATATGCGCCATCTAGTTGTTCAGCGACCACTCTCTCTTCTAAGTCTTTGAGGTTTAGAACCGTAACAGCTTTATTGCGAACAAACACAACCTGTTTGCTATCTGCGCGCCATTTAATTTGATTTGCAGATAAGCCATCAAAGCGATAAATCACTTTTCCTTTTTCATCGGTTAATGTTGTTTTGTTGATGGCTTTATTGCCATGATTACTCTGGTAATGACGCTCAGTAACAACATAGTACTCGCCGTTTGGAGAAATCGATACAGAGCTGATTGTTGGGGCATCAAAAAGTTGCTTGGCAGAAAGTGCACGAGTTTCTTTTGTTGTCAGTGTGATAACGTCATGCTCTGCTTTCGGTAGGAACTCTAGCGAGACTTTTTTCCAGTCATCAGCTTGTTCTACCACAATGACAACTTGGTGGTCGCCCGTAACCGCATTGATGTCGTATTCTTTACTACCAGATAAGTTTTCACCATTTAAAAATACATGAGCTTTTTCGATACCATTAAGCTTTAACTTACCTTGCACAAAACGCTCAGCAGAGAATTGAAACTTAATCGCTTGCAGGCCCGCAATCGTAAGGTCATTCACTTCACCAAGTGGTTGCCAAGCCACTTTACTACCTAATACTGTAAGTGTTTTTGAATCACTTTGTAATTTAGGTAATAAGTTATTAATTATGGTAGTTTGGTAAGGCGTGTTATTTGGCTTGATTGTTGCTGTGTCAGCTAGGGGTCCAATAAACTTTACTTTATTTGCGTCTAGCTCTGCAGCGACAAGTTGCGTAGAGAGTGCCGAAAATAGTAAAGTGGCGACCGTTGTTAATTTCATTGATGCACCTATTGTAGGGAAAGTAATTGCCCCAATATAGCACATCAAATTAAATCTTCAGCAGAGTTGCGATTAAGTCTCGAGAGTCTGCGAAATTAAGGAGTTTAGGGTGTTTCTGTTATTCAGTTACATGTTTTTGGCCATTGCCATTTCATTTCTATGTTCGGTGATGGAGGCGGTGTTACTCAGTATTACACCAAGTCATGTAGCGATATTAAAAAAAGATAAACCAGTACTCGCACAGCGAGTTCAGAGTTTAAAAGACAATATTGATAAGCCCCTATCGGCTATCCTGACCTTAAACACGGTTGCGCATACAGCGGGGGCTGCGGGTGTTGGTGCGCAAGCGGCCGCAGTATTTGGTGATGCTGCTGTGGGTATTGCGTCTGCTGTGATGACGTTACTGGTATTGGTGCTTTCAGAAATTATTCCTAAAACATTAGGCGCAACTTATTGGCGTGTACTCACGCCAATCGTGTCACTGGCTTTAACTTGGATGATTCGAATTCTTAAACCATTCGTGTGGATGTCAGATCAGCTCACTAAACTGATTGGCTCAAAACAAGACGAAGCGCACTTTATTCGTCAAGAAATTGAGGCTATGGCTGAAATGGGTAGCGAGGCAGGCGCGCTGCAACAAGAAGAAAGTGAGACTATTCGAAGCTTATTACAGTTTAGGCATGCCAAGCTTGAAAATGTCATGACGCCAAGGACCGTGCTTTTTAAAGTACACAAAGATATGACAGTGAACGAGTATTTATCTGAGCATGGCTCAGTATCGTTTTCTCGTATTTTAGTTTTTGACGAAGATACTGATGATATTATTGGTTTTGTGCATAAGAACGACCTCATGCTGGCATTCCACCGTTTAGGGGAAGATTATAAGATTGGCAAATTAGTAAAGCCGATTTATACCGTGCCAGAAACATTGGGCGCACCAGAGTTGTTCCAGGCATTGCTTGAAAAACGTATTCATATCTCACTGATCATCGATGAATATGGTGATGTGCAAGGTATCGTCACCCTTGAAGATTTGATTGAGTCTTTAATGGGCATGGATATTGTTGATGAGCGTGAGCAATCGACCAATATGCAGCAAGCCGCAAAACAAAAATGGCGCGATCGTGTCGACGGGCACTCTCATTTAATAGAAGCTGATACAGAAGAGGATCAGCCTAAGAATTAAAGTTTGTCATTCTAAGCCAAGAGTGTATCCAGCGAATTAGTTCATTCTTGGCTTTCGGGCGACTGATCAAAACACCTTGCATCAATAAGTCGTGTTTGTATCGCTCTAAGTACTGCAGCTCTTCTATTCTTTCAACCCCCTCAGCCACTAGTTTAAAACCTTCTTTGATTGCTAAATCAACCAAGCTTTTGGTGATAACTTGTGAAAAGTAATCAGAATCTATATGGGTGATTAGAGAGCGATCTATTTTAATCTCTGTAAATGGTAGAGACTTTAACTGGTTAATATTAGTAAAGCCGATGCCAAAGTCATCGAGAGAAATTTCGAACCCTTTCATTCTTAGCCTATTTAGCGTTTCAAGTTGATTGGCGCTTGCAAGTGGTTTTTGTTCGGTGATCTCTAAGATGATATCGCTAGGCTGAAGGTGATTTAACTCCAGTAATAAAGACAGTTTTGCTGGGCAATTTATGTCTTCTAATTGGACCGGAGATAAATTGAATGCCAATTTACATGGGTGAGGCAGCTCTTCTTTCAAAGCTTCATATTCAGCCGTAGCTTTTTCAAACAACTGAAATGTCACTAAGTTTATTAAATCTAAATCATCTGCAACATCAATAAATCGTGCCGGTAAAATAGTAAAACCATGCTGCTCAGAGACAATGCGAGCCAGTACCTCAAGACTTTCGATATGCTGGGTTGCACGGTTTACCTTAGGTTGATAGAAAGGGGTGATCTCACTATTACTCAACGCATGTAACAATAAGTTTTCACTGATGCGTTGACCATCTTCGGTCTGAGGTCGAGAGAGCGTGCTGAGCTTTTTAAGCAGTCTTTCTACTTCAACGAGCTGTATTGGCTTGGCAATATTACCCAAGAGCAATGCGTGATTCTGTCTAGCTAGGTTAGACGCTAGTTCAATTATGCGAATGTCCAGTTCTGAGATAATAATCACACCGCCTTGATAGCCTTTTTGACCGAGTTGCCTGATCAGTTCCATGCCATCCATTTCAGGCATGTTTAAATCTGTAAAAATGGCATCAAAGGTTTTAGGCTGTTGTTTTACTAATGACAGTGCGGCTTCTGCTGACTCACAGCATGTAACGTGTTCAACGCCGAGCTCGGCCAAAATAGCCTGCATGACCATGAGTATGGCCTGTGAATCATCAACAACCAAAATATGCTGTGTTTTAAAATTCATAAATCACTCCCTGAAATTGGTTAAGATTTATAACTCTAGAACAGCGAAATAAAAATGACCAAATCGAGATCAAAAAAATGATGGTTTGTCACTGTTAGATTTTGTTGGGATAATAGAAAAAAAATTAGTTTTAGCGTCATGACTCGGATCGAACTTAACGTGGCTGGACAGCCTATTTCTGTGATTTTTAATCAACAACAACTCATTCAAGTTTTTCATCAACAACAAGCTTTAGTGCTTGAATCGGAATCTGAGCATCTTCAAAGTTGCCAGATAAGCGAAAATACAGTGAGCTTTAATACTTCTCAGCTTGCACAAGGGCTGTTAGGTGTTACTGTAAATGCACAGCCTCTCCAATGGCTAGAAGTACCGCATCAGCAAGTTGAAAGTAAGCGAGGCTGGTTAGGATTAGCGATGCTTAGCTTTAAAATTTTCAAGAGTGCTAAGGTGGTAAAAGCTGCACTTGCGGGGGCGTCAGTTGCAGGCTATGCATGGTTATTTTCGTTAGAGTTTGCCCTGATGATCATTGCCTGTTTGGTGGTACATGAGTACGGTCATGTGCGTGCGATGAAATATTTTGGTATCAAGACGAAGGGTATATATTTAATTCCTTTCGTTGGTGGTCTAGCTGTCAGTGATGAAAAAATTACAACACGTTGGCAAGATGTGGTGATCTCTTTAATGGGGCCTGCGTTTGGTTTAATCACTTCCGTGTTGGGAGTAGTACTTTATTACGCAACAGATATGGAGATCTTTGCGGGTGTCGCAGTCCTTAGTGCACTTCTTAACTTATTTAATTTATTACCTATTTTACCTCTAGATGGTGGTCATGTACTAAAAAGTATAAGTTTTTCTATGCGTTCTTGGGTGGGCCTTTTAGCCTGTTTTGGTGGTGTATTACTAGGGCTCTACATCAGTTGGACTTTTGGCTTGATGTTACTGGTGTTTTTTATCTTTATAGGCAGTTTAGAGATTGTTTTTGAGTGGCGTGAGCGCCATATTTCCCATCTTTTACCCCTTGATAGATATGGTCAGATTGTCTCTGCTCTAATGTATGTGGTGGTAGCGGTAGGGCACATTGCAGTTATGGTGCATTTTGCAGATTCAGACAATGTGATTTTAAGCCTACCGATGAAGATCTTATCGAGTTAAATCGGTATGTCGCCGTTTATGATTTTAACGGCGACATTTTTCATTTCCACAGTAATTTCTAAGCGAAGGTCAGAATGGCAGCAATGATAATTCCACTTACTGTTAACTGAATAAGACAAAAACCCATAATATCTTTGGCTTTTAAGCCTGCTATTGCTAACACAGGCAATGCCCAAAATGGTTGAATGAGGTTAGTCCAAGCGTCACCCCATGCAACAGCCATCGCTACGCGGTTTAGTTCTGCGCCGAGCTCTATCGCCGCAGGTAAAACAATCGGGGCTTGCACAGCCCATTGACCGCCACCTGAAGGGACAAAAATATTCACCAAGCCGGCACTAATAAAGCTCCAAAACGGCAGCGTGTCAGCACTACTCATTGAAACAAAGACATTGGAAATTTGTTGGGCGAGACCAGAATCTTTCATGATTGCCATGATCCCTGCATAAAACGGAAATTGTATAATAATACCTGCACCGCCGCTCACAGCTTCTTGCAAGCTTTTAAGTAGATTAGCAGGCGTTTGATGAAGCAAAATAGCTAAAAACAAGAATAAGCCGATCACACTATTTAGATTGAGCCCACCATCGAGCGCAATAAAGTAATAGCCCATATAACCACTGCCTAAGGTGCCAATGAGTATGCCGAGTAATCTACTTTGTTCTAATTTTTCAGCTGGGGTATTGATGCTAACAACTGCAGCCTTTTTTTCTTCAAGCTTTTCTTTCTCAACAATGATTTGTTGGTCTTTAGGCGGAAGTAGTAAAGCATTTAGAAGAGGAAGTACAATGAGTAAAGCAGTTATTAAAATTAAATTAAAATGTGTAAACAGGGTATCTTGCGTTGTAACAACCCCAATAGTGTCGCTAGAAAAGTGGCCATCTGTCGCAATGGTCAAAGGCACTGAACCCGATAATCCACCATGCCAAACAATAAAGCCAGAATAGGCACTGGCGACTAATACGCGGTAATCGACTTGTACATGGCGAGCGAGCGCTTTGGCAAATAATGCCCCAACAACCAACCCAAACCCCCAGTTTATCCAGCTGGCAAGCATAGATACTAAGGTCACCATGACAATTGCCGTAGAACCTGAGTTGGCTTTTTGCGCGAGTTTATCAAGCAGCGACTTACAAACAGGCGTACTAGCCAGCATAAAGCCCGATACGAGTACTAGTAACATCTGCATCGCAAAGGTTAGCAATGCCCAAAAGCCTTGGCCCCAAGACGTAACGGTTTGCTCAAATGAAAAAGGGGTTAAGGTAATGCTGAGTGATAAAACAACCAGTGTTAATAAAAGTACGATAACGTAGGGGTCGGGTAAGTAACGTTCGACCAATTTAGTCACGGGCTGAGAGAGTTTATAAAGCATGATGAAATCCTGTTATTATTTTTTCAGCTATCAAGATATTAATCTTGTGCTTTGTTATCTATTAAGCATAACTAAATATCGAATGGACTGCCTTACTATTTATATCTAAAATTCAGTATGTTAAAAGGCGGCCAATAAAATGAGTAAAAATACTAACAAGTGGTAGATTAAACCACTTTTGTATCTTTAAAATAGAATGTGATTTACTTAAATGTCTGATTTTTATGATTTAATGTTTTTTGGTACGATTTCTGTTTAGTTAATAACAGAAATCTTAAATAAGAGAGGTTACCATGGCAGAACAAGGTTCAGGCGGTAATGTAATCGCCGCAATTTGTAATATTTTTATCCCAGGTT
>Ga0209992_10003837_pt1 | contig 12299 bp, 14 predicted proteins | sample 2SBtaG_2_FD_182564 | JGI IMG/M metagenome (GOLD analysis project Ga0209992, IMG submission 182564) | Deep subsurface microbial communities from Kolumbo volcano to uncover new lineages of life (NeLLi) - 2SBTROV12_ACTIVE470 metaG (SPAdes)... | ecosystem: Environmental > Aquatic > Marine >... | reverse complement strand
TTTGAATCCTTTTGTCTCATCTTCAAAGAATCTCATGAGACCTCCACTTGATGCTGGAAGTGGTGCTGATTTCTTATTGCTACTCATAATTCGACATCACTGATTTTAACATAAAAACTTTATTGTAAGCTAGTATTTTTTGGTCGTAAACCATATTCGCTCTGGTATACTCTAGTCTACTCAGGGTTTACTGAAAATGAGAACAATATCTACCAAAATAGATCAGAAAACTGCAGAATCATTTCTCAAAGTCTGTAATGATGAGGGAAAATGTCAGTCAGAAATGCTTCGAGACTTGATTGAAAATGTGTGTGAATTAGAGGAAAATGAGCCTAATTCTGACTTGGAGATTTTAGTTGAAGAAATAGATGAACCAAAGATGTCCGAAGGTAAAATCATTAGAATTGAACCTGCAGAAGTCACAAATGTTAGGATTGTTGATATTTAGAATCTAATATCCTCATGTTTAACATCTATTCTTATTGAGATTGATGTATGTCTGAGCCAATGAATTTTTCAATTCTGGTGGTGTAGTCATCTCTAAGACTTTGTTGAAATAATAATCTGTTTGTTTACAATCTCTCAAATCATAGTATTTTTTACCAATATTAAATAATTCATCCACCGATTCAGATGGCGTTTCAAATTGTTCAAATCCAACGAATTGATCCTTTTGATCAAATAAACTAGATTCAATTTCTTCATGTATTGATTCTTTAATTTGATGTTCTGGAATATATTCATCAGTTGGAATTTCTACAGATTCGATTTTTTGTTTAGCAACATTAAGAGCTGATTGCAATGATTTGATTTCATTTTCAAATTTGGATTCAATTTGCCCAAAGTTTTGAATTGGGTTTTGAATTGAGCAACCATAACTACTTCCTCCACCAATCATTTGACTAAATTCATTATATGAATATGATTTCTCAAGTGTAAATGGAATGAACCCTAGAATTGGTGCATCTAATTTTATTTTAAATTTAACATCATTCGTGCTAGGGGAATTTCCCAATAATGCAGAACCAATTGCATCAAGAATACTTCCTAATACAGATCCTGAATGTAAATCTACATTTCCATCAGTGGATACACTTGTACCTGGTGGAATTGTAGATCCATACAATGTTGCAGTTCCTAAATTATTGTGTTTATAGTAAACATCAATGTAAATCGCTTTGTAAGATGCTGGAAAAAATGTAGGATTACAAGTCTCCATATTCATATCTATATTCAAATCTGGAAAAATTGAAAAATTATCTATTGATTGTGCTCTGAATTCTAAATTAGAAATAGCATATACGTTTAGTCCTAAAATTATGACAAAAATCAGAATCACGATTCCTATTCCTACACCTACACTTGCCATCTCAAACTCCTATCATCTTCCATCATTATTGCGATAATTATTTCAGGTTTCATTTACCAACACCACCACAAAAAGCAAAATTGTGACTTAATTTTCTCTACATGTTCTTCAATAATTTCTACATGTTCTTCAATAATTTCTACAGGTTCTAAGATACATTTACCATCTTGAAAGATTGTTCCATCCCCGCAGATTGGAAGGCATTGTCCATCTTTGTAAATAGTTCCATCACCACAAATGCTTTCAATTTCGGGCAATACTTCAAAGTCTAACGTAATATCTGGAGATATTGCTGAAGGAATATCTATTGATTCCCAAAACAAAAATCTGGCTGAATACATTCCTGGTTTTTCTGGAATCCAATCCATTGTCATTGTAGATGTATTTGGAGTAAATGCACTCTTGGGAATTTCATCAAATGGAATGCCCAAATAATTTTCATCAATTTCTAACGTAAGTGAACCTGTAACCCATCCTGAATCAACTGTCAATCCATCACTATCGATAATCTCTACAATTAATGCAACATTTTCTGCTCTATCTCCACTTACCTTAAGATCAATGGCAAATGAAATTTCATCTAAAACTCGTATTTCATCAAGTACTGAATTATGATTGTTGGCATCTACAACTTGTAGATTTTCTGTAATTATTCTATGAAATTTATAATATTCTTCTGTCACTGTAATAATTTTTTTTGCAGTTTGATGTTTTTTACCTGAAAAATTATCATAAGTTGCCATTACAACATATGTTCCTTTTTTGTAAATTACGGTCATAGGTTCTAATCCTAATGAAAATGTAAGTTCTTCAGGATCTACATCTACTTTGTATGTAATGATATTGCCCTTACATTTATTAAATTCCACCATACATATTTCAATTTCTACTTGTCGAGTTGGTCCATACCATTCATCAACAGCACCCCATACTGAAAAATTATCTCCTACAACTGCATTCACAGAAAAATATGGCATTGTAATTTCTCTATATTCAGCAGCATTTGCATTATCCATGGCAAATATTGATACAGAAAACAAAACAAATGCTAGAGCGATAATTATTAGATATTTCATTTAATCAACACCAAAACCAAGAACACTGCTTAGCCTGTTTCGATTTTTCTTCATTTTGAACCTTTTCTGCATAGTCTAGTTCTTGAGAAATATACTTCATATCGTTCCCAATGGATGTAATTGCAGAATTAATTGTCTTTAGATTATTTGTGTATTGATTATAATAATTCCAGTTTGATGTTTTTTGTTTATTTTCTAAATTAAGATAAGTCTCAACTATTACATTAAGAGCATTCATAGAATTAATTCTTTTATCATTTAGTTTATTGTATACTTGCCAAGCTTTTTCAACATGGTTTTTTGATTCAGAGTTTGTATATTTTTTATCTGCATCATATAGGGAGTTCTTTGAAACATTTAGTCCATCCTTTAATTTAAGAATAGATACAGAAGCAGTGTCAATTTTTTTTGTCATTTTTTGTTTTTGATCGGTAGAAAATATAGGATTATTATTTTCATTATTTACAAATTTTGTTGTTTCAGTTTTAACATTTGATGTGATTTGTTTTTTTGTTTGAGAGTTATAATCTGCTTTTGTTGAATCTAACAAACGTCCTTCAAAATCAGTAATAGTAAAATGAATTGAACAGTTAGTAGGCTTTCCATGACTTAGTTGATAAAATGAAAATGATGTTTTTGCCCCCATACTACTTCTAAAATCTTTTTCGTAGACTTGTTTTTTAAATGGACATTCATTTTCAGCAGTTATTCTGATTTGTTTTGAAGGGAGATTTGTATTTAATTTACTTGTAACAGTGTATTTGTCACCAATTACTTTAATTGAAATATCATCAAAATATTTTCCATATTTTGAATTATTTCCAGAAGTTTTAGGTTCAGGGAAACTGAAATTTTTTGTTTTAGGTAATTGGTTTTGCGAGAATTCTGATACTACTTTAAAATTGAAATCCATTTCATAATCTGTGTGCTCAAAATAACTTGCCTCTACTTTATACCATCCTTTTTGAGATTTTCCATCAAACACTAAAGGTAATTCAAAATATCCAGTACTAGTTGTTCTAATTTTATAAGTTGTAAATCCTGTATCTGGATTTTTTACATTAATGTATACGGGAAATCCTTTACGATAAACTTCCTCATGTATTTGACCTGTGATTTTTACATATGATGTGTCATATTTTGATGTAATAATTTTATCATTTGAAATTTGTATTGATTCAAATGGTTTTACAGGTATGATGGGACTAATTGGGTTAGTAGGGGTTGTTGGAAATAATGGAGTTGGAATTATTTCTGTAGATAATGCATAAAATCCTTTTGAACCATAAAGTGAAAATACTTTTGAAATATCCACAGATGTGATGGACACTAAATCAGGATTATTGTGAGTTATAGGAACCATGATTGATGGCGCTTGGGTAGTGCCAGAATAGAATTTTTTATTTTCTTCATTGTCATCTGAAACATAATGTCCCAACCCAAATGAATGTCCAATCTCATGTAACATAATATTGTAAATTTTTCCAAGATTCCAACCCTTGTATGCTATCTGTATTGATTGAGTTGAAGGAGAAAATAATCCCACTGTAGTTATTGATTCATCATCATGTAGTTGTCTAACTGTTTCTTTAAAATATATTGTAATGTCACATCCTGATGTACTTTCAGATGACGAAATAGTTTTAGTATTAATCGTCCATACATCAGGATTCGTAGATTTGATATTCTTTAATTGTGAACTCCATGCATTAACTCCAGTTATTCCAGAATTTACAAGACTTGCAGTTTGAGTAGTGGTCAAACCACTTGGCTTTACAATACAATAAGTTGGAATGTCTTGCAATCTTTGATGATTTGCAGGATATGAGATAACTCCAAAAACAGGTTCAATGGTGTCAACTAAAAAAAATAAAACAACAATTATTCCAATAATTGCTAAAGATTTCATTTTCTAATTCTAAGTATTGCAAATATTGGAATTCCGATATACATTCCAATATTCAGTACAATCAAACTAATCCCATAACCTAACACTGAACTTTCTGAATTCATATCAACATAATTTAGAATTGATAATGATGTTATCATTGGAGTAATTGCAAGTTTAACTATTTCTTTGAAAACATGATTCTCTCTTTCATAATCTGCAATGTGTGGACTAAAGGAATAGTACACATCATTGAACAAATTCATGAAATTTGTACCTGATTCAGTGGATAATAGGGAATTATCTCGTAATTCTCGTAGTTTTTGCACCTCTGGGGCTAATTCTGAACCATATGTGGCTGTAGCAATAAGGCATCCACCCCCACTTGATGATTTTGTATCTGATGTTTTTTCAGTTGCTTGTTGTGTACTTTGAGTAATTGATTTTGTTTCAGTTATTGTTTGTCCATCTTGTTTTGAGTTTGCTACAATGTCATAACTTCCAGCAGCCCCTGATTCAGGGATTTTGAATTTTAGAGAAAATGATCCACCATCACCAAGTGTAACTGTTCGAATAAGTATGGTCTCGCCATTAGGGTCTTTGATTTCTAATGCAACAAATTCTCCATCCACTCCATTCTCAACACTACCGTTAATCTCTACAGTATCTCCACCTGCAAACTGTTCTTTGTTTGTGTTAATAGTAATAGTATCAGAATACGATAATGGAATTACAGATACCAACAACAATGTCATTAAAAATAATACTACTTTCATTGTATTCTCACCTGCGATGATGTTTCACCAGTTAGTGGTACTCCGCCTTGACTTGGCCAATCAGAAAATACGTTTGCATAGATATCACCTGTTCCCAACTCTGCATCATTTGGAATAAAAAATGATAGAGTCATCTCTGATTGTCCTGAACTAAGTGTTGTTTTAAACGAACCAATTCCTAAACTAGTCAAATCTGAATCAAATAAATTAATTGTAACAAGTGAACTTGCAGAAGAATCAGAATTTAAAACTATTTTTGCAAATCCTAGTTTACCTTTTGTAAATGATGACACTGTATTTCCTTGTTGATCTGTTGGTTGCAATGATACAATGCTAATTCTAACTTCAGTTGATTTTACACTAAATGATGTAGAATCTGAAACTTTACTTCCAGAAACCGTTGCAGTAGAATCTACTCTATATGTTCCATTTTGAGATGATTCGGGTAGTTTGAATTGTAATGATCCATTACCCCTAGAATCAGTTGATACTGAGCGAGAAACAATACTGTCTTGATTTGAACCAATTACACTAATTGCAACAATAGCACTTTTGGATGTTGAAACTTTTACTGTCACAAGTTCACCTGGAGCATATTGAGAATCATCTACTGAGACTGATATTGTGCCTGGAGTTGTAGGGGTTGGTGTGGGAGTTGGTGTTGGAATTGGAGTAGGTGTGGTTGTAGGAGGTGAAATGATTGGTCCACTTCGAGTAATTGACACTTTACCTTCCATCCAAGGATGAAGTGTACAAAAATAATTGTAAGTACCATCATCTGTGAATTTATAAGAAAATGAATCACCTGATGCAATAAATCCTGAATCAAACTCTTTATCAATTCCCTTTGCAGCATTTCCACTAGTTACAGTATGAAATGCAGAATCTGCATTAAACCAAGTAATCGTAGATTGTTTTCCTGTACTGAATGTTCGTGGTTCATAACATGAATTGGAATTCTCACATCCGGGAGAACTTGCTCCGCTAGGAATTACGATGTTTGTTCCAGAAGGTACTGGAAGAGATGGTGTTGGTGTGTGTGTTGGCATGGTTCCTTCTCCTACAATTAAAAGCCCATTCATCCAAGGATGAACCATACAGAAATAAGGAATTTCACCTGGCGTTTCAGCAGTCCATTCATAAGAATTTCCTGCCATTACCATTGATGTATCAAATTCACCAGTTGGCCCATCTGCAGCAGTTCCTGCAGAAAATGTATGAGCTGCTGAATCTGTATTTTTGAAAATTACTTTTCCACCAAATTTTACTTTGGCAATTCCTGGAGAATAACATCCGTATTGGGAGTTAACACAACTATCAGTAGAACTACCAGAACCTGAATCTGTAACCACTGTAACTACTGACATGTAATCTCCAGTAGGGATGGGTGTTGGAGTTGGTGCTGGTGGAACATATGGTGCAGTAACTGAAACAACTCCTACCATCCAAGGATGCACCATACAGAAATAATTGTAAGTTCCAGAATTGTAAAATTTATGAGAAAATGATTTACCTGCCATTAACATTGAACTATCAAATTCCCCATCAGGCCCATTCTCTGGAGTTCCACTAGTTACAGTATGTGCTGCAGCATCTGCATTGTACCAAGAAATAGTTTCGCCCTCATCAATTGTAAGTTTGTAAGGTGAATAACATGAATTGGAATTTTCGCATCCCTGAGAACCTGTATCTCTTGGAATTGTAATGTCTGTTCCATATGGTGCTGAACTAGGATATGATGGTGTTGGTTTAGATTCTACTTTAATCAAACCATTCATCCATGGATGAACCATACAAAAGTAAGGAATTTCACCAGTTACATCTGCAGTCCATTCATAAGAATTTCCTGCCATAATCATTGATGTATCAAATTCTCCCGTAGGTCCATCAGCACCAGTTCCTGCAGTAAATGTATGAGCTGCTGAATCTGTATTTTTGAAAATTACTTTTTCACCGTAATCAACAGATGCAATTCCTGGAGAATAACATCCGTATTGGGAGTTAACACAACTATCAGTAGAACTACCAGAACCTGAATCTGGAACTATGGTAACAGTTGCAAATGCATCACTAAATGCAAAACCACTAAAAATCACTAATACAGATAATGTCAAAATTAAATATCTTATTTCAAACATACCACTGCTTAACATCATATAGTATCAGTATTTGAATATGTGCCTGATGAGACATTATTTTAGTAGAATTAGGCATAAAATCACTCATTTTTAGAATCCTCTGAGATGATCCAACCAATACTTCCATCCTTCTGGTTCATCAGAAAATTCCATGTTAATTGGAGGTGGTTTTACTGCCCATCCTTCTCTAAAACATACAACTCTCTGAAATTTTCCATCACAATCAGGACACTTTATTACAAAATCTAATTTTTCTACTTTTAATTTGCTATATGATAAATCTCCAAACCATGTAATACTATGTCGTCTTTTCTTTACTCCTGCATGACTTAACAAATACATTACAGTGCCAATTGGATTCTCACGTATTCCAATATTTTTTACAAGCCATCCATTTTTTTGAAATATCTCACTAGTGGAATTAACCCACCCCCATGCCAAATAATGAAAGTGCGGTGAGAGATACCATTGCACTCCTTTTTTTCTAAATGGATGAACAATGTCTAGTCCTCCTTGTATTCCTGCACGCTTTGCCATTTTACGAGCTTCTTTTCTCAAAAATTCAATTGGTTTGTGTTGTAGCCATATTGGTGGTGACACTACAACATGTTTTAGATATTTTAGATTCTTTTTTGATGCTTTGAGTCGTTCAAGTATTCTTGCAGTAGAACGTTTTGCCCATCTACTTGCACATACAGGACAACTAGCACGAAAACAACAAATTTGATATGTTTGCCCTCTTATCTTTCCATCAAAATGTTTTTTGTAATTTAGACATCCACGAAATGCCCATTGATTACAATCCTCTTTGGATTGACCTGACATTGGCAAGTTCCATCCATCCCATTGTATTGCATCATAGTTTGTTTTTTCATACCAATCAAAAAATTTACTTTGCGTCTTTGCAGGATACGCTTGTACCTCTTGACTCATTTTCCATCAAAGTAAAATTTCTTTGTTATAGAAACAAGAATATCTATAATCTGTTCTTTTGATAAATTGATAATTTGATTTTCAAAATATTCTTGATGAAAAATTATATCATGAATGTGGTATGATGAATTGTCATCTCCTACTAACATCATTTTACATTTAGGACAGTACATTATTCTCTCCTAGAGCGTTTGAAATGACTAATTTAGCACAAAATAGTGCCTGACTAGGCGTGTGATAGGCGTAAATTTTACCACAATTCGAGCAATTTTCATCATAATCATCTTCATTCCAATCATCATTTACCGGTTCAGGTTTGTCAGGTTTTCTTTTAGGATCTACATCTAATGGAAAAAAATCGTCAGAGTTACTCAACATTGCTTTCACTCTCGACTTTTGTTTCTTGATTGCAGTTGTGTTTTTCTAACTCGTCAATACAAGTATTGATCATCTTATCTATTCCACGAGTTACTGGCTTGTCTGCAATCTTTGCAATTCTTTGTACCGTTTCTGGTTTTAGATTTGCTTGTATTGAATCTCCCATTATCTCGTTTTCTCGGATAGATGTTATAACGAAGTGTATGGGAAATAGGACTAGAGATGTTTCAAATTGGCTGGTAGAAAACCAAATGCTAGAATTTTAGAACCTTCTGCATATTTACCAGTAGACCTGTACACTATTTCTCATGCTCCACAATTTGCACGTGGTGCTAAAAGAGAAATTCGTGATGATGATGGTCAGTTACTGTACAGTTCAAGACAAATGCGAATGCATGTAGGTGGTACTTTTACAAAACAACAAGCAGAACTAGTTAAACATGAAATGCAAGAAGCAGGAATTAAAAATATTAAACTACATAAAACAAAATTGAATCTTCCAAGTAAATGTCCTAGTTGTAAAAATAATGGTTCACCTAGTATTTACAAAGGTAAAGGAACACTACGTAAAGATGATACACATAATGAAATCAAACGAGATGAACTAAGATTAATTTACAGTCATAGTAATACAAAACCTAAAACATGTTTTGTTGGAACTGTACTTTTAGATTCCCCTATAGTCCAAATTAAATTAAAATCTGGATTGGCACTTGATAGTTTGGGGTTTAGGAATAGAATTGGCACTTACCCTCTAAAGTAATTTGTAAATTTCTCTAACTGCTGATTATAATTTCAAAATATGTCTCTAATACAGAGATTTTAGGCACAAAGTTAATTCCAAGTAATATTATTTTCTACTGATTTCTATGATCTATCTTATTAGGTCTTGATATTTTAAGAATTTATGAGAGTTATTTGTCTCATTGTACTGCTAGTAATTGTTAGTGGATTCACATTTGGTGATTCTTTTGCACAACTCACAAATGATTCAATTGTTGTTACTACAGACAAAGCATCATACTCTGAAGGAGAAATTATTTACATTACTGGTGAAGTTCGAGATTTGTATTCTGGAACTCCAGTAAGTATGATTGTCAAGGATCCTAATAGTGATTTGGTATCTATTATTCAGTTATCTGTTGGTGCTGATAAGAAATTTGGAACAGAAATTACAGCTGGAGGTGCATTAATGGATGTTGCAGGAACTTACACTGTTGTAGTTCAGTATGGCACTGAAAACCGTTCAGATGATACTCTTTTTGAATACTCTGGTGGTAATTCTTCATCAGAATCTACATCGACTTTTACTATTTCAACTAACCATCCATCATATGATAATGGAGATTTGATAACCATATCTGGATTCATTGATTCTTTAGCAGATTATAGTACATCTGTAACAATTGTTATTGTAAGTCCTGAAGGTGATATTGTAACTATAATACAAGTAATTCCTGATGCTGATGGAAGTTATTCTACTGCTCTAAAAACTGGTGGTTCAATGACTGTAAGTGGTGATTATGAAATTCGTGCACAATATGGTGCCCAAAAAATTACTAATACTTTCTTTTACACTGGTGGCGATTCTTCATCCGAATCCACTTTTACTATTTCAACTAACCATCCATCATATGATAATGGAGATTTGATAACCATATCTGGATTCATTGATTCTTTAGCAGATTATAGTACATCTGTAACAATTGTTATTGTAAGTCCTGAAGGTGATATTGTAACTATAATGCAAATAATTCCTGATGCTGATGGAAGTTATTCCACGATGACAAAAGCTGGAAGTACAATGACTGTAAGTGGTCATTATGAAATCCGTGCACAATATGGTGCCCAAAAAATTACTAATACTTTCTTTTACACTGGTGGTGAAATATCAAATCCTGAACCAACACCAGAACCAGAACCAGAACCAGAACCAGAACCAACACCAGAACCAGAACCAGAACCAACACCAGAACCTGAAGAATTAGGTCTTGCATCATTTGTAGATGAAACAAAAGACCCACAAAGTTATGTTGACAGATACAACAGTGAACCATCCTACAAAGAATGGTTTGATGAAAATTATTCTGAATATTCTTCAATCTATGAAGCTGTAGGATTACCTAAACCTATTCCAGAATGGGTGAGAGGTGTTTTTGTTTTTTGGGCTAATGGGGATATTTCAGATACGGAATTAACAGGTGCTATTTCATTTTTAGTTGATACTGGGATTATAGTTCTAAATAATTAGTTTCTAATCTGTTCTAATAATTTGTATACTTGTTTCATTTCAGTTTCTAGTTTCAAAATTTTTCTATCTTTGTCTAACTCTGATTTTTCTAATTTTAGGCTCAATTTTTCTGCTTTTGATACTGTTAATTCTGGAATTGCCTTTGTAAATTCTGAAAAACATTCCTCTCTTGTTGGTTTTAGATAAACTCCATCAAGCCCATTTTTGTGAGCAAGTAATTTTTCTGCAATGTTACTATTCACTGTGGAATCAATTTTGAGAATGGTGTTGAATCGCTTTCTGAATCCATACATTAGTGCTTTATCATACCTATTTCCTGACTTTATCTTTTCAACATGTGATTTTCTTTGTAGATTCTCAAAAATTGAATTCAATGCAGGTAAACTGAGATATGATTCGTCCTTGAATTGATTTTTTCTTCCAATTACAAACAGTGGGGAGTCTTGTGTGATGATCTCGCCTTTTCTTATTCGTTCGTCTCTATACATTTCAAGTGCAGTTGTAGCCTCTGGTGTTAGAAATCCCCAATACTCTTCATCTGATTCTGCATACATTAGAACTGCTTTGCAGCCATTTGGCATTGCATGCAAATGTTTGAAACAAAGTATTGGGTCAACTAGTACAGCAGGTCTACTTCCAATAGAACTGAAAAACAAAATCAAAGCTTTGTTTCTTGTACTGTTGGTGTAGTCTAACATGTTTTGAATGTCTTTATCTGTAAATGGTTTTGAACTTCCCTTTTTTGTTTTGTCTTTGGGAATTAATCGGTTAATTGCTTTAGGGAAATACTGTATCCTGTTTACATCAAGGAACAGATAGATTGGTTTGAGATAACCTCTAATGGATACACCTTTGATGTTTTTTCTACTCTGAAACATTACATAATCTTCTAGATGTTTGTCAATTATTTTGGAATCTAGTGATACAAACTCGTCTAATCTATTGGTATACCCGACAAATTGCATAAAGTTTTGCAACCCTGTACTATACAATTTCATGGTAGCCTCACAATGGATGGCATTCTCAAAAAGTGATAGACTTCGTTGCATGATTTGGATCTCTTTATCTCGTTTTAATGTCATGTATGGGAAATACGAGTAAATGGTTTTACGATGTTTTGTCTAGTTTTTCTTTATTGTTTTCCTTTGATTTTTTCTATTGTTTCAAGAACGGAGTTAATTGATTTTAGAATTTTTTGCTGTTTTTCATGATCTTTTTCTTGCTCTAATTCTATTGCAAGATCTTTCATCTTTTTATCTAATGTTTCTTCTAAAGGTGATTTTTTTGATTGTTGAATATTTTTTTGTGGAATTTGTTTTTTTTCAGGTTCACGACCACAACTGATGCATAATGCATGTCCATCCTTCATTACTCTTACTCCTTTACAATATGGACAAGGATCACTAAGTAATGTTGCGCCATTTAGTAGCATTTCAGCAGCTTTTTTTGTAAGATCTTTTGTCACACCATTTCTTTACTTTTCTATCTAA
>Ga0209992_10003836_pt1 | contig 12300 bp, 12 predicted proteins | sample 2SBtaG_2_FD_182564 | JGI IMG/M metagenome (GOLD analysis project Ga0209992, IMG submission 182564) | Deep subsurface microbial communities from Kolumbo volcano to uncover new lineages of life (NeLLi) - 2SBTROV12_ACTIVE470 metaG (SPAdes)... | ecosystem: Environmental > Aquatic > Marine >... | reverse complement strand
GTAGTTAATAGTGGTAGAAAATTATTCAAACGATTATGATGTCAAGTGTCAACTAGATACTTGCAAAACCTACCCTGCAATAACAGATTCTGAAAGAGGAGAAATTGTTTGTGGGGGTTGCGGTCTCATCCTATTGCAAAATATGGCTGACGCATCATACGAAAACAACGGTTACAACTCTGAAGACTTTATGAAGCTAGCAAGAACAGGTCCTGCTACATCACTAACAATGCATGACAAAGGACTTTCAACTGTGATTGGTACGAATAAAGATTCTTCTGGAAATTCATTATCTAGCAAAACAAAATATGAATTCAATAGACTACGAACTTGGGACCAACGAAGCAAATCAAGAAAAACTGCTAGTTTAAGCAAAGCTTTCACAATGCTTCATGGAATGAAAACAAAACTAGGAATCCCAAATAATGTTGTAGAAAATGCAGCCTACATTTACAGAAAGGCAGTTAGTGCAAAGCTAACCAGAGGAAGAACAATGAATTCCTTGATTTCAGCCTCATTATATGCAGCCTGTAGGGAAAACAACATTCCAAGGACATTAGATGATATTGCAAATGCTGGAAATGTAGAAAGAAGAATACTATCTAGAGATTTGAGAACCATAATCAAAAAGCTTGAATTGAATCTTAATCAGTACGATACTGCCTCGTTTATCTCAAAGATCTCAAATAACATGAATCTAAAAGAGAAAACAAAACGAGATGCATTTGAGATACTAGCACGCTCTGAAAAAGAACAGATTACTGCAGGAAAACACCCAGTAGCACAAGCTGCTGCATCATTATACATTTCATGTATTATGAATGGTGAGAAAATAAGCCAGAAAAAGTTTGCAGTAGAATCTGGAGTAAGTGATGTTACTATTAGAAATAGAGCAGTCTTGATTAAGAAGACATTAAAGCTAATTGAGTAGAAAATCCAAAAATCCTACAATTTTATTGTAGGAGCAAATATTTTTTCATAAATTATTTCTTTAAGCTGATTTGCCAACTCCATAATTACACGAACTTGTTCTAATGTAATTTCTTTAAGACTTTGAATAGAGTCATTTAGTTCAGAAATTTCTGCTTGCAATCTTGATTTTTCATTTTTTAATGAAGACATTTGACTTTGTAGATTAGAGTTTTGTTGTTTTAGATTGTTGTTTTCTTCAGTTAGTCGTTTCACTTTTTCTGAATCAGATTCTTCTGGGAAAGGATCTGGTGCTGGTTCAGGATCTGGCATTCTAATTGGTTCAGGTGCAGGACTAGGTTGTGGAATTTGTGGTGGTTCAGGTTCTTGTTCTGTTTCAAATGCTAATGAAATTTGTATAAAACTAACAGATGCAAGTATGGCAATCATGCCAAAAATTAGACCAGTTTTCATATTATAATTTCACAAAAAGCTTATGACATTTTTGTATATGAATATGATTACTAATTTCTAAGAATGAAAAAGGATTATTTGTAGAAATCAGGCTCTTGATCTCTTTTTTGTTTTGGAAGATCTTCCATTACAGCTTGAACCACTTCGTTGTGATTGTATGTTAAATGTCTGAGAAACTTTGCAGATTCATCTGCTCTAGTTTTGTCATCAGCAAATAACATCTCAGGACTACTCAATCCTGTCATCATTTCGTTGCACTCTTTGCAGGGTTCAAAGTCAAGATAGAGTTTCATGTTTCTTCCTCATTTTTCTTAGTATTTAGACTATTTTATGGATTGAGGTATAGGTGCCTCTTTCTTTCGAGGCTTTACCTTATCCACAGCGTCAACTAGATCTTTCTGAGTAATCTTGATCTCTTTGACATTCTCTGATTTGCCAGAAACATATCTCTTCAAAGCTGTAATTGCTGCTCTGTTTGCGACTGCAGAAATCTCAGCACCACTAAAGTCATCAGTCAACTTTACAATTTCTGAGATTTTCACATCACTTGCAAGAGGTTTGCTCTTTGTATGAATCTCAAAGATATGCTGTCTTCCTTTTTCGTCAGGATTTGGAACTTTGATGATTCTATCAAATCTTCCTGGTCTGAGAAGAGCCTCATCTACAATGTCTAATCGGTTTGTTGCACCAATTATCAAGACGTTGTTTAGTTCTTCTAATCCATCAATTTCTGTAAGGATTTGAGAAACCACATTTTCTGTAACATGTGAATCAGAGCCTCCACTTCCTCTTCGTGGAACAAGTGCATCAACTTCATCTAAGAATATGATACATGGGGCAGCTTGTCGTGCCTTTCTGAATATTTCTCTAACACCTTTTTCAGATTCTCCTACCCATTTTGAGAGTAGTTCAGGACCTTTGATGCTAATGAAATTAGACTCTGTCATTTTAGCAAGAGCTTTTGCTATCAGTGTCTTTCCAGTTCCTGGAGGGCCATGAAGTAAAATTCCCTTTGGAGATTCTACATCGACATAATCATATGCGTCCTTGTATTTCATTGGCCATTCAACTGCTTCTTTGAGTTCTTCCTTTAATTCATCTAAACCACCAACATCATCCCAACTTACATTTGGAACTTGGACTTGAACTTCTCTGAGTGCACTAGGACTGACTTCTTTTAGTGCATCTCTAAAGTCTTCACTTGTGATTTGGATCTTTTCAAGAATCTCTGATGAAATTTTTTCTTCATCATAGTCAATCTCAGGAAGAATTCTACGAAGAGATTTCATTGCAGCTTCTTTAGATAGTATTTCCAAATCAGCTCCTACAAATCCATGTGTAGTTTTTGAGATTTGTTTTAGATCAACTTTCTCATCAATTGGCATACCACGTGTATGAATCGAAAGAATATCGAATCTTCCTTCATCATCTGGAATTCCAATTTCAATTTCTCTATCAAATCTGCCTGGTCTTCGAAGTGCTGGATCAATAGAGTCTGGTCTGTTAGTAGCTGCAATTACAACAACTTTACCTCTAGACTTCATACCGTCCATTAGAGTTAGTAATTGCGAAACAATTCTTTTCTCTAGTTCGCCTGATACTTCATCTCTTTTTGGAGCAATTGAATCAATCTCATCGATGAAAATTATGCTAGGAGCATTTTCTTCAGCTTGAGTAAAGATTTCTCTAATCCTCTCTTCACTTTCTCCGTAATGTTTGCCCATTATTTCAGGACCACTTAGAGAGATAAAGTGGGCATTAGTTTCGCCAGCTACTGCCTTTGCTAGTAGGGTTTTTCCAGTGCCTGGAGGACCATACAAAAGAACTCCTTTTGGTGCTTCCACGCCTATTTTATCAAATAATTCAGGATGTCTCATAGGTAATTCTACCATTTCACGAATTTTCTGAACTTCGTTTTTTAGGCCTCCAAGTTCATCATATGTGATTCTTGGAAATGATGAATCAACTGCCTTAGTCATTGCACCAAGCTTGAATACAGTATTTTCTGTAACCAAAACCGGTTTAGATGGTTTGGTACTTGTAACAACAAATTGAACTCTTCCGCCCATCTGTGTGTTAAGAGAAACTGAATCTCCTGTTGTAAACACATGATTAAGATAATTGTAAATCATGTATTCTTGCAATCCTTCTGCAGCAATCTTTTCAGTTGGTGACAAAACAATTTGTTCAGCATTTACAGCTTCAACTGTTTTTAGTGAAATTTTATCACCAATTCCAGCTCCAATATTTTGTCTTGTCATTCCATCTATTTTGATAATACCTGAACCATATTCTTCAGGTGCACCGGGCCAAAGTTTTACATGTGTTTTTTTATTGTATGTGAGTTCTAGAATTTGTCCGGTATTCCAATTTTGATCCTCAATAATTTTAGGATCAATAATTGCTCTACCCCTTCCAACATGTTGTTGTGGACTTTCTTCAATTTTTAAAATTATTTCACTCATATCATTACCTCAAAAATAAAGAGGGGTTTATTCAACCTCCACCGTTTTGCCTTTTGGTTTTTCCTCTTCAACTAATTTGAAGACGATTTGCAAAACTCCATTCTTGTAAGAGGCTTTTGCAGAATTTTCATCTACTTTGTGTTGCACAGGAACTTTGACATGATATTTTTTATCATCATGTTCTGCTGAAAGATCTACTGTCTTGTTTTCAACAACAATCTTGACATCAGATTTTTCAACTCCTGGCATCTCAGCTATGAGTTTTACTACCTTTTCTTTTTCATCGACAATTGTGTCAACGAGTGGTTCGCGTGTATCAGAAGATGGAGCAAGGCCTGGTTTGACATTTCCATATTCGTTTACAACAGGTTTTCCATCAGGACCAACGGTCATTGTATAACCGTAATAATATGGACCTGATTCAGAACCATTTCCCTTGAATTCCTCAAAAACGTCATCTATATTGAAAAAAGAGCTTGACATTTTTTTGAAGATTCTATCAAATTCACTATCAAAGAAGTTTGTCATATTTATCTACTATATGTAATGTATATGACATTATATAAAGATTATTGATATTTCTTTGATTTCTTACATAATCCTATTATAACTGACATAATATAATAATCTTAATGAGGACTACAAACGTGTCCATACCTGAAGTTGTTAGAGAAATCATCACTAGAAATCGTTCAATTTATGATTGCATGAAGATGGATTTGATTAACTATACAGCTTTGGCAGTAAAGATTCAACCAGAAATTGAAAGAATTCTAGGAAATCCCGTTAATGTCAACACTGTAGTTGTTGCAATCAAAAGATATGCAGATTCATTTGAAATCAAGGATGAAGTCAAAGATGAATCAGTTTTGAAAAATGCAAGATTGGCTTTGACTGATGGAATAATGGATGTAAAGTTTTCAGTAAAGGATTCAAATGAAATGGATCCAATGGCAATTTTAGATAAATTCTCTAAGGTAACTAACAATTATGATTTTTTCAGACTATCTGATTCGTTTAGATTTCTAGCTGAAGATATGGATGACATTAGACAGATTTTCAGTAACGTTCCAGAAAATGATGATATGTTTAGTACTGGTCTTGCAAAAATTAGGATTTCAATCCCCAATGCGCAAAATCAATCAGATGTAGTATCCTATGTAGCCGAAGTATTACACGCAAACGGAGTAGAACTGGTAAACGCATTTTTCAGTCAGGATAATATCACAATTATTCTAAACGAGCGGGATTCCTCCAGGGCCTATGATATTTTACATTCAGATATCATGAGAACCTAAGCGCAGTAGTGAATTTACTGAAAATTATTCTTATAGCATATATTCACCCAATTTGTGGAAAGGGCACAATTGGCTAGAAATAAGAAAAAAATAGTGATTTTGGGCGGAGGATTTGCCGGAGTAGAATGTGCCAGACAGCTAGAAAAAGAATTTGGCAATAATCCTGAAATTGAATTAGTAATGGTAAGTGAGGATAATTTCCTATTATTTACACCAATGCTGCCACAGGTAGCTTCTGGAATGATTGAAACTAGACATATTGTTTTACCAATTAGAACAGTTTGTAAAAAAACAAAATTCTATGAGGGTAGGATTAAGAATATTGATCCATATGGTAAACTTGTAACATTATGGGGAACTGGAGATAAAAGAAGCATCTCAATTCATTATGATTTTCTAGTTGTTGCACTAGGTAGTGAAACTAACTTTTTTGGAATGGCAGACGTGGAAAAAAATGCATACACTATGAAGACACTCAACGATGCTGTTGTGTTAAGAAACAGAGTTATCGATATGTTAGAACAAGCAGAAAATGAAACCAATCCAATACTTAGAAAAAGTTTTTTGAATTTTGTAGTTGTTGGAGGAGGATTTGCAGGAATTGAAACTGCAGGAGAACTAATGGATCTTTTATTGGATGCAAGAAAACATTATCCTACAATTCTCAAAGAGGATCTCAAAGTAATTGTTCTAGAGGCATTAGGAATGATTTTGCCAGGGTTTAATCCAAAACTAGCAGATTTTGCTAAAGAGAAGATGGAAGAAAGAGGAATTGACATTAGACTAAAAACAGCTGTAACTAGTTTTGATGGAAATGAAGTGACTACCAAATCACTAGATGAGCATCCAAAAGATTCTGTAGATACATCTGAAGTTGATTCTGTAATGACAAAGACATTGATTTGGACTGCAGGGGTTACACCTGTTAATACAATTAAGAGATCTATGTTCAAGACAGAGAAGGGAAAATTAATCGTAAATGATTACTTGGAGGTTACAGATTTTCCTGGAGTATTTGCTATTGGTGATTGTGCATTACACATAGATCCTGAAACACAAAGACCATTGCCACCTACTGCCCAAATAGCTGAAGCCCAAGCAAAAACTGCAGCTAAAAATCTAATTTCATTAATTAAAAATTCTGCAAAAGAAAAATTTGTCTATCATTCTAAAGGCCAAATGGCAATTATTGGAAAAAGATCAGGAATTGCCACCTTTTTGGGAATGAATATCTCTGGATTTTGGGCTTGGTTAATTTGGAGAAATGTATACCTCTCAAAAATTACAACGTTTGACAAAAAAACACGTGTGTTCCTTGATTGGGCAATAGATTTGTTCTTTGATAGAGATATCTCTAGACTAAAACTAATGAAACGTGAAACAGAAAAAGAATACAAGCTTCTTGATGAAGTAGATGATGTTTGGTAAAAAAAATTATTTTCTAATTTTATAGATAATTATTGCAGGTGCTGCAAAATACATTCCAACATTCATCAAAATGATTCCAATTCCATAAGATAATATTTTTTCTTCAGAATCAATTTCAACATAATTTAGAATTGATAATGTGGATAACATTGGAGTGAGTGAAAGTTTTACAAATTCTTTGAAGAGAGGATTTTCACGTTCCATATCAGCAATTACAGGAGAAAATGAGTAGTAGAACTGATTAAATCCACTCATAAAGGCAGTTCCCGAGGCTGTTGATAAAATTGTGTTATCTCTAAGCTCTCTGAGTTGCTGAACTTGTGGTGCAAGTTCTGAGCCATATGCTGCAGTTGCAATGAGACATCCACCACCTTCTTCAGTTGATGAATCATTAGAATCACCATTTGAGGAACCTTCAGTCAATATCTCAAAGGAATCAAGTGTTTCATCAAAACTTGAAAGTTGTGATTTGAAAGCGCCTATTCCATTACTGTAAGCTAGAGTATAGAATTTTTCAGTATCATAAATCATTACTTCTTTGAATTGTACATTGAAATTTTCTCCATTAGATGAAAAATATCCTTGTGCATTTGTGATATATGCCTCATATCCATTAATCGTAGTTTTTTTCTGTGAACTTACCTTAAGAGTTCCATCTTCAATCACAGGTTTTATTGATTCAAGTTTTTCAGCGATTAAATCATCTAATGTTCTATCACCAGTTTCTTGTACAGTTAAGGAGATTACAGGATTCATTACTCCTGTTTTTGGTCCAACTGCTACAACATCAGGTGCATTTGCTTGTGTTTTATCTGGTGTTTGTAATAACCATCCTTCAGGAACACTAAATCCTATTTCATGTTCAGTGCTTTCAAATTGTTGATTACCAGTTGAAGGTGTAGGTTCTATAACAGATTCAGTTCGAATTGGTGCATCTAGTTCAAGCAGATTTGAGATTTCAGAGCGATTAACTGTTGTAGCTTTTGTAATTTTTACCTGTTCAGGATCTTCTGGTCTGTCTTGAGAAGTAGTATCTACTGATGCAATTTTGTCAAGTGTTTCAAAACTTTCTTGTGTTACAATTCTACCAAATACAGTGTATTGTTCATCTAGAAAATTTGAATCAGCGTGAACAATGAAGAATTGTGAGCCTCCACTGTTTGGATCAGCAGATCTTGCCATGGAAACAATTCCACGATTGTGTTTAATTGTATTAAATTCAGCATCTACACTTGTAGTTGGTCCGCCTGTTCCCCAAGTACTAGGATCACCATCGATTGTATTAGGATCTCCTCCTTGAATCATAAATCCAGGAATAATTCTGTGAAACAAAACTCCGTCATAAAATCCAGATTCAGCTAAACCAATAAAATTCTCAACATGTTTTGGTGCATCTTCAGAAAAGAATTCTATTACAATAGTTCCCTGTTCAGTTTCCAACACTGCTAGTTTATCATCAAATTGAGCAAATGCCGTATTTCCTAAACCAATTAAAAGTAATGAAGCTGATAATATCAAAAATATTTTATTCAATAATTTTTTCCATGGGTGCTCACTTAAAAGCTAATTGTATTAGTTTTTAACAAAGTCCAATAATTCAACGAATATGGAACCTGAAGAAAAGATTCAGGCACATTTAGTTTCAGTGTGGAGAGAATCTAAAAAGTTCTTTTCAATTGGTGGAAAAGAAGGTATGTTAGTATTAACAGACAAGCATCTGATGTTTGTTCATAAAACAGAATCTAAGATGAATTGGTGGAAAGCAATTACTCAACGACAAGTGATTAATTTTATCAAATCAAAAAATACAATGATTCGTCACGATGGATATAATGAACAAGATTTGATGAATGATTGTGAAGACGAGAGAAATGTTGAATTAAGTTTTGATGATATTTCAAGTATAAATTTTACAGAAAAAGATTGGGGAAGTTCATTACAATTAGAGTATCAAAAAGATGGAAAAGATGAGAAATTTCAGTATTCAATAGCCCAAGATTGGGTAAAATATCCTGCAAAAGAGCCTACAAAATACATGAAAGTAGATTGGGAGCCATTTGTGCAATATATTAAAGACAGACAAAAATTTACGAAGTAAAATTGAAAGTATATGCTGTAGGTGTTGGGCCTGGTTCTCCAAAATATGTGACAGAAATTGTCAAAGAAATAGTTCAGAATTGTGATGTTGTTATCGGTTACAAGTATACTCTAAAAACAATTGAAGATTTGATTGAAGGAAAAGAAATCTATGAAATTACAATGAATGATCAAGAAGACTCTTACCAGAAAATTCTACCCGAGCTTGGTGATAGAACTCTGGTAATACCATTTACAGGCGATGTGAATTTTTCAGAATCTGAAGTAGTTGATAGATTGATAGAAATTTTTGGTGAAGTTGAAATTGTACCAGGAATTAGTTCAATCCAAGTTGCAGCATCAAGAGCAAAAGTTCCTCTGGATAAATCTAAAGTAATTACAATGCACGTCACAACACCAATTGAAGACAAAAAATTAGAATTGCAAAAGGCACTCATTGATGGTTTTAGTGTGGTTTTGGTTCCAAGGCCTTGGCCCAAACAACCAGACAAACATTTCATGCCTTCAGAAATTGCAGTTTATCTACGAGAACATAACTTTGAAACAGAAAAAATGAAAGTTCATGTTTTTGAGGCAATTACTACTGAGAGTGAAACCAGTTTTGAGGGGACAGTAAAAGATTTGGAAGGAAAAGAATTTTCTGATTTGTCTGTAATGGTGTTTAATCAGGTTAGTCTTGATTCATACATGAATTATAGATGGCAGTGGGAAAACTAGTTTCCTAGGTTTTGTCCTTCACCTAATACCAGACTATCTGAGGCTGGAAATACATAGGCTACAATCTTCATCCATGGATAATCAGGATCATACAATCTGTAAAATCCTGCATCATCAAATGTAATTACTACAGAATCTCCTGGCTCAACTGCGCCTGTAACTATTCTATCATCTGGAGTAAATGGATTATGACGATCTCCATAGTTTTCTTTTCCACTGATAATGTTGTGAGAAACAACATCATCATTTACTATGGTAATTGAGGAACCTGGCTCAACTGAAATTCTATCTTGTGAAAAGTATCTTAATCGAAGTGGATCAGATGCACTTTGTGTTTCTACTGCCTGATCTCTAACAGAGCTTGCATCAATGTAGCTATCTACAAGTCCTTGAGATGAAGAACCTCTAAGAATGTAAAGTGTTATGTCATCTGATTCTTCAGAATCAGAAGATGTTGTATCGATTTTAGTTAAACTAGATAATTTTGTAGTGTAAATTACTTTGTAAGTATCATCTGATGTTGTGATTCTACCTGTAAATCCATAAACTGATGCATCTTTACTTTCACTAACTAGTCTTCCAAAAAAGCTAATTGATGTATCAAATCCGCTTGAACTTTCAATTTCACCATTAATTCTAATGTATTTTCCTTCACGCAAAAATTTGCCTTCTAAATTAGAAATTAGAAATTCTTGATCATCTAATGTGATAAAACCATCTTCAGTTAGAAAATTTATTGTACTTCCTCGTTGATCCTGTGAAGACAAGCCTAAATCAATTTCAGATATTCTGATAATTTCTTCAGTTACTGCAAAGCCTGAACCTTCTAAAAGAAATGCTTGGTTTTCAGAAATTTCTGCAAATGCCTCATTTGCAAAATATCCTGATGAAACTACAAGTAAAGCTAGTAGTGTAATGGTTGCCCTCATGGTTAATTTCTCGTCTAATTTGGTTTATAATTTGCTACTAAATTATTTTAGACTGATTAGGCAAATCCGTGGGTAAAGCAATTATTCAAACCCAGGCAGGTCCACAAACCCTTGTTCTTGAGCTAATTCAATCATGTAAAATTCTAGATATCCACCAGCCAACAAAAGTCCAGTAACAATTCCAACTTCTATGAGAGTTGGTTTGAGTAATGGAACCAAATCCATTTTTTTGGTAATAGCTCTAATCAAAATAAAACTCCTAGAAATTCCAAAAGAGTATGCAACAAGCTCCAGCAATCCAAATGGAGACAAGAAAAGAATCGAAAGGGGATGTATTTCAGCAATTTGTGGGGCTGTTAATGCAATTGATGTAAATGCAAAACCCGTAGACCATGCAGAGAACAATCCCCATGCAACCCCAAATCCTGGGATAAACATTGGTAATGCCAAAGTCAAATTATGAGTGAATATTCCAAATGCATCAATATCTAAGACAAGTTCTTCAAATTCAGCCATGAAGGCATTTGCTTCCTCCTCAGTGACATCAGACATTGACCCAATTTGATATGCTGCAGCAAAAATTCCTAAAAATACAAAGAATGTGATAATTCTAATTTTATTCACATTGCGATACCTCATGAACAATATTTGAGGGTTGGTGTAGGCGCAGATTTAATTAAACCAGATGATATTTTTTGATATGAAAAAGGAACTGACCTTTGCATTAAACTATGCATTAAACAAGGGATTCCAGATTCATCCAGATGCTTTTAAAATCTTAGAAAATGTAGATGTAAGAAAACTTGAAAAAATCATCAAAGAAATTGTAAGGGAAAAAACAAAACAAAAATTATTTCAAATTAACCAAGATGATTTGGAAACATATCTTGGAATCAAGGAGGATTCATCTTTACAAAATGAAGTCAAGGTGTTATCAGACCCAACCAGTAAGGTCACATCAGGGGAGGGGGTTAAAGGGTACAATGCATTGTTTTCAAGTCGGTTTAACAAGCTTAAACGAATTATCTCAGATAGGCCAGAATCAAAAATGCTCAAATCAGCAGCATCTCTAAAAAATGCAAAAATTGAAGATGACCTGTATGTGTGTGGATTAGTAACTACTAGAAATTCTGAGAGAAATATCACAAGGATTGTTCTTGAGGACCCTTCAGGCTCGTTTGAGGGTATAATTTTTGATGAGGAATTGCAGAAAACTGCAGGAACTCTTCTGTTAGACCAGTTTGTAATGGCAAGAATTGGTTCAGCAAAAAATTCAGGATATATCATCAAGGATTTGGTTTTGCCAGACCTCCCAGAGCAGGCAAAGAACAAGTCAGAAAGTGAAGCATATGCCGTGTTCCTATCTGATCTGCATATTGGAAGCAAGTATTTCATGGAAGAGGAATTCTCAGATTTTGTATCATGGATATCTAGTCCAGATCCAGTTGCTAGAAGAATACGATTTGTCCTAATTGGGGGAGATGTGGTAGACGGGGTAGGAATTTACCCCAACCAGAATAAAGAATTGGTTTGTCAGACAATTCAAGAGCAATTAAAAAAAGCAGAAGATTTGATTGATAAAATTCCTAAAAATGTCAAAATCATCATAATGCCAGGAAACCACGATCCTGGAAGAAGGGCCCTGCCACAACCAGCAATTCCCAAAAAATACAATTCTGGATTGTGGGAAAGAGAAAATGTGATAATGGTGGGGAATCCAGCTGTTGTTTCATTAAATGGTGTTATTGTCTCAATGTTTCACGGTCAAAGTATAGATGATATTGTAAAGACCACACCAGGTCTGAGTTATGACAAACCAACCAATGTGATGAAACATCTACTCAGAGCACGACATCTTAGTCCAATTTATGGCAGCCAAACCCCAATTGCGCCTGAAATGGAGGATCTTTTGGTAATTCAAGACATCCCAGATATCTTTCATGTGGGTCATGTCCATAGAGCACAGTTGGATATGTACAAGGG
>Ga0209992_10003835_pt1 | contig 12303 bp, 8 predicted proteins | sample 2SBtaG_2_FD_182564 | JGI IMG/M metagenome (GOLD analysis project Ga0209992, IMG submission 182564) | Deep subsurface microbial communities from Kolumbo volcano to uncover new lineages of life (NeLLi) - 2SBTROV12_ACTIVE470 metaG (SPAdes)... | ecosystem: Environmental > Aquatic > Marine > Volcanic... | reverse complement strand
TTTTCAGAAATAGAGAATTTATTTAATTTCAGGTGTTGGTAGTTTTGATCAGCGGAAATGAATGTCCCACTGGAATTAGGATCAGTATCACCATTTTTTTGTCGCAACTGGTAGAGCATAATCTCTGTTTGATTATCTAGTTTGATAGAAAACCAATCCCATCCGATTAGTTTAGGATTTAATGGATTACTGGAAAATTCATGATCCATCCAACTGATTCCTTTCACTTGGAATTTTTCTCCTTTTATAAAAATAGAACCTTCCGTTTTCATTCGGGAGTAGGAGAAATAATGCGAAGCGTTTCCTTTATTATTTCCCTTTATACTTATTCCATTTTTACCGTGGAAAACCCTTTTTTTAATGGGTGTGAGGCTGAGCTCAATACCTGTATCGTTCTCTAGAGCTTTTATCTTTTGTATATTTCCTTCAGCTGATAAATTCCAATTAGAATTCCATATCATGAAGCGGTCGGTTGCAGCTCCGGCATTTTTGATGCCTTTTCTATTAATGCGCTCGAAGAAATGAAATTTTTTATTTTGAATATCAGAGACCGTCATGTGCGCGAAATAGATATGATCCACTTTCCATTTCGAAGGATTATTGATGGGTTTGTCACCCTCCAATCCGACTCTGAAAAAAGTGAGTTGATAGCCAAACCGTTGCCTCTTTGCACTTTCTAGATTTCCAGTGTAATACCACCACTCGATGCGGAAATTGTCATGAGAAAAGTCATCGCGGGGAAATTGATAGGTGTAACCGGGCACCGCGACTTGAAATTTGGGGAACGGCTGGGTTGGCTCTTTACTTAGAGCGAGACTGGAAATTTGACAAGTGAAAAGTAAGAATAGTATAAAGATCTTGCCCATAGGTTTATCAAGATTTTCTATAAAACTGCCTTCAATAGTTAAGTTGTGTTGTTTTTGGAATCAAATAATTTTTCTAAATAGAGGCTAACAGAGAGGGCACAGAAATTCAATCAGGCTTCCATTCAATCTTTTATATTTATATTATATCTTAGCCCTTTGGGAAAAGGGTTAGATGGTTAGATTAATTTTCTAGGGTTTCAATTGAGAGCCTCTGATAAAGGATTTCGAAGATTATCACCGCAATAACCATGGCACAAAAACTTACTAAAACAAAAATATTGATCTTTCTGACGATACCATTTTTAACCTTTCTCTTAATAATGGAATGGGGGGTTAGGGCTTTTTGGGAATTTGAACCGAGTCGAGTCCTTTGTTATCACCCAGTGATGGGTCGGTCTTATTGTCCTGATACAAAAGGATACCTAAGGGAAAATGAAGTGAAGATGCATATTGAAGTCAATGCTGACGGGCTATTAGGTAAAGCCTATCCAATAAACCGGGTTCCGGGGAAATATCGTATTGCATTATTAGGGGACTCTTTCACATCTGGGGAAGCCGTGGACCCAGAAAGTAAATTTGCTGGGGTTTGGGAAAAGAATTTGTCGAATAAATTGCCTACAGGAGTTGAAGTGATAAATTTTGGGGCTGGTGGGACGGGCACCTGGCAACAACTACAAATGTTTCACATCAAAGCACGTAAATATAAGCCAGATCTCACTATTATTGCTTTTTGCTGGTGCAATGACATTGGGAACAACATCGATCAACTTAAAAGTGGATCAATGAATCCGCTTTTAGATGAATATAATGTGGCATGGCATAAACATTTAAATGTAAAACGAAAAAACTTTAATAAATGGCTTTGGAATAATAGTGGATTATATCAATTTACTCGAACAAGATATAATCACTTGGAGCACTATTTTAAAAGAATGTTTATATCCGATTTTATGAAGCCGGCGGCTCTCACTAAAGCGATTCCCTCTGTCGGAACTGTCGAAAAAAAACAAAGCCGCGCTGCATATACAAAGGATACTGATTCAATATATGATGATTTATTTTTCTTTGACTCCGAAGGTTGGGATTTAACACGAAAATTGATTGTTAAGCTGAAACAGGAAGTGGAGTTCAATGAAGGTGAGCTTGCCGTGATCCATTTTGGGGGGTTGCATCGGCAGAATCATTATCGTAATTTTCCTGCTTTGCCGTTAGAACAATTTGATGCGTTCCTAGAATCGGAAGGGATTTCTTATCTTAATAATTTTAATTTATTTTTAAAAATCGACACCGAACTTTTAAATAAAAATTTCATCCCTAATGATGGCCATTTTAATGAAATTGGTCATCGCAAGTTTGCCGATTTTTCTTCAGACTTTCTGCTCAACTTGATCAATAAAAATAAGGTTTAATTTTTTAATTACCCTCCGAATTATTTTTTCTTTACTTAAGAATATTAATATGACCTATTGTAATTTTTAAAATTGTTGACATGTTAAAATTATTCTGTACCTTACTTTTCTTATTAACTTTTATTAGGAAATTTTAATGGCATATGAAAATTCCCCCCTAATTATCGATGAAACTCCAGGAATAAAAAACTATTGCACATGTGGTGAATCTAACAATAAACCTTATTGCGACGGATCCCACAGCGCAAAGGCAACAGGAAAAAGCCCAAAAGAATTTATAGTAGATAAAACAAGACGGCTTGCAATATGTGATTGTGGGAAAACAGGTAATTCCCCCATGTGCGACGGGACTCATTCTAAAAGCTAATTAATAAACCAGTCTTTTTTATAATTACAGAAACAAACAATTGTCTTCTGTTTGCTTTGTAAATGTGCGGTTCCTCAATTATTCCCTTATATATACTTATACAATACCGTATAGAATTGTAGAAAACTGGTTAGTCGAGTTTAAGGTTAAATTATGCTTTTATAAATTTCCAACATTTCCCGATTATTCCTTTCCAAGGAAAATTGTTCGGCGAGTTCCCTTGCTTTTCTTCCCATGCTTTCTCTGGCTGAGAAATCAAAAAGATAATTGATTTTTTCTGCAATTTCCTGGGGGTTGTATGGGTCCCCAACGACTAAACCATTTATTTTTGAATCAATTATATTTGCCGCCCCACAATATCTCGTGGTGATTACTGGTAGACCGGTTGCCAAAGCTTCAAGGTTGGCATTACCAAATGGTTCATAAATTGATGGAAGTACAAATAGGTCAGCTGCTGCATAATATTTTTCTATTTCAGGATCAGGTTCTTTAGCAATTATTAGATTTCTTTTATTGGCTGGTGCATACCGCATGAACTTTTCAAATTTTCCTTTCCCCATTAAAAGTAATCGCCAGTTTTCTTTCTTTAGATACTTGGTTGATTGAAGCAGAAATTGAAGCCCTTTCCGTTCAAACCCAGAACCCACGAACAATATCAAAATCGAATTTTCAGGAATTTCCAGTTTTTTTCTGATTGATTCACGATAAAATTTTTTATTTTTAGGATGAAAACGATGAAGATCAACACCGTTGTAAACAACAGAAATTTTTTCAGGTGGACATTTATAATTTTCAAGAATATCTTCTTTTACCATTTGGGAAATGGCAATTATCTTTTTACATTGGCTAGATTCAAAAATGTTTTTTTCCAGTTTTAGAATAAGTTGGTGAAAAGGATTTATAAAAAGAAAAAGTTTTTTGATCGAAGAAATTTGTTTTTTTCTTTGATCCAACCATTTTATATGGCATCCATCACCTGCCCGATAAATATCTTGCCCCCATGTTTTTTCATGGCTCTGAATGATATCGAAATGTTGTTCTTTGATTTTTTTGGAAACCTTGACAGAAAAAGACAGCGTTCGAAAAAAAGCATTTAGACCTAGGATCCCCACAAAGTGGTGAATGATATTACTATGATGAGAAGGGGTCCAACTAGTTGAAAAAATATGAACTTCATGTCCGGATTGAGCAAGTTGATGGATAAATCCATCTGCAAATTGTTCGGCGCCACCATAAAGAACAAATTTTTGTCGAATAATAGCAATTTTCATATCATCCGCTTGAAAAATATCCTAAATAAAATTAATCGGTCAGTGCTTATTTATCAATAGATAATTTTTTCTTAATATTAATAGCCCTGCCCGGGTTATTGATGTTGTTAGGACCAGCCAATTTTCTTGTAAAAATTTTGGCGTGCGTTTAATGTAGTGTCCCCTATTAAGAAATTATTTTTTCTTACATCTCCAAACAAGATCTCTTCCAAACCAAGCGATTGAAAGAAAAGCTGATTTTCCACGACTACTGGTCAACTCTTCCACCACAAATTCTTTTTCAAGATATTGCCTTAATAACATTACATTATAAGCTCGCAAATGAGTTTGATCGTAATCGATTAAACGTCCTTTTAATACACGCAATCTGTTTTTTAGATGATAAGAATTGGGAACAGAACCAAGAAATAGCCCCCCGGGTTTTAATATACGTGATACCTCGGATATAGTAATTTCTGGATAAGGTAGATGCTCTATCACTTCTCCTGCTATGACAACATTAAACGATGATGTTGGTAACGGTATTTGAAGACTGAAATCTGCCCAGATTGTTTCAATATTTAAATTTTTCTTACAAGCCTCTAAGGCAAGTTGGTCAACATCCAGACCCGTTACTTCATTTTGTTCGATGAAATGACGGGTTAATATTCCGTCACGACAACCCATATCCAGAACCTTTTTATTTTTACCCACCCATTTCTTGAATAGCTTTGAACGTTTTTCTTCTGATACCGACTGATTTCTACGGTTTCCACTGAGATGGTGTTTAGAATAAAGATCGGAAAGGATTTGAATGTCCCGTTCAGGTTTTTCTAATTTCTCTTCAGACTTTGAAGGTCTAGCTTCTTTTGTTTCTTCCAAAATCAAAACTCCATTATTTATCTAAAAATTCAGGGCAAATTTTCTTTATACTGTCAATTACATCCTGAGCAGAAATTAATTCTTTGCACTCGGGCTTACCATTCCAGCAAACCTGTTTCATTGTTTTAGAATTACAAGGCCAGCAATCAATATCTTTATGCAGTACCAAACTTCTTTCTCCGAAAGGTCTCCAGATTCTATAGTCTGTTAATCCGAATAATGCTGTTAAAGGCACCCCGATAGTAGAAGCAGCATGCATATAGCCCCCATTATGGCACACTACAAACTTTGCAGTAGCGGTGATCGCCAAAAGCACAGATAGTTCTGTGGAAATAAAAGTATAGGGGACTTCTTTTGCCAAGCATTGAGTTATTCTTTCGACTTGATCAGACTGTCCTGGCCCACAGGTCAAAATAATACCCAAATTGAAGCGAGTAAAAAAATATTCAGCAATTTTCGCAAACTTTTCAAATTGCCATTGATCGTATTTTCGAGCCCCCGGGTGGATAATGCAATACGGTTTATTTGGGTCATAATTTTTGGATATTAATAATTCATGTGCCCTTTTCCGCCACACATCACTAACATGGATAATGGGTTTGGGATTTTTAATGGGAATTCCCAATTTGCTTATCAAAGCTGCCTGATAGTCTATTGGTAATTTCGGGTTTAAATCAGAAAAATTTATTTTCGTATTATATAGAAACGAACGTTTAGCAAATATATTACCAATCTTGAATCTTGCCCTGGAGAGGAAACACATAACCGCACCCCGGGTTCCTTCATGCATATCAATTGCAACATCGTATCGTTTTTCGATCAAATTTAAATAAAATTTAGCCTGTTTCAGAAAAGAACTTTTATCAAAACAGAGAACTTCATCTACATCTGGATGGTTGTTAACAATATCATAAGATGCCGATTCTACTAGAACGGTGAGTTTAGCATTTGGGAGATGCTTTTTTATGGGGGCATATACTGCCGTATTATAGACTACATCCCCAATGGATCTGAGTTTTATCAAAAGTATCTTTGCATCTGGTTTTATGTGGTCTTTAATATGGAATTCCAAAATCCAGTCTCTTTATTATTATTGAGTGTGAGTTAATTTTTTAATTTGCGATGTGAGTTCTTTCTCGATAACTTTAAGGTCATAAAGTTCCTGACAACGTTTTCTAGCATTTTGACCTTTCAGTCTAGCCTCTTCAGGGTTTGCAAAAATAAATTTTATGGTATTCGCGAGTTGCTCAGAGTTCCCCGGTTCAATCAGATAACCATGCCCACCCAAAACTTCCGGGATATCTGAAATTGAAGTTGTAATAATGGGTTTCGCCATAGCCATACCATCAAATAGTTTCGCAGGGATCTGCCCTTGTGTGTCTGTTGTATCTCTCTGTGGAATGGCCAGAATATCAGCAGCAGAAAGATAATCTGGTAATTCATTGAAAGGGGTTTTGGGAATAACAATCACCTTATCTTGGTTATTTTTCATATTATCGATATACCGTTGGACCGATAAACCGGCACCAACTAAGACCAACCTGACATCGGGGTCACTGATTTTTTCCATTGCGGCAAATAACTCTTCTATTCCTTTATGAGGTCTTGGTGTTCCTAAAAACATGACAACGCGTTTATCTTTTAGGCCTAATTTAGCCTTCATACTATCCGTGTCAACGTTTTCGGGATTAAGTTTAGATGTGTCGCGGCAATGATAAATTAAAGAACCTGAAAATTTATTTTGAAGAAAACGATTACTGACAATCGTTGAATCCGCATAACCTGTAAAATGCTCCATAAGCCAGGTATACGGTAATCCATTGGGGTTAGAAAAATTAAGGAAACGACCAACCTTGCCCCAAAACCCTGTATGATAGAAAAATCCCAACTCCCAGTCATCAATATCCAAAATAACCGGAATATTTGAAACCAAATTTTTTATTAAGGCAATCCCAAAGCTTGTAGGTCGAAGCTTACAAGCGATCAATACATCGGCATCAATATCTTTGATTATTTTTCGAATAGTTGAAACAAAAAAGGGGTACCTTTTCCAAGGATAGGAACGAATAGGAATATCGATATCTTTCATAGGAAACCAAATATTACCAGACTTGGAAGGGCCAATAATTTTTACCTCATATCGTGAAGCAAGAGCCATTGCCAATAAACCTGCTCTGCCTAGCGAATTATTAGAAAGATCGAAGCACAAAATACAAATTTTCACAGTTTTTTAAACGCCTGATTGGAATAAAAATTTTTGAGTGAGTTCGGGCAATTAGTGACTCAATTGAAATATTATTTCTGTGTTTTGAGGCCAGCACAATGCAGACCTAAAATTTAAAAGTAAAAAATAAAAGTAAAAATTGGATTAAGTGTATACTATGAGCAAGTTTCGCTACATTTTAGCTTAAGTTAAAGTTTATTTGTTTTTTGAATCTATTCCTGCCTATGTCAAGCCTTTCTATACGTTCCTCAATCAAATCAAATGAGAAAATTATTTTATGCATCTGGATGGTCTTTTATTTTTTAACTCTGACCTATAAACTCGGTGAAGTCCCGCCTTACCATGCCGATGAAAATTTCTATGTCGAATCATCTCTAAGAATGGTTGAATCGGGTGATTATATTACCCCTGTCTACCATGAGAAAAAACGTTTTGCAAAACCCATTTTATATTACTGGATGGTTGTTTCATCCTTTAAAATATTTGGCGTTAGTTTGGCCTCAGCTCGCATACCCTCCGCAATATTTGGAACTTTAAGCATTGGTCTAATTTTTTTGCTGGGACGCAAGTTATTTGACAGCCGGGTGGGCTTATTTAGTTCGTTTATACTACCCACGACTTATCTTCATTTCCAGATATCGCGATGGTCAACAACCGATATGGCGTTGAGCTTCTTTATTCTTCTCTCTTTATATCTTTTTGTGCTTTTCCACAAAACAAAATTTCAGGAAATTATTTATATCTATCTTTTCTATATATCAATGGGCTTAGGTTTTATGGTAAAGGGACCCCCTGCAATTTTAATTCCCGGGTTAACCATTTTAGGATTTTTAATTGTAACCAAAAGAAAAAGCTGGTTTTCAGATTTGCATATTGGCAAGGGGCTGATCATTCTATCAATGATAATTTTACCTTGGTTTACGGCTATGTTTTGGATGCATGGGGAGGAATTTACAAATCATATTATAGGTAACGAGATTAAGAATCGACTGGTTCACAATACACCGTTCAGTTTCTATTATGTTGGGGTCCTATTTCGCTACCAACTTCCCTGGTCACTTTTTTTTCTTTTTGCAGTATTGAAACAATTTGGATTTTTAGAGCCTATAAATAGTAAGGATATGGGTTTTATCGAGCGAATAAAAGGACTCGGAAAAAAATTTGCCGCACATGTAAAACTACTTTTTAAAGAAGGGAATGAATCTCTCGCGTTTTGTTATACGTGGATTGTGGTTTGTTTAGTTTTGTTTGTTCTCCTTCGGGTGGAGCATAGCCGTTATATGCTCCCTTGTTTTCCTGCGATTTCAATATTAACGGCCAAGATATTTGCAGATGCAGAAAAGGCCTCATTGAAACCACGATTTACTGGCCTTAATTTCTCCATTATTTTTACAGTACTGATTTTCCTAACCTTATCAATTTTAACAGGATTAGGAATATTTATTCATGGTTCCAGTCCATCTGCAGTTTTTATATTGCCTGCAATCCTCCTTCTTGGTGCTTTAACTTTAATTTGGTTTGTTCGATTAAAGAATTTAGAAAAGGTGGTGTTTCCCATAGCCGTTGTGTTGGCTTTGACTTTTTCTTCTTTAAGTGGGGATGTGCTGCCTTTTGTCAACCGATATCCAATGAAAAAATTTGCAGAACATATTAATCAAGAAAATATAAAGGGACCCATTGCAATTTATAAGCTGGGAAGCCATAGGGCTCGTTTAGGAGTTTTGACAGGAAGGACAGTAATTACGTTGCATTCCCTCCAGCATGCGAATAATTTCTTAAAGACGAATCAAAATAAATATCTCGTTATAAAAAAAACAGATTGGGAAAATGAATTCTCGAATCCAGAAATGAAAATTATAAAGACGGATCAAATTAGGATTAAAACTAGAATTAAATCAACCGAAATTAAAAATCTGTTGAATATTGAAAAACTTAGAATTTCAATAAATTCCACAGAAACTATATATTTTATGAGCAATAATTAGCAGGCTATTTAACGTTGGGAGTTTTCATTCCTGAAAAATCGTAATTCACCAATGCTCTATTTTGAGATGAGGTGAAAAACGAATATTTCGAGTTGCCCATTATCAAATAAAATTTATCAGGAAATTCTGAATTTAAAGACTTGAATTCGTCCGAGTTTGACAACCAATATTTTTTAGGGTTACCGTGTAATAGTTTAAGTAGCTCCTCTTTTTCAGTCACAGGGTTCTCCAAATCTCTGTCTGCATAAAACAGCATGGCATGCTTAGGGTTCCAGTAAGAAAGTTTAAAATTCCCAATCTTTTCATTTAGTGGAGTATTAAGTTTTATGATAGTAGCTAAATGCCGAACCTCTTTACTGCTTTCCGCTAAAGTTACTTTTACTTGAAAGGGGGTTGAATTCACAAATAATGCTGTCAGACAAGCGATTACTAATAACCCCCGTAAAAAATTTTTCTTCCAGAATGGATCCATCCAATCGGAAAAAGTTTTTGCGATAATGATAGATAGTGCAGGAAAAACCATAATAACGTAACGTAAGGTATGATTTTTACTCGCGCTCATTACTAAAAAAATTAATACGGGCCATAGAAAAAGCAATATTGAGTTTTCGTCTTTTTCGACGAATCCCCGTTTTGCAAATTTATACAATCCTATTAACGCAAAAGGTAGCCAAGGCCAATAATTTCGCAAAAAATCCATTGAGTAGCCCAAAAAATTAAATGGGTGGATACTCCCTCTAAACCCACGATCAACAATTAAAACTCCAAAATGTGTATTTATAAAATTCTGACCAAATTGAATCCAGTTAATGATATGCCAACTGAATCCCAAGCCTAAGGCAATTAGAATGCCTAAAAGCAAAAAAGGATTGACCATCTCCTTCCATTGGCGGTTAAAGAATAAGTATAAAAAAACTATGGCTAATGGGAAAATACCTAGAACGCTTTTTGATAAGATCCCGCCTGCAGTAGCGAGCCCAAACACCAGATACCATTGTTTATGGTGTTTAGCTTTAAAAAAAGCAAACATTGAAAAAGTAACAAAAAATGCTAAAGGAATATCGACCATCGCCCTTCGGGATGAGTCAACAAAAATGCCTGGAAAAATTAAGATCAGCGGAGAAATGAAAGTAATCCAAGAGTCTTTATAAAAATAGTCAGCCAATCGATACGTCAAAACAACAATCCCCACCCCAAACAGAGCAGGAAAAAATATAGCCGAAAAACTTGAGACTCCAAACATGCTATACGCTAAAGCCATGCACCAAAAAGTAAGGGGAGGATTCGCAAAATCAGGTGATCCGGCAAGTGTAATAACCCACAGGTTTCCGGACTCGTATATCTCTTTGGCCTTCTGTGCATAATAGGCGTCATCAAAATTTGGAATGCCTGTGTCTAATTGCCGGCCAAGAAAAATTAATAGGGCAAGGAAAACAAGAAAGTAGATTTGGAATGTCTTGCTGTTTAGTATTCCGTTCAATGTTTTATTGCATGAAAGTTCCGGGGTGGCGATATTTGCAAGGAGGTTCTTAAGGTAGATGGAAGAATTACTCGTTGAACCTAAAGGTACTGATTCAATCTTATTTTCTCTTCATCATCTAGGATAGGGCTATATATAAAACCAAAAGTCTCTAATCGCCATACAATCACGTCCAATCCTTTTAACATATTGAACCAATAGATTATGGCCTTAAGAAAGGACTTTCGGTTTAGATCATTATTGCAAAAAATAAAATCTACTAATTGTTTGCGTGAATGACTAATGAGCTCTCGGTTTCCTCGAGATTTGATTATTTTATAAAGCATGAACAAATTTTTAAATTTTAGCAGCATTGGAGATTTGGGAGAAAAGGGTTCGAGATTTGACCCGTGTTATAAGTTGTTTAATTCTATACTAAGCATAAATTTAAGTAAAGGAAGGGGATAATTCTTCCTTTACGCGTATTATATAAAACACACGCCATTATTGTGCTAGCATCACATTTAAAGGCCTACATCTATCTAGCAAGAAATGTCGGGCATGGAATAAATAATACTTGAATAAAATTTTAGCCAAGAACTCTAGGACATGAAATCTGAAGAAATTAGCGCAGATGCTTGTAAAAAAATTGCCGTGGGTAGTGAGCTGGTAAACGAGCATTTAAAAGTACTGGAAGATATGGTTAGGATTGATAGCCGTAGTTTTGGAGTTAATGAATTCAAAGGGGATAGAACCGTTCCCTCAGATATGAAGGAAATTCTAGAATGCGCGAAAAATTATCTGACAAAAATAGGGTTATCAAAGGTATCGATAAATGATTCAAAAAGTAAACATCCGTTTCCAATTCTTATGGCAGAAATCTTTGCCGCTGAAGAAAAGCCAACACTTCTTTTCTATGCGCATTTGGACAAACAACCCTATATGGACAACGAAAAATTTGAAAAGTGGGGAGGGATCGCACCAACTCAATTGAGGTGGAACGAAGACAGATCTCGTGCATATGGAAGAGGAGCAGCAGATGACTTGAGTGGCGTTGTTTCCATTGGAATGTCTATTGATGCACTCATGCAAACAGTAAAAGGTGCACTGGAAGCCGATTTCTCACAGCTTCCTTGCAATATAAAAGTAATTTTTGAAACTGAAGAAGAGAGCGGCTCTCATAGTTTGATCGATCAAATCAATGAGAATAAAACATTTTTTTCTAATATTGATTACGTTGTAATTACTGATGTAGTAAATCCTGCTCAGGGTATACCGGGCCTCACAACTTCCCTGCGGGGAATTGTCCAGATGGAGATCACTGTCGAAAAAAACTCTAAAAAGGTTTCTATTGACGAACAAACTGCGTTATACAAACTCCTTTCAACATTGATTGAAGATGATCATTCACTTGCTATCAAAGAGATCTCCGAATCTGACCAACCTGTCAATGATGATGAAAGAAAAGGCTATTCCTTCGTCCCCACTTCGGTAAATGCGCTTAGAGAAACAGCCGGAATGCTGCAAGCAACCAACCTTACAGTATCGGAAGATATTGCCTCCATTCTGATTGCGCAACTACGCACTTCTTTTGTAAATGCTCGCCCGGGTCACCGCGTATCAGGTAGTGTTATTCTCGGAACCGCCGGAGCCCGTTTAAACTTTTCGGAAACACATGATTCGGTCATTCTTTCTGAACAAATCAAAGCTATTTTAAAAGAAAAAAATTCGTTTAATTTAAATTTAATAGTAAATGGTGTTAGTAATTCGCCGGCGACTATTGATCTTATTTTGCAATCAGCATCTAAGGATCCCCATTCAGGAGTGAATGGTGGTCCCGTTCCGATTCCAGAGATTCAAC
>Ga0209992_10003832_pt1 | contig 12308 bp, 10 predicted proteins | sample 2SBtaG_2_FD_182564 | JGI IMG/M metagenome (GOLD analysis project Ga0209992, IMG submission 182564) | Deep subsurface microbial communities from Kolumbo volcano to uncover new lineages of life (NeLLi) - 2SBTROV12_ACTIVE470 metaG (SPAdes)... | ecosystem: Environmental > Aquatic > Marine >... | reverse complement strand
ATCCTCCGCCTCAATGATGCGGAATTGGGGACGGCATGATTCCCGATGGGTGGACGGGCCCGCAGGTCGGCGTCCGGCAGAGGGGTCGCGATCGCTGCCTGGCGCCATTCGAGTTCGGTTCGAGTTCTGTGACCTTGCCCCCCGTGGCGCTGCCCTCCGACTTCGAGATCGAGTGGATCGCGGACTGGTGGGAGCCCGGGAAGATCACCAACGAGATCGGCCTCGCGGTGGGCCCAGTCCGCGCCGACATCAGCGGGCACTCGTCCTACTACCGGGTGAGCATGACTGGGCTCGACTCCAGGATCATCAAGCAGAGGGATGACTTCCGGGGTGTCCGGACGCGATTCCTCCTTCAGAAGGAGGGCTCTGTTGTGAAGTTCTATGGCAACGGGAAACAGCTCGGGATCACCCGGATCGATCGCTTCGACGAGCTGCGCACGAAGACCGTGGCGCCGACCATCGACTTCTTCTCAGTGGCCTTCTGCCTGCACGAGGTCACCATCCGGGAACTGTGAGGCTCAAGTCGTGTTGAGTTTCCGGCCGTCCCGCTCAAGTCCGCCTGAACTTCCGCCCGGACCAGTCCTGGTGGTCGATTTGACCGCAGATCGGGCCTATGAGCGGCCTCGAGACGCCTCAGTGAAGGAAAAGCGGCAGTACGAAGGGACTTGACTGTTCGATCAGCCCTCACCGCGAGTAGCTCAGCGTCTCTCGCACGTGAGCCGGGATCACCTCTACCAGGTCACCCATGCCATAGATCGATATCGTCAGCGTCTCGCCGGCGATGTCGACTCGGACGAAGCCCAGCTCAGAGTCGACGCTGGCAGCGTCCCCGTCGATCGCCGGAAAGGCCAGCCGATCCCGGTACCGGGCGTCCTCGTCGTCGGCGGGCACGATGCTGGTCGACGGCTCGTTGCCCGCCGGCGGTGCGATGAGGTAGCCGACACCCTGGCCGTCGGACCGGCCATAGCTGGCCGCGTCCTGGGCGTTGTAGCGCATGGGCACGATGCGCTGGGCCATGTGCTCGTGGCCCGAGAACACCCAGTCCAGCTGGCCGTCGAAGTGCTGGGTCAGGTCTCGGAACTGGTGCTGCTCCCGGTAGTGGCGGGTGCCGACGTTGTACGGCGGGTTGTGCCACGCGGCGAAGGCCCAGGGGGCATCGCTTGCAGCCACCGCCTGGGCCGCCCAGGCGAACTGGTCGCCCTCGTCGGGCGCAAACCCGAGCGCGTCTTCGGAGTTGAAGCCGAACAGCGCCACCGGGCCCAGTTCCAAGTGCCAGCGGGTGTCGCTGGTGGTGCCCGCGCCGTCGGCCCAGGGCAGGTCGAACCAGCCCACGAAGCGGGTCAGGTCCGCCAGGCTGTCCACGCCCGGGGTGTCGTGGTTGCCGGGCACCGGCATCAGCGGCACGGTGGCGAACAGGTCCCGACCCCGGTCGAAGAAGGTCCACCAGTGCCCGGGCTTGTCGTTGTACGCCATGTCGCCGACCAGCAGCACCGCGGCCGCGTCGCTGTGGCTCGCCGCCACTTCGGTCGCGACCTCGGCCCAGCGCTGGGTGGCCCCGCCGTCCTGCATGTCGCCCATCACCAGCAGGGACAAGGCGTCGCTGTCGGCGGGCTGGGTCCGGAAGGTGCGGGTCTCCGACACCCGGCCCCGGCTGTCGTAGACCCGGTACTGGACCAGGGTGTCCGGGGTCAGGTCCGTCAGGGCGATGTGGTGGCGGGTGCCGAAGTCCTCGCCCACGGCCACGTGGCCGAAGTCCGTTGCGGTCCCGTACTCCACGGTGCCCAGGCAGGGCACGGCGGTGACGAAGTTCACGACCACGCCGGTGCTGGGCAAAGTGTCGCCGTTCCAACCCAGGTAGGGCCCGATCAGCGGAAAGGAGATCGACTCGGCGTAGTCGTCCGTGCTGTTGTTGTCCCAGACGCCGGTGTCCCGGTCGTTGACGACCATGTGCAGGGCGCGGCCGTCGGTGGGCAGCGGCACGGTGACCGTCCAGGCGCCGTCACCGGTCGGGCTCAGGTCCGCCTGGACGTACCAGTCCTCGTCGCCGGTGTCCCAGCTGGTCTCCAGGCCGTCGATGCCGGAGACCTCGTTCCAGCCGTTGAAGCCATAGTGCAGCATCAGGTCCTTGCCGTCCCTGAGCTCGCCTCGGTAGGTCACGGTGGCTTCGCCCCCGGGCACGAGGGGGACCGGCGTGACCTCGACCACGGGGATCTCGTAGGGGTCCCAGGCGGAGACGTCGAGCAGGCCGTCGTCGGTGTCCTGGGTGTCGGTCGTGGCACCGCTGTCCCTCGTGCCGCCGGAGTCCGTCGTGCCGCCGGAGTCCGTCGGGTCTGCGGTCTCTTCTGTCGTCGTGGTCCACGAGGTGGACCCGGAGTCCCGGCAGTCCGCCGGCCGCGCGGTCGTTCCGCTGACCTCGGTGCAGTCGTTGCCGCACCCGATCAGCGCCATCAGCAGTAGGGTCACGGGTCCTCCACGGTGAAGTGCCAGGTGTCCTGGATCGGCCCCTGGCGCTCGACGGTCTCCGGCGGACCGTCGAAGATCCGGCCCGGCGTGTTGCCTGCCCGGTCCTCGACCTGGCCGACCTGTCGAAGCACGTAGTCCCCCGGACTCCAGGGGTCCCGGGGCAGGAAGGTGACGGCTGCGCCGCCGTCGGCGGGGGTCCAGGTCCCGGGCACGGCCCCTAGCGGGTCCTCGACGGCGAAGGCGTGCTCGAGCAGCCACCGATCCATCGGCTCGTCCAGGGTCAGTGTGAGCATCGCAGACGGGCTCCCCGGGGCGGTCAGCACCCAGTCCTCTGGCACCGGTCGGGTTTGATCCGCCGCCGTCGCCGTGAAGGTCCAGCTCCCGGGTGCTTGGAGCGGCTGGTCCGACAGGTCCACCAGCCCCTCGGTCACGTCGACCCGGTAGCGCCCGCCAGCACGGAGCACCGGCCCGAAGTCCCGGTTGAAGGAGACCCCGGTCTTGACCCGGCCGGGGTGGAAGAGCACCGTGAGGCGCTCGCGCTCGGGCCCCCAGAGCTCCTGGCGGTACCAGGCCCGGTCGTCGCGCTCGCCGGTGTCCAGGTCGGTCAGGTGGATGTGATCGGTGAGGGTCAGGCCGCCGCGCATGGGCTTCGAGAAGGTCAGCGTGAGCTTGAGCAGGTTCTCCGGGACCCGCTCGGCGCCGGGCTCCAGCCGCACCAGCCGCGGGGGCTCTCCAGGGGGCCTGCTGGCCGCCACCGGCATCACGAAGACCTGGCCCTGGCCGCCGGGGGGGTGCCACGCAACCTCCCAGGTGGTGTCCGGCTGGACCGCAAAGCGCGGGGTGAACACCAGGTCGTCGCCGTCGCGGGCATAGGTGCCGCTGACCCCCTGCTCGGTCTCGGCTCCGGCGACCTGGACCCCCAGCCAGACTCGGCCTGCGTCCGCGTCGACCGGCCCCTGGGGTAGCTCGGCTTCCGTCGGCAGCGCGGCCCGCAAGGCACCATCGCTCAGGGTCAGCTCGGCCGAGAACCGCGCTGGGGACTCACAGGCCAGCCCCAGCAGCCACAGCGCGATCATTCCTCGGTGAGGTCGATCACGTGCAGCCCGGCGTGCTGCAGGGCCACGATGTGGGTGTCGTCGACCAGGGCGATGCGGTAGCTGCCGTCCAGCGCCGTGACCCTGGACGCGTCGTCGTGGGCCATCGTGCCGCCGGCGCCCAGCATCTGCTGCGCGTCCTCGTCGATCTCGTCGGCCTGGGTCAGCCGGTCCATGTCCACCCTCACGACCCCCCAATTCTCCCAGGGGTCCGAGGAGTAGGGCAGCATGCCCTCGATGCTGGCGTACAGGCCTTCGTCGGTGACCACCAGGTCCATCACCTGCTTGCCCCCGCCGAAGTCGAAGGGGGTCGCCCCCACGGTCTTGTCGTCGCCCACCGCCAGGTCGCCCGCCAGGAATCGAACCACCGGGGTGCAGGTGTAGGTCCCGACCACCGCCGGCTCGCCGTCCTGGGAGTAGGTCCCCATGCTGACCACCGGGGCGACGGTCTCCCAGCGGTTGTGGGTGCGGTGGTAGGTCTTGGTCGACGTGACCGTGGTCGCGTCGCCATGGACCACCGGCACCGCCACCGACGCGACCTGGTTGGTGGTCCAGTTGGCGTCGGTGACCGCGGCGATCAGGTGGTCGCCGGACCACTCCAGGGCCATCACCAGGGAGCTGGCGCCGGGAGAGGTCTCCAGGGACACGGCGCTGTAGGTCACGTCGGACAGATCCACCACGCTGACCGTGTCGTCGTCATTGACCTGGAACAGGGCGGGCTCGCCCGTGGCCAGGCGCTCGGCGATCACGTAGATCCGCCCGGTGATCGGGTGGGCCGTGATGTCGCGGATGTTCGCCTCGGGGCCCGACGAGTCGCCAAAGGCCTCGGCGATCAGCTGGTAGATGTCGTCGATGTCCGGCCGGTAGTCCGTCACGTCGCCGGCCGCTAGATCGATCGCCACCAGCTGCTGGCCCGCACCGTCGGCGACGGCCAGGGTGCCGTCGGGGGCGAAGCTCGCCATGTGCACGCTCTGCAGACCGGGATCGCCCTGGACCGGGTCCGCCAGGCTGGTGCTCACCGCAGAGGTGGTGGTGCCCGAGTCGGCTGTCGTGGCCGAGTCCGTGGGGGTCGTGGTGTCGTCGCCACAGGCCCACAGGGCCAGTACAAGGAGAGGAAGGCTCATCGCTCGCTCCGTGCGGGTGCCGGCCACAGGATGCCTCACGGCGGCCGCGGTCGCGCAGGCGGTCTCAGCCCTCGTCGTCGGGGGTGCCCAGCAGCAGCTGTCCCTGGGCCGGTCCGGAGAGCTGGGCGGGCTGGGGCTCCGACGGCTCGGCGACGGGGCCACCCAGCAGTCCGCGCAGGCGCTGGGCCAGGCTCTTGCGCTCGGTGGGCTCGGGCAGGGTCTGGAGCAGGTGCAGCCAGCTCTCCAGGAGCTCCCTGGAGAACTGCTCGTGCACCGGCGCGTCGCGGTCGGCGAGCACCAGGGTCACGGACGCGGCGATCCGGTGGTTGCCTTGGGTCAGGGCGCGGCGCAGCGCGATCCAGAAGATCCCGGTGAACTGGGGCGCGTGGTGCCGGGCCCGCTTCTTGGGGAGCCGGTAGCGGGTCCGCAGGACCTGTTCCACCGCGGCGTCCAGCTGGGTGGCCAGGGGCCCCAGGGCCGGGTGCTTGCGCATCGCTTCGACCGCGTTGAAGCCGGCAAAAGAGGTCTGGGGGTCCATGTCGTCGAGCAGGATCGGCACGATCTCGGGCGGGGGCGGCAGGGCGTCCAGCGCCTGGCGCACCAGGGGCTCGGGGTCGACCCGCCACTCGTGGTCCTCGGGGTCCTCGTGGATGCGGAACAGCTCGGTGCGCTGGTCCTCGGTCAGGTCCGGGTCGGCCAAGGCCTGGGCGACCCGTTCCTGGTGGGCCAGCAGCGCTCGATCCCGGGCGAAGAGCTGGGCCTGGGCTCGTTGGGCCTCCCAGGCCTGCAGCTCCGGGCGGCGCCCGTCGGACAGCAGGCGCGGGCACGGGAGCTCTGCCAGGAAGTCGTCCCACCACCGCAGCCGCTCGACCGCGGCGCGGTAGGCGCTCTCGTTCTCCAGCAGCGACGGCGTACTCGACAGCCACTCCAGCCCGCCCAGGTCCTCGCTGACCACGCCCAGGTCACAGGTCAGGGCGTGCACCACTTCGCCGTAGGCATCGGCCGACGCCTCGAGCATGTCCACCATGGCCTGGCGCAGGACCGGAGGCGGTCCGGCCGTCCCCTGGGTCGCCAGGGTGTGCTCGGCCGGTCGCGCCACGGCGGTCTTGGACCGGGGGACCAGGAGCTCGGGGGGCTTGGCCACTGCGCTCAGCCGGACCGTTCGGCCAGCCCGGCCGCGACCAGGGCGAAGAGGGTGCCCACGAACATCAAGCCGACGGTCAACAGGGTGCCCACGTCCTGGTGGAAGAACCAGGCGAACAGGAGCGTGGCGGGCACGGCAGCGATCATCGGCTCGAGCACCGTGTGGCCGCTGGAGTGGCGGCCCACGATCCAGCCCCCGACCGGGAAGCCGGCGAGCCCGGCCAGGGCCGTCAGCTCCGCAGTTCGCAGCGCGCCGCCCGTCTCCTGGAAGGAGTCCTGGAGGAGCCAGAACCGCGCCACGCCCACCAGCGTGGCCTGGACCACCACCGTCACGATGATCCCGCCCACAATCCACTTCCACTGCAGCCCGGAGTCCCGGACCGGCGTGCGCAGCACCGGGACGTACCAGGGGTCGGGATCTTCGGGTACCTCGGGGTGGGCCACCTCGGCGAAGTGGATGGCGGTCGGGGCCTGAGCCCGGGTCAGATCCCGCAGCCGGGCACCCTCGCCCCTGTCCACCCACAGCCCCCGGCAGGCCGTGCAGTGGTCGATGAGCAGGGGCTCCCCTTCGCCATGGTCCCACTCGACCATGCGGGCCTCGCAGCGGGGACACAACAGCGCGATCGCGCCCTGCCCGCCCTGGGGCGGGGTGGGTTCCTTGGAGAGCCCGTAGAAGGACTGGAGCTCGCCCTCGTCGAAGAAGATGCCGCCGCAACTCCGGCAGAAGTCGACGGTGGTGCCGGACCCGTCTTCGACGACTTCCAGGGCCTCGTGACAGCGGGGGCAACGCATGGCCCATCGTACTGCCGAGCGGCCGGATGGCCAGGCTCAGGTGCCGGTGCACTCGTAGGTGATGGTCACCGTGTCGGTGCTGATCTCGCCTTCGCAGTCCCGGACCTCGAGGTCCACGTCGATGGACTCGGTGGTGGTCGTGCCATAGGTCGCCGGCACGCCGCTCACGGTCAGGCTGGCGACGTCGCTGTCCTCGTTGCTGAGGGACGCATAGGCCGACGGGCTGGTCCAGCTGTAGATCAGATCGTCGCCGTCGGCGTCGGTCGTGCTGGTGCCGTCGAGCACGAACACCACGGTGCTGCAGTCGTTGCAGGTGTAGCCATAGGCCGTGGACGTGCAGGCGGCGGAGTCGCTGTAGGACTGGTCGTGGCCGGCGTCGGCCACCGGGGCGCTGTTGTAGCCGCGGCTCAGGACCTCGACGTCCAGGGTCGCCATGGCTGAGTCGTCGGCGCCATCGGTCACGATCAATCCAAAGGTGAAGGTGCCCTCCTCGTCGGGCACGAACATCGGCGACGGGTCGCTGGCGTCCTCGATGTCGGCCGTGGCCAGGATCGAGCCAGCCGGTGCGCCCTCGAGGGACCAGTCGTAGCCCAGGATGGGGTCGCCGTCGGGGTCGGAGCTGCCCGTGCCGTCCAGGAAGACGGTCTCACAGGTGAGCACCGTGTCCGTGTTGGTCAGCTCGGCGACGGCCACCGGCGGGGTGTTCTCGACGGTGCCGTCGCAGTCGTTGTCGACGCCGGGCTCGTTCTCGGTGGAGCCGGGGTAGGCGAGCGGGTTGTCGTCGTCGCAGTCTCCGGCGTCGATGGTGTAGCCGTCGCCGTCGTGGTCGATGTTGCCGCAGTAGCTATTGGCCACCCCGGGGGTGCCCAGGTCGCCGCCCGAGGAGATCTCGATCGACGCTTCGCACCACAGGGCCGGGTCGTCGTTGTCCGCGCTGTCCTCGCCGCTCGGGTCCAGCTCCATCGACGCCCCGGTGGTCCAGGGCCAGGTGCCGCTGCTCCAGTCCACGCTGTCGATGTCGGTGGCGCCCATGGTGAGGGTCAGGCTGTCGGCGCTGTCGAAGGACAGGTCGGTGTCGTACTGGTAGTCCCCGGCGAACCCGCCGTTGGCCCCGCTGGACCGGCGACCAGCGAGCACCGCGACGTCGCCGGCCTTGACCTTGAGGGTGCCCTCGACCGTGTGGCTCTCGGCGCCAGAGCTCAGGGTCCAGCCGTCCAGGTACAGGTCGTCCCCGGTTGGGTTCAGGACTTCGAAGTACTCGCCGTTGGCATCACTGACCGCGTCCGGGTCCACGTGGACCTCGGTGATGACCAGGTCGCCGGGGCTCACGAAGTCCTCGTCGATCAGGTCGTCGCAGTCGTTGTCGGCCGCGTCCTGGGCCTCGGTCCCGCCGGGGTAGCTGTTGGCGTCGCCGTCGTCGCAGTCGCCGTCACACAGGCTGGACCCGTCGCCGTCCGCGTCGTCGCCGATGCCCTCGTCGGCGGTGCCGTCGCCGTCGTTGTCCACCCCGTCGCACTCCTCGGAGTCGACGCAGTCCGCGGTGCCATCGCCGTCGGTGTCGGTGAAGCCCTCGTCGGCGTCGCCGTCGCCGTCGTTGTCCAACCCGTCGCAGTCTTCGCTGTCCAGGCAGTCCGCGGTGCCGTCGCCGTCGGTGTCGGGGAAGTCCTCGTCGACGCTGCCGTCGCCGTCGTTGTCGTCGCCGTCGCAGTCCTCGCTGTCCACGCAGTCGGCGGTGCCGTCTGAGTCGGTGTCGGCGTAGGACTCGTCCACCCCGCCGTCGCCGTCGTTGTCCAGGCCGTCGCACTCCTCGGAGTCGACGCAGTCCGCGGTGCCGTCGCCGTCGGTGTCGGCGAAGTCCTCGTCGACGCTGCTGTCACCGTCGTTGTCCAGGCCGTCGCAGTCCTCACTGTCCAGGCAGTCCGCTGTGCCGTCGCCGTCGCTGTCGCCAAAGTCCTCGTCGACACTGCCGTCGCCGTCGTTGTCCAGGCCGTCGCACTCCTCCCAGTCCAGGCAGTCCGCGGTCCCGTCGGCGTCGGTGTCGGGGAAGTCCTCGTCGACGCTGCCGTCGCCGTCGTTGTCCAGGCCGTCGCAGTCCTCGCTGTCCTGGCAGTCGGCGATCCCGTCGCCGTCGGTGTCCGCGAAGTCCTCGTCGACGCTACCGTCGCCGTCGTTGTCCAGGCCGTCGCAGTCCTCGGTGTCGAGGCAGTCGGCCGTGCCGTCGTGGTCGGTGTCCGGGTAGCCCTCGTCCACGTCGCCGTCGCCGTCGTTGTCGACCCCGTCGCAGTCCTCGGTGTCCACGCAGTCGGCGATGCCGTCGCCATCGTTGTCCAGGAAGTCCTCGTCGACCGCAGCGTCGCCGTCGTTGTCCAGGCCGTCGCAGTCCTCGCTGTCGAGCGCATCGCACAGGCCGTCGCCGTCGCTGTCTGGGAGGCCCTCGTCGACCGTGCCGTCGCCGTCGTTGTCCAGGGCGTCGCAGTCCTCCAGGTCCACGCAGTCGGCGATGCCGTCGGTGTCGGTGTCGGTGAAGCCCTCGTCGACCACGCCATTCCCGTCGTTGTCGAGGCCGTCGCAGTCCTCGCTGTCCAGGCCGTCGCAGGTGCCGTCCAGGTCGGCGTCTCCGAGCCCCTCGTCGATCACGTCGTCGCAGTCGTCGTCGGCGCCGTTGCAGGCTTCGATCGCGCCGGGGAACACCGTGCTGCTGGCGTCGTCGCAGTCCTGGTCGGACAGGACGCCGTCGCCGTCGTTGTCCACAGGGTCTTCGCCGCCGACGCAGCCGGGTCCCCAGGTGATCAACAACAGAGACAGGATGAGCGCGGGAAGGGTGCGCATGACCACTCCGGGGGGGTGGGCCGGGTCAACGTAGCACGCAGGCCGGTTGGGCCTGCACACCTCTCCGTTACGCTGCGCGAGGTGCTGCTGTTACTCCTGCTGCTCGTCGCTGGCGCCTGGGCCCAGCCCTGGCCCCGGGGCATGGATGCCGTGTCCGCCGGCGACATCGCCCGCTGGCACGGGGACCGGGTCACGGCCCGGGATCACTACCGCCAGGCGGTCGCGCTGGGCGGACCCGAGGCCCAGGCCATGGCGCGGCTCCGGCTGTTGGGGCTCTCGGGCAACCTGGGATCCCTGGTCCACGGGCCCCGGATCGACGACGCCCTGGCCCAGGTGGAGGGAGCCTGGGGCTGGTTGGCGGTGGCGGACTTCCACCTGCTGGCGCCAGCGCCCATCGGCGGCGACCTGGCCGAGGCGGTCGCGGCAGCCGAGCACGCTGTCCAGGTGCTGCCGGGACCGGCGGCCGCGCGGATGTGGCTGGCCACCGGCGATGCCCAGTGGTTCCAGGCCCTGGGCCAGGCCGAGGCCCTGGACGGCCTGGGCCAGGCCTTGCTGGCCCATGGCGGCGAGCCGGCGCCGGATCCCGGCACCTGGACCTTGGGACTCGGGGTGGCGGCGGCGCCCGGAGCGGGCTTCGGCGGTGGCTTGGTGTTCCTGCACCCGGACCTGGCGGCGCGAGGATGGCGTGTCTCGCTCCACGCCGCCGGCACGACTCGGGGCACCTTCGACGTCGGCGTGGCGGGCCGCACGCCCGTCTGGAGCGGCTGGTACGGCCACGGGGCCGTGACGGCAGGGCGCACCCAGGCCGATCTCTACGACGCCGACGGTGTGCGCTCCTCCTTCGTCCAGTGGCACACCAGCGCGCGGCTGGGACCCGGACTGCGTTGGCGGGACCTGAGCCTGTGGGCGGGGGGGATCGTCCGCTGGGACCAGGTCCCGGACACCCTGGTGGACCCGGGCTGCCTCGGCGGCGTGGTGGGTTGTGAAGCTCCCTACGCCGGGCACGGGGGCTTTGGGGGGGTGGCGTGGGACACGTCTGACGGCTGGGGCGCCACGCGAGAGGGGGTCCGCCTGTCCCTGTCGCTCGATGGGGTCGTGCCGGGACTCGCCGACTACGACCACCTGGGCTGGCGGGCCGAGGCCAGGGGCTATGTGGCGCTGCTGCAGGGGGTCCTGGCGGGCCGTGTGATGTGGCGCCAGGAGCTGGTGCCCACCGCGCCGCTCCTGCGGCTTCCCACGGCCGGGGGCGCCGACGTGCACCGGGGTGCGTGGGCTGGTCGCTACCGGGTGTCCCACCTGTTGGCCGTCGACGTGGAGCAGCGGTGGATGGTGCGCGGCCCCTGGGAGGCCGTCCTGTTCCTGTCGCCGGCCTGGATCGCGCCCGCCGATGAGGGCCTCGCCGGGCTGCACCCTGCCGGTGGCGTCGGGGTTCGGCTGCTCCTGCCGCCCGAGGAGCTGAACGTCTTCCGCTTCGACGTGGCCGTCAGCGACTCGGGCTGGGGGGTCTACGCGGGGTGGGGCGAGACGTTCTGATCAGCGCCCCAGCAGCGCGTCCACCGTCTGCTGGTCCGCGCCCGGGAACTCATGCTGGGAGAATTCCTGGGGGGTGACCCACTTGAACGCGTGCACACCCAGCGACGACGGCTCGCCGGTGGTGATGGACACCCGGTAGACCATCAGGTCCAGGGTGTAGCTGTCGTACTCGTGGGAGACGTGCATGGCCCGCTGGCCCACGCTGACGCCGACGCCGATCTCTTCCATGAGCTCGCGGATCAGCGCTTCCTCGTCGGTCTCGCCCGGCTCGACCTTGCCCCCTGGGAACTCCCACAGCAGGGGCAGCACCGCGTGAGGGTTGCGCTGGGTGATGAGATAGCGGCCGTCCTGTTCGATCTCGGCGGCGACGACTCGGACGTGGTCCTTGGTGGAAGGCGCCATCGAACCCCTCTTTCTCCAGGAGACCCGGGCCTATAGCACGACCTCTTGGTTGACGGGACCGCGGGTCGCGCACAGATCCGACAGGTCCCGGCCGCCGCGTCCAGGTCGGGCTAAGCTGTGTGTCCGTCCCGACGTCTACGGAGCCCGCCGATGATCCGCTCGACCCTCAAGCGCGGCCTGAAGAAGGCCATCAAGACCGCCCGCGGCGACAACGGCGCACCCCCCGCCGACGTCAACCGTGCCTGGCAGGCCGAGACCACGCCCCCTCCGGCCGCTGAACCGGCGGTCCAGGCGGCCCCGGAGCCCGAGCCCGAGCCGGTCGTCGAAGCTGCGCCCGCACCCGAGCCAGTTGTCGAGGCCGCGCCCGAGCCCCCGGCGGCCCAGACCGCCACCGCCCTGGACGACGACGACGACACCGCCGGCATGGCCCTGACCCTGGAGAACGTCCAGGAGATCCTGGACGACATGGTCCGTCCAGCGCTCCAAGGCGACGGCGGCGACATCTCCCTCGTCAAGATCGAGGACGACAACGTCTACGTGAAGCTGGTCGGGGCCTGCAACACCTGCCCGTCCGCGACCGCCACCATGAAGCTCGGCGTCGAGGCCCTCTTCCGCGAGGAATTCCCGGCGATGAAGGACTTGATCCAGGTCGACTGAGCGCGCGCTGCGGCCCGTAGCTCGCCCGAAGGGGCTCTGGACGGGTGTCGACCCATCGACATCCCCGTCGGTCAGTCGCCACCCAAGCTGACACCGATCCGCCCGGCATGACGATCGAGCACCTGGTCCGGCCCTTGCCAGGGCCCGCGGCATGTCCGACCGAGACCTCCCTCAGGCACGCGAGCTTGCGCACCTGCGCCAGCCCAAGCGGGAGCAGCCGACTGCCCAGCGGGACCGGCATCCCGCCGCGCGGCTCCAGGACGAGCTCCAG
>Ga0209992_10003829_pt1 | contig 12312 bp, 9 predicted proteins | sample 2SBtaG_2_FD_182564 | JGI IMG/M metagenome (GOLD analysis project Ga0209992, IMG submission 182564) | Deep subsurface microbial communities from Kolumbo volcano to uncover new lineages of life (NeLLi) - 2SBTROV12_ACTIVE470 metaG (SPAdes)... | ecosystem: Environmental > Aquatic > Marine > Volcanic... | reverse complement strand
AGCCTTGGTGTTAAGCGCCAACGTTTTTGCTGCTGACACCTTTGATACACAAACAATTCAAGTAACTGAACAATTAAAACAAAAATCGCTCAATAGCGAATTGGCTTACGATATTGTGGCAAGGCTAACCACCGAAGTTGGGCCACGTATGGCGGGCACACCTAAAGATCTCGAAGCCGTAGACTGGGCGATGAAAGAGCTAAAGCGTCTGGGCTTCGACAAAGTTTGGAAAGAGCCAGCAAAATTCCCTGCTTGGTTGCGTTATTCTGAATCTGCCGAAATTACTCTGCCATCAAAACAACCTATTCACATTACCGCACTCGGTAACAGTGTCAGCACGCCAAAAGATGGGACACGCGCACCTATTGTCATCTTTGAAACCTTAGAAGAGCTAGAAGCGGCGCCAAAGAATGCCGCAGAAGGTAAAATTGTTTTTATCAATTACCGTATGGATCGCAGCCTAGACGGCAACAGTTACGGCCCTGCTGTACAGGCGCGTAACCGGGGTGCCGTTGTTGCCAGCCAAAAAGGCGCAGTGGCATTTATGATGCGTTCGGTCAGCACTGCAAAACACCGTTTTGCACACACTGGCGGTAACCATTATAAAGATGGCATTAAATCCATTCCTGCCGTTGCACTGGCAAACCCAGATGCAGACCAAATTGAGCGTTTATTGCAACTTGGTCACAAAGTTGAAGTTAATTTAAACGTACAAGCTGAATCAAAAGGCATGGGCACTTCTTACAATGTAATTGGTGAATTTACCGGCACAGAAAAGCCAAACGAATACGTGCTGTTAGGCGCACATTTAGATTCATGGGATTTGGGCACAGGCGCACTTGATGACGGCGCGGGCGTGGCGATTATCACGGCCGCAGCAAAGCACATTAACGAGCTGACAAAGACCAAGCGCAGTGTACGCGTAGTGTTATTTGCCGCTGAGGAGCAAGGCCTTTGGGGTGCAAAGGCTTATGTGAAGAAACATCAAAACGAGCTTGGTAATATTGTTGCTGCGGCGGAGTCTGACTTTGGTGCCGATCGTATCTATGCAGTTGAATCTCGCGTTGCTTCAAACTCATTACCGACAGTACGTGCCATTGCTAAGCATTTAAAAGACTTAGGGGTTAAATACGATGCGCGTAATAACGCTTTTGGTGGTCCTGATCTCATTCCATTTAAAGACTCTAAAGTCGTGCCTATTTTCTCTCTGCATCAAGATGGTACTGACTATTTTGACTACCATCATACCGCTGATGACACGTTAGATAAAATCGCCCATGCAAAGTTAAACCAAAACGTAGCGGTTTACGCTGTGTTTGCGTACCTTGCAGCACAAAGCCCAACTAAAATGATCGGCAAGTAAGTTTACGTATTTAACCTGAGCTCAGGTTATTTAAGGAGAAACACCCAGTTTCTCCTTTTCTTCACCCATCTTCGCCAGATTTAAAAACCACACGCACCACTTCCCCATCTGACAAGGCGAAAATAGTGACAAATTTATACAACTCACCGTATAATAGCGCCCCTTTTTAAAGCCTGCTTTTATCAGAGCTTTGATCTTTTGCTATTTTAATCTCGTTTCGGTAATTGAGTTGTTTTAAGGTCGTGTAATTAATGAACCAAGCTGTACTTATCACTAAACATGATAAAGCTAAGTGCATCGCAAACGCACTCGCGCCGCTTGGCTTTGATGTTGTTGAAAGCAATGCTTTTGACACTGATAGCTTAGGCACGTTTGTAGGCGACATTGAACGTACGCTCAGCCCTAAAGAAGCGGCTTTGAAAAAGGCGAAAATGGCGTGTGAGTTGCTCGGTGCCGAATTTGGTTTGGGCAGTGAAGGGAGTTTTGGCAATGGCCCTTACCCGGGCATAGTGAACTGGAACGACGAGATTATATGTTTTTATGAACGGGCAACAGAGCAAGCTATTTATGCGAGTGCCTCAGGGCCATTTGCAATCTCGAGTATCCAAGTAGACAGTGAGACTTGTCGCGATACCTTGTTAAAAAAGCTCAATCATTTTCAAGGTCAGCGTTGGTTGCTGAAATTTGATGAGCAAGTCTTAAAGGGGTTAAGCAGCGAAACCTTGATTGAAACTTTAGCTGACAAGCAATTAACTAAGGCGTTAATTGAGCCTGATTTACGCGCTATGCATTGCCCGCTTCGCCAGCAGATGATCAGTAAAGCTGCAATTGATTTAGCAAACAGGCTCAGTGCCATTTGCCCTAAGTGCAATGCCAAAAACTTTGTTATAAAAGAGGCCATTGCGGGCCTGCCATGTGAACAATGCGGCCTTGCAACACAGCAAATTAAGCAGCATAAATATTACTGTGAATGCTGCGGCCATACTGAATTAAAAAATACCGAACAAACCGCTGCCGATCCCTATTATTGTCAGCTCTGTAATCCTTAAGGTTTACCTATGAATGAATTTGAAACACTCGAGCTTCTCACCGGAGACGAAGGGATCGCCCAAGCCGTTAAGCTGCTTAAACAAGGTGAATGTGTCGCCCTACCGACTGAAACCGTGTACGGCCTTGCCGCGGATGCAACGCAGCCAGAAGCCGTGGCAAAAATATTTTCAGCAAAAGGTCGCCCATCAAATCACCCGTTAATCGTGCACATTCCCGATGAAACACATATTGCTCGTTGGGCAGACTCTAAGCCTGCGGATCTACAAAAACTCGCAGACGCATTTTGGCCGGGGCCATTAACGGTTATTTTAAACACCAAAGCTGGGCTGAATAACCCAGTAACCGGTGGAAAAGACACCATTGCACTGCGCGTGCCTTCGCACCCGCTGTTTTTAAAAGTGTTAATTGATTTAGACACAGGATTAGCTGCACCTTCGGCAAATCGTTATAAGCAATTAAGCCCAACAGTGCCTGAGCAAGTGGTTGAGCAATTAACGGGTCGTATTCCGGCGGTTCTAGAAGGTGGCGCATGCGAGCATGGTCTGGAATCGACCATTTTAGATTTAACATCAGATGAGCTAAGGGTATTACGCGCTGGCCCAATTTCAGCTGCTGAGATAGAGCAATGTTTAGGTAAACCAGTCACAACACCGATGGAGCATAACGAAGCGGTGCCAGGTAACGTAAAAGCCCACTACCAACCAAATGCACCGGTGACTTTAGTAAAAACAGCTGAGCTGACTCAAGCCATTCAAAATGAAGGCAACAAAAACATCGCGGTACTTGCCTACTCAGAGCAGGTTTTAGCCGAGCTTTATAGACTCGGTTTACAGCCAGAATTCATCAAACAGATTGCTAGTGATGCAGCAGGTTACGGTAAAGGTCTTTATTACGACTTATACTGTTTAGATAAACTGACACCGGCTAAAATCTTTGTTGAAACACCTCCTGTGAGCGACGACTGGCAGGCAGTTAACAACCGTCTTTCTCGCGCGGCTTCTTTTGAGTTTATTCCTGAATAACCGATCATAAACACAAATAGCCCAGTAAATACATTTATTGGGCTCGAGTATATTAAACTCATTATATAAACATCTAAGCTACAAATGAATTTCGTAAATCTCTTTTGACTTAATCTCACAACCTACTTACTTATGAAATGTAAAAATTCTCTTAATTTGCTCAATCTTAAAACACACCGCCCATAGACACTTTATTTATAGGTAACTTAATGGAAATTTAAAGATTTTCATTGGAAATATTGCCATTCCTTTTCTAAGCTAGGAAATAATTTAACCGAGACGCATGCAAGGATGTATTCATGCTTTCACCGAAGAGCTGGCGTTTTTCGATTCGATTTACGCTTTTTTTTATATTTGTCATTGCCACCACAATAACTGCAGGTGTGGCGATTTTATTGCAATATCACTTTTCTACTCAACAGACTAAACAGAATGCCTTTGAGCAGTTTCAAACGTCATCAGAATACACTCGTGACTACCTAGCTGCAATTGATCACCAAGCCAATGGATTAACCGAGCTACTTTCTACGAATACTAGCTTTAACCAAATCGAAGGGTTATCGACTGGGCAACTGCAAATGTTTGCCAAGGCAATGGAAAATAATCCTATTTATTATTCTATTTTTATTGGCCACCCCTCTGGCCATTTCGGGCAACTTATTAACCTTAATTCACAAGAAATTAAAACTAAATTAAACGCCTTGGCTTCAGACAGGTGGTTAAAAATTGAGATAGCGCCTAATACAGAAGTACCGACTAGAACGATTACTTTTTTAGATAAAAACTTATCACCTCGTGCTAGCTACAGTGAATATCATGAATTCGACCCGACAGCACGCCCATGGTTCAAGGGCGTAAGTCATGAACAGGTATATAAATCAGCACCTTATCAGTTTAAATCTCTCGAAGCACCCGGGTTAACTTACTCTAAAAACATGCGAGCATCGGAAGCTGTTTTAGGTGTCGATATTGCGCTTTCTAGTTTAACTAAGTATCTAGAGAAACATAGCCTAGTCATAGGAAGTGACTTATTTGTTTATCAGGCCACTGGTGAAGTCATTGCAACCAACCAGCTACAAAAGACGGAAAATACGAGTTTCGAATATAACAATTTTTCACTCTCAGAAAATGAAAAAGAAATTATCCGAAATGCACCTAATTTACAAATATCTAATTCTAAGGATTGGAGCCCAATTGATTTTGCCATTTCTGGTCAACCCAAGGGCTATTCAGTTGATAAATTGAATCTGATTGCTCAGATAACAGGTCTTGAAATAGAGTTTGTGAATGGTTTTACTTGGCCTGAACTCGTTGGCAAATTTAAAAACTATGAACTCGATGGATTACAAGCGGTTTATAAAACGTCTGAAAATAAAGACATGGGTATTTTATCAGACCCCTATTTAGAATTACCATACGCGACTATTACGCTTTCCGATGCTCAGGAGTTTACTAACATAGAGCAACTAAAGGGGAAAACCTTAGCTATAGCAAAAGGCTGGTCTATTATTCCCCTATTGAAGCAACAATTCCCAGAAGTAACTTTAATCGAAGTTGATACTCTCAAAGAGGTGTTTTTTGCAGTTAAGAATGGCAAAGCCGATGCCGGATTTGACAACCAATTGTCACTTTTGCAAACCCAATCAGAGTTTTTTATAGATGGAATAAAAGTCAATGAGCCTCTCTCTTTTGCGCCTCATGAATTCCCGTCTTCTTTGCATTTATTACTCAAGCCTGAGTTAAAAAGTTTAGTGCCTATTATTAACCGGGCAATAACGAGTATTTCCCCCTCTCAGGAGGCACAATTAAGAAATAAATGGCTAACCAAATCAAACATGCTAAATGTAACCAAACAGTCATTTACAGTGCCGCACAAGGTCCTCTTAGATGCAATAGATAATGATTCATTGCAAAATGAACTGCTTAAAGTAAAACTCGATAAAGCTGAGGCCTACGTCTACGTTAGCCCTGTGAAAGTCAATGATGGTCAAGAAACCTTTTTTGCGATCGTCACGCCCACAGATCAGCTTTATGCTAAAAGCTTGAACCAAGTTAAAGCTTCTATATTTCTAACTGCAGCATGCCTTGTTTGTTTACTCCCTCTGTCTTACTTATTTTCAGCGCCCATAGTGCAGCCAATTCATAAACTCATGGCACAGAACAAGAAAATCAAATGCAGGCAGTATGATGACGTTGCTATTGAGCACAGTAACATCAAAGAACTTGATCAGCTTGGTGCTTCTTTAGCAGAAATGTCATCGTCAATAAAAAAACATGAAAAACAGCAAGCTGAATTATTAGAGTCGTTTGTAGAACTGATTGCACAAGCTATTGATGACAAGTCTCCCTATACTGCTGGCCACTGTAAACGCGTACCAGATATAGGTATTAGGTTAGCGGAAGCAGCCTCATCGGCCAGCTATGGCATATTTAGTAACTTCAATTTGAAAACGGCTGAGCAAAAGCGTGAATTCAAAATGGCTGCTTGGTTGCATGATTGTGGCAAAATCACCACACCCGAATATATCGTCGACAAAGCAACCAAATTAGAAACAATTTATAATCGTATACATGAAATTCGCATGCGTTTTGAGGTTTTATATCGAGATGCTGTCATTGACTATCACCAAAACACACAGCTTCAACCTCAATCTCAAGCATTCTACAAAACCGAACTTGAGAGAAGATTCAAACAATTAAAAGATGACTTTGCATTTATTGCAAAATGTAATCAAGGTGGAGAATACCTATGTGAGGAAGCAGTGGCTCGTCTTGAAAATTTATCTGTTATTACTTGGGAGCGCCACTTTGACGATACGCTTGGTTTATCGCAATTGGAGCTAGAAGCCAAACACGGGTTAAAAACCCCATTGCCTTGTGTTGAAATGCTGCTCAGTGATAAAACTGAGCATCTTCAACCCAGAACAATCAAGCCTGAGTATGCCGAAAAATATGGGATCAAAATGGACATCCCAGATCTACTTAGTAACAAAGGCGAGCTTTATAACCTAACAGTCTCTCGCGGCACACTTACGCATGAAGACCGATTCAGAATTAATGAGCATATGATAAGCACCATCAAAATGCTCGACAGCCTGCCATTTCCTGATGATTTAGCCAATGTACCGCGTTGGGCGTCAACCCATCACGAGACCTTAATAGGCACAGGCTACCCAAGAAAACTAAAAAAAGAAGACTTATCGATCCCTGAACGCATCCTTGTTGTGGCTGATATTTTTGAAGCCTTAACCGCTTCAGATAGACCTTACAAGAAAGCGAAAACCTTATCAGAGTCACTGAAAATTATGCAGTTTATGGTCAAAGATCAACACATAGACTCAGATGTTTTTGAGCTGTTTTTAACCTCGGGTGTGTACTTGGACTATGCCAAGCATCATCTCACCCCTTCTCAAATTGACGAGGTTGATATTGATAGCTTGATTGGTAAGGAAAAAGTAGCTTAATCTGGCCGGGTATTATTGTATCTTGACACTTTGATGAAGTGTCAAGATACAATTAATTTCTCAAATTTATTTTCAGCCCTTTTCAAGCTGTGAATCGTTATACAAAAATAATGATAATTTCTGGGAAGAATTTCCATGTCAAAATTTGCGCATCGCATAAAATCAAACAAAGCTATGTTTGCTTTTTCACTCATATTATGTATCTATACCTTGCTTCGCTTTATTGCCTTTATTCAACACCAAACCATTAAGCTACCTGGGCAATACTTCTCTTATCAAAACAAACAAGTTCGCTATTTATGCCAAGGTGATAATCCGCCTTTTGTTTTCTTCGAAACTGGATTTGCAGCTGATTCAGAACAAAGCTGGAGTACCATCATCAAAGCCTTACCTAATAACTTTACTAGCTGTTATTACGACCGGCTTGGTCATGGTAGCAGTGATAATGTGCCAGTTACTTTTACAACAGATGAAAAGTCAGCACTACAAACTGCATTGATAAAACATATTGCAGGCAGTAAGCCTGTTATTTTAGTCGCACACTCTTATGGCGGCATTATCTCTAGAAGAACCGTGGCAAGAAACGAGATTAACTTGGCTGCACTCATTCTTTTAGACTCTGCCCATGAATATCAGCATGAGATTATGAGAGGAAAATTCGACCCGATTCCTGATTCGGTTAAAAACTTACAGTACCTCAATGCTGCATTTGGATTATCTGATATAAAGAATATTTTCAAACACTATGACGCACCGATGCAAAAACGACTTGATCAATATTATGGCAGTTTCAGATATGCACATGTGCTCTCAAGCTATCGGTATGAAAAAGGCTTTTATACGCCTTTAGAAACGTTCAACTATGACTTTGGTAATTTAAGAATGCTGGTAATAAGTCATGATAAACAAGCTTATGCAAATAACCCACGATTTTTTAGCATTAACGATAAGTGGCAAAGTATGCAAAATAGCATCGCTGCGCTTTCAAACAATTCAGAGCACATCATAGCAACAGGTGCGACTCATAATATTCCAGCAGATGCATCCGGCTTGGTCATCAAAAAGATACGCGAAACTGTTGAGCTAGCGAGAAACCAAAACATAAACAAACTATGATGTTAGAAATGTTTTTTACCAATCATTTAATGTATTCAAATTAGTAACGCGTTAATGTAGCCATTAAATATAAAGAAAATTATTTAACAGACTCAAGGAAAATACTTTTCTCATAGTAACAGGTTGTTTAAATTTTCTAGGCGCACTTATGTATCTGGGGTGTATTTATTTTGGCGCACCTTGGTATCGTTTTTTGGTGCTGGTGAACAAATGGCAAAACTTGCAGAGCAAGGCAGTAATAAATCCACTGTTATTACCAGTGGCATTGTATCCATGCTTATTATTTGGTCTGTCTATACGTTTTCTGCTAATGGACTTATTACAAAATTTGCCACTTTTAAAAACCGCTTTAATCTTGAACACCTAATATATAAAGCCCGAAGGGTAGCTGGATTATTATTTATTAACAGTCCTATTGATCGCTCAAGCAAGTTTTGAATTTGGAAGTTCGATCATTTGCTTATCGTTTGGTTTAGTGCACATTATCGGTTTATAGCAAAAGAGGTACAGTTTATGAAAAAAGAAGAAATCTTGCTGGTGTATGATAAAGATTGTCCAGCTTGTGATAACTACTGCCAAGTAGTTCGAATTCGAGAAAGCATTGGTGAGCTTAAAATTATCAATGCCAGAGAAAATAGCGAAGTATTAGAAGAAGTCACTCAACTTGGACTCGATATCGACCAAGGCATGGTATTAAAAATGGGTGGTGTTATTTACTACGGCGCTGATGCCATTCATGCTTTAGCGCTTATAAGCTCTCGCTCTGGTCTGTTTAATAAGTTGAATTATTGGCTATTTAAATCTAAGCGGGCTTCAGCCATTTTATATCCACTTTTACGCTTTTTCAGAAACCTACTTTTAAAAATGCTAGGTAAAACGAAAATCAATAACTTGAATAGCGCGGGAAATGATCGGTTTTGATCATTTCACCAGCGGTAACACTTGTTTAAATATGGGGTCATTTGCATCTTTTATAAGCTCATATAAACACATTTCAAAACTAGTTAAACTTATTCCTAATTGGTTTAACTTAGTTAGCGCGAGCTCCTTGTTTTCGAGGGTTCTGGAAGAGACACAATCTTGTACTAGTTCAACACCAAACTCTCTTTGTTTTAAGCTCATCGCCGTCTGATATACGCAAATATGGGCTTCTATACCGCAAACAAGCCAATTATCGACACTGGCTGCATCTATAGCTTGCAAAAACTCTTCGCTGCCACAGCCATCAAACGTGTTTTTTGCTATGGCAGGAATATCATCCAAATGCGCTTGCAGTTCTGGGATGGTTGCCCCGAGCTTCTCCGGAAGCTGTTCTAAAAACACGATAGGTAAGTCAAGTACTTTTGCCGCTTTTACCAACTTTACTGTTTGCACGATCATGACCTCACTATCATGCACTAGAGTTGCCAATTTACCCTGAATGTCAACAATTACTAAACCCGTGTTATGTCTATTTAGCATTTAACGCACCTTGTTATGAAGTTTAACAGCCACCGTCTGCGCCACCTCCGCTATCGAAGCTACTAGATGTACACGACGAGTCATTTGAGAGGTTGTGAGCTGTTATGCTTGCACCAGCTATGCTTGTGGCATTGGCATTATCTGTGCCTTTGCCCATTTTAGTGACTTTACGACTAGGGTTTTCAGGCTTTTTCAAAGTGACAATAAATAATAATGTACTTAATGCCGCAGTCGCTATCGCATACTTCCAAGTGCCTGAAATAATGCCTAAAATGATAGCCAGTACAAAACCTACTAGTGCTAAAATGCGAAGAAATAGCTGCATTGTAAGCTCCTTTTATACCAATCATCTTAATTAAGTGACGATTTTAAGAATTGGTATTTTTATTAAAAATAAGCTTTTATTATTTATATAACGAAAAGCAAACTGATACCAACTTGCGCTATTTTTTGCGCAATGTAAAGTGTCAATGAGATTTACAGGTGTGCAATAATCTCTAAAAAAACCTTTTCTACCATCTAAAATAAGCGACCAACTTCGTTTACACGAGTCATTTCTATCGCACCACGCTTTTGCATAGTTATATACAAAGTACGACCATCTTTGCCACCAAATGCGACATTGGTTGGATGCTGACCTTTTAAAATGATGGTCTCGAGTAATAAACCTGTCGGTGAAACAACCGCTACCAGCCCTGCTCCGTAACGTGCTATGTAAAGATTGCCCTGCTTATCGCTGCGCATTCCATCTAAACCAAAGTCAGTGAAACTTATCAGCAATTGCTTATTAGAAATATTGCCCTCCTCGTCTAAGTCATAGCGCCATACCTTACGCTGCACGCTTTCGTTCACATAAAGGGTTTTATTATCGGGGCTAACTTCAATGCCATTAGTCGTGCCCATATTCTCCTCTAATAAGGTGACTTGACCATCTTGGGTGATCCGCCATAGATTACCTGTGCTATTCGCCCAGTTTGGATCGCTTGCAAACAAAATACCTTTATCTGTAATGGCAATGTCATTTGGTTGATTCATTCGACTGTCATGAGCAAATACGCGAACCAAATTCGATACGTCTTTGCCTTGTTTCAGAGCATCTGCTGACACGGTTAAAATATTATGATTCACGTAATCTGCGATAAACATATTACCTGCGCTATCAAATCGAATGCCATTGCCTATTGAACCGTTTGCGAGTGTAAGCAAAGTATCGACCTGATTTTGTTCACTCACTCGCCCTACCGTGCCTTGTTTTTGATAATTAACCGCATACAGCACCCCGCTTTCATCTACAGCTGGGCCTTCTATACCTTGAGTAAAAACACCACCAAGTACAAAGTCTTGCGTGTTATATTTTGTTGCTGAAACTTCATTTGCAGCAGCACTAAAAGCTGTATAGAACAATAAACTAGAGAAATAAATGGCTTTCATGGTTTTCCTTAAGCTTGATTTAACTTTGTTGTTGTAATGCAGCACAGTGTAAAAATAACTGACGGACGGGGTAAATGCCGGCAATAACTAATTCATCTGTTAACGCTTGTAATTCGAGTAAGCGCTCATCCAGTTTTGCTGTCTGTTGCTTGCCCTCACAAACCTCAATGGTGCGTTGCGTATAATCGACAAAGCGTTTGAGGTTTTCATAGGTTGTTTGTAAAGGCTTTAACTTTTCGCTCTTTGCCAACAAACCTTGCTCAGCATTTAAAGCTCGCTGCCATTGTCCAAGTCGCTGTTCAATGTGTGTCATCGCGCGTGCATTGCCAGCAATATATGCCTTCACTTGCGCTTTTAAGAAGCGTAACTCTTTACTCTCTACGGCTAAAAAATCCACAAACAAATCTAAAGGCGCTCGCTGATGGTACTCATCGTTCAGATGTTTAATGTGATGGCGAGTGTAGTAATGACTTGGTTCAAGCAATAGAGCCAGTGCGTTCAAAAATGCCAAAGTTTCATGCTGCTGTTGCTGTGAAAGGTTTTTAGAAATTAACCCCGCCCAACCAGCTTGTTGCTGAATGTCGTGTTGAAGCCCAACAACTTGGTCAGCGTACTCACTGATTGCATCTAATCGTGCATACATATTGTTCGACTCATTCACTTTAGCTGGTGACCAAAGGCGTTCAGCAATAGCGAATAGTCTCGGCCATATCCGTACATCTATGTTGTCTTTGGTGATCATTTCACTCCACATAGTGGCCTCACCTCCTAAGATCAAGGCTTGCTGATTTGGCAAAAGCGCGGGGGCTAGAGTTATCTGTTTGGGCGTTGTCAATTCGCTCATAGTAAAGGGGTATCGACTATTACCGATTAGAACGAAACCGCTATTTTTTTCTAAATCAAACTCAAAACTCAATGGTCCCATCCAGCTATCAAATTGGGCAACAAGGTGTTGAACCAGATCAAATGCAGTCTCTCGTTTTGCTAGTTGATGGTGGTTGTTGTTTAACTTAATTAGTATTTGCTCGCCAAGGATCAATAGTTCGCCCCGCACAGGATTCCCCTTCAAACGCTCAATCACAAATTGTTTTGCATGATTTTTAGGTTGCGTTAAATCCGCTAATGGCGAGATAAAATGTGGATCGTTGCGGTAATGATAATCGGTATATTGGGGCTGATCGATATAAAAACCCGTCGATAAAACACCTTGGTAACCTGATTTTGCCACCGCATTTAATGAGTCATGACCACGCCATGATTGCACCAAGATTCGCTTTGGCAATTGGGGGTGAAAAATTTCATCCCACCCTGCCATTTTGCGATTATGTTTAGCAATTATTGGCTGTATTTTACTGTTAAAGTAATTTTGTAAATCGGCACCATTTTGTAATTCTTTACGCCGCTT
>Ga0209992_10003828_pt1 | contig 12314 bp, 11 predicted proteins | sample 2SBtaG_2_FD_182564 | JGI IMG/M metagenome (GOLD analysis project Ga0209992, IMG submission 182564) | Deep subsurface microbial communities from Kolumbo volcano to uncover new lineages of life (NeLLi) - 2SBTROV12_ACTIVE470 metaG (SPAdes)... | ecosystem: Environmental > Aquatic > Marine >... | reverse complement strand
TAGTTTTATTGGAAAATTAGATTTCTCAACTCTTTCCTGAATTTTTGAAATTACTTTTTTTACAACTAGGGTTTTACCAGTTCCAGGTTTTCCATAAACTAAAAGATTTGATGGTCTTGATTGTTTTAAAATTGGTAAAAGAGATTGGGTAACTTGTTCTTGTTCAGAATCTCTATGTAAAATAATTTCTGGAATATATGTAAAATGAAGAATATCTCGATTTTTTATAATTGACTTTCCAGATTCAGCTGCATTAAGTAATCTATCTATTGGATCTGACACACTCACACACCTTTGTTTCCTCTCAACAATAACATAACCATATCTGAATTAAGAGAGTATAGAATACAATAGTAATTGTAGTTAAGTTGGTAATTAATTATTTTTAGTTAGTTTTAGATTTTCAAAAAAAAATATTAAAAAAATATAGAGTGGAAATATTGGTGTGTGGGTTTCTCCTAAATTCAATATGTATTAACAAACTGTTAATTTCTTGTGAAAAAAATTCCCAAAAACCTCATTTTAACCCCTTAATTTCCATTCCAGGCGTTAAAATTAATGTTAACATTGTGAATATCTCAAACATAACCCCTTTCTTTCCACTCCAGGCATGAAATAATCTAGTTTAAGGGGGTAAATTAAAATTATATTGTTAATAACAAAAATCAGACTAGGCGTGACCTAGGCAGTCAATATTAACAAATCATTTAGTTAACAAATATTCTCGGATCATTTCAACTGTTAACATCTGATCAAATAGATCTCAAAGATGGCTAAAAAACGTATTCGAATAGATATGGAAGATGCAGATGGTGCACGTTATGATATTAAATTAGAAGGAAATGTCACACGTGAAAAAGTTTTAAAAATATTTGAAATGATGGATTTAATGAATATTGAAGATCAACAAGAACCAATTAACATGGATTCAATAGGTTCTAAAATCTGGAATATTGTAGACAAATTCTTCCCAATGGGTAAATTCACATCCACAAATATTCTTGAAAAATATGAGGATGAATATAACGAGCCTGTAAAACTTAGTGTAATATCCACATACTTGTCACGATTTTCTACAAAAGGTAGGGTAGATAGAGCCAGAACAGGCCGAGAATGGACATATCAAACCATCAAAATACCCCAAAAACAATAATCATTAATTATGAAATAATGATTTTTCTAACAATTAATCTATCTTTTCCAAGAATTAATTTAACATATTCTCCTTTTTGTACGTCCATAAACTTTCTAAACTGTTTTGGGATAGAAATTGTTCCTGCAGAAGTGATTTTTACCAAAACTTCATTCTCTTGTACTGACATACAATGATTATAATTTAATAATATTTATAATTTAATAATATTTATAATTTATAATTAATGATAAAATTAGACTGTTTTTGAATGAAATTACTAGTATTTCATTCAAAAAAATTTTAAAGTCTATTGAATAATACTTGGAGTATTTTGAACATCTTCAACTTTTGAGATTCCTTTCTCAGTAATTGAATATGTATATGGTTTAGATTCTGTATTTCTTTGTACTAAACCTTCTTCAAATAATTTTTTCATTAACCTAGAAGTATGTTCTCTACTCTTTTTTAATGTGATTTGTATGTCACGTGATGTCATAGCTTTGTTTGTGATTAGATGCAACACGTGATTTGTAGGGTTAGAATAGCTAATTTCAACAACTTTAGGCGTAAAACTTTCTTGTTCTTCAACAACTTTAGGCTCTATTACTTCTTGTGTAGGTAATTTTTCTTGTACCTCATTCTTTGCTAATTTTTCTAAAAATTGTTTTAATTCCATATTTGGATCCTCAACTTTTTGCTCAATTCCTTGTATTTCTATAGCATCTAGGCGTATTTTCATATCAATTAACTGTCTTTCATAATACTCTAAACGTTCAGATTGTGAAGCATCAGTCATCTCACTTTTTGATTTGATGAAAGGTCTTACTTTGTAATAACCGTATAATCCTACCAAACCTATCAAAAATGCGATTATCACACCTAAAATCACTTCAGGATCAGGAATTTCTACTAACATCACAATCTTTACGCTTGAGTTGTGATTTATCGTGATAGACCAACATTAATTCACACTTTAGATTAACATCCTCACACAAAACATCACAATTATTTTGACTTGGCTTAGTTTGATGTAATCACAATCATCACATACTACATGCCTGACGAACGAGCCTATCTATCACACTTATCACTTCATCTTCCCTTTCAGAAAAAATATCACTCTCATTTATCACACTCACTTGTTCTGATAGTTTAGATATCACATCTATATCATCAGGCAAAAGTATGCCTAATCCACGAAAAAGTATGATAGAGTAGTATAATCCAATTAATTTTTCTCTAGATTGTCCAACTTGTCTATAATACGCACCTTTAGAAATCGAAAACTTTGATTCTTGAAGATCCTTCTGATTTAAAATAATTTCAATTTGTCGCTCTGTAAATAGTGATTTTTTGATGATTTTACTAATAATATTGTTAAAATTAGATTCTTCAGACCCTGCCATAGCTATACAGATCTGTATACACCTATTCCAATTAAACTTTAAAGAGACTCGTACTGAGGTCTTTTATGACTGGAAATAAAGTTGAAACCTTCCTAAAATCAGAATTAAAAAAGAAAAATGCATTACTTTTTGTGTTAATTGATTCAGAAGTATCAAATATAGAGGCTTCAAGTAAACTTGCTAAAGATGTTGAAAAGATTGGTGCTTCTGCAATACTAGTTGGAGGTTCTACATCTAATGATCAAATGGAGATGGCTCAAGTTGTTAAAGGCATCAAAAAAGGCATCAAAATCCCAATTATTTTGTTTCCAGGTAATGTAACAGGAGTTGTGCCTGATGCAGATGCAATATTGTTTAGTTCATTGATGAATTCAGATAATCCATACTTTATTACTCAGGCACAAGCATTAGGTGCACCAAGTGTACTCAAATTTGGTCTAGAACCACTCCCGACTGCTTATTTGGTAATTGGTGATGGTACAACTGCATGGTTTGTAGGATCTGCTCGAGGAATTCCATTTGAAAAACCAAAAATTGCTGCAGCATATGCATTAGCAGCACAATTCCTTGGAATGAGATTTGTATATCTTGAGGCAGGCTCAGGTGCAAAATCAAGTGTAACTCCTGAGATGATTCAAACTGTTAGACGTGCATTTAATGGATTTCTAATAGTAGGAGGAGGCATTAAAGATGTTAAAACTGCTGAAAGTTTGGTAAAAGCAGGAGCTGATGCTCTAGTAATTGGTACATTCCTTGAAAAAGGTGGAAGCATCAAAAAACTTGAAGATATAGCAAAAGCAATTCAAAGAAGCAAGTAATAATATTCTATAATGTCTGAAAATGATGCAATTTCTCGTATCAAAGATATTGAGATGCCTGATTATTATCTAAATTATTATTCAAATCTCTCATCTGAAACAATTAGAATTTTTGAGAATGCAGCAGCAGCTAAATCAAGCCTATTTGACTCCTCAGGTATAATCGAGCCTAAAATTGCATTTGATTTAGCAGATAGGGTTGCAAAAATGCACGAAATTGATATTGCTGATCCATTAAGAGAATTGTTAAAAATTCATGGAAAAGAACTCTCTGCCCTTATGCTTTCAAAAGAACTTGCCTTGGGAAAATATGCTCTTCCAGACGCATCCTTAGAAGATAAATTAGATTTAGCAGTCCGTGTAGGATTGGCAATTGTAACTGAAGGTGTTACTATTGCACCACTACAAGGAATTAGTGAAGTAAAGATTAAGAAAAATAAAGATGGAACTGACTATCTTTCGATTTCAATTGCAGGTCCTATGCGTTCTGCAGGTGGGACTGAATCAGCAGTAACTATGCTAATTGCTGATCATGTTAGAAAAGCAGTTGGATTATCAAAATTCCAAGCAAATTCTTTTGATGATGAGACAGGAAGATTTGTTGAAGAATTAAGAATCTATGAAAGAGAAGCAAGTAGTTTTCAATTCCATATTTTAGATGAAGATATTGAACACGTTATTTCACATCTACCCGTAGAACTTGATGGTGTAGACACTGATCCATTTGAGGTTGTAAATCACAAAGGAATGTCTCGTATCAAAACTGACAGGGTTAGAGGAGGAGCTTTACGTGTACTAAACGACGGATTAATTGGAAGATCCAAGAAACTTCTCAAAAGAATTGAATTGTATAATTTAGATGGTTGGGAATGGCTTAATGATCTAAAAGGAGCAGTTCAAACAGGTGATAATCAAGAAGACGCTGCTGCAAAAAGAATGCGTGAGGTAATTACTGGTAGATCAGTACTTTCTATGCCTCATAAATTGGGTGGATTTCGGTTAAGATATGGACGAGCATGTAATACAGGATTTGCAGCAGTCGGAATTCATCCTGTAATAGCTGAGATTTTGGATCACACAATAGCAGTCGGAACTCAAATCAAAATTGACATTCCAGGAAAGGGAGCAACTGTTGCATTTGTGGATTCTATTGATACCCCAACAGTTCGTTTGGAAAATGGTAATGTTGTAAAAATTAGAGATGTAAAACATGGATTAGAAATTAAAAATGAAATTGAAAAAATCCTTCATTTGGGAGATATTTTAATTACATTTGGAGACTTTCTTGAGAATAACGCTCAACTTGTACCATCTGGATATGTTGAAGAATTTTGGATTGAAGAACTAAGACAAAAAATCCAAAAATATGAACTTGATGACAAGTTTCTAAACCAATTCTTGAAAAAACCACCAACAATTAATGAAGCATTAAAAATTTCACTTGATTTTCAAATCCCATTCCACCCACAATTCTTGTATTATTGGGATATGATATCTACTCAAGAATTAACCCAACTTTTAGAACCTAAAAAAATAAATGAAAAATCTATTAAATATTCAATTGAAGTCAAAAAAATTCTTGAAAAATTGGGCACACCTCATAAAATTGAAAATAATATTATACTTTTAGAAGAACAAGAAGCAAAAATTTTCTTTAATCTATTATTTAGAAAAAAACTAATTATTAGTGATTTATCAGTTCCAAAAATACTATCTGAATCATCAGGAATTCAAATTCGAAATAAATTCTCAACATCAATTGGGGTTAGGATAGGAAGACCAGAAAAAGCAGCACCAAGACAAATGAAACCCCCCACACACGTACTTTTCCCTGTTAGTGACAAGGGAGGCCCAACAAGAGATCTCCTTAAAGCCTCAAGAAATGAAAATTTCTTTGCCAAAATATTCAATAGACATTGTAATCAATGTGATGAACCATCCATTGGAATAAAGTGCTTAAAGTGTGGTACCAAGACAATAATCACTTACAGATGTTTTTACTGTAGAGATACTCTTACTGAACCATTTTGTGAAAAATGCAAACGTAAAGCACCTTCATATTCAGAAAGAAAATTCCCACTAAAATCTAAACTTCTTTCTGCTCAAGAAAAAATGGGATTAAGGGCCAAAGAACCATTCAAAGGAGTAAAAGAGCTAATTAGCCAAGACAAAATCGCTGAACCTCTAGAAAAAGGACTTACCCGTCAAAATTTTGGTTTAACAGCCTTCAAAGATGGAACTGTTAGATTCGATGCAACCAATTCTCCTCTAACTCAATTCAAACCATCATGGATTGGAACATCAATTGAAAAACTGAAGGAGTTGGGTTATTCTCGTGACATTGATGGAAAACCTCTTGAGAACTTAGATCAAACCATTGAACTTCGTATGCAGGATGTGATAATTCCTTATGAAAGTGGGAAATATCTTGTTTCAACTTGTAAATATCTTGATACTCTATTAGAGAAATTTTATGGCAAAACCTCATTTTACAATGTTAAAAATATTGAAGAACTTCTTGGTCATCTAATTATTGGTTTAGCACCTCATACATCAGTTGGAATAGTTGGACGAATAATTGGATATACTGAAACTCATGTTTGTTTTGCAACTCCTAATTGGCATTCTGCAAAACGAAGGGATGCTGATGGTGATGCAGACTCAATTATGTTATTGATGGATAGTCTGCTTAATTTCTCAAGACAATTTCTATCAGACAGAATTGGTGGGTTAATGGATGCACCATTATTAGTTCAACCACTGGTTCTACCACATGAATCTCAACCACAAGCACATAATCTTGAAGTTACAAAATTATTTCCTTTAGAATTCTTTGAATCAACTCTTCAAAATGTAAAAGCATCAAAAGTCAAGTCAATTGAAATTGTCGAATCAAGAATTGAAACTGAAAGACAATTTTATGATTATTTCTTCACACATTCTACATCATCTTTAACCACTTCTAAATCTCGTAGTGCATATTCGACATTAGGCTCAATGCTTGATAAATTTGACATGCAAGTCCGAAATGCAGAATTAATTGATGCAGTAAATACATCTGAAATTGTTTCAAATGTCATCTCAACACATCTTGTACCAGATTTAATGGGAAATCTTAGGGCATATGCAAGACAGAGCTTTAGATGTACTGCATGTGGAAAATCATATCGTCGAATGCCTCTAATCCAGACATGTACATGTTCTCATAAACTAATCCCTACAATTACCAGAGGCTCTGTAGAAAAATACCTAAAACTTGCAAAAAGACTTGTAGAAAAATACGATGTTGGTGAATATCAAAGAGGAAGAATCTATGCCCTCTCAGATGAAATAGAATTAGTATTTGGGAAAAGTAAAGGAGACCAACAACTTCTCACTGATTATTCTTAAAGATTATCTGAGTTTAACGTATTCGTAGGCACCTAATTTATTATCAAAACAGAATTTCACTTTTTGATAATCCTTTCTTAATGTCTTAACTTTAGAGAGAATCTTTTTTGGATCTTTTTTCTCAATGACAACTTGTTTAATGAAAGATGCAATTTCTTGCATTTCAGCCTTTTTCATTCCAAGTCTTGTAATTTCTGAAACTCCTAATCTAATTCCTCCTGGATGGAAATAATTTCTTCCAGCTTTAATATCGCCTGGAATGAGTTGTCTATTTACAATAATGTTGGCTTTTTCCAAATCAGCTTCTACTTTTCCACCATCAGAATAATCTAAGACGTTAACTGCAATTTGATGTGATTGAGTAAATCCTCTACTTTCACCTAAGACTTTGAATCCTGCATCACTCAAAGCATCAGCTAATAGTTTTGCATTTTTAATTACTTGAACTGCATAATCTTTTCCAAATTCTAAAGCTTCTGCAAACGCAACAGCTTTTCCAGCCATATGATGAATATGATGACTGCTTGTAAGACCTGGAAATGTTGCTTTTTTGATTACTTCTTCATGTTCTTTTGAACCCAAAACAAGTCCACCTTGTGGTCCAAACAAAGTTTTGTGAGTACTCATAGTCATTGTATCTGCTCCTTCTCGTAGCGGATCTTGGAATTTTCCTCCTGCAATTAGTCCTGCAACATGTGCTGCATCATAATTGATATGCATACCATAACTTTTCAGAAAATCTGATAGTTCTTTGACTGGATGTGGAAACAAGAATAGTGAACCACCAAACATTGCCATTTTTGGAAGACGATTATCTTTTTTTAGTTGCTTAACTTTTTGTTTTGTTTTTTCAACATCAATTGTCATCTCTTGAGCATCAAATGGATAAAACTCAATTTCTAATCCATGAACTAAACCAGCAGTTCCAGAATGCTCTTTTTTACCATGAGAAATATGTCCACCAGCAGGAATAGAAGGTGCTAACATAATGTCTCCTGGATTTGTAAAAGCAGAATATACTGCTAAATTTGCAACAACTCCTGAAATTGGTCTAACATCTGCAAATTTCGCTTTGTATAATTTTTTAGCTAATTTCATGCATTCAAATTCAACATCATCAATGTAGACACAACCTGCATACACTCTTTCTCCAGGCCATCCTTCTGCATACCTATTTCCAAAGTCAGAAATTATTGCTTCACGAACAGCTGGACTAGGAACATTTTCACTTGCAATTAAGGGAATTGAATTCTCAAACCATTTATGATGATCTTTTAATTTTGTAAAAATTTTATTGTAAGATTCCTTATTTTGTGACTTTGCCATATTTTGCAACTGAATTTTCCCAATTTAAAAACACCGATAATTTATTAAATTTTCAAATCTTGATCTGGAAGGTATAAAAGGGGAATCTGAAGTTTTTGCAATTATGGGTGTTCAAGCAACTTCAAAGGGCAACATGCCTGTTGTTCTGTTAAAAGAAGGTGGTTCAGAGACTAAAGGACGAGATGCACAAAAAAATAATATTGCTGCATGTAAAATTGTTTCAGAAATTGTTCATACCAGCCTAGGTCCACGAGGCATGGATAAAATGCTAGTAGATTCTCTAGGTGATGTTACTATTACAAATGATGGTGCAACCATTCTAAAAGAAATTGATGTTCAACATCCAGCTGCAAAAATGCTCGTTGAAATTTCAAAGACTACAGATAATGAAGTTGGAGATGGAACAACTTCAGCAGTTGTTTTGGCAGGTGCTTTACTTGAACATGCTGAAACATTAATTGATCAAGATGTTCATCCAACAATAATTGTTGATGGTTACAGAAAATCTGCAAAAAAGGCAAAACAATTCCTTCAAAGTATTGCAGATAATATTTCTCCAAACGACAAAAATATTCTAACTAAAATTGCAAAAACATCAATGCAAACAAAACTTGTAAGAAAAGATTCTAATCAACTTGCAGAAATTATTGTATCTTCAGTGTTAGCTATTGCAGAGAAAACTGGAGAAAATTTTGATGTTGATATTGATGATATTAAAGTAGAAAAAAAGGCTGGAGGTTCCATAAAGGACTCAATGGTTATTCAAGGAATAGTTCTTGATAAGGAAATTGTACATGGAGGCATGCCTAGAAAAATTAATGATGCTAAAATTGCATTAATTAACACTGCATTAGAAATTAGTAAAACAGAAACTGATGCAAAAATTAACATTTCAAATCCTCAACAACTAAAATCATTTCTTGATGAAGAAAATAGAATGCTAAAGACAATGGTTGACAAAGTTATTGGTTCTGGCGCAAATGTAGTTTTGTGTCAAAAAGGACTAGATGACATGGCACAACATTATTTGGCAAAGGCAGGAATTATTGCAGTTAGAAGAATTAAAGAAAGTGATCTTACAAAACTTGCAAAAGCAACAGGTGCTAGAATTGTTACAAATCTTGATGATCTTTTTGAAAAAGACTTAGGTAGTGCAGAACTCGTTGAAGAAAGAAAAATCGAGGAAGATAAATGGGTATTTGTTGAAGGATGTAAACATCCAAAATCTGTTACATTACTTCTTCGTGGTGGTTCACAAAGAGTAGTAGATGAAGTTGAACGTTCTGTTCATGATGCACTTATGGTAGTAAAAGACGTAATGGAAAAACCTGAAATTGTTGCAGGTGGAGGAGCTCCTGAAACGTATGCTGCAACAAAACTTAGAAGCTGGGCAAAATCTTTAGAAGGAAGAGAACAACTAGCTGCTGAAAAATTTGCAGATGCTTTAGAATCAATCCCATTAACACTTTCAGAAAATGCTGGAATGGATCCTATTGATACACTAACTGTTCTTCGCTCAAAACAACAAAAAGGAGAAAAATGGACTGGAATTGATGTTATGAAAGGAAAAATTGGAAATATGAAATCAAGCGATATTATTGAACCACTTGCAGTTAAACTCCAAATTGTTTCAGCTGCTGCTGAATCAGCATGTATGATTCTTAGAATCGATGATGTAATTGCTACCCAAAAATCTGGAGGTGGACCACCTGGCGGTGGAGAAGGTGGAATGCCACCTGGAATGGGTGGAATGCCACCTGGAATGGGTGGAATGCCACCTGGAATGGGTGGAATGCCTGACATGGGCGGAATGATGTAAATTATTTTAAAAATTTATTTCAAAAGTTTATTTGATTATTATATTTACGAACAACATTGAATTTCCCGTCATCCAAAATTCTAGTTAGTTTCAAATATGTATATTTAGTTGCATTTTTTGCATTACTTTCAGGATTCTTTTATCCACTAATTACAAACCAAAGTTTTGATGGTGTAATTATTGGAGTTTTAGTTTTGTTTGGAGGTCTTGCAGGTGGAGTTTTGTTATACAAAGCAGCAACATCTGAGAAAAATCGAATAATTTTTCTTGGAGTGGGGTTTACTTTAATGACAGTTTCATTGCATTTTATCTTTCAGCTTACTGGAAGAGTTTAGACATCAAAGTATAGATAAAATTCATGTGGATGTGGTCTAATTGCAATTTCTCGTTGATCTCTTCTTTCTAATTCTATAATTTTATCAATCACATCATTTGTATAAATTGGAATAAGGAATTTTCTATCACTTTCTAATTCATCTAGTGCCTCACCAAGACTTTTTGGAAGAACACCAATTCCTTTTTTGAGCCTGTCTGATTTTGTCATTTTGAAAATATCTTCTGCAACTTGATCTCCTGGATCCATTTTCTTTTTGATTCCATCTAGACCTGCTGCTGTAACTGCGGCAAACACCAAATATGGATTTGATGAAGGATCAGGTGCTCTAAACTCAAGTCTTTTTAGATGTGCATACTCTTTTCCAGTAAGATGTTTTGGAACTCTTACAACTGCTGAACGATTTCCTGAACTCCATGCAATGTATGCAGGAGCTTCATATCCTGGTACCAGTCTATGATATGAGTTTGTAGTAGGATTACAAATTGCAGATAATGCTTTACAATGATTAATGATTCCACCACAAAAATATCTTCCAGTTTGACTTAATTCAATCTCATCATCTGGATCATAAAACATGTTATCTTTTCCTTTCCATAAACTAACATTAACATGCATTCCAGAACCTGAATCCATTGCAATTGGTTTAGGCATCATTGTAGCTACTTTTCCATACTTTTGTGCAACATTTCTAATTACAAATTTGTAAGATTGAGCAGCATCTGCAGCATTTGTCATGTAATCATATTTGATATCGATTTCACACTGTCCTGCAGTTGCAACTTCATGATGATGATTATCACATAAAATTCCAAAATTTTTACCAAGAATATTTACACATTCATTTCTATATGGTGTGAGAGTATCTGCAGGTGTGCTTGGATAATACCCTTCCTGTAATCCCATTGGATACCCATCTCCTGATTGACTCCATGGTGCTTCTTTAGATTCAATTGAATATGATTGTCCTTTGTATGGAGTTAAAACATCCCAATGTACTTTGTCAAAAACAAAGAATTCTACTTCTGGTCCCCATGTACTAAAATCAAATCCTTGTGTTTTGATATATTCTTCAGCTTTTTGAGAAATTCCTCTAGGATCTCTTGATAATCTTCCTCTATTTTCTCCCCAATAAACATCACAAAGTAATCTAGCTGTTTTATTTTCTGTCATCCAAGGAATTATAGCAAATGTATTTGGATCTGGTTTTAAAAGTAAATCTGAATCATCAATAGAAGTAAAACCAACAATTGATGAACCATCTAGTTTAGGTAATCCATCTCTCATTTGTTCTGGAGTAAAAGTATTAGCTGAAATTGTAGTGTGGTGAAAATGACCAGTTAGACCAGTAAATTGAAGATCGATAAATTGAATTCCTTCATGTTGAATTCTAGAAAAAACTTCATCAGGTGAATATGTTACTTGAACTGCTTTACCGTGACTGACTTTATAGGGCAATTTTTGTACTTCAATCAAACACAAATACATCCAGCATTTAAGGATTAGGTAAGAAATGTCAGAACCAAATCAAATTAGTATTAATTCATTACATCATACGGTTTTACGAGAAACTGAAGATGATTCATTACTAGAAATTGATCCTAATTTTTACCGAAACCTTTCTGATTTTATTGGAAATTTAAGAAAGCAAGAATTTGATGGTGTAGAAAATAAAATTAAAGATACCCTAATTGAAATGACAACTGAATTAACATCATTATTATTAAAAATTAGACTCGATAAAATCTCCAAATCTTCTGATTTTGAAATTGGATATCTTTTAGATGAAGAGAAATTCATTTTAGATTCACAAGATGAACAAAGAGAGAGAACAGAGATGATTCTGTCTGCAACAATTAATGGTAAATCAAAATTCCTTGAATCCTTAGCTCAAAACCATAAAACAAAAAAAATTGTCATAAGATTTCTAAATGAAGTAGATGAAATTGTGGGTGCTGACCTTGAAAAATACGGACCATTTAAGACTGAAGATATTGCTACAATCCCATATGAAAATGCACAGGCATTAATTGCTAAAAACATTGCAACAAAAGTTCGTTGGGAAGATTAGATAGAAATTATACCT
>Ga0209992_10003826_pt1 | contig 12319 bp, 5 predicted proteins | sample 2SBtaG_2_FD_182564 | JGI IMG/M metagenome (GOLD analysis project Ga0209992, IMG submission 182564) | Deep subsurface microbial communities from Kolumbo volcano to uncover new lineages of life (NeLLi) - 2SBTROV12_ACTIVE470 metaG (SPAdes)... | ecosystem: Environmental > Aquatic > Marine > Volcanic... | reverse complement strand
TAGAGCTAAAAAAATTAATTATTGATAATAAAGAATATTTACGCTGTGCGGTTATTGATAGCGGCATTGGTATCGCTAAAGATAAACAAAGTAGTTTGTTTAATGCCTTTACACAAGCAGATGAGTCGATGACACGTAAATATGGCGGCACAGGTTTAGGCTTATCTATTTGTCGACAAATTATTCAGTTATTACAAGGCAATTTAACCTTAGAAAGTGAATTAGGCAAAGGTAGTACCTTTAGTTTTACTATTCCTTTAACAACGCAACAACAGCCACAGAAAGAAAGTGCAAGTAAGGTTGCTGAATCGCAATGTTCGTTAATTTCGGTGCAAGATATTTTGCCAGTGTCATTAATTAATAAACTTGAATCGCTATCATGGCAGTATCGACATTATGATCAATTAGAGCCGTTATTAAGCTTAGAATGTGCAGCTGACGAAGTATTATTAATAACTCCTGAAAGCATTAACAATGATCGCGATTTATTTAGCCAAGTTTGCGATAAATTCAACGTTATTGCTCTTTGTACGCCAATGTTAAGTGAAATTGATGAACAGTTAAGTGATTATTTAGATAGTTTAGAGGTGACATGGAGCATTGTTGAAAAACCCTATTATCGGGCTTTAATGAGCAAAATAGTGAGTTTACTTGCCAAAAGAGATTCTGAATTATTAACGTGCGATAACAAAAATATATCGTCTAACAACAGTGTTATTGAGAATACAAGTCATCAAGCGACAACCGATATTGATCAAACAGATAATCATACAAACGAACGCAATTTATCGGGTATAGATATTTTATTGGTTGAAGATAATTTAGTAAATCAAATGGTTGCCACTGAATTACTGAAAAGTATGCAAGCAACAGTTACGTTAGCCAATAATGGCGCAGAAGCGTTGAATAAGTTAGCTGAGCAGCAATTTGATATTGTCTTAATGGATATTCAAATGCCAATTATGGATGGTTTAACAGCGGCTCGAGAAATACGTCAACAAGCTCAGTATAAAACGTTACCCATTATTGCCATGACAGCCCATGCTGGTGAAGAAGATCGCCAACAAAGTATTGCCGCGGGTATGAATTTACATATAGCTAAACCTATTACTGCTGATAATTTATTGGCAAGTATTGTGTCATTATTAGATTAAGTTCTTAGATTAAGTTATTAAAAGAAATATTAGCCAGCCGTTTTATTTGAATTTATCTGTACTATATAAACCTGCTAATACGGCTCGTTTTGAAAAATCAGCGACTTCACCTAAATTATAAAGAGCGGGCCCTGTCGGTTCTGCTAATAAATACGGCGTGCCATCAACCATAATGCTTAAATCATCTCCTCTAGGTGAGCTGTTGATACCTAATAAAGCGTGTTGATCAATATAAACAATAACCATGCCGATACGGGGCATTAAGCTTCGTAATATTGCTGCGGTTAATGTGACTTTACTGTCACAGTCGCCTTGGTTTTGATAAAGCAAAGATAAGGGCGGCACGAAACCAGCACCAGATGAGGTAATCCTTGATTGTAATTTTGAGTAAGGAATACTCTGCACAAACCCCAAAACAAAATTAGTAACTTTACGAATATTTTCAACGGCAACTTTATCGAGTATTAATTTTTTAAGTACCGTTAAGTCTTCAGTTGATTGAGCGGCAATGGCGACGTGGTTTGGCCGAATAGCATTAACCCCATTAAAATTTTTAAAACGTTGATAATTATTTTGCGCTAAATACTGATCTAAAAATTTTGTTTGCAGTTTTTTTATTTCGCCGTAGGCAGCATTGACATCGTCGGGGCTCTTACCTGTTACATTGGCATAAGTGTGCCCGGCTAATTTTTCGAATGAAACTTTGACCCCTTTCAGGGGCTTTTCTTGAATACAGGTTTTGAGTTCTTTATGAATATAAGCTTCGCTAAACTCACTTTTATAACTTTTAAATTGGCGAAAACGATCAAACACTGCCGATTTTGCTAATACAAAGCGTAAATTTTGTTCCTGTTTGTCAATATCAAGCCATTGATAATTAAATTGAATTTTATCACCGAGATCTTTTTTACTAAAGCGTATTTGCTCAGCTTGGCTAAGAGGAATTACAAGCAAATAAAATATTAACAGTAAGTGGCTAAAGTTCACTATCGCACCCATAATTAATGATCAGTAAAAACAGAGCGTGTTTATTAACTCTAGCTCAATTTCAGTTTGAAGAACAATTTAATTACCTGTAAGCAAGTGGTCTTTACATTTTAGTGATTAATGGTAATATTTAAACAGGTGTTTTAATTGTTTGTTTGAATGTGTTTGTAATGCATTCTATTAAGCAAACTGAACAATCAAATTTATTAATCATAATGGAGTGCTGTTACATGGCCGATTACCGAGTCCCTTTAAAAGATATGAGCTTTTTACTGTTTGATGTATTTAAAGCTGATGCTATGTGGCAATCATTACCTAAATTAGCTGAAAATGTAGATAAAGATACTGCTGAGGCTATTTTGCAAGAATGCGCGAAAATAGCAGAGCAAGAAATTGCCCCTATTTCACAACAAGGCCATGAAACTGGTGTTAGTTATAACAATGGTGACGTTACTACTGCCGCGGGCTTTAAAGAAGCTTTTAACACCTACGTAGAAGGTGGTTGGCCTGCACTGGGTGGTGATCCACAATATGGTGGCATGGGCATGCCCAAAATATTAACCTCGCAACATGAAGAAATGTTATGTTCAGCAGATATCGCATTTACTTTATACCCTGTACTAACCGCAGGTGCAGCCTTATCGTTAGCTAAACATGGTAGCGAGGAATTAAAACAACGTTATTTAACGCGCATGTATGCTGGTGATTGGTCGGCGTCGATGTGTTTAACCGAAGCTCATGCGGGCTCAGATTTAGGTATTATTCGCACCAAAGCAGTACCACAAGACGATGGCAGTTATAGTGTGACCGGCAGTAAAATATTTATCACGGGTGGGGAGCATGACTTAACTGAAAATATTGTTCATTTAGTCCTTGCTAAACTGCCTGATGCACCAGCTGGCCCTCGTGGTATTTCACTGTTTTTAGTACCTAAATTTAATGTTAATGACGATGAAAGTTTAGGTGAACGCAATAACGTAAGTTGTGGTTCAATTGAACATAAAATGGGGATTAATGCCTCTGCCACTTGTGTGATGAATTTTGATGGCGCGAAAGGTTATTTAATTGGCGAGCTCAATAAAGGTTTAGCCTGCATGTTTACCATGATGAATTTTGAGCGTATTGGTGTAGGTATTCAAGGGCTTGGTGCTGCGGTACGTTCTTATCAAAATGCTTTGGAATATGCGAAAGACCGATTACAAGGTAAAGCATTAACCGGGCAAAAAAATCCTGATAAAGAAGCTGATTCTATTATGGTACATGGTGATGTACGCCGTATGCTGTTAAATATGAAAGCGTTAAATGAAGGTAGTCGAGCTTTATCTACTTATATCGCCATGCAATTAGATTATGCAACTTACGGCGAAGGTGAGCAACAAGTTAAGGGGGAAGCATTAGCTGCCTTAATGACACCTTTAGCGAAAGCCTTTTTTACCGATTTAGGGTTTGAAAATACTGTAACGGGGCAACAAGTGTTTGGCGGCCACGGCTTTATTCGCGAATGGGGGCAAGAACAGTTGGTTAGAGATGCTCGTATTACGCAAATTTATGAAGGCACGAACGGCATTCAAGCAATGGATTTATTAGCGCGTAAAGTAGCGGGTTCGAAAGGGCAGTTAATGCAAGTGTTTATTGATGAAATGAATAGCTTTATTGCTAACAATCAACAAGATACTGCTCAAGAATTTATTGCACCTTTAAAAGCTGCCGTGGTTGATTTAAGCGAGTTAACCGATTACTTACTCGATAAATCGGCACAAAATATTGATGAACTCGGCTCTGCTGCCACTGATTATCTTCATGTTTTTGGTTATACCGCGATGACGTTTGTGTGGGCTAAAATGGCAATAGTAGCCTTAGATAAGCAAGCAAGCGGTGATGATTTTTATCAAAGTAAATTGAAAACAGCACGTTATTATTTTACGCGTTTATTATCACGCAGAATATCGTTGATCGCTTCAGCTAAATCAGGTTGTGAGGTGTTATTTGATATTGAAGATGAATTATTTTAAACAACAGCTTTAGTGATTGTTGACTGTTGATAATTGACAGTGATAAAGCCAAGTTGATTAAACCAATTTAAAGTCGAAAAAAGGTCGCTGTCGCGACCTTTTTTATTGTTATTAAACTACCCAATTAATAATTACATACTGTTGTCCAACTACCATCACTGCCTGGTAGTGAGCTTGTCCACCAAGCTGCTTCATAAACAACATTATCATAACGCATTCTATCGCTAGTATTGGCATGGTTTGGATTGCCTGCCCAGTCGGTTTGTGGCCAATTAGGGTAAAGTGGATAGCTAGCAGCATCAATTTGTTGTTCGCTACACAAATTACTCCCCGTGCCGCCTGTTCCTCCGCCGGTAGAACCGCCACTAATTGTGCCGAGCATTAATTGCGGATATTCTTGGTGCAACGCAAACGTTTGGCTACCAATAGTTACTGTCCAATTAGAAGGCGTTGGCATGGGTAAGTAATAGTTTAATTTTACTACCATACTTTCTCCTGCCTTTAAGGTTTGATAGCTAGATAAGCTAAAGCTAACACGATGAAAGTTATTTTTTAAACCGCCAACGTTATTACCACTGGCGTTACTGCCATTAGTGATCACAGTTAAGTTAGCACCACTTTGGTCAGCTATGTTATCTGGTATTGCTGTAGGAACATCAAATTCAAATACCGTTCCTGAGGGGAGAGTTGCATCACTATTATTGGTAATAGTTAACTCAGGATTAATAGGGTAATTTTGATCACCTAATTTAAAACCGCCAATACTAAAGTTAATGTCTAAGGCTTCGTTCGGCATGGTTATTTCAGCCCGTTTATTACCATATAAAGTGCTGGTTTTAAATTTATTATAAATACGCGTCGTTAAATCGCTACCCATTTCATACTCTTGCTTAGCGCTATTAAATTGATAATCACCCGCTAATTCCCAAAACATGACTCCACCATAACCTTGGTCGATAATATATTGTGTTTTTGCATCAATAGACTGTTCATCTTCAATTGATAAAAAGGTTTTTGTTTGCTCATTCCACAACCAGGGAGACACCATAGTGCTATCATAATGATGGCTATAAGTACCGACTAATTTATCTGCAGGGTCGTTAACGATGTCTAAACCGTAAGCGGATAAATAACTGCCAGCGACACCATTTTCTAAATTTTTAGTGTGCCATAGCGGATTAGAACCTGCGCCCAGTTCGTTGCCATTTTTGTCTAAGTCATGCCAGATATTATTAATACCCATGGCACCGTTACCACAATCATTTTTTGTTCCTATGCCAGTGCCAGCAGGGCAGTTATTTTGATCAGGTAAAGAAGCGTTGCCCCATAAACCATTAGTACCTCCTGTTACACCTTGCCAACCACGCGTATAATAAGGAATACCGATATTAATGCGACCTGCCGCAACGGCACCTCTAAAATAATGCGCAGTCCAATCGGTATTTAAATAACCAATACCTTTGTATTGCGCTGTTTGATAATAGTTCCATGCTTTGAGTTCAGCATCGTTACCATTGTCAAATAAGGGAGCATTAGGGCCAACATATTGGTTCCATGCACCATGGAGGTCATAAGACATAATATTAATGTAATCAAGATACTGCGTTACTTGAAAGTTTTCCATGCCACGTAATAAATAGCCTGATGATGGTGAAGCAACAGTAAGCATATAATGGGTGCCATCTTGCGCACTGGCAGCATCTAATTTTTCGCGTAGTGTTTTCATTAGTGCGACATAACCTGCCATTAAGCCCGCTCGACGGCTATTGGCAATGGCAAAATCATCTGGGTTACCTGCATTGTCCATGCTAGTGGCATATTCATAATCGATATCAACCCCGTTAAAGCCATATTTACGAATAAAGGTTACCGCAGAATCAGCGAAGGTGTTAATTGCGGTTTGATTGACTGAATTATCGCTGTTGGTCGTTAAGGTATAATAACCTCCACTGGCAACGCGAACGCCGTTATCATCAAAATAACCGCCTGTTTCTGCCCATCCCCCGATAGAAATCAGCGTTTTAACGTTAGGGTGAAGTTTTTTAAATTTGGTTAATAAATTAAAATGCCCTTTATAAGGTAAGCTTGCATCCATTTCAGCACCCGCAACTCCCGGCCATTCCATACCTGCAGCGGCATTGTTAGCATCGTTAACATTACCCACTGAGACTTTATTATTGCCATCAATATGCGCAAAGGCATAGTTAATATGAGTTATTTTATCCCACGGAATATCATTAACGAGGTAACTCGGCTGGCCATTTTTGCCAGTGCGCCATGCGGTGAAATAGCCGATGATACGGCGCGGATGATCGGCGCCCATTTTTTCACGACCATTTTCATCGTAAACACTACAATAAGGTACATTGATGCTCGCAGTTTCATAAAGACCATCGGGACGACATTTTTCATCATTGTTAGTACTGCCAGTGCCGCCACCAGTGTTAGCACTTGTCACGGTAATGGCAACATTAGTTGAATTGCTACTGGCATTGTTATCATCAATAGCGTGTGCATATAAGGTTTGACTACCCGCAGAGGCTGTCCATGATGTTTGGTATGGCGCACTGGTATCAGTCGCTATTTTTGTACCATTGAGATAAAATTCAACGCTTGTTACGCTACCATCACTATCGCTAGCATCGGCGCTAATGGCAACGATATCGCCAACATTATATTGGGCTAAATCAAGCGGGGCAGTTAAACTCACACTAGGCGCTAGGTTGGTTGGTGTATTGGCAGTTACCGTAAAATTAAATGTACTCGTCGATGTTGTTGCGCCGAGATCGTCCGTCGCAGTAGCCACTAATTGATGATCACCCAATGTTGCAGTCCATGAGCTTTGGTAAGGCGTTTGGGTGCTGCTAGCCACTACTTGACCATCAATACTAAATGCTACGCTAGCAACAGTACCATCACTATCGCTAGCATTTGCGGATAAGGTGATCACTTGGCCTTCGCTAATAGTATCAGTTGCCAGAGGTGCGGTTAGTGTTACGCTAGGAGCTTGATTGCCATTGCCGCCTGAGCCACCGCCTGTGTCAGAGTCACATTGCCCGAGTGATTGCCATTCTTGCCATTGTCCTGAATGTGTGGCGGGATCATTACCTTGGCTCCACCATGCCGCTTTATAAGCATTACCTTGTTGTTGCACTTGGCTAGCTGTTGTATAAGCTTTGCTCGCCAACCATTGTTCTAAGTTACTACAATCAACCGCCCATACCGAGGGTATGGCAAGTTGAGAAAGTAACAATAAATTGATTTTTGTTATTTTCATTACTTGTACTCTTTTTATTTTTGTTTATTTCTAATAGATAGATGCTGAAACAAGTTCAGCATGACGGTTTTAGCATCAGCATGATGTCTCTCTTTTGCACTACGTAGATCATGCTTACCGTCATCCTGACGAAGGTCAGGATCTCTTGCATTGCTCTCTTAATTATTCAATTACCGTGACCTTAAAATAATGACTCACACATTGCTGATAATCACCTGTTGTTAAGGCAGAATAAGCGGTTTGATAACCTACTAATTTACACGCAAAGCTTTTACCTTCAGGCATGTCCGGGTAATAGCCCCAGTCTTGATCCCAATAAATGTTGAGTGCACCTGCGCCTTGGGTATCAAAACGTTTTTGATCTTTACAGCCCAATTGCTCATCATTATTAATAGGGACATTTAGTGCTTTAGCATGTTCACGATAATAATTAATACGGTTAACCGACTGTGGTTTTTCATAACCTAAACCACACTCAATCCCCCCATTAATAATATTGGTGGTTGCGCCAAACCCCGCTTGAATACCCAGGCTAGTATCATGCTCATTTGGCTGCCAAGTACCATCAATAACATGTAACATACTCGGTTTAGGTGAAGCAGGGTAAACGAAGAAAAATACTGCTGAAGCAAGGTTTAACCAAGTATCAGCTACGCGTTCAGGATGGTTGAGTAACACACTAACATCACCATACATGGCTTGTGAAAACGGACCATAGTTGTAGTTATAGCTTAGTTGTTTTGCCCCGCGACCAAAGTATTTTAAATAGTGGCCAGCGGCATCTTTACCACAAGGCCAAGTTTGTCCTTGCCACATGCTCGGCGTACATTCAGCGTTATAGTTGCAACCTGAACCATTTTCACTACAACCTGCTTCGCGAACATACACTAATGCTTGTTGCCATTGTGGAATCGCCGAATTACCATCGTGACCGCCCGTTTCTTGAGTAAAATGGGCAAACATAGTGGCTAGTGATTTTCGGCAAATAGCATCGCTATCTCGACCATCGCTATAAGTTGCACAAACACCACTAAATTTTGCAATAGCTTGTAAAAACTTACGGTAAGTGTACGCACTGTTGCGCATAGGAAAGGTGTTTTCCCATTGGCTTTGTGAAATGATTGCTTCGACCCGTTTAACATTATCTGGATTAGTGCTGGCGCTGGCTTGTACCGCTTCAACTAAGGCATTATCACGAGTTTTAATCGAGGCTTTTACTTGGGTAAATAATTCACTATTAGTCAGCGCGGTTTCTTTGGCAACCAGCACTGAGCTTTTCATGGTGTAACCTCCATTGCCATCATTTTGCGGTAAATCTGAATTGGTGTTGCCACCGTCACCAGTACCTCCATCACCTGTACCAGCATCGTTGCAACGTTGATCACAAGCACTGAGTAATTGCCATGCTCCCCATTGGCCAGACGTTAATGGATCATCACCTTGGGTCCAATATTTCGCCTGATAAATTTTTTGTTCTTTAAATGCTTGGTCACCACTGTTATAAATTTTATTGCTTTGCCAAGGAAGAACATTAGCGTTGCTGATAAAGCTAAGTAAAGATAACAGCATAATACTGATTTTTGTTTTCATTATTGACTCCTGAAAAAGTAAAGAGGCTAATAACCTTGTTATTAGCCTCTTTATTTATTTGCCGTTATTTTTGCGGATGACCTAAGCCTTCGTGCATTGCGTTAAGTAAAGTGCCGCTGTCGGCGTCAATTTCCCAAGAGAAAATTCCTCCAAGGCCTTTACTGGTAACATAATTACCTTTTGCTTTTACAGAGCGCTCGGTATCAAAAGTAATAAAAGTACCTGTTGCTTGATTCCATAGGTAGCTCGCTTTTGCCGTATCGTCCCAAAAAAGTTTAAAACCATTGGCACCCGTGCCACTTACGCCACCAAGTTGATTATTTTCAAGGCCCTTATAGTCAACAATTCCTTTTTCCCAAAAGCCATTTGCCGATGAACCGCTAATCGGCGTGCCGCCTGAAGCACCGTCAACAAAAGGACCATAAGCATTACCGCCAGTGATCCCCGTCCAACCGCGACCATACATAGCAACACCCACATTAATTTTACTCGCTGGTACACTACGTTGAGTGGTTAAGTAGTTCACCGCATCGTTAATGTTAAAGCCGTCAATAGGGGTAGCGAGATCGTTGGTGTCGTAAATGCCTGTTTGATGTCCATAAGTTTGGCTCCATGCACCGTAATAGTCGTAAGACATTAAGCTGACATGATCCATCACTTTTATAGCGCGTTCCCAGTCAATTTTACTGACTTTACTAACACCACCACTAACGGCGGCCATTAATTCATAAGTACGATTCTTTTTAGCACCTAAGTCGTTTAACGCAGCACGTAATTCTTCCATTAGGGTCGCAAAACCAGCGCCATCTGCAGTAGAACCTAAGGCTGGGTTAGCGCCGCCGCCGCCAGGAAATTCCCAATCAATATCAATACCATCATAAAAATCATATTTTTCAATAAAAGCAATAATAGATTGTATAAAGGTCGCACGTGCTGCGGCATCGGTACCAATTTTGTAAAGCGGATCAGATAATGTCCAACCGCCAACAGAAGGTATGATTTTTAGATCAGGGTAGGTCATTTTCATACGATACATTTCTGCATAAATACCTTTGATCGGATCATCCCATTTGCCAGTGCCATCCAAATCATTTTTTTCTAAAGCGGCAAACTTATCATGTACGACCACTTCATAATCTTTTTTGCCTGCACATTGTGAGGTGAGTGCTGATTTTGGGCTACCTGTTAAGGAATCATTTTGCCCACAAATAGGGATAAAACCGTAAATAAGATGAGTTAGGTTTTCTACGGGAATATCTTTAGGATAAAAATGACGCCCATAAACCCCCCATTCAACAAAATAACTAGCGACCATTTTGCCATCATTATTATCATAAGGTTTATTTAAGCCTTTCATGCCTGCATTTTTACGGGCTACCCATTCTGAATTATCTAAATAATCCCATGGAGAAGTACCGCCAGTATCACCGGTAGTGCCCCCTGTTACTTTAACAACGGCCGCGTTTGAGCTGCTACAAACTTCTTGGCTTGCATTAGCATTACAAAGTTTAACGGTAAAGCTGTGATCTCCTGCAGTAGTAATTGATACGGGGATCGAAGCGGATTGCGCACTGGGCGTATTTGCCGTTAAGCTACCGCTAGCAATTTCCGTATTGTTATCTAATAGTTTCCAACTAGTACCATTTTCGCCGTACCATAAGTTCCAACTAACATTAAAATCAGCTTTACCATTGGTTATTACTTGCTCACCCAACCATGCAATTTGTGGTGTTGCTGGAGTAACCAAACTGACAGCGCTGTCATCTGAGGGCGTAAAAGTAGCCGTCGTTGAGGTAGTTGATAAGTTATCATTGTCAGTAGCTATCGCGACAAAACTATGGTTACCTGCGGTTGCTGTCCATGTGGTTTGATAAGGTGCTTGTGTTAGTGTTGCAACTATCGCATTGTCGAGCTTTAACACGACTTGGCTTACTGTACCATCAGCATCACTGGCGATTGCCGATAATGTTACCAAATCACCAACCTTGCTATTTACTGGTGCACTAACACTCACTTGCGGAGGCTCTTGGCAGTTAGCGCAAGCGGTTACTTGCAGTGTACTAGTTGATGTTGTGGTCGCGCCTTGATTATCGGTAGCAATAGCACTTAGCGTAACATCACCAAGAGAATCAGCTAAATATGTGGCTTGATAGGGGCTATTGGTTGCGGTGCTAATAAGTTGATTATTTGCATAAAAAGCGACATTGCTAATGGTTCCGTCACTATCACTTGCGGTTGCTGATAAACTAATTTGGCTACCTTTAGCCGTTGTTGCTGGCGCGGTGAGTGTGACTTGTGGGGCTGCATTGCTTGTACCACCTGCAACCGTAATGGTTTTGTTGTCACTACTAGTACAGCCGTCACTGTTACATAAACTGACTTGCAAACTGTGTGAACCACTGGCAAATGTAGTTGTACAATTGCCGGTTTGTGCATTTTGTCCATTTGGCGTTAGTGTTCCTTGGCAAATTTGCGTATTATTATCGATTAACGTCCATGAACTACCGTTGCTTCCCCACCACATATTCCATGTTGTTTTAATGTTATCACCGCTATCGTATTGACTAGGCATCCATGAAATAACAGGTTTAGTTGGTGCTGCGGCTAGAGCAGAAGTAGTTAGTAATAAAAAACTACCTCCGGTAATAGCGACAGCCAATTTACTTAGTTTCATTATTATTCTCCGGTTGTAAAGGCGTGCAAATTTAGTGATTTGTATATTTTTATATCTGTTTTTTTATAACCATATTTTGCTTTTTTATTGCACACCTAATTAAGCTAGCAGTAAAGTGACAACGCTGTCAATGTTGCGATTATGTAAAATAAAACACGAATAGTTGTTATGTAAACAGAAAGAAATGATTTTGTTATGGAATTGAAAACTTACAAATACTTAAACAAAAGAAGTAAAAATATAACTAATACATTGTAATTTAATGATTTTGTAATATTTATGTAAAGTGATTGTCATAAATTTAGGGAAGTAAAATTAATTGCTGACTACACGTAGTTGCGCATTATTTAACACCTGTAATACTTGAGCAACTTTTGTACTAATATGGATGGTATCGCCTTTAATTTCGGCACTTGCCTGTACTGCTCTAAAGTTTTTTAGTGAGTTATTGCATAATATATAATTATTTTGCATATCTGCTTTGTCATCAATAATTACTGTTAATTTAGCACTATTTTTAATGGTTTCAATATGATGCTTTAAACATTTAACCGTTGGGCCCGCATCAAATATATCGACATAACCACTGCGCTCAAAACCTTCTGCTTCTAATAAACGTAACGCG
>Ga0209992_10003825_pt1 | contig 12321 bp, 8 predicted proteins | sample 2SBtaG_2_FD_182564 | JGI IMG/M metagenome (GOLD analysis project Ga0209992, IMG submission 182564) | Deep subsurface microbial communities from Kolumbo volcano to uncover new lineages of life (NeLLi) - 2SBTROV12_ACTIVE470 metaG (SPAdes)... | ecosystem: Environmental > Aquatic > Marine > Volcanic... | reverse complement strand
TTCCATGCCCCCCCCTTTTCTATCTTGAGACTAATCGAACAAGTAGATGTCCGACGGTTTGTGAAATATCGGCAAGAGAGCCGACTTTGTTTATGATGTCGTATAGAAAGATCATATCTATAGGATCGTATTCTTTTTCGCACTCAAATAATTTATTCCTGAGAGCAATTTCAAGTTCATCGTTTTCTCTTTCGATTTGCTCTAGGTGAGCAACCAGATCCGAAAGTGCTTCGGCATCATTCGATCCAAAACCACTCTTTTGCATCTCATCAACCTTTCTGATCGCTTCACATGCTTGATTGGCAGCTTTAATTGCTGCATTTGAACATGCGAGAAATTGATCTTTTACTTGATTAGGGATACTCATTTTACGGCCTATCATGATCCCTGAAATATCCTTTGCAGCATTGGGTATTTCATCCATTGTCATCACCAAACCGAGAAGGTCTTCCCTGGAAACTGTCATGAAGAGTGATTTTGGAAGATTATTACGGATATTATTTTTAATGTCGTCCGCACGATTTTCCAAATTAACGATTTCTTCTCTGCACTCCTCTGCTGTCCTCCAGTCTTCTTCTGAAATGGCAATGACGAAATCGCTCAACTTCGAGACTACATCATCACCGACACTCATATGCTCTTGCAGACCAGCGAATGGTGATTCGGCTAATAAACCGAGGAAACTCTCATTATTCATTTGATTACTCCTATGTTGATGCTTAAGTTTTTTCTTAAATACTTAAGTCTTTATTGATTTAGAAACCCAATGATTAATTACATTTTCGTAATAATAGGTTTCATTTGTTATAGTTTTGTTACAGATTAAACATTAATCACTTCATCATGGATGCGATTGATTGGAAAGCTGCAAATGAATTCGCTTCCGACTCCAACTTCACTCTTGATTTCGAGTGACGCTTCATGTGCCTGCAGGGCATATTTTACAATGGCCAATCCGAGGCCCGTGCCTCCCATCTTTCTTGAACGACCCTTATCGATACGATAGAAACGTTCAGTGACTCTTTCGAGATGCTTTTCTTCCATGCCAATCCCATTGTCTCTAATGGACAAATGTCCGCCTGCTGCATCAGTGAACCAAATCACTGATATTTCACCGTCTTTGTCACAATACCGAAGTGCATTTTCAATAATATTAGTCACAATGGATTGGATTCTCACCTCGTCCCCCAATATTGCTCCGCTGTCTTTAAAATCAACTTCAAATTTTTTTGGCGGTTTTTTTGCCGCCATGCAATCTTTTTTAACTGCCATTACGATTCCTTGTAAATCGACGATTTCCTCATCGGCTTTTTTGGATTCAGATTCCAACTGAAACAACACCAAAAGATCTGACAAGACAGACTTCATTCTTTCCGATTGCTTCGCTAGATCTTGAATGGGCTTTTTCCAATTGAGTGGGATGGATTTATCCTCAACCATCAGATCAATATAACCAGAAATAACAGTGAGCGGTGAGCGTAATTCGTGAGAGGCATTGGCGGCAAAATCAGTTCGAACCTTCTCAAGTTGAATGGGCTTTGTGATATCTCTTAAAACCAGGATCTTCTCGGTCTCACCAAAAGGAATGAGTTGGAGAGAGAAGAAAGTTGACTTACTGAATGGCGATATGGCCTCAAGAGAGGCATTTTCATCGCTTTGGCTAAGAAATCGATCAAAGTCACTGGTTGGAAAGAAAGCTCGAATATTTTCCTGTGAAAAAGGATCCTTCAAATTCAACCATTCGGAAGCATTCTTATTGCTCCAAATAATTTTATTGTTTCTATCGATCAGGATGATGCCGTCTCTTAATGCATTCAGAGCTTCCTTTATTTGATCTTCTGAATACTTCGGACCGCGTGAAAAAAATGAATTCAAGCTCAATCATCTCCCGTATGAGAGAACCTGTATCCAGAGCCTCTTACTGTTTGAATTAATTCTGAGACGTTATGATTCTCTAGATTTGATCTGAGTCGCCTAATATGAACATCCACGGTTCTTTCTTCCACGTACACCGATCTTCCCCATACATGATCCAACAATTGTGATCGACTAAACACTCTTCCCTCATTCATAATAAAATGCTTGAGAAGTCTGAATTCTTTGGGTCCAAAATGAACTTCCTTGTCATCGATGAACACCTTCATGCTTCTCAAATCAATACTGATTGGTCCCGATTTAAGGACTTCTGAATCACCATAAGATGTTCTTCGCAAGAGGGCTTTGATTCTGGCGATCAACTCTTTTTGAGAAAATGGTTTTGTCACGTAGTCATCTGCGCCACTATTAAAACCTTCGATCTTATCCCGCTCTTCAGCTTTTGCTGTAAGCATGATTACTGCTATATTTTTTGTAAGATCGTCTAGCTTTATCGATCTTGCAAGCTCAAGTCCACTTTCATCCGGAAGCATCCAATCAATGAGAATCAAATCTGGAATCCTTTTGTCAATTTGATCTTTAGCTGACTTCACATCTGAAGCCTCAATAACATTGTAACCAGCTCTGGATAAAGAGAAATTGATCATTGATCTGATCGCCTTCTCATCTTCAACAACGAGTATTTCTTGCATTCTTTTTTCCTTTTTCGCTTTAATTTTTTCTATACCCACGTTTTTTACCAAATTAATATTACAATTTTGTTAAATATCTCCTTTTTTTATACTCTTGTGTTTCAATCAAGAGATAAGCGATCAAATCTTCTCTATTTAGGATTTTTCATTCCAATATGACCATTTTATTTTCTGGAATCAATCTTGCAGGCTCCTCATAGAAAGGGAGTGAAGGCATTTTCAGTTTCCAAATCGGGCAAAAGTGAATCAAGCGCCCGAGTATCACAATAACAGCTCCAGAAAGTCTGTGTGCGCCAATCTCTGAGGCCTTCTAAATAAGGCATATATTCAAATGTAGTCCTTTCTCTTGGGAAATCTGCATCAGTTTAATTGAAGTGCTTAGGCCTGCTGGCCCTCCTCCAACAATAACAACATCAAATTCCATTGACTCTCTAGCCATGTCACTATTCTATCAATTAATTTTCTTAAAGTATCTGATATCGGTACAAGAAAATGCCCCTCTCTAATCAAAGAGAGAGGCATTCATTGATGAATCATTTACAGGTTGTAGCTGAAACCTATGGAATAAGTTTTTCCGTAAATATCATATTGTGATAATTGGGAAGGATTACCCCAGTAATAGAATTCAGGTCTATTGCCTATATTGATGGCTTCTACTTTGACAGTAAACCTATCATTGACTTTGTATTTTGCAGTCAAGTCAAATTGCATATGTGAATCAACAAATCTGGAATTATCAACTGTGACCGTATCAATATCTCCTTCTTCATCGGCAAGCCAATCCAAATATTCACTTCTATAGTTCCCAGCCAATCTGATATCCCATGGTCCTTTGTCATAACCAATCGAGACATTGGCAGCTTCATCGGCAAGTTTTCTAAAAGGAGTAGTAAAAACCTGATCATCATTAAATTGGAAGTTGCTTTCACTATCTGTGAATGTAAGGTTAGTCGCAATATAAGTACCATTTTCCCATCCGTACTGGAAATTCAATTCAAGACCATTTATATGTGAGTCTTGGGCATTGATCCATGTTTCAACTCCATCGTTGAATGAAATACCATTGATGGTTTTTGTCTTCTGAATCGTTGGATAAATTGCATTATCAATATTTTTTCTAAAAATCCCAATGCTTGCAAAAGTCATGCCCTCGCCATAGTACTCTAGACTGAGATCAAAATTGTCTGCTTCGTATGGCTCTAGTTCAGGATTTCCATAACTGCCGCTGATATCCTCACCTTTTACTTCAAGTTCTAGTTTTGGCGCTGTTTCCTTGAACCCGGGTCTACTGAGACCTCTCCAGATGGCTCCTCTCAATTGCCATTCTTCATTTAAGAAATATTTAACAGTGATGCTTGGTGAAAAGAAGCTGTACTCTTTCTTTGCATTAGTAGGATTTCCATCTTGGTCAAAAGCAGTTGATCTCATATTCGTCTTTTCGTACCTTGCACCAGCGATGACAACAGCATTATCGGTAGTAAAAGTATTTTGAAGATAAAAAGCCGTAACGTCTTCATCTGTTACAAAATCTCTACTGATTGCATCTTCAAAATCAACTTCCATCTGATCTATCAAGTCTCTCATACCATATGTCGCCTCAGGGGTGGCATGTGTTGCAAAAAATTGATTTGCAAAAAACCAATCGATATCAGCTCCAGTAATGAGATCAAAATCAGACATGACCTTATCCCATTCATAGGCAATGATATAATCATCTACTTCTTTCCTTCTTCCTCGATACTTGGCGCCCATTTTAAGAACTCCAAAATCAAATTCTTTCTCAGCATCTATTTGAAAGGCATTCTCTTTGTCATCCGAAACGTTTTCCCACATTTCGAAGGCATCGAATTCCATTTCAGATGGATCAATCAAACTTGCATCATCAGGCGTGAAATATGGACGCTTAGGATTAGACCAATCAAAGGTTCCGCCTGGTCCTTTTTTCATGTAATTCCTGAAAGTAATATCAGAATTGTCTGTATCATCTTCTTCGGCAAAACTTGAGCTGCTTCTGAGGGTAATGAACCAATCTTCATATGTTGTCTCAATGCCTAAGTTGATTGCACCAAGGGTTCTGGTTTCATACCTTCTTCTGCTTTCAGCATCATGCCTAATTCTGCTAGTCGTCATCCCATTTATGAGGGCTTCATCCAGCTTAATTTTCCCATATTCATCTTTAAGTCTGGTTTCTGCATCATCATATTGATTCCATAAAAAGCTTGCAAAGATTCTTGTCTCATCGTCAATGTAGCCATCAATGTCATAACTGAAACCGAATCGTTCTCTTTTGACGTCATAGTATCGCATCTCAAAATCATCGTTCATAAGCCCATTTTCCCATCCATAACCGGTTTCGTTATTGAAAGCCGTGATGTATTTGCTTGAATATGTGAGTCCGACGATGTGGCTATAAGTATCATTAATCGGTGCACCATAATTTAGCGATAAGTTTGGGGCACTGTCACTGTTATATTCTCCAAATTTACTCGCTAGCTTCACTTTAAATAGAGTATCTTTGATATCACTCGGCTTCTTTGTATTAAATTCAACTCGTCCACCTATGGAATCGGCATCCATCTCGGGTGTGAGTGTTTTTGCAACAGTAATGCTATCGAGAAGCTCGGTGGGCAAGCCATCCATCAAAACAGAGCGGCCATTTTCAGGAGCGACAAGACTTGCTCCATTCACAGCAACTGAATTCAAGTCTGAACTCAATCCTCTGATTGTTACATATCTACCTTCACCTTGGTCATTTTCAACGCTTATTCCGCTTAGGCGTCTTATTGCTTCTGCGGCAGTAGTATCTGGAAAATTTCCCAATGCATCAGAATCTACAACACTGATGATGTTATCAGCTGCTCTCTGCTTATCAACAGCATTGATAAGAGTAGCAATTGTTCCAGTGACAACAATCTCTTCGACGGAGTTAATTGCTATTGATGATTCATTTCCAACTGCCGCATCACTCGCTACAGCTCCGTTATTTGGTTCAAATGTGGGTGTATCATCTCGATAATCACTGAAATATTCTGAGATCTCTTCAATTGAGGCATCAACCTTCAATACCCTTACATTTTCTATTCCTAATTCTCTTATACCGTCGAGCCTATGATGTCCGTCCACCAGATAATTATCTTTATCAATGATAAGAGGTCGATACTGATCATTTATGAGTTTTTCTCTTTCTTTCTCTTTCAAACCCCTTACTCTTTGTGTCTGAACAGGAATGATCATTTCGTTTTTTACTCGTATCTTTTCATACGAATAAACACTTGAATCAAGTATCTCTTGGTTTAGTTGTGGCAGTTGATTTCTTTCAAAATATTTTTCTTGTGCAAATGCAGTAAATGCAATTGTTGTCGACAGTAAAATGAAATAAACTTTTTTCATTATTTTCCCTCTCTAAATTTATTAATTTAAAGAAGGAATTTTGTTCTGACTATATTAAGGAAATATTACAGACATATTGCACTTATGTTACAAATCAGAATGGCTTGCTTGTTGAGATTGAATTATTCTTTTTCTCATTTTTAGCATAAAAGTTACAATTTTATTAAGGCTCCTTTGTATTTTACTCAGAGGTTTCAAGATAAAGATAGGCTAATAAATCATCACGATCATTTTTATCTTTTATACCTGAAAATATCATTTTATTACCTGGGATCATTTCATATGGTTTTTCTATCCATTGATCAAGGTTGTCTAAATTCCAATAAACATTAGATTGCTTAAGAGCCTCAGAATATTCATACCCCTCTATGCTTCCAGCTTGCTGATTAATAATCCCATATAGACTTGGCCCGATCCTATTGGTCTCATTAGGCTTGAGTGAATGGCAAGCCCTGCATTGGATATAGAGCTTCCTCCCTCTCTCTATATCCCCGACTTTTATTATCGTTTCTAGATTAGCAATACTACTAGGTGGAACAGATTCTACTTTTTCATTATCGGGGCTCTGTTGATCGCTACAAGAGACCAATAGAAAAGAAACAATAAATAAACTTAGATTCTTCGAGCGGATCATAAGTATGTCAATCGTCACTCATAAATAACTGGACCGGTATCTTCTTCTAAGTTAAATCCGGATAATTCTGGGTGCTCTGCCATCATTCTCTTAGAGTACTCCTCTGGCAATTGGTCGATTGAATCTAACTTAACGCCTGATGCATGCCAAAGCGTATGACCTTCAACATCATCCATGTCCATCCAAGGCAACCAAGGCATTAACACAGTGGCTGTAAACATCGTAGATAATGAAAGATTATTTGCGTCAAGAAATTCATCCAAAGGAGCAAACATGGTCATTCTCTGTACTCTCGGTGGACTTAATCCTGGAGGGTATGAAGTCTGATTATGCAGCCAAACCGTCTTGGGACCAAAAGTCCAATCTAGGATTAAAGGTTTATCAGGCATTTGATCAATAAAGGATGTTGGTCTCGAACCCATAGTTGAAATATTAAGGCCCCTTCCCAAACTAGCTCGTCTAATATTTGGTGACACTTTATTCACTTTGCCTGTATAAGGATTTCTGTAATCCCGTATCATTTCTCCACTATCAACATCTCTAAAAAAGGTCAGCATATTCCCAAGGATTTCATACGACCCATCATCTTGTGGAATAACCTTGTAACTCTCCATCCCTTCGATTTTGACCATGGGAATGGGTTGCTCAGATCCCTTTTGAAAATACAGCGTCCCATTGTAGTGCCAAGGGACCTGATCTTCATTGCCTAGAGTTGATTGCATTCGCATGAGGCTTAACAAATTATTCACTGGCAAAGTCAAATCGGGTGCTGAAGAAGGCACGGTTCCACTAACCATGCTCTCAGTTTTATCAGAAGCAAGAACAGTAGCTAAACCGAGACCCATTAAAAACTCTCTTCTTAATAACTTCATCGACATCGTATCTCCTTATATTTCCTAATTAACATTCGTTGATTCTATATGGTCGGTAACCTTGTCTGCAAGGAACTCAGCCACAGCGTAATGATCTTCTGTGACCTGCCACATTGACCATGTCCCTTTATATTGATCTTGTACAGGCTTATTTGGATCAGCAGAACCAAGTTCAGCTTGATAGCCCAAATGTCCAAATTCGGAAACGTCATAAGCTAGAGAGGGATCTAGATCATCTCGTCTCTGATCAAGCTTTGCTTGCCTAGTTGGAGGGTAGGCCTGAGAGGTGCTGCACCCTCCCATTTCGAAGCAACACTCTTCGGTTTGATTTGCATTAACAGTGCTGGCACAAGATTGAGAGACCCATATTCCCCAATAATCTGCAAAGGGGTGTCCATATTCTGGATAAGTGTCAAAATCCAAAGAATTGAAATAAAGCCAATTCTTATAACCGATTTCCTTTCCAATCTGATTGGGAACTTCTACGAGATTAAGAACAGAATTTTCCATGATCTGAGGAAATGCCACGACAATATGTTTAACGTTATTTTTTCTGAGTTGATCAAGCGCTTCCCAATATCGATAACCCCATTCAGCTGAAGGCCTATCTCCGTCAGTATCATGAAGGATATTGTAACCTAGGTTCTCACCCCTCATTTCACGTGTTCTTTCCATTTGTGTGAAAGCTGGAGGAGCCGGTCTAACTCTTTCATTGATGACCATGTCGCCAAACCAGCCTCCGAGAATATTTTCTTCACTTAACTCTGGGTAATTTTCTAACAATGCCTTTTTAATATTCTTGTTAAGGGTAAGCGTGTCATTAATTTTTGGATCAAACACTTCATTGCCCGATAAAATACCGTGATTCACCATAAGCACAGCGGTGTCCTTAATTGAAATATCTTTGTTAAATTGAGCTGCAATGCCATCGGCTTGGAATTTAGCCAACCTCATATCCTCTATAACAGGATTGGGGTAATCGGAAAATTCTACTATAGGATTAAGCTCAGGCTTACCTTTAGACCGCGTCCACCCAGAAGGGTCTTGTGGGTATGATTTCACCATTAGGTTGTCAGGATCATTGACCCATTCAATAACCACGTTATCCCCGGTGGTTTTGTTGTGCTTATCAATGACGTTTCTGGCCGCAGTATAAACGTCAAAGGATTTTGAGAAACGAGCTCCGGCAGTCGTTAGATCCACCATAATGAATCGCTCAACCCCCACCTTTAAAAGCCTTTCGATGGGCCCATCAATATCATAACGATTAGGATCGCAAAATAACCAAGACCAATCCCCTTTCCCACAAAAAGCAAGTATTGAACCGTCTTCAGTTCCGGGGTAATACAACATTCTCGGATTAGCCAACTCTTTAATATCAGGGCTCAACCAAGACATTTTATCGACAATAAAATCGATTTCGTATTGATCTTCATAATCGGTCATGATTTCAACCAAATGCTCGGTCAGTTCAGCCTTAGATTTTGGGTACGGATCAACACCTCCGATCCGCTCATACTCAAAAGAATATTTACCCGTCTCTTTTGGTGCGTTTCCGAAAACCAAGAGTTGTGGCCAATAATCAGGATTCCATAAAATACGCTGATAGACCGGGCTATTTTTATCGTAGGAAAATATTTGGACTGTGGAATCCCAAACCTGTTGTTCTCCATAGGTCTCAAACCCACCGTGTGAGACATAAAGCACCCCTACCCTTGGTCGTTGCTTGTCCTCAGGGTTGTTGGTTTGTAATTGATCGGAGTATTGAGCGCAAGCTGACAAAAAGATGGTCGCCATCAAGGGTATTAAAAATTTATAGTGCTTATTCAATACCTAGTGCTCCTGGGTTCATTAAATTCTTTGGGTCCAAGGATTGTTTTATTGATTTCAATGCATCAGAGGCCAATGGTTGTCTGCCTTTTTGGTATGGATAGCTCTTCCCAACTTGAAAATGAACAGCCCCTAGGTCTGAATATATGTCTTGTATTGAGGCTCGAAGCTCGGCAACCAGGGCTCTTCCTTCTTTATTTTCTGGGTAAGTAGGAAGCATATCAAGATACTCTTGATCCAAGTAGAGTTTGTGATAAACCGTCCGCTCATCTTGCCAATATAGAGCTACTTCGTAGAGAAAGCTGTGTGTTGAATAGGTCATATACATAGCACCTGCATAAACTGAGCACTCTTCCATTGCATCTTTCTTCTCCTCGTAGAGATCCATCAGTCGATTGTGCATCTCCTGCATCTTTGAGAACGATAAAAGTCCGTGCATAGGCACCCAACGTTCACCTTGGGGTCCTAAGATTGGATACAGTGGCATAAAGGGCATAGCCCCTAAAACCGTTGGAATCGTATTGGCTATCTCGGTGCCAAAAGAAGAAACGGCTTTTCTGGTTTGTGCCAGTTTACTTTTGACTTCGCTCATGGAATGGCCTTCAACGACAAAGTGAGCTGAATAATCATAACCGGTTAAGAATCTCTTGCCGGCTATGGCCATTTTGAAGAGCTGAAGAATCGCCTCAAGAGGATTGCGTGCGGTTCTTAAAACGGCAAAAGCCGCTTTAAAGGCATCAGCAATTGAAGTGCTTCCAAGTTGACCCTGTTGTAATTTAGGATCCAGTCCCCAATTACTTGATACTGATTCTTCTCGTGCAGCAGCCGCCATTGCCTGACTCATGGCATCATAACTTTTAAAACCATAAGAACAGGTAAGACTGTGACTGGGCAATTTAATTAGGCGAAGAGTAATGCTCGCCTTGATGCCCAATGACCCAGCATCACCAGAAAATAAACCGGTTAAATCAGGGCCATAATGCCTAAAGAATGGGGTGCTTTTTTCCATTGAAGAAGAGCCAGTTTTAAGAATTTCACCGCTTGCCAAAACAACGTCATAACACAGGACAGACTCTGGTGAACCCCCGTATCTACTGGTTCCCATGCTGACACTATTTTGCGATGTTGAGCCGCCGACGGTGGCTTTTAACCCTGAGAACGGCCCCCAAAAAGGCGTCCTCAAATTTCTCTCGGCAAGCGCTGCAGCCATTTCTGCCCAAGTAACTCCTGGTTCAACGGTGATAAACATATCCTCTTCGTTGATCTCTATAATCTTATTGAGTCGAGAGGTATCGATGATAAGTGATTGAGCGGTAGCCGGTAGGTAAGCGTCTGTATAAGATGCCCCTCCTCCACGAGTAATAACCGCAACATCTAAACCGGTTGCAACCCTCACAGCCTCTTGAAGCTCTTCTACTGAGCCCGGTTTAATAACAGCAATTGGAGTTTCAATTGACCTGTAGACATCCATGGAATAAAAAGACAGCGATTCTTGATCGGTTAAGACATGATCTTTTCCAACAGCTGCCTTTAGCACTTTAACCAAATTTTTCTCGATATCAGACATCTCTACTCCTAGATCTCTATTGTCCACTCGTTCCTGTTTTCAGGCAGGGGCTTAAAAATAATTCTATTGTTTATCTTTGCCATTCTACTAGCAAAAACATCTCTTAAATTGCCTTGCCATGTCAGAACAGTCAAATCCATTGAAAGATTAATTAAATCTTCCTCAAAATCATATCCTAACAAATCATTTGTCACTAGCTTCAATCGATCTCCACCTTTTAATAATTCAATAGCTTTGTTGTGAACTGACTCAGCTTCAATATCTGGCAGTCTCCCCAATGCACTTGAGGCTTGTGACTTATACCACGGAAAATATAGTTCACTATCACGTGCAAAATACCATGCTTTGAGAAGATGTTCGCCATAGGATGTTGGGGTAATATCGGGAATATAAGACTCTTTAAATTCTTCCTTCTCTTGATCATTCAAAAACCATGGGTCCAATGCCGCCAAGCGATCAACACTTAATTCTCTGCTCTCTGCAAGTCGCAAAGCTATCGGCAAGCTGCCACCAACAGCCAGTACACTAATTCGCTCTACCTTCAGGTTTTTCAAGGCTTCCCGTATCATCCTAGCCATCGACTGCGGGGAATAATTGCTTAAATGACTAGGTCCTGTCTCTCCATGACCAGGAAGGTCGATCATTAACTTCAATGAAGCATTCTTGATCCCTTCAGAGTATCTACGAGAACTTTTAGACGACTCACCAAGATCGTGCAGAACCAAAACTATATTGTCCTTGTCCTCGCCCTCCGAGCAATAATAAAGAGGACCATAGGTTGTGGGAACAAACCCTTGCTTTCCTGATTTTAAATCCACTGAAGATGAAATTTTGATCTCCCCATTCTTTGCAGAGTGTTCTTTGAATATATCTCTTGATCTTTGTTCCACAGCAATGGGGTCAGGCAGAAGCTCAATCACAACATTTTCTGGAAGATTATCAAGTCGTTTAGGGTGGTCAGCTATAGGATCTCCCTCATAATTAATCAGATAGGTCGGAATTTTCAACTGCTTGATTCGATCTCTAGACGGGTATAAAAAAGCAGCTTTATAAGCTGTTTGAGACTCTGCATTTGAACGAACTAAATCTAATACATAAGGCTGTAAAAATTCTGGCGGGGGAAGATCGAGTGCCATCCTGCTGCTTGCTTCTTTTTTAAACCAAGGAAAGAAAATCAGCTGATCTCTTATCCTTGACCAAATCCAAGGCATTTGCCCCCCTTCAGGGGTTGGCGAAAACCATTTAGTGTAATGAGCTAATATCTCCTCTTCCTCTTCAGGTTCAAGAACCACCAAACCATTGACAACCACCACATTGCATAGATCCGGGTATAAGCGAGCCAACTCCGTGGCTATAATTGCTCCCGTATGAAAGCCATAAAAACAAGCTTTATCTATTGCCAATGCATCTAGGAATTCTTTCAAAGCTTCGGCGTATTCAGTTATGTCTGGTTTAATATCA
>Ga0209992_10003820_pt1 | contig 12332 bp, 8 predicted proteins | sample 2SBtaG_2_FD_182564 | JGI IMG/M metagenome (GOLD analysis project Ga0209992, IMG submission 182564) | Deep subsurface microbial communities from Kolumbo volcano to uncover new lineages of life (NeLLi) - 2SBTROV12_ACTIVE470 metaG (SPAdes)... | ecosystem: Environmental > Aquatic > Marine > Volcanic... | reverse complement strand
CTGGGCGCCCACCGCGCCGCCGGCCGGCTGCATGTCGAGCTGACCGACAGCGGCGGCACCCGGCTGTTCGAGAACAGCTTTCCCTTTGACAACACCCGGCATGGCGGCCGGTTCGCCGAAGGCTATCGCGCCGTCGGCTGCGCGCTGCCGCGCGCCCCCGATGTTGCCACCACCCTGCGGCTGACCATCTATTTCGACCGCTTCACCGGCACCGAGGACGAGGGCGAGCCCTTTCTCTTCGTCGCCGACCCCCATGTGCACCGCCAGGCCGCACCCGGGGCGCTGCCGGCCGAGGATCTGCATGACGCCCCCGGCGCCGACGCGCGGTCGCTGGTCTGGGCCCGGGCGCCCCTGCCCCGGCTGCTTGAGGCCGGCGAGGCACTGGGGCTGGCCGACGCCAGGGACCACATCACCATCCTGAAGACCGGCGGCAGCGGCCGCATGCAGCTGTTGTCCGACCATGGCCACACCCTGCGGCTGCAGGCCAGCGAGATCGGGCGCTATCAGTTCCATGTCGACGGGCAGCCGGCCTTTCTGGCCCATGTCGGGACCGATCCCACACCGGTGCGCATTCCCAACCAGTGGTTCAACGGCAAGCCGCGGCAACTGAGCGTCTGGGACATCGGCGGCAGCCAGCGGCTGCTGACCAGCTATGTGCTGATGCCGCGGACGCTGACCCCGATCGACATCCTGCAGACCGAAAGCCGCACCCCCTTTCCCGATGCGCTGGCGCCGCAGGCCGCGCACCGGCTGCGGTCGCTGAAGGCGCAGCTGGCGGCCGGGCACGACCCCGACACCCTGGCCCAGGTGGCCCGGGCCGTGGCGGTGCTGGACGGCGGTCATGCCAATGTCACGCTGGAGCCGCTGCGGTTCCCGGCGGTGGACAAGCCCGAGGTGTCGGTGGTGATCCCGGCCCACAACAAGGTCGAGGTCACCTATCTCGCCCTGGCCAGCCTTCTGGCCGCGCCCAACCGCGCCAGTTTCGAGGTGATCGTGGTCGACGATGCCTCGACCGACGCGACCGCCGGACTGGAGAAAATCGTCAAGGGCCTGAAAATTCACCGAAACGAGCGGCCGCAGCGCTTTGTCCGCGCCTGCAATGCCGGCGCAGAACTTGCCCAGGGCAAGTATATTGCCCTGCTGAACAACGATGTCGAGGTCACCGCCGGCTGGCTGGACGCGCTGGTCGACGCCTTTGACCGCTTTGACGATGTCGGGCTGGTGGGGTCGAAGCTGGTCTATCCCGACGGGCGGCTGCAGGATGCCGGCGGCATCGTCTGGGGCTCGGGGTTGCCGTGGAACTATGGCAACGGCGCCAACCCCTGGGACCCGCGCTTTTGCTATGCCCGCCAGGTCGATTACCTGTCGGGGGCGGCGATGATGACCAGCCGCGAAATCTGGGACAAGGTGGGCGGCCTGTCGGCGTATCTCGAGCCGATGTATTTCGAGGATACCGATTTCGCCTTCAAGGTGCGCGAGGCCGGTTTCACCACCTGGTTCGTGCCGGCCTCGGTGGTGTTCCATTACGAGGGCATGACCAGCGGCACCGACACCGGGTCGGGCTTCAAGCGCTACCAGGAGGTCAACCAGCCCAAGTTCCGCCGCCGCTGGGCCGCCGCCTATCGCGGCAACGGCCGCGACGAGACCATGATCGACCGGGAAAAGGACCGCGGCATCGCCGGGCGGGTGCTGTTTATCGACCATGGCTTTCCCCGCCCCGACCGCGACGCCGGGTCCTATGCCGCGGTGGCCGAGATGCGGCTGGTGCAGCAGCTGGGCTTCAAGGTCACTTTCCTGCCGCGCAACCTGGCGCATCTGGGCGACTATACCGACGCGCTGGAACGCATGGGGGTCGAGACGGTCTATGCCCCCTTCGCCCTGTCGCCGACCGATTTCATCGCCACCCGCGGCGCCGAATTCGACGCGATCTACATCACCCGCTATGCGGTGGCCCAGGACATGCTGCCGGCCATCCGCCAGCATGCGCCCCAGGCCCCGGTGCTGTTCAACAATGCCGACCTGCATTTCCTGCGCGAGCTGCGCGCCGGGGTGGCCGCCGGCGACCCGGAGATGATTGCCGCCGCCGCCGAAACCCGCCAGGACGAGCTGGCGGTGATGGCCGATGTCGACGTGGTGCTGTCGTATAACGAGACCGAGCATGCGGTGATCGCCTCGCATACCGAGGGCGCGGTGACCGCGGTGCGCTGCCCCTGGGTGGTCGAGACACCGGCCAAGGTGCCGCCGCTGAAGCGGCGCAAGGGCATATCCTTTCTGGGCAATTACCAGCATTTCCCCAATGCCGAGGGCGTGGAATGGTTCGTGCGCCAGGTGATGCCGCTGCTGGCCGGCCAGCGCCCGAACTTGACCTTTCACATCTATGGCGCCGCCATGACCGACGCCATCCGCGACCTGGAAAGCGACCGCATCCACCCCGAGGGCTTTGTCGCGGATCTGGCCGACGCCTACGGGCGCCACCGGGTCTTTGTGGCCCCGCTGCTGTCGGGGGCGGGCATCAAGGGCAAGGTGCTGTCGGCGCTGGCCCATGGCATTCCCTGCGTGCTGAGCCCGGTGGCGGCCGAGGGCATCGGGCTGCGCCACGGGCTGGACTGCATGATCGCCCGCGACCCGGCCGACTGGGCCGCGGCCATCGCCACGCTGGACGCCGACGACGCGCTGTGGACGCGGCTGTCAGACAACGCCCGGGCCTATGTGCGCGCCGAATATTCCGTCGCCCGCGGGCTGGAGCATATGCGCGCCGCCTTCGAGGCCGCCGACATCTTTCCGCCGCCGCCCCGGGGCTGACGCGACGGTTGCCCCCGTGCACGGGGGGCGCGGCGGACAAGGGGGACAAGGGCGGACAAAGGGGGGTGTGCACCCCCCTCTGCGCTGGCGCGCATTCACCCCCGCAGGATATTTTGCCCAAGATGATGGGGCGGGGCCTGCGCGGGGCGGGGCGCGGCGCTTGCCAGCGGGGACGGTCTGCTGTAGCCCTTTCGCCCAGAAAAAAAGCAAAAAGAGGCGAGGGCGGGGCCATGCGGACGGTGATACTGCATTACCACCTGTTCAAGAATGCCGGCACGTCGCTTGACCAGATCCTGAAGCAGAATTTCGGCGACCGCTGGGTCACGCGCGAATTCGGCGGCAACCATGACAATTCCGCCGCCGTGGCCGACTGGATCCGCGCCACGCCCGAGGCGGTGGCCTTTTCGACCCATACCGCCGTGGGGCCGCTGCCCGAGATCGCGGGCGTGCGCGTCGTCACGGTGATGCTGTTGCGCGACCCGCTGGAGCGCATCCGCTCGGCCTATCGGTTCGAGCGCACCCAGGAGGCCGACACCTGGGGCGCCAACCTGGCCAAGGAATTTGCCTTTTCCGGCTATGTCCGGGCCCGGCTGACCCATCCGGCCGACCGGCAGTGCCGCAATTTCCAGGCCTGGCGCCTGGCGACGCTGGCCCCGGGCGACGGGCCGCTTGTGGAGCGGGCCAAGGCCGGCGCCGGCAAGATCGACGTTCTGGGCCGGGTGGCCGACTTTGACGGCGCCCTGACCGCCCTGGCCGCGGCGCTCGGCGACGCGGCCCCCGATTTCACCTGGGAAAGCCTGCGGGCCAACCGGTCGTCGCGCGAAGGCGCGGTCGAGCCGCATATGGCCGAACCCCCGGCCCTGACCGAACGGCTGCGTGTCGCAAATGCCGACGATCTGGCATTACTGGCCTGGCTGGAAGAAGGCTCTTGATCAGCATGGCATGGCAGGTAGAAGATTTCGGCGTTTCGCAGGCCCGGTTGACCCGATGATCATCAATCACACCCATAAATTCGTCTTCGTCCATGTGCCCAAGGCGGCCGGCACCTCGGTTTCGGGCATGTTCCGCACGCTGATGACCTATCGCGATCTCGAGGTCGGCACCGGCCAGATGGGCCGCGAGATGCAGGGCATCTATGCCCGGCATTTCGGTCTGACCAAGCATGCCCCGGCCAGCCGCATCCGCGAGGTGATGGGCATTGACGACTGGGAGGCCTATTTCACCATCGGCTTTGCCCGCAATCCCTTTTCCCGGCTGTTGTCGATCTATCATTTCCTGAAGACCTGGAAGCAACTGCCCGAGGCCGACGCCAAGGCGCTGGAGGCTTTTCCCACCTTCGAGGATTTTGTCGCCGGCGACCTGTGGCGGGTGGGGGCCGGGCCGTCGGGCATTTACCGCCCCCAGACCTTCTGGCTGACCTCGCGCAACAAGCCGCAGGAGCTGGCGGTGGATTTCGTCGGCCGCCAGGAGACCCTGGCCGAAGACATGGAAAAGATCGCCGCCCGCATCGGGCCCGGCATCCGTTTCGACACCGCGCGGCGCTCGAACGTCACGCCGAGCTATTCCCGCGAGGTCGCCTGGAGCGACGAGGGCATCGCCCGGGTGGTCGAGCGCTACCGGCGCGACTTTGATCTTCTGGGCTATGCCACCCGGCCCGGGGACTGATGACTGCCGCGGTGAAGCGGGTCATCCTGCATATCGGCCGCCACAAGAGCGGCACCAGCGCCATCCAGATGGCGCTGGGGACGAACCGTGACGCGCTGGCCGCGCAAGGGGTACTGTATCCGCGGTTGCCCGACCCCGACGACAACGGCCGCAACCCCGGCATCGCCCATCACGCGCTGGCCCGGGCGCTGGACCCGCGCAAGGACCGGGCCTTGCTGGGCCCGCTGGCCAAGGCGGTGCGCCGGGCCGTGAAACGCCAGCCCGACGCCCATACCCTGCTGTTGTCGAGCGAGGCCTTCCAGAACATCCGCCGCCCCGGGCGGCTGAAGAAATTCATCGCCGGCTTTCAGCCCGAAGAGGTGCAGATCGTCTGCTATGCGCGGGAACATCTCGACTATGCGCTGTCGGGTTATCGCCAGATGATCCAGGCTCAGGACCGGTTTCTGCCCTTTTCACGCTTTGCCGCCCGCCATGGCGACATGGCACCGTTCCTGGAATTCTGGGACGGGATCGGACGGCTCGACCTGGCCTGGTATGACGACGCGCTGGCGGCCACCGGCGACATCACCGACGATTTCCTGGCCCGCACCGGGATCGCGCTGCCCGCGCGCCCGGCGGCGCGGCGCAACCCCTCGATCGGCGGCAACCTGTTGTGGCTGCGGCTGCTGGCCAACCGCGACCACCTGCCCTTTCCGGGGTATAACGTCATGTCCGACCTGGCGGCGGCGGTGCCGGGCTTTCGCCAGCCCTTCCGCGTGCCCGCCGACCTGGCCGACAGCCTGCGCGGGCACAGCGGCTATAACCGCTCGCTGGCCGAACGGCTGGGCGCGCCGCGGCTGAAAAGCTGGGACGACCTGCCCGATCTGCCGGACACGGGCAGCCTTGGGGTCGACATGATCCGCCTGCGCGACCTTGCCGCCGCCGCCACCCGCCGCGGCAAGCCCGGCCCCGATCTCGGCTGGCTTGACGCCCATGCCGACGGGGCAGCGGGGCGGTTCTATCTGTAAGCGTCAGTCTGCCCAGGCGCGCTGGAGCGCCTCGCGATGGGTCTGGGCCAGCCGCGGATATTTCTGCTGCACGAAATCGCGGATCTCGTCGTCGAGAACGGCGCCGCCGGCATCCTTCGGCTTCGAGACATTGCGCCGCTCGAGCGCCGAGGCGTCGAAATTCCGGTGATGCCCGAAACGATGCTGCAGATAGTCGTCGATATCTTCCAGCGCTACCACATCGGTCTTTGGAAATACGCCGGCGCGGTAATAGTCGGCGATGGCGTCGTCGGACTTGTTGTAGAAATCGATCTGGCGGACGAAATCGGCAAAGGACAACTCCATTGCCCGGCGCGGCGCCAGCCTGAGGCTGGCTTCGTCCATCCCCCGGCGGCGCCAGACGTGGGGTTTGCGCATATGCTTGTAGTAGGACAGCAAAAGCGCCGACGGTTCCCGCGCCACCGAAAACACGCGATCCGAAAGCGGCAGGCCCGCGGCCACGATGGTTCGGGCGGCCGCGGTCACCGTGTCATGGCGTTTTCCGACCGCGACAGTCAGCCGTTCCCGCGCTTGCGGCGAAGCCGGCAGATTCTGGGAATGCTTCGTCGCCTTTTCCTGCGCGAAGATCGTCATCGGGCAATCCAGCGCGTTGACCAGGAACTGGGTGACCGACATGCCCCCCGTCTTGGGCACATGGACGAATGTGGCTTCCTTGCTGTAGATCATGTGCCGACGTGCCGCTTTCTGTGTTCGTGCCGGACCACCGTTTATCGCTCTGGCCCCGGCCCGCCAAGACCCGTTTCCCTGCCAGGGCCGGGGTCTTGGGTGCACTGTCCGGTCCGCGGCGTTTCGCGTTTGACCTGATCCAGGCGGCGTCGCGCACCACGCTGAAATCCAGGGGTTCAGGCTGCGTCGGGTGAGGCAGGTTCGATGCGAAACGCTTTTGGCCGCCCCGCCGGCCCCGCGGCGCGGGAAAGCGCTTGGTTCCCGCCGGCCGGTTCCCTAGGCTGCGGCCAGCCTGCCCCTTGCCCCAACGTCTGCCGCCCCTTGTCTCAGCCCCGTTTTCAGCCCCGTTTTCAGCCCCTGCCCGGATGGCGGCACCGATGAGCCCGCCCGCCCCCGCGTGGCTGGCGCGGCCTGCCGGCGCCCGGGTGCGCCGCGAATGGGCCCCGGGTTACCGGCGGCTGCATTTCGACCGCGGCGGCGACATTCCCGCCCCCGGCCCGGGCGATGACGTCCTGACGCTGGGGATGGTGCTTTATGCGCCCGGGCTCGACATCGCCGGCCTGCGCCTGACCGGGCCGGACGGCGACACCGTCGCGGCCGACATCCGCGCCGGCCTGCCGTCGCCCGGCGTGGGCCGCGACTTTGCCGACGACCCCGCGGCCGCGCGGGCCCGCACCGAGATCACCCTGCCCTGGCAGAGCCTTCGGGCGGCCGGGGCAATTCGCATCGAGAGCCTGGCGGCCGACGGGCAGCGGCACCCGGCGGGCTGGATCACGCCCTGGCGCGCCGCCCCGGCCCCTGCCCCGGCCCCGGCCCCCGCCCCGGCGGACGACGCTGGTGGTGATGGTGGCGGCGCTGGCGGGGTTCCGGTCACGCTCGACGGGGTCACCGCCCGCTTTTCCACCCCCCGGCCCGAGGACGCGATCCAGGCCCACCACGTGGCGGGCGGCTTTTACGAACCGGCGCTGCTGCGCGCGTCGCTCGACGTGATCCCGGCCGGCGGCACGGTGATCGACGCCGGCGCCAATGTCGGCAACCACACGATCTTCTGGGCCGCCGCCACCGGGGCGGCCGAGATCATCCCGCTGGAACCCGGCCCCGCGGCGCTGGGGATCCTGCATGACAATCTGGCGCTGAACCCGGCCGGCTGCGTCAACTGCGCCTGGCTGGGCATGGCGGTGTCCGACCATGCCGGGCAATACGCGCGGATCGACCCGGTCCACCGCGACAATCTTGGCAGCACCCGGTTCGAGAAGGCCGCCGGCGGCGACACCCGGTCGGTGACCGTCGACAGCATCATCGGCCACCGCCCCTGCCACCTGCTGAAGGTCGATGTCGAGGGGATGGAGATGCCGGTTCTGCGCGGCGCCGCCGGGATGATCGGGCGCGAACATCCCGCCATCCTGGTCGAGGTCACCGCCGAAACCCGGGCCGGGGTCACCGCCTTCCTGTCCGCCCGCGGCTATGCGCTGTGCCGCAAGTTCCAGATGTATCCCATGACGGCCACGCTGTTCTTCATCTGAGCCGCGCTTTCTCAAGGCCCAGCGATAGGCCCCGCTCTCTCACGGCCCCGCTCTCTCACGGCCCCGCCCAGTCCCGGCCCTGCGCGGCGCGATAGATCCGCTCGAGCCGCGGAAAGGCGGCCTGCACGGCGGCCCGGTCGGCGGCGTCAAGTTCGGTGACGGCCAGGTCGCGCCGGGCCTTGTTGCGATGCTCGAGCCGGGCAATGTCAAACCCCGCGTGATGGGCGAAGCGGTGGGTCAGGTAATCGGGCAGATGCTCCATCGCCACGACGTCCAGCCGCTCGAACAGGCCGGGGCGGAAATAGTCGGCGGCCGCGGCGTCGGTCTTCTGGTAAAAGCCCACCCGGTCCACGAACGCGGCAAACGGCAGCTCCATCGCCTGCCGCGACGGCCCCCGCAGCGCGTCGCGGGTCATGCCCAGCCGCTTCCACACCTTGGGGCGGCGCATGTGGTTGTAATAGGACAGCAGCATCGCCGCCGGCTCGCGGATGACGGCAAAGGCCAGCGGCGGGCGGGCCAGCCCGGCGGCCTCCAGCGCCGCCGCCGCCTCGGGCACGGTCTCGTGGCGGATGCCGGTGCGCAGCGACAGCCGGGCCAGCGCTTGCGGTGAGGCCGCCAGCCCCCGGGCATGGTCGCGCGCCTTGTCCTGCACGAACAGCGTCACCGGGCCATCCAGCACGTTGACCAGAAAACGCGTCACCGACATGCCGGCGGTCTTGGGCACATGGACGAACAGGGCGTCGGGGGTGTACAGCATGGCGGCCCCGCCTAGCCCCTGGCCCCCTGCCCGCGGGCATAGACGTCTTCATAGCGGATGATGTCATCTTCACCCAGATACGTGCCGGTCTGCACCTCGATCAGCACCATGGTCACCTTGCCGGGGTTTTCCATGCGGTGCACCGCGCCCAGCGGCACATAGATCGACTGGTTCTCGCTGATCAGGCTGACCGTGTCGTCCACCGTCACCCGGGCGGTGCCCGAGACCACGATCCAGTGCTCGGCCCGGTGCACGTGGGACTGCAGGCTCAGCGCCGCGCCGGGCTTGACCACGATGCGCTTGACCTGAAAGCGGTCTGACAGGGCCAGGGTCTCGAAATGGCCCCAGGGGCGGTGGTCGCGGGCAAATGCGGTGGCCTGTTTGGCGCCGCGCGCCTTCAGCGCGTCGACCACCCGCTTGACGTCCTGAGCCCGGGACCGGTCGGCCACCAGCACCGCGTCGGGCATGGCCACGGCAACGATGTTCTTCAGCCCCAGCCCCACCAGTTCCAGGTCGTCGGATTCGGCGCGCAACAGCACATTTTCACAATCAATGGCCGTGGCCGGGCCGGCGGTGGCCACCCCGGCGGCATCGCGCGGGCTTTCGGCCAGCACCGCCTCCCAGCTGCCAAGATCCGACCACTGCCCGTCATAGGGCACCACCGAGATCGCGTCGGCCTTTTCCATCACCGCGTAATCGACCGAGATATCTCCGGCCCCGGCCCAGGGGTCGGGGGCAAGGCGGAAAAACCCGAGGTCGGGCGCGCCCTCGTCGACGGCCGCCCGCACCGGCGCCACCAGGTCGGGGGCGTGGGCCGTGAAAGCGGCAATGATGTCGCGAGCCGCGAACAGGAATATCCCGGCGTTCCACAGATGATCGCCCCCGGCGATCATCGCCTGCGCCGTGGCAGTGTCGGGCTTTTCCACGAAACGCTCCAGCGCCACGGGGGCGCCCGACCCGTCGGGGGCCGAGGCCAGCTGCAAATAGCCATAGCCGGTCTCGGGCCGGTCCGGCGTGATGCCGAAGGTCACCAGCCGGCCCGCGGCCACCGCGTCCATCCCCCGGGCCACGGCGGCGCGAAAGGCCGCCGCGTCCGGAATGACATGATCGGACGGCGCCACCAGCAGCACCGCGTCGGGGTCGGTTTTCTGCACGTAAAGGGCGGCGGCCAGCACGGCGGGCGCGGTGTTGCGGCCCTCGGGCTCGATCAGCACGGGGCCCGGGTCGATACCGGCGGCGGTCAGCTGTTCGGTGACGATAAAGCGGAAATCGGCGTTGGTCAGCACCACGGGCGCGCCATAGCCTTCGCCCGTCAGGCGCGCGGCACTGGCCTGAAACAGCGATGCATCGCCCAGAAGCCGGGTGAACTGCTTGGGGTAGGATTTGCGCGACAGGGGCCACAGCCGTGTGCCGCTGCCGCCGCACAGGATGACCGGGGTGATCTGGGGCATCAGGGAAATCTCCTTGGGAACAATGGCATGTTCAACGCGGCCACGGTCAGGGGCCCGCCAGCCAGCGGCCCAGCCGGTCAAGCCCGGCGGCCAGCGCGGCGCCGGCCGCGGCGGGGCTTTCGGCCTCGACATAAAGCCGCAGTTCCGGCGCGTTGCCCGAGGGCCGCACATGCAGGACACGACCCGTATCCAGCATGATCCGCAACCCGTCGGTCAGGTCGACCGCGGTCTCGGCCCCGCCGCCCAGCCCGGCGATGAAATCGGCCCGCGCGGCGGCATCGCCGGTCAGCCGCGCCACCAGCGCGGCCGCGGCCGCCGTGGGCACACCGGTCAGCCGGTCGGCGGCGGTAAAGCGCGCCGGCTCGGCCGCGACCCGGGCCGAAAGCGGCCCGTCGCCGGCGGCATGCAGCGGCGCGAGGATGGGCAGGAAACTGTCACGGGTGACCAGCGCCGGCAGCGGCCCGGCCGGGCCGTCAGCGTCGAACCCCAGCAAGAAACCGCCGTTGGCCTCGTATCCGGCCACCCGGCCCCCGGCCGCCGCCATGCCGGCAATGACAAAGGGCGACCCGATGCGCGTGCGTATCACCCGGCCGAAACAGGTCTTCGCCGTCACGCCGCTGTTCGAGGACACCGGGGTGACCACGGTGTCGGCGCCCAGGCTTTCGGCGGTGATCTGGCCCAGAATGTCGCCCGGTATCACCCGCCCGGTCTCGTCGGTCAGCATCGGCCGGTCAGAATCGCCATCGGTGGACGCGATGGCATCCAGACCATGGGCCCCGGCCCAGCCGGCCAGCATCTCGCGCGTTTCACCATCCACCGCTTCGGTGTCGACGGGAATGAAATCGTTCGACCGCGCCAGTTCAACCACCGCCGCCCCCAGCCCGGCCAGCACCCGCCCCAAAAGATCGCGCCCCACGGCGGAATGGGCATAAAGCCCGACCCGACGCCCCACCAGCGCCCCGGCCCCGAAGGCGGTGACATAGCGGCCGGCGAAGCGATCCGCCGCGGCGGCGTCCAGACGCAGATGCCCCGGGGCGGCCGCCGCCCCGTCCTGCCCCAGGGCCGCGGTGATCGCCGCCTCGTCGGCCTTGGTGATCTCGCCGGTGACGGTGTAGAATTTCAACCCGTTGCGGTCGGCCGGTATATGGCTGCCGGTCACCATCACCGCGCCCGCCCCGGCCGCCGCCAACGCCAGCGCCGGGGTGGGCAGGGTGCCGCAATCGACCACCTCCAGCCCGGCGGCACAGGCCGCCTCGGCCACGGCCCGGGCAATCGCCGGCGAGGACGGCCGCAGATCGCGCCCCAGCATCAGCCGCCCGCTCGTGGGACAGGCGGCGGCAAAAGCCGCCACATGGTCGGCCACCAGCTCCGGGGTCAGCTCGACGACAAGCCCGCGCAAGCCGCTGGTGCCGAATTTCGGGGACATGGGCGCGCTGCTCCTCTCGGCCGATCGCTCGCGCCCTGACTAACGCGGCCACACGCCAAGGGCCAGTTGCCAGATGCAGCAGCAAACCCCCTGTGACTTCATCGTTCGCAAAATACTTCGGGGGTGAATGCGCCAGCGGCGCAGAGGGGGCAGCGCCCCCGACCCGCGCCGCGCAAGCGGCGCAAAACCAAACCCGACCCGCGCAAGCGGCAAACCAGATCTACCCCGCGCAAGCGGCAAATCAAACCTACTCCGCGCAAACGGCGCTAAAACCCGGACCTGCCCCGCCCAGGCGCACCCCTCAGACACGCCCCGCCCAGGCGCACCCCTCAGACACGCCCCGCCCAGGCGCACCCTTCAGACACGCCCCGCCCAGGCGCACCCTTCAGACACGCGCCGCCCAGGCGCATTCTTCAGACACGCGCCGCCCAGGCGCGATACCGGCCCTGCCCGGTGACCTCGCGCACCAGCCCGCGCCGGCCCAGGATGTCCAGGTTGCGATGCACCGCCGCCCGGCTGGCGCCGGTTGCGGCCCCGGCCCCGGCGGCACTCAGAACCGGCACCGCCGCCAGCGCCGCGATCAGCCCCGGCACCGTGCGCCCCGAAAGATCCGCCGTCTCCGCCGCCGCCCGCGCCTGCCACAGCGCCACACGATCCAGATCCAGCGCCGCCGCCCGCACGGCCGAGGCCGCCCCGGCCAGCCACGGTCCCAGGCGGTCCCCGGCCGCGCCCCGTGCCGCCAGCGCCGCCGCCCCGGCACCGGCCAGCGGCAGAAACGCCAGCCCCGCGCCGGCCCCCGTCCCCGCGCCGGCCCCCGTCCCCGCGCCGGCCCCCGTCCTTGTTTCGGCCCCCGCGCCCGCGCCGACCCGTGCTGCCAGAACCCCCGCTTCCATCGCCGCCGCCTCGTCCGATACCGGGCGGTGCCACACGGCAAAGACCCGGGCCGCGGCCACCGCCGGGTGCAGCCCCCGAGGCGCCAGTTCGCCACGCATCAAC
>Ga0209992_10003819_pt1 | contig 12342 bp, 10 predicted proteins | sample 2SBtaG_2_FD_182564 | JGI IMG/M metagenome (GOLD analysis project Ga0209992, IMG submission 182564) | Deep subsurface microbial communities from Kolumbo volcano to uncover new lineages of life (NeLLi) - 2SBTROV12_ACTIVE470 metaG (SPAdes)... | ecosystem: Environmental > Aquatic > Marine >... | reverse complement strand
GGGGGGCGGAGTCCCGGGTCCGCGGGCCGGGGGCCTCGCCCCGGTAGAGGTGCCGCCCGCCCACCCCGAGGGCTGGAAAGACCGCCACGAACAGCACCACGATGCCCATGCCGCCCAGCCAGTGGGTCAGCATGCGCCAGAAGTGCAGCGCCGGGTCCAGCCGCTCGCGGATCTCTGGCAGGACCGTGGCGCCGGTGGTGGTGAAGCCCGAAGTGGACTCGAAGATCGCCTCGGACGGGGTCATGCCCGCTCCGACCAGGAAGGGCACCGCCCCCAGCAGGCAGGTCGCCACCCAGGACAGGACCACGACCAGCAGCGCACCTCGCTTGTCCAGGTCCACCCGGTCCCGGCCCATGAGCAGCAGCCTCCCCCTCCCGGCGACAGGCCCGTGCTCGCTTCCGGTGGAAGCTGTGCGCGGCCCTACTCCACATACCCCAACGACCGCAGCTGCTCGATGGTCTCCTCGCTCACCCGCACCAGGTCGTCCCCCAGCTCGATCGGCGCCACGCTGCCACGCCGCTGGACCAGCGCATCAAACAGCGCCTGGCCCTCCCGCGCCCGCGCACCAGGGTCCTCCCAGACCACCTCGGCCTGTCCGTCCGGGCCCCGTCGATACAGCGCGGCATTGCCCACCTGAGGGCGCAGCTGGAACCGCACGCCGTCCCGGTACGCCGCCAGGCAGTCGGACCCGTACAGGCAGTTCTCGCCCAGGATGACCCGGCCCGTCGGCACCTGGGCGCTGCCCCGCAAGACCTCGGAGAGGTCCAGGCCCTGGGAGGGATGCGCCGGCGCCGCCCCGGACTGGTCCACCAGGGTCACGAACAGGTCGCTGTGGCTCACGGGCTCGACCACCCGCCGGGGCGTCACCCCCGGTCCACCGACCACCAGCGGCACCCGCACCAGCTCCCGCAGCAGGTGCTGCCCGTGCTCGAAGCCCCCGTGGTCCCAGAACTCCTCGCCGTGATCGGCCGTCAACACGATCCAGGCCGGCCGACCCCGCGCCGCGACGCCGTCGAGGATCCGGCCAAAGGCCTGGTCGACCGCCAGGATCTCCTCGTCGTACACCCGCTGGATGTAGTCCTGGGCCGCTGGCGAGGGGGTCTCGGTCCCCTCGATGTACGGGTTCACCTTGTCGTGATCGCCAAAGGGCACCTGGAGCGGCGGCTCGATCCCCTCTGTGAAGGCCCCGGCCGTGCTCGCCGGCGGGTCGTAGTCCAGGTGAGGCTCCATCAGGTGGACCATCAAGAAGGCCTCGTGGGACTCCGCCGTCAGCCACGCCAGCGCGGCATCCACCGTCTCTTCGGCCGAGCGGTGCTGGCCGAAGTCCGCCGCGCGCTGCTCGTAGTGATCGAAGCCCTGCTGCAGACCGAACATCGGCGCCAGGAAGGTGTTGTTGCCGAACCCCGCGGTCCGGTGTCCCGACGAGCGGTACACCTCGGCCAGGGTCAGGTGCTCGGGGCCCAGACGGGCGAACAGGTCCTGGTCCACCGGATGGCGCATGGCCCGGTGCTCGTGGGGCAGCAGCCCGGTGAACAGCGACGCCATGCTGGGCAGGGTCCAGCCGGAGTGGGCCTGGGCGTCGTCGAACACCACACCCCCTGCGGCCCAGGCGTCGATCCGCGGCGACGTGGCCCGGCTGTGGCCGTACAGCCCCAGGTGGTCCGCCCGCAAGGTGTCCACCACGACCAGGACCAGGTCCGGCACGACGGGAATCGGGGACCCGGCCACCGACTGGGGCTCGCTCTGCCCGCAGGCCAGGAGCCACAGGGCGATCACTGCGGCAGCCCCGCCCGGAGCAGGACGACCTGGTGGGTGATCTGCGACCACGCCGTGCCGCCGCGAGAGGTCCGCCGCTCGGCGGCCCCAGCGGGATCCAGCCAAGCCAGGGCATCGGCCTCGAAGGCCGGGTGGTGCGCCACCAACAGCGCCAGATCCAGGGCCTTGAAGTCCGTGTCCCGGTCCTCGCACCACTTCACGAGCGTCCCCGAGACGTGGTGGGCCTCGCGAAAGGGCACGCCCTTGGCGGCCAGGTAGTCGGCCAGCTCGGTGGCCAACAGGAAGCCCCCCTCCAGGCGCGCGGCGTAGGGGTCGTTCACGGTCAGCGACGACCACATGCCGGCCATCACCGACAGGCAGGCCGTGGTGGTCCGCACGGCGTCGAAGAGCGCCTCGCGGTCTTCCTGGAGGTCCCGGTTGTAGGCCAGGGGCAGGCCCTTCTCCATGGTCATCAGTGCGACCAGGTCCCCGTGGACCCGGCCGGTCTTGCCTCGGACCAGCTCGGCGGCGTCGGGGTTCCGCTTCTGGGGCATGATGCTCGACCCGGTGGCCCAGTGCTCGGACATGCGCACCAGGCCGAATTCCGGCGCCGACCACAGCACCAGCTCCTCGGCCATGCGCGAGAGCCGGGTCATGCAGATCGCACAGACCGCCGCGACCTCGGCCAGGTGGTCCCGCGCACTCACGGCGTCCATGGCGTTCTCGACCACACCGGAAAATCCCAGCAAGGCCGCTGTGCGGTTCCGGTCGATGGGGTGCGGGGTGCCAGCCATGGCACAGGCCCCCAGGGGGCTGCGGTCGACCCGAGCCAGGGCCCCGGCGATCCGTTCACGGTCCCGGGACAGAGCCCACGCGTGGGCGAGCAGGTGGTGCCCCAGCCAGATCGGCTGCCCCCGCTGCAGGTGCGTGAAGCCGGGAATCAGGGTGCGGCCGTCCCGCTCGACACGGTCCAGCAGCGCCCCGATGCAGCGCACCAGCTGTGCGTCCAGGGCGGCCAGCCGGGTCTTGAGCCACAGCCGCACGTCGGTCGCGACCTGGTCGTTGCGGGAGCGGGCGGTGTGGAGCTTGCCCCCCACGTCGCCGACCAGCTCGGTCAGGCGCGCCTCGACCGCCATGTGCACGTCTTCGTGGGCCAGCTCGGGGCGGAACTCTCCTGCCCGCGCTTCTGCCAGGACGACGGCCAGGCCATCGTGCAGGACCTGTGCCTCGGCGGCGCTGATCAGGCCCACCTCTTGAAGCATGGTGGCGTGGGCGTGGGAGCCGGCGATGTCCTCCTCGACCATGCCCAGGTCCACTCCGAGCGACTCGGAGAAGCGCGTCATCTCTTCGGCGGGGCCATCCCCGAACCGGCCGTCCCAGAGAGCCATGGCTGGCGTCTATCCCGTGGCGCCCCCGCATTGGGTGCCCCAAGTGGCCCTCGCGCGAGGGATGCTCAATTCTCCCGGCCCGCGTCCGATCCCGAGAGAGCACAGCCCACCGCCGATGCCTCGCCCGAACCACCACCTCTCCCTGCGCATCCAGATCCCGCTGTACTGCTGCATCCAGCGGCGGTGGGGAGAGGAAGACGCGTCGATCCCCTGGATCGATCGCGAGACCCTGCACCTGCTCACCGCGGACTGGCTGTCTTCCGAGTCCGAGCACAGCCTGGTCGTGTCCCTGCCCGAGCGCAGCCACCCCGCGTTGATCACGGTCAAGGCGATGGAGTCCTACGACGGCAGCCGCAACCCCTTCGGCATGGGCGTGCTGCATGTGTGCAGCTACCGGGTCCCCGCGTTCCGCGACGAGGTCGCGCTGGACAAGTTCCTGCGCGCTCTGGACCCGGACCTGGAGGACCACGAGATCAGCGGCCCCATCAGCTACAGCGGCCGCGCCGACATCGTCGACGCCCTGCGCGGGCACCTGCGGGGGCCGCGGAGCGTGGACTCTTCGCTGGAAGATCCACCCAGCGTGCCCGGCCACGATCGCATCGCCATCGCCGACGAGCTGCTCGCCGCACCGATGTACGCGTCGTCGCCGGAGCCCAGCCTGTTCTGCCAGTTCAGCGAGTGGGATCCCTTGCGGGCCGCCCTGCGCACGGGGCCGGGCTGGGTCCGCCTGGTGGTCCAGGCCATCCCCCAGGTCGAGGTCATGGACCGGCTCAAGCTCGTCCTGAGACTGCCGGACGGGGTGATGGTCCAGCTCGACACCCGCGCCATGAAGGTGCGCCGGGGTCGCCTGCTGCTCCAGTCCGACAACGCGCCGGGCTGGGCCCTCCAGGCCCTCGACCGCGCCAAGCAGTCCAAGGGCGCCTGAGCGATCAGCCCTGGTGGGGCTTCCGGCGCCGGAAGGCCGGCTGACCGGACTGGCGGCGGCGCTCGGCCACGGTCTTGTTCATCAGGCCGTAGATCTGCATGAAGCCTTCCGCGGCGGTGCGATCGAAGGTGTCGCCCTCGTGGTAGGTCGCCAGGCCCTCCTCGTAGAGGCTGAAGGGTGAGCGCCGGCCGGTGATGCGGGCAAGGCCCGCGCTGACCCGAATGCGGACCTCGCCCGTCACCGTGCGCTGGGACTCCTCGACAAAGGCCTGCAGCGCCTCGCGCAGGGGGCTGAACCACTGGCCGTCGTAGATCAGGTTGGCGAAGTCCTGGGCCACCTTGCGCTTGTAGTTGAAGGTCGCCCGGTCCAGGCAGACCCGCTCCAGCTCGGTGTGGGCCATGTGCACCAGCGTCGCCGCCGGGGCCTCGTAGATCTCGCGGGACTTCAGGCCCACGACCCGATTCTCGACCATGTCGATGCGGCCGACACCGAAGTTGCCGGCGAGCTCGTTGAGGTACTCCAGAAGGGCCACGCCGCCCATCCGGCGGTCGTCGATGGCCACCGGAATGCCCTGGTCAAAGGTGAGCTTGAGCTCGACGGAGCCCCGGGGGGCGTGGGACGGGTCCTTGGTGAGCTGCCAGGCGTCCGGCGGCGGCTCGGCCCACAGGTCCTCCATCTCGCCGCACTCGATGGCGCAGCCCCAGATGTTCTTGTCGATGGAGTAGGGCTTCTCCTTGGTGACCGGGATCGGGATGCCGCGCTCGAGGGCGTAGTCGACCTCGGCGTCCCGGGTGAGCAGCTCCCACTCCCGCAGGGGCGCGATGGTCTTGAGCTGTGGCGCCAAGGCCATCTGGGTGACCTCGAAGCGCACCTGGTCATTGCCCTTGCCGGTGCAGCCGTGGGCCACGGCGTCGGCGCCGTGATCGATGGCCACCTCGACGAGTCTCTGAGCCAGGAGCGGGCGGCCCAGGGCCGTGTGGAGGGGGTAGGTGCCCTCGTAGAGCGCCGACGCCATCACGGCCGGCCAGATGAACTCCTCGACGAAGCGCTCGCGCAGGTCGTCGACGATGGCGTGGCTCGCACCGGTGGCCAGGGCCTTGGCCTTGATGCCGGACAGGTCCTCCTGCTGGCCCAGGTCGCCGGTGTAGGCGATGATCTCGGCGCCCCCGTAGTTCTCCCGCAGCCACGGGATCATCACAGAGGTGTCGAGGCCTCCGCTGTAGGCGGTCACGATCTTCATGCATGCTCCTGGAGCGCGCGGATCTGGTCGGCGAGCTCGGCGATCTGGGTGGTGTCGCAGGGCGCCACGAAGACCGTGTCATCGCCAGCGACCGTGCCCAGGATGTTTGTGTTCTTCCAGGTGTCCAGGAATGCGGCCACGCCCTCGGCACGACCCTGCATGGTCCGGATGACCACCAGGCTCTGGTTGTGGCGCACGTTCAGGACCTCCATGCCCACGACCTTGCGCAGGGCGTCGATGTAGACCGGCCTGCGGTCCAGCGTGTACTCCGGGCCCCGGGCCGTGTTGCGGCGCACGATGTTGAGGTCTCGCAGGTCCCGTGAGAGGGTCGCCTGGGTGCACGAGATCCCCTCCCGCTCCAGCAGCCGGACCAGCTCCTCCTGGGACTGGATCCGCTCCCGTTGGACGAGCCGCTTGATCAACAGGTGCCGGCGTTCACGTGCAGTCATGGGGGCCCCGCTAATACGGTGTTCTGCATAAGTATGCAAACCCTGCCTGTGACGGTGTGATGACGTGAGTCAGACGGGTCGGATCCGCCATGGACTGCGCTATGCCCGGGGCATCTCCAAGGCCTTCGAGCGCGGGGAGTGGTTCCCCGGGCGGGTGCGCACGCCGCTCGCCGGGGCGCCGGGCGGCTCTGGGGAGACCCTGCCCACCGGCGGTCCGCTGCGGCGCCTGCGCCAGGAGCTGGACTGGGTCACCCACTCGACCCACGTGGTGCCCCTGCGCGGGCTGTCTCGCCCGGTGCGCCTGCTGCACCTGACGGACATCCACGTGAGGGGGGTCGACCCCTGGCTGGAGCGGCTGTGTGCGCGCATCGCCGACTGCCGCTGCGACGCGGTCGTGCTGACCGGCGACGTGGTCACCCGGGGCTGGACCCGCGACGCCGCCGACCTGTTGCTGAGCTCCCTGCCCGCGGCGGAGCTCGGTCACTTCGCCATCATGGGCAACTGGGAGCACTGGGGAGACGCCCCGGTGGAAGTCTGGGAGCCGGTGCTGGCGCGGCACGGCGTGAGACTGCTGCGGGACGAGTCGGTCGACCTGGGGCCACTGCACCTGGCCGGCACCGACGACCTGTTGTCGGGCGAGCCCGATGTGGCGCGAGCCCTGGCCGGCCTGCCCACCGACCGGCAGTCCGTGGTCCTGACCCACTCGCCGGGCCTGTTCCCCGCGATCGCCCGGCCTCATGTGGGGCTGGTCCTGGCCGGTCACAGCCACGGGGGCCAGTTCCGCATCCCCGGCCTGGGGGCGCTCTTCGTGCCTCGGGCCACCGACGCCTACGTGGCTGGCTGGTACGCCCAGGACGACAGCCACCTCTTCGTGAGCCGAGGGCTGGGATGGAGCATCGCCCCGGTGCGGCTGTGGTGTCCCCCGGAGATCGCCGAACACCGGCTGGTCCCGCCCAGGTCTTGACGCACCAAGACCCGTGTTAGCGTCGCCCGATGACGGGTCTACCGCTCTTGCTGGCCGCCCTCTCCACCTCTGGTGCCCTCGCCGCCGACACCCACGTGGGCACCGTGTACACCGCGCTGAGCACGGCCGACGTCCAGGGGCTGCTGGACGCCATGATGCTGTCCAACACCCCTGTGCCGCCGGGCGACGCTGGGCCCGGGTGGCAGCTGACCCTGGGCGATGCGGCCGCGGTCCTGTTCCTGGACGACTGCGACGGGGGGGCCTGCAGCAGCGTGCAGCTGTGGGCGGGGTTCTCGGCGAGCGGTGAGCTGCCACCCGGCCTGCTGAACAGCTGGAACCGGGACCATCGCTTCACCCGGGCCTATGTGGACGACGACGGGCTGATCCACCTGGAGACCGACCTGGATCTCAGCGGCGGCGTGGCGCTGGACGCGGTGATCGAGCTCATGCGCACCTTCCGGGCCAGCGCCCTGGCGTTCTCGGAGCACCTGTCGACCCCCGCCGGAGACCCGTGACCTCCGGTCTGCTCTGGGCTCTGGCTCTGGTCGCGTCGCCTGCCGCCCTGGCCCAGGAGGACGGCGAGGAGAGCGAAGAAGTCGAGCAGGCCGACGAGGCCGAGGCGGAAGAAGCGCAAGCCCCCGAAGAGCCCGACAAGCTCAGCAACTCCACCTTCCGCGACTGGCCCCAGGCCCAGGTCCCCCTGAACCGACCCAAGGGTGCCGGCCTGCTCACGAACACGGTCGTCCTTCCAGAACCGGAAGAAGAGCTCTTCGAAGGCGGGCCGACCGACGAGCTCACAGAGGTCGATCGGATCCTGCTGGAAGAGGAAGAAGCCCAGGCCGACGCCCGCATCGACGCCGAGCCATCGTCCGCTGTGCCCACCCTGAAGGGCCACCAGGCCGCTGTGGTCCTGGCCGGGGCCTGGACCGGGGCCTGGCTCGGCGCGACCTATGGCATGCACCTGAGCGACGGCGACTCGGGGGCCGCAGCGGCGGGGGGGACCACCGGAGGCTTCACGGGGCTCGCGGGTGGCTACGGCCTGTCCGTGGGCCTGGACCCGGGACCCCGGGACGCCACCCTGACCGCAGCCGGCGCCCTGGCCGGGAGCTGGCTCGGCTACGAGCTGGGCAAGCTGGTGCTGTCGCCGGACGCCAAGGACCGCACCGAGCGGCTGATGGCCTGGACGTCGCTGGGGGACCTGGCGGGCGTCGGTGCGGCGGTCGGCCTCTATGGGCATGCCCCCGACGTACAGACCTCGGTGGGCTTCGTGCTCGCCGGCACCGCTGGCTGGCAGCTGGGGGCCGGCATCGGGGATCTGGCGGGCTGGACCGACGCCGACCAACCCCGCCAGCGGGCCGGCGTCGAGCTGGCTCTGGGCACCCTGTTCGGTGCCGGCCTGGGCGCCGCACACCACCTGGACCTGTGGGAGCCCCCACACCCGATCTGGGCCGCGGTCGGTGTGGCCGAGGGCGCGTGGTTCGGGGCCTGGCTGCCCTGGGCCCTGGCCAACTCCCCGACCGACCGGCAGCGCCTGGGTGCGGAGCGCATCTCCCTGGCCGCGGGGTACCTGGCGTCGGTGGGGGTCTCGCGCTTCCTGGATCCCGAGCCCCGGGTGCTGGGCATGCAGGCCCTGGGCTTCTCCGTCGGCACCCTGGTCGGTGCCGGCTTCCCGCTCATGAACCCCAACGAGGCCTACCCCCGCCAGGCCGTCATTCCCATGTTGCTGGGCGGCGCAGCGGGGCAGGTCGCGGGCACCCTGATCGAGCCCTACTACCGCCTCAACGACGACGACGCGGTGCTGGTCCCGATGCTCTGGGCGTGGACCGGGTACCAGATGCTCGGCTGGGGCCTGATGGCCGAGAGCCAGGGCCTGGGAGAGCGGCGCACCACCGGCGTGGTCCTGACCACCGCAGGCCTGGGCACGCTGGTCACGTGGGGAGTGCCGGCGCTGATCGACCCCTCCCCCCGTCAGTCCGTGCTCATCCTGAGCAGCGGCGCCTGGGGCACCTGGTACGGGGCCTGGGGCAGCTACCTGCTCCGGGCCCAGGGCGGTCGCGCCTGGGCTGGCACGCTCCTGACCGGCGACGCCGCCCTGCTGGGCATGGCCGGCGCGACGGCGCTGGGCTTCGACCCCTCTTGGCGACAGATCGGCCTGGTGAACGCCGCAGGGGCAGCCGGGGCCGGGTTCGGTGCGCTCATCGGCGTGCTGGCGTCGCCCGAGGCCCGCACCGTCAGCTTCTCGTCCCTGGTGGGCACCACCGTCGGCCTGGCCGGGGGCACCGTGCTGGCGCGGTTCCGGGAGCCGAACGCCGGGGGGCCCTCTGCGCTCGGTCCCTGGCGCCCTCACCGTCCGCGGCTGGCCAAGGTGCCCTTCCACGTGCTGCCGATGGCCGCCCCCTGGGTCAGCGACGACGGCGACGTGGGCGTGCTGGTCCAGCTGGCCGCCTTCGAGCGCGAGGTGGACCGGTGAGCCTGTGGACCTGGCTCTTGGCGGGTGCGCTGGCCCAACAGCCTCCGGACACGCCCGACGACGCCCCTGAGCCCCCGCCGCGGGGCGACTTCTTCGAGCGGCTGGGCCAGGACCCCAGTGACCAGCTCGACACCGGGGCGGGCCTGCTGGTCAGCTACGGCGCGGGGGCAGGCCACCTGCTCGGCGCGTCCTTCTACACCGTGGTCCAGGGCAGCTGGGAGCCCGAAGGCTCCTTTGGCGTGGGCATGCTCACGGCCGCAGGCGGCATGGCCAGCTCGTGGTTCTACGTTCGCAACCGCGGCTTCACCCGGGACCAGGCCGCGCTGGCGTGGTCGTCCGGGGCCTGGGGCACCTATGGCGGGCTCCAGCTGGCCCGCATCATCATCTCCCCCGACAGCCAGCTGGCGATCCAGCGCACCGCCGCGGCCACCGCGCTCTCCAACGTCGGGGCCACGGGCCTGGCCATGCTCTTCCGGGCCCGGGCGCCAGGCCTGGAGACCTCGGGGCTGTGGCTGGGCGCAGGCCTGGCCGGCCACACCTTCGGAGCCGGCCTGGGCCGCCTGGTGGCCCTCGACCCGGTCGACGACCGCCGGGCCATCGCCGGGCTCCAGCTGGGCGGCGCCGCACTCGCCGGGGTCGGGGCCTGGGCCGGCGCCAGGTTCACCGGGCTGACCCTGCCCAGTCCCGGCCTGGCCAGCTTCTACACCGCCCAGGGCGCGTGGCTGGGGCTCTGGGTGCCGTTTGTGGCCGACGTCGAGGGCACCGAGCGGCAGCTGGCGGGTGCGGTGCAGATCGGCGCCGCTCTCGGGGCCGCCGCCAGCATGGGCCTGGCCCCGCTGGCCTATGGCCACACCCGGCGGGTCGCCGGACAGGGCACGGGCTTCGTGCTGGGGAGCTGGGTCGGCTACGGGGTCTCGTCGGTCTTTGTGCGTGACCCCTCCTTGCGATCCCGGGGGGCCGGCCTGATCGTCGGCGCACTGGCCGGCGAGGCCGCGGGTGCCTGGCTCGGGCCTCGGTACCCGGCCGACACCACCGCAGCGCTCGCCAGCGGCGGCCTGAGCGCGTGGGGGCTCTACCAGGGCATCGGGTGGGCCCGGTGGGCTGCCCAGGACGCTCGCGACGACGCGGACTCGTCGGCCCGCGAGCAGGGCCTGTTCTCCCTGAACTGGGCGCTGGGGTCGTCCCTGGGCCTGGCCTTGCCCGCGCTGGACGACCTGGCCTCGGGCACCAGTGCCAGCGCCCTGAGCGCCGGCGCCTGGGGCAGCGCCTATGGCCACTGGGTCAGCACCCTGGCCCGGCAGACCGACAACGACCGCCTGCGCAACATGCTCCTGGCCGGGGACGCCGCCTTGATCACGAGCCTTGTGGCCACCCAATTCCGCCCGGTGTCGGTCACCGAGGCGCTGGTGGTCGACGGCTGCGGTCTGGCTGGCGCGACGGTGGGCGGCCTGATCGGCATCGCCGTGAACGGTGAGCCCCGCACGTCGACCCTGGGGGCGACCGTCGGCGCATCGATCGGGCTCGCCGGGGGCACCGCGCTGGCCCTGTGGCTCGAGGACGCCGGGCCCAGCCTGTCCCTGGACCCGCCCACACCTCGGCGGCCCCGCTGGCTGCCGGCCCACTCGCCGGTGGTCCCGTCGGTGATGGCCGCCCCTTGGTTCGACGACGACGGCGGGACCGGGGGGCTGGTGCAGCTGACGTGGATGGAGCGGGAGTGATCCCCTTTCGCCAAGAGGTCAAGGACCCCTATGGCTACCGGCTGCTGTTCGGGGGCGGGTGAGGTCCGCCTCCTACTCGTCGAACCGCGTCTCGGCCCAGTCCCAGTCGTCCACTGCGTAGTCGTCCGGCCACTCCTTGGGCGCCGGGTGGGCATAGAGCGGGTCCTCGTCGAACACCTGGGCCAGCAGCACGGCGTCGCCCCAGACCAGGGGATCCCGGTCCCGGTGCAGGAAGCCCTGGGGCCAGCGGACCCGGGGGGTGTCGATCGTGCAGTCCGACGACGACAGGGGAGACCGGGTCAGCTCACCTTGTGCGGACAGCGCGGCGAGCTCGGCGTCACCCCCCGGCCCGCGCACCAGGGCCAGGTCTGCGCCCTCCAGGGTGACGCGGCAGTCCCCCCAGGCCACCATCTCCTCGCGGTCCTGCCAGCCGGTGACCACCAGCTGCCCGTCGGACCCGAACAGTGCGGACTCGGCCTGCTCCAGCACGGTGCCGTGGGTCAGGGTGTCGCCGTCGACCAGGAACAAGACATTGGAGTCGACCCACACGACCCGATCGCCGTGGGCGCTCACCCCGGTGCTCTCTCCCCGCCAGAACGCGTCCCGGGGCACCACGTCGGTGAACGTCCAGTCCCCCCCGGCCTGGCGGTGGATGCGGATCCGCCAGTCGTTGTCCGAGGTCCGCCACTCGTGGACCGCGATCAGCTCCCCCGCGGTGTCCACCCCCATCCGCAGGCTCCGCATCACGTTGGTGCGGTCTCCCTCTGAAAGCGGGACCTCGGGCACCTGGTCGACCACCAGCCCGTCCAGGTCGAACAGCGTCAGCACCTGGGCGTCGGCGTCGTAGGCGCCGAGCAGCCCCTGCCCCTCCACGGTCACCTGGACACTCCAGTCGGGCACGATCCCGTCGGCTTCGGTCCGGGTGAGCACACCCCGGGTCGCGTCCACGACGGCGGGCAGACCCGTGGTGCCCAGGGCCCGGCGCTCGCCCTCACCGAACAGCGCCCACCCGCCCCACGGGCCCCGGTAGAGCTCGCAGGCAGGGAGGAGGAGGAGCAGGGAGGTCATGGCGGGCAGTCTACGCTGTCGGGGCATCGCGGATGAGGGCGGACGGGCGCACCCTTCAGCGATGTTGAGGCAGACCGCGGAGGAGGACCGGACGGCCTGGCTCATGAGCTCGCTCATGCGCCTGGGCCAGGAGGTCTTGCAGACCCAGCGAGTGGTCTCGAACGCCGGCCGGGGCCCGTCGAGCAGGACGTCTCCAGTGACACCGACACCGCCCTGTTCATCCGCTTCGGCGTGGCCCAGAAGCTGAGCTCCGGTGCGGCCACCCTCGGCCAGACCGACGTGCTCCTGCAGGTCGGCTACGAGTCCTGCGGTGCCTTGGTCGGCAACGCCACCCTGGCGCTCAAGACTCGAACCACAGAGGACTG
>Ga0209992_10003817_pt1 | contig 12346 bp, 10 predicted proteins | sample 2SBtaG_2_FD_182564 | JGI IMG/M metagenome (GOLD analysis project Ga0209992, IMG submission 182564) | Deep subsurface microbial communities from Kolumbo volcano to uncover new lineages of life (NeLLi) - 2SBTROV12_ACTIVE470 metaG (SPAdes)... | ecosystem: Environmental > Aquatic > Marine >... | reverse complement strand
CCGCAGATGGGGTTGTTCGTGTAGACGGTCCGCGCCTCCACGTCGACGTGGGCGATCCGGTACGGCCCGGTGGCGTGCCCCGCGGCGCGCTCCAGCACCTTGTCGCCCACGCTGGCGTAGCCGCCCGTGTCGCCCCAGATGCGGGCCTTCATCGCCACGAAGTTCCCCTCGGCGTCGGCCGCGAGCGTGTAGTCCATGACCATCGGATGACGCTTGGGGTGGAAGTTGGTGGACTCTTCCATGGTCAGGCTCACCTTCACCGGCCGTCCCGTCTTCAGGGCCAGGATCGCGGCGTGGGGCTGCACGTTCAGGTCCTCCTTGGCTCCGAAGGCGCCCCCCGTGGTGACGAGCTCGACGATCAGCTCGTCTTCGGTGCGCCCGAACAGGTCGAGGAGCTGCGCGCGATCGTCGAACACGCCCTGGCCGCAGGAGTAGATGTGCAGCACGCCGTCGGCGCGCGGCACGACCAGGCTCGCCTCCGGCTCCAGGAAGGCCTGGTCGATGCGCTGGACCTCGAAGCGGTCGGAGAAGACGAAGAGCCCCTCGCCACCGAGCGCTTCGTCCACGTCGCCCTTCTTCACGCAGGATGTGGCGAGCACGCGCCCCGGGTCCTCCGCGGCCGTCATGAGGTCGGTCATGGGCTCGAGCTCTTCGACCTCCACCTCGATCAGCGCCGCTGCCCGGTAGGCCAGATCCCGACTGGTCGCAGCCACCGCACAGAGCACGTCGGCCGTGCAACGGGTCTCCTCCCCCTCTCCGATCATCACCGGCCAGTCTCGGAAGATCAGGCCCACCCGTCGGTCGCCGGGGAAGTCCGCCGCCGTGGCCACCTCGACCACACCGTCGAGCGCGAGGGCCTTCGAAGCGTCGATCTTGATCACCTTGCACCGCGGGTGCGGCGACCACACGAGCGCGCCGTGCAGCATGCCTGGACGGGTCATGTCGTCGATGTAGGGACGGTCGCCGAGCACCAGGGCGTGGCCCTCGTTCCGTCCGAGATCGGCTCCCACCGGATCCTGATCGGCGGCCAGGCTGGCCTGTGTGACCGGCACCTCGCCGCGCTTCATCGCGCCTGCCAGCTTCATCGCGTCGAGGATCTTCACCCAGCCCGTGCACCGGCAGATGTGCATCTGCAGGGCCTTGGTCATGGCGGCCTCGTCCGGATCGGGCTGTGCGTCCAGCAGGGCCTTCGTGGTGACCGCGATGCCGGGCGTGCAGTAGCCGCACTGGCTCCCGCCGGTTCGGACGAAGGCCTCGGCCAGGAGGGCCCGCTCCTCTTCGAGGAAGCCTTCGAGGGTCTGCACCTCCTTGCCCTCGAGGGCCCGGAACGGCAGCGTGCAGGTGACCTTGGCCTTGCCGCCGATGATCATCGTGCAGCAACCGCAGATCGCCTGGGGCGAGCAGCCGGTCTTCGCGGCCACGAACCCGAAGTCCTCCCGGAACACGTCGAGGATCGACCGCTTTGCGCGCGCGGTGTGGGTGACCGACTCGCCGTTGACCGTGAAGGTGCAGGTGACCTGTTCGTCGCTCATGGAGCCTCCGGAGGGTCAGCCTAACGTCCGCATCGCCCGGTCAGATCGAGCGGACGAGGCGAAGGCCGATGTTGCGTCGCCGCCACACGCTCGGATTCGCGCGTCGCGACGCGGCCCGCGAGGCGGGCTCCGGGAGGTCCCACGCGCCTCCCCGGACCACGTGCGAACCGCCCGCCCAGCCTCCGTCAAGCTCCAAGGGTGGCCGGTAGCGCCCCCGGTCGAGCGCGGGCCCTTCCGGATGGAAGAGATCCAGGCACCACGAGGCGCCGTTCCCGGCAAGCCCGCGAACACCGTAGGGACTGACGTCGGTGGTGAAGGCGCTCACAGGAACGGCGCTCGGCGCCGCGGCGCTGTCTTCCATGCAGCACCAGCTGGGATCGAGGTGGTCCCCCCAGGGGAACCTTCGACCGTCCACACCGCGGGCCGCCTTCTCCCACTCGAGCTCGCCCGGGAGCCGCCAGGGCACGCCGTCCCGTCGCGCGCGCCAGCTGGCGTACGCCATCGCAGCGTGCCAGTCCATGCACAGGGCCGGCCAGTCCAGCTGCCAGGGCTCACCGTTCGGCCCCTGCCCCACCCCGAAACCGCGCTCGTCTTGTGGATACAGGACCGGCCCCCGGTCCGTCTTGAGCACGGGCCGTCCGCGGGGGGCGTGGGTCAGCGCCTCGTTCAGCCGGTCTCGAGCTGCCAAGTCGTTCAACCACGCGATGAAGTCGGCGTGGGTGATGGGCTGCGTCTCCATCACGAAGCCGTCGACCCAGACCCGTGCTCGCGGGAGCGACCCCTGCGCTGCGCGGTCACCGCCCATCGTGAACCACCCGGGGGGCACGAAGCACTCGCCGTCCGACAGCTCCCCCGCACGCGGCAAGCGCAGGATCTGCTCGCGGCCGCTGCCGTCGCGACCGTCGTGGTGCTCGCACCGCCTCAGGTGGACGGGGTAGCGGACGGGCGGGCAGCCCTCGGCGCGAACGACCAGCAGGTAGCTGCCCATCGGCAGCTCCACCGACACGAGGGGTGTGGCCCCCAGCGACCGGACGTGGGTGGCTACGAGGCGCCGGTCGCGCTCCTCGAAGCGGAACAGCTCGACCTGGGCGCCCGGGGGGTCGGTGACCAGCGAGACCGCACCGTGCCCCCGCAGGTAGTCCAGGTGGCGTCCAGCATCGTGGGCGCGCAGGAGGCCCTCCAGGATGGCCGCTGGACCCGCACCGCCGGCCTCCACCTGCTCGTGACGGCGCCGGTAGTGATCGGCCAACGCCGCGTGGGCCTCGGAGAGCTCGGGATCCCGGTTCAGCGCGGCCCGAAGCGCCTGCGTGAAGGCGACCTCGGCGAGTCCAGCCTCCTCCTCGAGCTCCCGGGCGTCGTCCTCGAGCTGCCAGGCCATGCGCTTCTGCGCGACCGGCTCGTGCGGGGCCACCTGAGCGAGCAGCAGCCGCGCTTCGACGCGGGCTTCCGCCGCCTGGCCCCTGAGCTCGGCGATCCGCGGTCGGAGCTGCTCCGCCTCGCGAAAGCGTTCCAGCGCGCGCTCCCGCCTCCGCGCACCGTCGAGCCAGGCCCCCAGAGCCTGCCCCATGGCCAGCGCATCGGCGAAGCGGTCCTCCGGCTCTCTCGCCATCGCCTGTTGCTGCACCGCCACCAGATCCTCCGGCAAGGCCGGGAGCCCATCGATGTCCGTCACCGGGGTCGGCGGCCCGGCGAGGCTGGCGTCCAGCACCTCGCGCCAGACGGTGCCCGGGTAGGCCGCACGACCCGTCAACACGCGGTAGAGCACGCCACCGAGGGCATGCACGTCGGTCCGCGGCCCGAGCCGCTCGAGCTCGCCGCGAGCCTGCTCCGGCGGCATGTAGCCCGGCGTGCCGGCCACGGTTCCGTGCACCGTGGCGAGCTCATCGCCCACCTGCGTCCTCGACGTCACCGGCGCCAGATCCGCCTCGTCGACGCGCGCGAGCCCCCAGTCGATGACGAGCACCTCGCCAAAGGGTCCGACCATGATGTTGCCGGGCTTCAGGTCGCGGTGCAGCACGCCGCGCTCGTGCGCGAAGCCGACGGTCTCGCAGACCCGACGCAGGGCGTCGACGAGGCGACGAAACGTCCAGCCCTCGTGTTCACCCCAGCTGCCCGCTCGGCTGGCGAGGTGCACCGCCTTGATCACCGAGCCCAAGGTGCGTCCCTTCACGTCCCGCATGGTGAAGTACCAGCGTCCGTCCCCCAGCTGCCCGATGTCGTAGACCGGAACGATGCCCGGGTGCTCGAGCTGCGCCGCGACCTGCGCCTCCTCCGCGAATCGACCCATGGCACCGGCCCGCGACTGGCCCTTGCGCGTGAGGATCTTCATCACCACGGCGCGGCCCAGGTCTCGGTCGTGCACCCGGTGCACGTGGCTCAGGGCGCCCCTCGACAGCACACCGAGCGCCACGTACCGCTCGCCAAGTTCCAGCTCGTCTGCCATCGCTGAGCAGACTACATCGCAATTGTGGGACTCGGAGCAACCGGCCGGCGATGTGCGCCGACAAAGTGCGACAAGGAGCGGTATGGTTCGGCGGCGTGGAGGAGACGGCTCTGAGGGTGCTGCTGGCTGACGACGACCCCTTGCTCCGCAAGGTGACCAAGCTCGCGCTCGAACGCCTCGGCGTGGCGTGCGAAGCCGTCGAGAACGGCGCCGAAGCCGTGACCCGCTGGCGGGAGATCCGGCACGAGCTGGTGCTGCTCGACGTCGAGATGCCCGAGCTTCGAGGTCCCGACGTCGCCCGCCTGATCCGGGCGGAGCCGGACGGCGATCGCCCCTACCTGATCGCCCTCACCGGGCACCAGGGGGGTCCTGAGCTCGACGAAGCCCTGGCCGCGGGCATCGACCGGGCCGTGCGGAAGCCGGTGCGGGGTGCCCAGCTGGGCGAGCTCCTCTCGGAGGCACGGGGGCGTTCGCAACCGGCCCCGTCCGGCACCGCTTCCAGCGCTGCACCCACCCTGGATCGCACCGCGTTGGAGAGGCTGGCCGAGCTGTCGGGCGACCCCACCATCATCCACGACCTGATCGACATGTTCCTGGCCGACGCCCCCGCACGGATGGCGGCCATCGACGGGGCCACGAGCGCCGACGCGATGGCCCGGGCCGCGCACGCCTTCAAGTCCGGCAGCGGCACCCTGGGCGCGTTGGCCGTGCACGAGGCGTGTCAGGCGCTCGAGGCTGCTGGCCGTGCCGGGGATCTGAGCCAGCGGGCGGTCCTGGTCGGCACCTTGCGAGAACGGCTCGACGACCTGGTCAGGGAGCTCCGGACCTGGCGAGGGTCCTGACGCACCCCGGGCGCGCGCCCGTCGCTTCTCCGTCCCTCACCACGCACTGGCCGCCCACCACGAGGTGACGCACGCCCCGCGCCAGGCGTGACGGATCGTCGTAGTCGCCAACGTCCGCGATGCGGTCGGGGTCGAAGGCCACCACGTTCGCCGCCATGCCCGCCTCCAGGTAGCCGAGGCCGGCCAGTCCGAACGCGTCGGCCGGCAGGGCTGTCATCTTCCGCACGGCGTCGCCCAGCTCCACGAGGCGCTCTTCGCGCACCAGCCAGCGCAGGGCCCGCGCAAAGGCGCCGAAGGTCCGGGGGTGGGGTCGCCCACCCACGAGCCCGTCGGTGCAGACCCCCACCCAGGGCTCCTGGTAGAGGCGCCGCACCACGTCCGCGGACTGCGAGAAGGCCACCATCGCCACCCCCATCTCCTCCTCGAGCAGGAGGCGGAGCGCGAAGTCCAGGGGGTCCTCGTCGCCGGCCGCTTCTGCGAGGGTCCGTCCCACGTGCTGTCGGTGCGGCGAGGTCGTGCGGGGCACGTCCGCGATGCGGATGGCGTCCGCACCACCCCAGCTCCAGAAGTTGTCCCACGGCTGCGGCGGGGGGCCGAGGATCTCGGCACGCAGGCGCGCCCGCTCGTCTGGATCCGCCAAGCGCCGCATCACGTCGCGGTGCCCTCCGGCGTGCGCCCAAGGCGGCAACACAGCCCCCATCATGGTGCTGCCCGCGGTGTACGGGTACTGATCCGCGGTGATGCGGACGCCGGCCGCGCGCCCCTCACGGACGAGCTCGACCATGGCGTCGAGCTTGGACCAGTTCCGCTCCCCGGCGAGCTTGATGTGGCTGATGCAGAGGCGGCATCCCGCCGACCGCGCCACCGAGATGACCTCCGCCACGCTCTCGAGGGCGTAGTCACCCTCGCTCCGGATGTGCACCACGAAGACCGCGTCGTGCCGGGCGACCACCTGGCAGAGGGCCTCGAGCTCGGCGGTGTCGGCGTAGGCGCACGGCGGGTAGATCAGCCCCGTGGAGAGGCCCACGGCGCCGTCCCTCAGGCCGTGATCGAGCACACCCTGCATGCGGTCGAGCTCGAGGTCGGTCGGCCGCCGGTCCGCCATGCCGAGCACAGCGCGACGGACCTGGCCATGGGGGACCAGGTAGGCAGCATCCACCGCCGGGCGTGCGGCGCGAACGCGCTCGAGGTAGTCGCCCACGCTCCGCCAGTCCCAGCTCAGATCGGGGGGGTCGCCGTCGAGTCCGGCGAGCTGGAGCCGCACCTCTTCGACGTCTTCCTCGCGCAGCGGCGCCACGCTCACCCCGTCCTGTCCGAGCACCTCGCAGCAGACCCCCTGCGCGGTCTTGAAGCGCAGGTCCGGCTCGGCGAGGATCGCGAGGTCGCTGTGGGTGTGCGTGTCGATGAAGCCAGGGGCCACCACGAGCCCCTCGCAGTCGAGGGTCTCGGCGCCCGCGCGGGCGGTCTGAGCCTGGTGCGCGCCATCGGTGTGCACGGTCCCAGGGACGAGGGGGCCGCCGTGGCCGTCGGCGAGGAGGCCGCCGCGGAGGGTGAGGCTCATGCGAGCTCCGACTCGTAGCGCTCCCAGAGGGCCCGGGCAGCCACGCGGGCATCGTGCGCCACGTCGGCCCAGTCTACGCCGCAGAGGCGCCGGTCTCGGACCACGGGCTCGCCGCGGCACCACACATGACGCACCTGGGCCGCGGTGAACCCGAACAACAGGTGCCCCACCACGTTGTCGGCAGTCAGCGGCGTCGGGGCGTGGTGGTCGAGAGCGATGAAGTCGGCGGCGGCCCCGGGCTGCAAGGTGCCGAGCCGTTCACCGAGCATCGTGGACGCGAGGCGGTGCCCCCCGTTCCACAGGGCGAGGAGATCCAGGTCGTGCTGGTGCTCCCGTGCGGCAAGGAAGGCCTCGCGAAACGCGGCCAGCATGTCGCTGCCGATGCCGTCGGTACCGAGGGCCACACGCTCGCCAAAGCGCCCCGGGTGTGCGTAGCCCACCCGGTTGTTCCGGTTGGACGCGGGGTTGTGCACCAACCAGCACCCACGCTGCTGCGCGAGCGCGACCTCGTCGTGGTCGAGGTGGACCCCATGCGCGAGGACCGAACCCGGCCGCAGCAGGCAGTGATGATCGAGCCGGTGCAGCACGCCGCGGTAACCGCGTCGCCGCGCGTCCTCGACGTCGCCCGCACCCTCGGCCACGTGGACATGAAGTGGGATGGACGGTCCCTCGGCGAGGACCTGCAGGGTGTGCTCCTCGAGCGTGAAGCTCGCATGCAGCCCCACGAGCACCGGCAGCCCCTCCACGTGCCGTGCGTGGCTGGGATCCCCCCGCAGCGTCTCGTCGATGCCCGCCGCCGCGCCGGCTGGCCCGTTCCGATCCGTCACCTCGTAGCAGAGGGCACCGCGGATCCCGACGCGCCGGTAGGCCGCGGCCACCGCGTCGAGGCTTCCTGCGATCGCTGACGGGCTGGCGTGGTGGTCGATGAGCGTGGTGGTGCCTGCGAGCGCGGCTTCCGCCACGCCCACCAGCGCGCTGTGCGCGACGCCGTCGTGGTCGAGGCTGCGGTCGAGCGGCCACCAGATGCGTTCCAGGGCCTGCCCGAAGTCCTCGACAGCCGGGGCGGGCAGGCCACGCGCCAGAGCGCTGTAGAGGTGGGTGTGGGCGTTGACCAGGCCCGGCATCACCACGAGACGGCGGCCATCGACCACCGACTCGGCGGCCAGTCCCACGCCGCGCCCCACGATGCGGCACCCTTCGATCAGGAGATCGGCCTGCTCGACGCGGGGCGGGTCGAGCTCGACCAAGGTGGCCCCGCGAAGGAGCCAGGCGCTCACGGTGTGTCGTCGAAGCGGTAGATGATGCTCCCCTCGGGAGCCATCAAGAGCTCCTCGGCGGCCAGCCTCGTCACACCCCGGCGGCTGGAGTCCAGCACCCGGAGCTGGCGACGAAGCGCGGCGTTCTCGGCCGACAGCTCCGCGATGCGCGTCTCGACCTCTCCCTGCTGGGCCAACAGGTGGTGGCGACGAATCAATCCGTGGTCGCCGAAGACCGCGAGGGACACCACCCCGCCCATGAGGAGCACGGGGATGCCGTTGAGCAGGAGCCAGCGAGCCAGATCGCGCATATCGCCGAGGTAGATCCGTCCGCGCACAGTGTGTCCCGCCGCTCTTGTCATGTCAAGAGAGCCAAGCAGGAAAACGCCTACTGCGAGGCTGTCAGTCGCCCTCGTTGGGCTCCGTGGCGATGGCCAGACGCGTGAGGCCGCGAGAGCGCGCGAGGTCCATCACGGCCACCACGCGGCCGTGGTTCACGCCCGTGTCGGCTTTGATGATGACCATGCTGTTCGGATCGGCCTCCGCCGCCTTCCGAAGCACCGCCGTCAGGTCGTCCCAGCTGACCGCCTCGCGGTCTACATAGACTGCTCCGGTGTCGGTCACCCAGATGTTCACGTCCTGCTGGTCGCGCAGGATGGTCTGCGCGCTCGACCGCGGGAGGTCCACCTGGATGCCGGGGCTGGTGACGAAGGTGGTCGACACCATGAAGAACAGCACGAGCTGGAAGATGATGTCGATGAGCGGCGTGACGTCCACCCGGGGCGGTTCCCGGCGTCCGCGCGCGGCGCCGTAGTTCACGCCGCCTCCGCCGTGGCCAGCTCCAGCAGCTCGAGCGACGCCTCCTCGAGGTCCAGCACGAGGTCGTCCACCCGATGCAGGAGGTATCGGTGACCGACGACCGCCGGAATGCCGACCGAGAGCCCGGCGAAGGTGGTGACCAGCGCCGCCGAGATGCCGCCGGCCAGGCTGGAGACGACGCCCACGCCCTGTTGTTGGATGACGTCGAAGGTGAGGATCATGCCCCACACGGTGCCGAGCAGTCCGAGCAGCGGCGCGATGCTGGCGACGACGCCGACGACGCCCGAGTAGCGTTCGAGCTCCGCCGCTTCCCGGCGCCCGACCTCTTCGAGCAGCCCCTTGATGTCCGCGCGCTTCTGGCCGCGGTGCGCCACCGCAACCTCCAGCACCCTGCCCAGGGGCGAGCTGGACTTCCGACACAGGGTCCGGGCATCGTCCCAGCGACCTTGCCGCGCGAGCTCCAGGATCTCCACGCGCACGCTCGCGGGCACCACACGGCCCGCACGAGTGGCCCAGACGCGCTCGATGAACGCCGCGAGCCCCACGACCGACGCGAGACCGATGGGCGCCATCACCGGGCCGCCGCTGACGAGGAAGTCGATCACGGGTGTCCTCCGAAGGCCTGTCCGCTAACCGGCCCGCGGCCGTACAAGATTCTTGAACATCGTCAAGACACGCCCACGATGATCCGTAGCTGCTGGGGAAACGTACTCCCATCCACCAGGACATGGAGGTCACGGTTCGCCACAGCCCGTCTCCGCTCGGAACGCCGTTCCGTCGGCCCTTTCGTGGGGAAGACCACCCGCAACAGTGGGTTTTCGGGGGCTTGGAGGACCGGCATGGCCCACTCGAAGCGTCCTGGCACACGACTTGCAACTCATCACCGACACACGGGCAGGTCAAGACGACAGCCCCGAGCCGCAGGAGACGACATGGCCGCAGCAGCAAAGCGTTCCAAGCCCTCGAACCTCGAGTCGAGCCAGCTGCTCAACAAGTACCTGAAGAAGATGGGCAGCATCCCGCTGCTCAAGCGTCAGGACGAGATCGAGGTGGCTCGCAAGGTCATGGCCGGCGGCCCCGACGCTGAGCTCGCGAAGGTCGCGCTCATCAACGCCAACCTCCGCCTCGTGGTCTCCATCGCGAAGCAGTACACCTACCGCGGCCTGCCCCTGAGCGACCTCATCCAGGAAGGCAACATCGGGCTGATGAAGGCGGTCGAGAAGTTCGACCCTGACCGCGGCTTCAAGTTCTCCACGTACGCGAGCTGGTGGATTCGTCAGAGCATCATCCGGGCCATCGAGAGCCAGATCCGGACCATCCGCATCCCGATCTACAAGCTCGAGGTCGTCAACAAGGTGCACCAGACCCAGAAGGCGATGTTCCAGGAGCTGGGCCGGGAGCCCACGATGCTCGAGATCGCTGTGCGGCTGGAGCTCGACCCGGAGAAGCTGGAAGCGCTGATGCGCTTGACCCGCGAGCCGATGAGCCTCGACGCCCCCGTGAGCGACGAGTCCGACAGCTGCGTGGGCGACTTCATCGAGAACCCCAACATCGCCGCGCCCAGCGAGTCCCTCGAGGACGCCACGTTGCGCGAGCAGATCGAGTCGGTCCTCTCGAGCCTGACCCCCCGCGAGGAGAAGGTGCTCCGGATGCGCTACGGCATCGGCGAGCCCACCCACTATTCGCTGGAAGAGATCGGATCGCAGTTCAACCTGACCCGCGAGCGCATCCGTCAGATCGAGATCAAGGCCCTGCGCAAGCTGCGCACGACGAGCCGCCAGGGCGAGCTGGACACCTTCCTCGACGTGAGCTGAGCCCGAACGGGCGGCAGGCCGCTACCAGCTCTCCCACCACCCCTGCTCGCCGCGGGCTGGCGGGTTGCGCCCGTCCAACTCCACGGTCTCCATGTCCGGGTCACGCAGTCCGTAGGTGATCTCGAGCGCGCGCACGATCTCGGGCGGGGTGAGGTCGGTTGTGAACAGGAACGGGTAGCTGACCCGCAGGCCCTCCTTGCTGGGCTTGGGGAAGCTCAGCCCCTCGACGACCTGGACCACACAGTGCTCCAGCTCACGATCGGGCACGGTCGACAGCCGCACCGCGACGTGCTCGACGCCACCCCGCTCGTCGACGACCAGGCCGAGCTCGAGCGTGCCCCAGGTGTACGGCTCCTTGCGCAGGGCACGCTGGTAGCACACGCCCACGGCCGGCTCTGCCGCACGGATGACGCGCTTGATCGCAGCACGCTCCGTGTCGCCTGCGAGCATGCCCACGTCGAGCCCCTCCATCTGGCTCGTGTCCACGCTGATGTGGCTGGCCCGCGCGCTCGCAGCGGCCGCGGGCGGCGGCGCTGGCTTGGCGCAGCCGAGCAGGATCGCTGCGAGCATCAGCGCCGACGCCGCCCGTAGAGGCCAAGCAGACCGACCAGCCAGACCGAGCCCGCCGTTCCAGCCGCGGCGCAGCCACACCCCGTTCCCGCGACGAGGAGGCGCGCGTCCGGATCGATGAGGCGTCCGGAACCGACCTCTGGACCGTCGACCGAGGGATCGTCGCCACCGTCCAGCCCGGTGTCGACGCTGTCATCGCTGTCACCGCCGTCACTGCCGTCACCGCCGTCACCGTCGCCACCACCATCGTCGGGCTCGAGCGCGATGGAACACCACCAGTCACCGCTGCCGGTCGACACGGTCGCCGTGCAGCTCCCCGTCTGGTAGCCGGAGGCGCTGGCCTCGGCGGTCCACGTCCCGGCGGTCAGTCCGTCGAAGCTCCACAGCCCCGAGCTGTCGGTCACCGTGGTCTCGCCGGCTCCCACGAGCTCCACCGTCACATCCGACAAGCGCGCGGACGCGTCGTAGATGTCGCCATCCGCGACGTAGCCCAGCATGCGCGCGCTGGCCGAGGCGCCGCCCCCCGCGATCCGTTCGATCTCGGAGAGGTAGTAGTCCCAGTCCCAGCCATCGCCAGGATCCGTGTGGCAGCTGGCGCCGCCTCCGCTACCACTGGAGCAGCCAGGCACCTCGTGGTGCCCGATGATCACCGAGCGATCGATCGTGAGCCCGTAGCGGTCGACGATGTCGGCGGTCAGCTCGGCGGAGCCCGCGTACATCGCGTCGGTGTAGTACACGCTGGGTTGTTCGACGTAGCCCTCGTGCTCGATGCCGACGCTGGTCGCGTTGGTGTCCCAGTGACCCGCATGCCAGGCGACATCCTCCTCCCAGACCATCTGGGTGACCTCGCCATCGGAGCTCCGGACCACGTAGTGGGCCGAGGCCGACGCGGACGCATTCTGGAACCACGAGATGCATCCGCTGTAGCTTCCCTGCACGGTGTGGATGACGACCTGGAGCACGTCGTAGTCCGAGGGCCGGCTGTAGTTGGAGTAGTTGTCGCTGTGCGCCTGCTCGAACGCGGCGGCGCCGTAGTAGTCGCTCGTGGACGGAGGCGGTGCTGCGCGCGCTTGAAGCTCCGTCAGCTCCACGTCCTGCGGCTCCAGCTGCGTGAGCTCCACCGAGAAGCCCTCGAACAGCACCCCGTAGACATAGGCCACGTAGGCGTCGCGCTGGCGGGGGATCTCCACGCTGGCGAAGCTCCCAGCGGGCTCCGCCCAGAGCTCCAGGGCATCGACCGGCGGCGCTCCACCGGGGAGCCCCTCGGCGTAGTGGGCCAGGAGCGCCGCGGCCCCATCGATCTGGAGCTCCGGATCGAGGAGCAGCGCATCGGGGGCGTGACCCGAGATGCGGGCCACCAGCTCGATGTCGGGGCCCCCGACCTCGCCTTCGCCGAAGTCGAACAGGCCATAGCCACCCCAGGTGCTGGCGGCTTCCGGGTCCACGCGCGTGGCCTCGAAGGCCAGCGCCTGGAGCAACGGCGCAGGGACGGCCCAGCGCTCACCCGCC
>Ga0209992_10003815_pt1 | contig 12349 bp, 8 predicted proteins | sample 2SBtaG_2_FD_182564 | JGI IMG/M metagenome (GOLD analysis project Ga0209992, IMG submission 182564) | Deep subsurface microbial communities from Kolumbo volcano to uncover new lineages of life (NeLLi) - 2SBTROV12_ACTIVE470 metaG (SPAdes)... | ecosystem: Environmental > Aquatic > Marine > Volcanic... | reverse complement strand
ACTAGTACTCCGTCACACTTGTATTGACGATTATTTAAAGTAATATATTAAGTTTTATTCATAAGACATTGAAACTTAATTTTTAATATGCCAGCAAAATTATATCGAGTTAAATTAACAAAAGAAGAAAGGGTTGAGCTAAAAGAGATTGTTGCTAAAGGGAAGGCTGCGGCACACAAACAAAACCACGCACGAATTTTATTGCTTAGTGATGAAAATAGCGCCGATGGTTCTAAAAAAGATAAAGAAATTGTCAGTGTCCTGGGTACCAGTTTGAGAAGTGTTGAGCGAGTCAGACAGCGTTTTGTAAAAGAAGGAATAGAAAGTGCCCTTAATCCAAAACCGCAAACACGATACCGAGCTAAAAAACTTGATGGAGCAGGCGAAGCTTTTTTGGTTGCAACGGCTTGTTCAAAGGCTCCTGAAGGACAATCAGACTGGACATTACAGCTGTTAGCCGATCGCTTAGTTGAATGTAATATAACCGAAAATGTGAGCTATGAAACCATTCGGCGTACGTTAAAAAAAACGAACTTAAACCGTGGTTGAAGCAATGCTGGTGTATTCCGCCTAAAGCCAATGCTGACTTTGTTTGTGCAATGGAGGATATATTAGAAGTTTATCAACGTCACTATACAGAAGATGAAGTATTGATTTGCATGGATGAAACCAGCAAACAACAGACAAAAGAAACAAGAACGGCGCTTCCAATGCGTCCTGGAGAACCTGAAATATTTGATTTTGAATATGAACGCAATGGTGTGAGTAACTTGTTTATGCTATTCGCCCCTCTTGAAGGCTGGAGGCATGTGAAAGTAACAGACCGACACACAAAAACGGATTGGGCGCATTTAATTAAAGAGCTAGTCGATGAGCATTATCCTGATAAGAAAATAATATTGGTTATGGATAATTTAAATACGCATAAGCTGGGTTCATTATATGAAGCATTTGCTCCTGAAGAAGCTCGGCGTATTGCTGAAAGGCTAGAAATTCACTACACGCCCAAGCATGGAAGTTGGTTGGATATGGCAGAAATAGAGATTGGCGTATTGAGTCGCCAGTGCCTTAATCGGAGAATCCCCGATCAAGACACATTGCGCGCTGAGATTAATGCATGGCAAGAGCTGAGAAATCAAAAAGCTATTGGTGTGAATTGGCGCTTTACCACGGCCGATGCGAGGATTAAATTAAAAACACTTTATCCGTCAATACAAGTGTGATGGAGTACTAGTACTCCATCATTGTTGTATTGACGGGTATATCAGACGATAAGCAGCCATCTGCTTTGTTGCACTCGCTTGACACGTGCGACTAGTCCTGCGCTCGTGCGCCTAGCAGCTGACCACTTCTCGACATAACCTATCCCCCAACACAACTGTGATGGAGTACTAGCTTAGACTCTTAAGCACTAAACTCGCTGAATAGAGCCACCACTGTTATTGAATTACAGAGACATCGTCAATTCGCGCGTAGTGTGATTTACTTCCCAGCACGACAACAATTTGAGGACTCTTCAGCTTGATCGAAAATGCCTTTATACCCTGCAGTTTAACCCATCGTCCCCCCGGGATTATCTGAGAAGCAAAAACCCGTGACCGCCAACGACCATAGCTTTTATAACGAACATATAGACGAGCCTTGGTCGTTTGTGCCGCCCTGAGCCAAGCGGAAGCGATAACTGGAACACGTGCTCTTAGATCTGCTCTAAGCGGAGAATATGCTGCGTATCGAGTCCAAAGGCTGCGTCGTCCGGTATGGCCACGCCTGATAGACCGTACACTTGCATACTTGCTTAGCTTACGCCACTTTTTAATAGGCTTTTCCATTTTTCCGTTGTACACCAGATATTTGAGCGACTTCCTGGAAGAAGCCACCTTGATTCTGACCACGGCATCCGATTCATTAGCATTGCCATCAGAAAGAGTGTACGAAAAATTATCCAGCCCCCTAAACCCAGTTGCAGGCGAATACACGAACTTTCCATTTCCGAGATGATTCAGCACGCCATTTGCAGGGTTTGTCCATTGGGTGACCGATAATGAATCGCCATCCAAATCAACATCGTTATCCAATACATTAACTGATACCGACCGATTTTTTACAGTGACTACACTGTCGTTTTTTGCTATAGGTGGTCGATTTGTATCACCCACACCCGAAATACCATTTGTGACCTTAGTCGGATACCAGGCTGCTATTAACGGTGCCGCAACATTCAGTGCCCGACGCGCATCCGCACCGTTCGATAAAGTACGCAATTTTCCACACGGCCGCCCCTGACAAATACTCAAGGCAGGTGTTGAATGGATCTGAATCCGTCCGCTACCTGAACTCACACCGTACGCGCTTTCATAAGCCATCACAGTGACAAATTTACCATCCTCACCCCAACCACGACCCCATACTGCAAGACCTCCTGCACTACCCTGCTTTGGGCTGTGGCCCAGGCCCATAGTGTGTCCTATTTCGTGTGTGAGTGTTCGACCGCCACAGTTGTGTCCACTCAAGCTATATCCATAGTCCTTCATATATGAGGGGAATGTAAGCGTGGTCTTATTACCCTGAGGCACATAACCTATTCCACAGAGGCCACCACTTTGCGGCACGATGGCTGCTACCAGATCAGCGCCATATTTTGTTCTAAGACTTTGAACTGATGCATTGGTGCGTAAGCTGTTTAACTGGGTGCTACCCAAAGAATTATCATTCGGCCATCTATGTTGTTGTAAATGAACCAGTCGATATCGGTAATTTGCATTTGAATTTTCCAGTGCTTTATTCGCATAAGCCATATAGCTGACAAAACGAGCATCAGGATCTGAAATTAAACTGGATGCATGATCAGAATACAACCCCAGGACATCAACCGTATAAGTCTGCCCAGCGGCAGAAAATGAATATAGCAACGCCCCAGTGACGACCAGGTTACGCATAAATTTATTTATCAAACACGACATGCTGACACCTTTTTCAGTTTCATATAACTTAAGGTTGTGATGCTGGAACGACAACATCATCTCCCTGCTTACCACGAGTCAAATCTTCCTCGTTGAAAACACTCCCTTCACCGGTATCGTTATCAACCGATATTTCATAAATCGACCCACCCGTTGCAACAGTGACATAGGTCGTTATACTGCCTTTGGTGATGGTAAAAGATGCAGTCTCGTGGGAACCATCAAGCGGCCCGCTCCAAACCGTTACTTTTCCGTTTAATTCCGTATGCATATCACTGACAATTCCATACAGCGGCACTTCCTCCTGGGGTATCTCCAACTGTAAAGGTTGTCCCAGAACAACCTTGTCAAACGCATCCGGTAACAAAACGATGGGTTCTGACGATATACCCTCTTCCCTGGTCACAGAATGTTTCGATCCATCTGACAATTGCCACAGGCTAACCGGTCGGTCTTCGATCTTATCTGAAACAACTCTTAGTCCACTGTCATTGCTCGATAATTGCGCAGTCATTATCGGGTCAGTGCCATCTCCTGCAACACCCGTCACTATTACCCGCCTATAAACACCATCACCATCTATAATTCCCAGAAAACTATAGCCGTCAAGCAATTGCTTTATAGCCTGATTCCAGGTCGATGCCTTTATATGCTTTCGTACCGACTGATTTTTCAATTCATCAGCCAACTCAATTGAAATACCGCTACGTTGGCTCAACAAAGTCACTGCGTCGCTCAATGGTTTTCCATCGAAATACAAGCTTATGGAATGATCGATCGAATTGTTTTGCTGCAAAAGAGTCTCTGAAGCGACATTTTCAGCAACACCGGCACACAAACCCGAGCTGCCAATAACACTAGCAAATAACAATGTTAGTGTAAAAACAGAATCATGGGCTCTTCTTCTCAATCCATTGTGGAATAATTGCATCAATAACCTATTGATAAAACATCACGTGGAATAAATTAGGTCAACTGAAATCTATATTTCGATAGACTAAATTATTACTGACCATTTCTGGCCTATTAGGTTCGGTTCGCACCGATTAAAATTCACCAGAACAGAAATAGTCCATTATTATAGGAAACTACACATTAAAAAACTGTGACCGCGCTAACAATTTAGATATTGGTTGTTTTATTCGAATCGAGCAAATAATCCAACCACAGATTGGACAATTTTTCCGGTACAGTATTCTGGCGTAATCGGGCATTCAGGTGTGTAAAGTCCACCCGATCAAGATCCTGATCCTGGTTATAGCAGGAGTATACAAAGTATTCTTCGCCACTCTCAGGATCTATATGCTTACACAAACACTGTGCACACACTCCCTTCATCATGCATTGCATAGGCGAATTGATCGACCCGGTCGCCTTGTGTTGTTTTAGATAGGGTTTTAGCTGACTATAGCGTGCCTGCTTGACTGCCGCCATCATTCGATCCGAACCGATAACGATCATTTCATCAATTTCATTCAGTGCAATCGGAGTATCGCCAAAATCACCTTTAGCGTACCATTCCATTGCCTGCAGGATGTTGCCAACACAGCTCTTATCCTGAGGCCGGGTTACCGCCACAGGTTTAGCATCCGGCAATGGGTCCACTGACCAGACTATAACATCCGAGGCAGCTTCAATATCCGCGATCTTAAACACGTCATGCGAATGTTTATAACCCGCAAAATAAACCACTTTATTGCCAGCAGCCCGCATGGCTTTACCGATAGAAAACAATACCGCATTTCCTAATCCGCCGCCAGCAAGCAATATTTTTTTTCCTGAAGGAATCTCAGTCGGAGATCCAGTAACCCCCATCACTACCACGGGATCTCCAGCTTTCCACAATGCACACAGCTTGGATGAACTGCCCATTTCCAGCGCGATAAAAGAGATGAGTCCCTTTTCCTTATCCACCCAGGCACCGGTTAAAGCAATACCTTCTGTGGCTAATACTGTATCGTCTATGATCGGTGCGCTGGCTTCAAAATTTTGCACCCGATAAAACTGGCCTGGGTAAAATTTTTGTGCCTGTAACGGTGCCCGAACCACCACTTCGATTATTGTTGGTGTTAATCGATTGACTGCAGTTATCGTTGCCTTAAATTGACCGTCAAGTAATGCGGAAAAATCCTTCCAGGCATTATTTCTGCTCATCTGCGAGCCTGCATCCAAGTCTTGCAAATGTTTTTCGAACAGACGTGTTACATAAGGATAACCGTCTTTTGCGCTTGCCATCGCTTTTACAACATTGCCAGCATAAACCGGATGGTTATCACCATAGAATGAAATATATTTTCCGTTCTTTTTATATGAAGTCAGAGGTGAAGGCCTGCCTATTTTTGGGCCACCCTGATCCATCATCGGTACAAGTTCAAGCGATTCTTCCTGCCAATCGGCTTCGTGGTTTTGAAAAAACTTGCCGACCATTTCGAATGTCCCGGGATGCTCGCTCTCGTAAATTGTATTCGGAGATGTACCTGCCGCAACGTATAAACTTTTTAATGGAACTTCGATTTTTTCCCCCGAACTGATCCAACGCCCGTCGTCCTGACGCATTTTTTCAAATCGAACGGCAGATAAATGCCCATAGTGATCGTCTATTGCCTGTTCCGGGCTCATGCCTTCCGCCCAGGAGATCCCTTCCTCTAGTGCTTTTATGATTTCTTCGTGGTTCTGTTGATAAGAAGGCGCATCTTTCATGCCTTTTCTATAGAAAAGTGTCACCCCACCCCATTGTTGCAACAGGGGCTGAAAATTCGGCACTTCACCGACTGAAACCGCCCGATTACGCTCCGCCTGTATTGCTTTACCATGTTCGAGAAATTCCCCAAGGATCAAACTTTCTTCTTCATCGTAGCGCGATAATACTGATTCTTCTCCAAATTGCAGAACCAACTTCTCATAGCGATGTAAAATTTTCTCCACCTGCAGCGGATAGTAGGCCATTAGCTCAGTACAGGTATCGATAGCAGTCAGACCACCGCCTATCACACCGGCTGGCAGACGTACCTGGAGATTGGCCAAAGAGGATCGCTTGGCTGCACCGGTCAGCTGTAATGCCATTAAGAAATCCGATGCTTTTCGGATTCCTCGCGTCAGATTGTTCTTTATACCGATGACTGTGGGTTTACCCGCGCCACTGGAAACAGCTATGTGATCAAAGCCCATTGACCATGCATCGTCGATGGTCAACGTTCCACCAAAACGAACTCCACCAAATACCTTGAATGTCTGACGTCTGGCCAGATTTAGATACAGTACTTTAAGAAAATTTTTATCCCAGCGAACTGTGATTCCATACTCAGCAACACCACCGAAACCCGTTAGAATGCGTTTGTCCAAATCTTCATAAAGATCATTAAAATCTTTTACCGGCTGAAATCCTGATCCTCCCTCACCAACCAGATATTCGGGCAGAGGCTCAATTTTCAAAGCATCGATACCCACCACACCAAAACCTTCATTTATCAAGTAGTGCGACAGGGTATAACCCGCTGGCCCCAAACCTGTTACCAACACATTCTTCCCGTTATAAGGCAACGCAAAGGGGCGTTTTATATTTAGCGGATTCCAGCGCGTCAACAGACTGTAAATCTCGAATCCGTAGGGCATAAATAACACATCGGTAAGTACTCCGGTTTCTATCTGAGGTATATCGACAGGCTGGGTTTTCTGGTATATACAACCCTTCATGCAATCGTTGCAAATTCTGTGGCCAGTACCCGGGCACATCGGGTTATCGATAATAACCAAAGCCAACGCTGCAATACTGTCACCCTGACGTTTTAGCAAATGCATCTCGGAAATTTTTTCCTCCAATGGACAACCGGTAATATCGATGCCAAGTGGATTGATTTTAAAACCCGACTGCTTTTTATTGCGCATACCCTTGGAGCAGGAATCAGTATCGCGCTCATGACAATAAATACAATGGTCGACTTCATAGAGGATTTCACGCTGTCCGTAGCGTTTATCGGTCAACCCAAAGCCGTCTCTTGCCCGGCGCTGCTTCTGTGGCCCCATTAAACATGAATAGTCATCCTGCTGATGGACTTCAACTTCAACCAGATTGTCGAAATCGGTTCTCCCTGGCATCTTGAACGAGAGCCATCCTGAAACCTTATGGTTATGTTCAGGAACCACTCTTACTGCAAATTCCCAGCGTTGAAACCATTCGAATAGTGATTCTAAAAATTCGGAGGGACTGTCCATATCCAGTTCTTTCGCGAACGCAATTCTTGTTTCCTCGTTACTCGAAAGTGAGCGACGCAACTGATCAATCATTTCCGGCGCAGGACAATCCATCGGTAGTGGATCAGCACTCTGCAAATTAAGATAATAAACAGATAATTTGTTCAAACTTACCGCAGCCGATGCGAATCTATATTCTTGATCGAGATTACTGCCATTTCCTGCAAAATCCGTCTCCAGCAACAAATTAACCTTATCGTCAATTTCCTGAAAATCCCATTGCTCCGGTTTCTGTTTACGAAACTTTTTCGCCCCTTTTGCAACAATTTCACGTTTAAAGGTAAATATCGTGTCTATTTCATCTTTAACCGAAGCGATTTGAGAATCTCTGCTCGATTCAACCTTGAATAGTTTCGCTAAAAACAACCCCAGGTGAGGCGCCATACGAACTAATAAGTCAGAAATCGCTTTTGCTTCAATATTGGATCCCTGACTTTCTTTGTATTCTGCGAATTCATTGAACAGCTGGCTATCCTGCTGATTTACAGACAAATCAAACAGTTCACTTAATTCCTTCAATCGATCAACTTCGAATAAATCGGAAAATTCGAATCCGGAAATTCCCAGGCTAATGGTTTCCTCCGAATGGGTCTTATCTGTTACGTCTTTCATTTCAGAATTGCTTTTTTGTTTTTTTTACATGGAAAAAGGAAAGGAATTACACTGAATATTTGATATTGGGCTATCGATTATTGATCACATTATCCGATATTGATCCCGAACTAATTTATTTTCATACCGGGTAAAGCTCCGCTATCAGGTTGCATCAACCATATATCTTTACCACCGGGCCCTGCGGCCAATACCATGCCCTCAGACAACCCAAATCGCATTTTTCTCGGTGCCAGATTAGCGACCACTACGGTCAGTCGATTTTCCAACTGTTCAGGAGTGTAGGCTGATTTTATACCGGCAAAAATGTTACGTGTTTCGCCACCAAGATCAACAGTCAATTGCAAAAGTTTATCGGCACCCTCAACGTGTTGAGCTTTGACGATTCGTGCTACTCTCAAATCAATTTTGGCAAAATCAGAAAATTCAATGGTTTCCGAAATCGGATCAGGGGGTATAGGCGGTACTGTTTGGGATCCAGCTTGCAGGCTCTCTATGGAAGCATCCACCATCGCGTCTATTTTATTTTTCTCTACCCGTGTCATCAATGGTTTAAAGTTATTAATTTTATATCCGGTCAAAGCACAAAGCTTATCCGGCCAAACTAAGGGTTCGCTATTCAAAAACTGTTCAGCATCAGCAACCAATACAGGAACCACCGGTTTCAGATATGCGATCAGTAGGCGAAACAAATTAATACCTGTACTGCACACCTCGTGCAATTGCACATCGGCGCCCTCCTGCTTCGCCAGAACCCAGGGTTTCTTATCATCAATGTATTGGTTGGCCCTATCCGCCAATAGCATAATTTCCCGCATAGCCTTACCAAATTCACGCTCTTCGTACAATTTCGCGATTGTGCTATTCGCCGCGACAAACTCTTCAATCAACTGCGGTTCGGAGCAAGCTTCCGACAAAGTATTATCAAATCGTTTTTTTAAAAAGCCACTGCATCGACTGGCAATATTAACCACCTTACCAACAAGATCGGAATTAACTCTTTGTAAAAAATCGTCGAAATTCAGATCTATATCATCCACGCTATTGCCCAGTTTTGCGGCAAAATAGTAACGTAAGTATTCTGGATTAAGATGATCCAGATAAGTTCGAGCTTTTATAAAAGTGCCTCGGGACTTCGACATTTTTTCGCCGTTAACGGTTAAAAATCCGTGTGCAAATATGGCTGTCGGTGTTCTGAATCCTGACCCAACCAGCATGGCGGGCCAAAAAAGAGCATGGAAATAGATAATATCCTTACCGATGAAATGATACAGTTCAGCGTTACTATCAGGCTTCCAGTATTCGTCGAAATCGAGGCCTTGCGTTTCACAAAGCGACTTAAAGCTGGCCATATAGCCAATCGGTGCATCCAGCCAGACATAGAAATATTTGCCACTGGTATCCGGGATTTCGAATCCAAAATAAGGCGCATCCCTGGAAATGTCCCATTGCTGCAAACCAGCATTTAACCATTCCTGCAATTTATTACTGACTTCCGCTTGCAAATGACCCTCTTGTGTCCATTTCGACAACATGTCGTCAAATGCAGGCAAATCAAAAAAATAATGCTCTGATTGTTTCTCGATAGGCTTCTCGCCGGAGACTACCGAAATCGCGTTTTTCAAATCTGTCGGTGAATAAGTCGCACTACAGACTTCGCAATTGTCACCATACTGATCCTGCGCACCACAACGAGGACATTCACCTTTAATAAATCGGTCAGGTAAAAACATTTCCTTTACCGGATCGTAGGCTTGAGTAATGGTACGGGAGCTAATATAACCTTTGTCACGCAGACTGAGATAAATCGATGTGGAATAATTTTTATTTTCTGGCGAATGCGTACTGTGATAGTTGTCGAATTGAATGCCAAAATCCTTAAAATCGGATTGGTGTTCCACTGCAACATTTTTTATCAATTCTTCCGGAGTCGTACCATCCTCCTGTGCTTTCAACATGATGGGTGTACCGTGAGTATCATCCGCACACACATAGTAGCAATCTATGCCCCGTTGCTTATGGTATCTTACCCAGATATCGGTCTGCAGGTATTCCACCAGATGACCCAGATGAATGGGACCATTTGCGTAGGGCAGAGCACTGGTTACAAGAATTTTTCTATTTGCTAATGTGTTCATTCAAAGCTTGTACTTTGGAGGTAATTAACCGATTATTGTCTCATATTATTTGATTTAGATCCGACTGTGTTTCGATAAACGACACAAAAATATATCAACATCAAGTAAATCAACAACTCAAACCAACAAATTTGTGTACAATATTTAACAAAATACTGCGCTGGTCGATTTTGAAATTACGAGCATTTGGCGATTTTTGGGCATGTAGAACTTGCTCTGTAAGTTGTAACGAACGCTAATATTCGAATTCACCTGAACACAATTCGCCCCACACCAGATTTAAAAGTCCGGTCAATAGTCACCTATAAAATATTGCTCCTGTTATATCTACAAAGCCCCTATGTCTACTGCATTAAATACTAAAATTAACGATGTGCTTGCCAACTGGCTGGATCCCTATACGCAAACTGACCTGATTTCCACGAAATCTGTAAAAAGTGTGGATATTGATGGTGATACTGTTCGGCTGCAGATCGTTCTAGGCTATCCAGTTAAAGGCCAACTTGATCAATTTCACACAAATCTTTGCGATAAAATTAAACAAATCCCCGGAGTTAATAGTGTTAACTTGGAGATAAAATCAGAAATCGTCGCTCGTGCCGTACAAGCCAATCTAAAACCATTAGCCGGGATAAAAAACATCATCGCTGTAGCATCGGGAAAAGGCGGTGTCGGAAAATCCACCACTGCTGTTAATCTTGCTCTGGCTCTATCCGCAGAAGGCGCGAGTACCGGCATTCTTGATGCCGACATCTATGGACCCAGCCAACCATTAATGCTGGGCATTGGCGGACATCCGGAAAGTGTAGACGGCAAAACAATGGAACCAAAAATAGCTTACGGAATTCGCTCCATTTCCATTGGTTATCTGATTGATGAAGATACACCGATGATTTGGCGCGGCCCGATGGTGACCAATGCATTGCAACAATTGTTATCCAATACTAACTGGGGCGAACTGGACTATTTAATTGTGGATATGCCGCCTGGAACCGGTGATATCCAACTCACACTATCACAACAAGTACCAGTAAGTGGCGCAGTCATTATCACCACACCACAGGATATATCCCTGCTGGATGCTCAGAAAGGATTGAAAATGTTTGAGAAGGTCAACATTCCGGTACTCGGCATCATCGAAAACATGAGTACTCATGTTTGCAGTAAATGCGGCCATGAAGAAGCTATATTCGGACACGGAGGTGGAGTGACCATGGCACAAAAATATAATATAGACCTACTCGGTAGCTTACCATTAGACATTTCTATCCGAGAAAACGCAGACTCCGGGCATCCGTCAGTCATCGCGAATCCTGAAAGCAACATTGCAAATATTTATCGCGAAGTCGCTAGAAAAATGACCGCAAAACTAACTTTACGTGCCCAGGATTACCGAGGAAAATTCCCAAAAATCGTTATCAAGAATAATTAAGTATAAGACTGTGGATGATCAAATTTGCTATCTGCAAGTAGAATTCAACAAAAATTAGCAACAATGCCGTATCGATGACGCTGTCAACTCAGAGCCATCATTCATGATCGATAACTATCGGATACATTAATGAGTATTAAATGCGACCGCTGGATCCGTGCCATGGCGGAAAAACATGGCATGATCGAACCTTTCGAAGCCAGGCAAATTAGAAAATCAGGTAACGAGCGAGTCATTTCCTATGGAACCTCAAGTTACGGCTACGACATTCGTTGTTCCGACGAATTCAAAATATTCACAAATATTAATTCTGCCATCGTTGATCCGAAAAACTTTGATGCGCAAAGTTTCGTCGACGTTCAATCCGATGTCTGCATAATTCCTCCTAACTCTTTTGCCCTGGCGCGAACTGTAGAATATTTAAGAATTCCTCGAGAAGTACTCACTATTTGTCTTGGGAAATCAACTTATGCCCGCTGTGGAATCATTGTCAACGTAACACCACTGGAACCCGAATGGGAAGGCCACGTCACACTTGAATTTTCAAATACCACCCCCTTACCTGCAAAAATCTATGCAAATGAGGGTGTTGCACAAATACTGTTTCTTGGTGCAGATGAGTTGTGCGAAGTATCCTATAAAGATCGGGGTGGAAAATATCAAGGGCAGCAGGGTGTAACCCTACCAAAAACCTGAAAAAAAATTCACTCGCCAGATATAAAATGCAAAGTACCAACACCAAAGGTTCTATATTAATTACCGGTTGCTCCAGTGGCATCGGAAGGGTTACTGCGGTGGGATTAAAAAAACGTGGTTATAGGGTATTTGCAACCGCACGAAAACAAGTTGACGTAGAACAATTGGCCGCTGATGGATTCGAGACGATACAGTTGGATTTAACCGACAGCGACAGTATAGAGCGAGCAGTAAAATATGTATTGACGAATACCGGGGGC
>Ga0209992_10003811_pt1 | contig 12354 bp, 2 predicted proteins | sample 2SBtaG_2_FD_182564 | JGI IMG/M metagenome (GOLD analysis project Ga0209992, IMG submission 182564) | Deep subsurface microbial communities from Kolumbo volcano to uncover new lineages of life (NeLLi) - 2SBTROV12_ACTIVE470 metaG (SPAdes)... | ecosystem: Environmental > Aquatic > Marine > Volcanic... | reverse complement strand
CTCTCCCATCTCGCTTGGCGTACTTCCTCTTTCTTGAATATCACCATAACCAAGTTGGCCATAAAAACTATAACCCCAACACTTCATATCAAAGGAGGGGGAGAGGTGGACACAGGTGTGAAATCCTCCAGCATGAATCGATTGGACATTTGAATCCACATTCACAAAGGGAAGATAATCTGACATCTGGTTTGCTAAATCACCTCTATTGTTCGTATCACCATAACCAAGTCTTCCATTTCCTCCAAGACCCCAACATTTGAGTTGAGAGGATGAGGTGAGGATGCAATTGTGATCTTGAAATGAAAATCTTGAGAAACATGATGGGAAAACATAAATTGATGGTGAAAAGGTTGGTGGATGAGAAATAGTTGGACTTGATGTTGGAGAATAATCAAAACATTCCTGAATCTCTACTCCTGTTCCAAGGTTGATTGGTCCCAAATAATCCCCCATCTCATTTGATTCATCTCCTTGATCGTTTGTACTTCCAATTCCAAGTTGACCTTGAGCATTATCTCCAAAACATTTGAAAGAATTGTCATTTAAAACAACACAAGAATGATATTGACCAATATGAAGACTTTGAGCTGTAAATCCACTTCCCAGATTCACTTCAAGAAGGTAGTCTCCCATTTGATTTGCTAAATCGCCTCTTGTAGAAGTATCTCCATAACCTAGTTGTCCTTGGTTATTTCTTCCAAAGCATTTCACATTGAAATTGTCCAAAATCACACAAGAATGAATTGACCACCTTGAAATTGAACAACACTTCTTCCTGATCCCACATTCACAGCTTCAAGATATTCTCCCATCTCATTTCCACCATCTCCAATGTGATTAACATGACCAAGACCAAGTTGACCAAAACCATTTCCTCCCCAAGTGAACAAAAATCCAGTTGTAGAGATTATACCAGCACGATACCAACCTGTGCCAAGAGAAGAAACAACAACTCCAGAAGGGAAGTTGATGGAAGGGAGGTAATCTGACATCTCATTAGAATCATCTCCAATATTAGAAGTATTTCCTTGACCACATTGGCCTTCATCATTTCCCCCCCAACATTTGACAGAGAGATCATCCAAAATCACACAACTTGCAAATTCTTGATTTCTTGATGAGATTGCTGTTCTTCCACTTCCCAATTGAACAAAGGGGAGGTAGTTTCCCATCTGATTTACTGTAAATCCTCTATTAGATAAATCACCATAACCAAGTTGACCTTGGGCATTATATCCCCAAGCTTTGATTTGACCTGAATCTGTGAGGATGAGATTGTGATAACCTCCAGATGAAATTTCAGAAACAAAAACACCCGGTCCAAAGTTGATGGTGGAAAGGTACTCTCCCATCTCGCTTGCCTCATCACCTCTATATTGAGTATCACCATAGCCAAGTTGGCCATTGGCACCATAACCCCAACACTTGACATCAAAGGAGGGGGAGAGGTGGACACAAGTGTGCAATCCTCCAACATGAATCGATTGAACATTTGAATTCACATTCACAAAGGGAAGATAATCTGACATCTGGTTTGCTAAATTGCCTCTATGAGAAGTATCCCCGTACCCAAGCCTTCCAAAAGTCCCATCTCCCCAACATTTGAGTTGAGAGGATGAGGTGAGGATGCAATTGTGATCTTGAAATGTAAATCTTGAGAAACATGATGGGAAAACATAAATTGAAGGTGAAAAGGTTGGACTTGAAGTTGGACTTGATGATGGAGAATAATCAAAACATTCCTGAATCTCTACTCCTGTTCCAAGATTGATTGGTCCTAAATAATCCCCCATCTCATTTGATTCATCTCCTTGATCGTTTGTATTTCCAATTCCAAGTTGACCAAATTGATTATCTCCAAAACATTTGAAAGAATTGTCATTCAAAACAACACAAGAATGGAACCTACCAAGATGAAGACTTTGGGCTGTAAATCCACTTCCCAGATTCACTTCAGGAAGGTAGTCTCCCATTTGATTTGCTGAAATTCCTCTATTAGAAGTGTCTCCATAACCTAGCTGACCAAAATTATTTTTTCCAAAGCATTTCACATTGAAATTGTCCAAAATCACACAAGAATGTTCTGATCCACCTTGAAATTGAACAACACTTCTTCCTGATCCCACATTCACAGCTTCAAGATATTCTCCCATCTCACTTCCAGAATCTCCAATGGTAGAAGCATGACCTAGACCAAGTTGACCAACAAAATTCCTTCCCCAAGTGAACAAAGATCCAGTTGAAGAGATGATACCAGCACGATACCAACCTGTGCCAAGAGAAGAAACAACAACTCCAGAAGGGAAGTTGATGGGAGGGAGGTAATCTGACATCTCATTAGGATCATCTCCAATATCAGAAGAAGTTCCTTGACCAAGTTGGCCAAATCCATTATCTCCCCAACATTTAACAGAGAGATCATCCAAAATCGCACAACTTGCATATCCTTGATTTGTTGATAAGATTGCTGTTCTTCCACTTCCCAATTGAACAAAGGGGAGATAATCTGCCATCTGGTTAGCTGAATTTCCTCTATTATTTGTATCACCATAGCCTAGTTGACCTTGCCCATTGTATCCCCAAGCTTTGAGTTGACCTGAATCTGTGAGGATGAGGTTGAATTCTCCTCCAGATGAAACTTCAGAAACAAAAACACCCGGTCCAAAGTTGATGGTGGAAAGGTATGTTCCCATCTCGCTTGCTTGATCACCTCTTTGCTGAATATTACCATAGCCAAGTTGGCCACTAAAACCATAACCCCAACACTTCACATCAAAGGAGGGGGAGAGGTGGACACAATTGTGATCTCTTCCAACATGAATCGATTGAACATTTGAATTCACATTCACAAAAGGGAGATAGTCTGACATCTGGTTTGCCAAATCACCTCTGATGGAAGTATCACCATAACCAAGCTGCCCAAAAGTCCCATCTCCCCAACATTTGGGTTGAGAGGAGGGGGTGAGGATGCAATTGTGGTTTCTAAAAGAAAATCTTGAGAAACATGATGGGAAAACATAAATTGATGGTGAAACGGTTGGATCATAACTTGGAGCTAATGTTGGTGATGAAGTTGGAGAATAATCAAAACATTCCTGAATATCAACTCCTGTTCCAAGGTTGATTGGTTTTAAATAATCCCCCATCTCATTTGGATCATCTCCTTGATTATCTGTACTTCCAATTCCAAGTTGACCAAATTGATTCCAACCAAAACATTTGAAGGAATTGTCATTCAAAACAACACAAGAATGATATCCTCCAATATGAAGACTTTGAGCTGTTAATCCACTTCCCAAATTCACTTCAGGGAGATAATTTCCCATTTCATTTGCTGAATTGCCTCTTGTGGAAGTATCTCCATAACCTAACTGACCTTCCAGATTCCTGCCAAAGCATTTCATATTGAAATTGTCCAAAATAACACAAGAATGGACTGCTCCTCCTTGAAATTGAACAACACTTCTTCCTGATCCCACATTCACAGCTTCAAGATACTCCCCCATCTCACTTCCACCATCTCCAATGTTAGAAGCATGACCAAGACCAAGTTGAGCATTATTATCATAACCCCAAGTGAACAAAGATCCAGTTGAAGAAATGATTCCAGAATGATCCCAACCTGCTCCAAGAGAAGAAACAACAACTCCAGAAGGGAAGTTGATGGGAGGGAGGTAATCTGACATCTCATTAGCACCATCCCCAATATCAGAATTAGTTCCTTGACCACATTGGCCAACATCATTCTTCCCCCAACATTTAACAGAGAGATCATCCAAAATCACACAGCTTGAATAAAATTGATTTCTTGATGAGATGGTTGTTCTTCCACTTCCCAATTGAACAAAGGGGAGGTAGTCTCCCATCTCATTGACATTATATCCTCTATTATTTGTATCTCCATAGCCTAGTTGACCATTATTATTCTTTCCCCAAGCTTTGATTTGACCTGAATCTGTGAGGATGAGGTTGTACTGACTTCCAGCTGAAATTTCAGAAACAAAAACACCTGGTTCAAAGTTGATGGTGGAAAGGTATTCTCCCATCTCGCTTGCTCCATTACCTCTATCTTGAGTATCACCATAGCCAAGTTGGCCAATATTATTCTTCCCCCAACACTTCACATCAAAGGAGGGGGAGAGGTGGACACAGGTGTGATCTTCGCCAGAATGAATCGATTGAACATTTGAATCCACATTCACAAAGGGAAGATAATCTGACATCTGGTTTGCTGAACCACCTCTATTAGAAGTATCTCCATAACCAAGCCTTCCATCTACCCCATAACCCCAACATTTGGGTTGAGAGAAGGGGGTGAGGATGCAGTTGTGGTCCTGGAAAGAGAATCTTGATGTGCAATCCATTTTGATTTGGTTGGGAGAAAGAATGATTAAAATCGACAGGAAAATGAAGTTATTGCGACATTTATTCGTGTTCTTATTAGAATAGGGAAAATATTCCTTTGTAAGCAAATATTTCAATGATTTAAAAGTCTCGGATCGATGAGGTGGAGACAGAAAGAATGAGCAAATATGGGTTGAAAATTTGAATAAAGATTCCTTAATATCTCTCCAAATATATCTGATCTTGTAAATTAGATGAGCAACCCAATTAATAGAGACAATGATAATTGATATAAAGCTATAGTAGAACTCTGGTGGCCAAGGGTCGGGTGAGGAATTAGCCGTTTGGTGTTTCATTTTTGAGTTGAAAAATGAAGGAAATGATAAAACCCCGATTAAAAGGAGCAAAAGAACAAAGTTAAGCACGTTCATTTGAAGTATTCTATAAAATAAAACCAAATGATGAGAAGAAGAGAGATATTTTATTATGTGTAGTGATCTTGGATAACTACAATTCACCGCAATTCACGTACATTTTGTAAATTCACACATTTTCATAGCCAATCCCGAGATTGTTAAGAACTCATCGTACAGAATAAAACATTAAAATCAGGTAAATTAAAGGTTCTTTAAATAAACTTTAGCAAAGGTTGAATCAACTCAATATAATGTTAGATTGTGAAACATTGGATTAATACGCTAAAACTCAGTGGAAAATTTTAACGCCTTTCAATTATCCAAAAATTCGCAAAGGAAACAGATATATCATATAACAATCTTACAATCATGGCAGAATAGATATCAAATCTAACAAGTTAATAAACAAATATACTCTGACCAAGCAGTGCATTATGCCAAAAAATGAGTTTTTCAAAAATGGTCAAATAAATTTTCCAGTAAACGGCAAATGTCAACAAATAAACAGACATTTCAGATGATAATACAAAGTAGATTCGAAATATTGCTATATGTTCTCCCATTACAGAGGTAAAAATAATTATTTTAAGATCATTGATACCTTGAAAATTCGGTTTGAAAGTCAAAAATATTTGACAAATCTTGTGGCTTCATTTCAAACGAGCTAAACTCTTTTATTTCATAATGAATTTATTAACTATAAATATCAGACTGTCACCTAACACTTTAAGTTTCCAATGAAGAGAACTTTAAATGCTAGAATCGTATGCCTGTCCCTCTACTGGCGAAGCTAGTTGTGAATCCAAATCTTCTCGTGGTTTTTTTTTGTCCTTAATTCCGCTTAATTCCACGTGCTTAATTCTCCTTAATTCTCCAATGTTTACTCTTAGTAAGTTCTGGAGTTACCTGATTCCACTTATTTCCTGCCTTATGAATGGAATTTACCATCGAAATTAGCATGGCATGGCCCAAATTATTGTTTAGTTTGTGTTTCAATCCAGATCTTGCTTGAGGATTCATCCTTCCACTCTGAGCATCCTTCATCATCTGCATTCTGATAAATCTATCCTTAATCACCTCATTATCCTGTCTTCCTCTCCCCCATAGATTCTGGGTGAAGTAGAGACACTCTGTACCTGGATGTTCGTAAGTTCCTTCCCTCTCCAAGCAAGCATACTTTTTCCTCTTTGGTTTCTCAACTCTGGCAAGTGGATCTTTGTTCTTCATATAAGAAACAGAAGTGTTCAATAAAGTGGTCAACTCTAGAATCATAGAATAAAAATTAAATGTCAATATTAGAATTACTCTAAAAGGGAAATCTGGAAATCTAAAGCAATCTTATCTTTTTTTAATCCTTAATTCTCTTTGTAAGAATTCAAGTATTGAAATCTATCATTTTATTTTCTTTCGCATATTATATTGGTCTATTCTCCCAATCCATCATATGGAGTCAATCCATAAATATTCACCAACATATCATCAGCTCCCTTCTCAATCAGATATTCTCCTATTTTATTTAATATCAATCAATAACCAATCTCAATCGAAACCTAAATTTCCATCCACATCATAAGCCATTGCAAAATGAAGAGCTGCATTCCCTTGAGCGTTCTAAAAATAAAACTTAGATCAAATTTATCTATAAGATATACTTGATGGTTGATGTTAGCAGATCTTGCAAGAAGCATCTCCACCATCCTTCTATTGCAATTTTGACAGGCAACAATCAACAAAGTATTGCCCTTTTCATCCTCAGCATCCACTCTATGTCAATTTACAAATAAAATCAAAAGGCACTATTAATTAAACTCACCCAAATCCCATATTCAAGCTCTCTTCTAATCGTTTTAATCTACCATTCCTAGCTTGAGAGAAGACTGTATCCATATCTGGTAGAATTCTTCGATCTAAAGCCTCCTTCTCCTCCATTACAACCTCCCTCATTGCTTTCTCTTGTTCAGTGAGAGGTAACAGTTTGTTTCTACAAATGATAATCTTCTTGACATGTAATTTATGTTCAACTCCTAACACTTGAACCAAATCCTCTTCTCGTAATTCTAACAAGAAATCTCCATCTACAACTGCTTCCTGGAAGGCTTGTTTGTATTGAGTGAGAGTTAATGTATCCAACCATCGCCCCACATCCTCAACTGACCAATCTCGAACATTTGGAGGGAATTCTTCTCTTTTTGCTCTTCTTGCTTCAGCTTCTGCTTCCTTGAGAGCTTTTAACTCAGCCTGCTTCTGTTGGATGCTTAATTCAACCAAATCTTCATCACCAAGCTTCAGCTGCTTGACAGATGCTAAATTTGCAGTTCTTGAGGCTGCTGAAGCAAGTTGAGAAGCTTTTGAGGACATGGTAATTGCGGTGGAGGTTGTATCTGAGTTGATCTCCCTCAGTTGCTTTAACATATTTAGAGAGGAGAAGTAAGAGAGAGACATGGACATGAATTGGAATTTCATAAGCTCCTCAGTTTGACTGAACATTTGAGCTGATTTCTCCTCATGTTCCTTTGCTCTTAAGGCTGTAGCTGAAGCATGAGATGCTGTAATTGCAGAGGCTGTTTCTAATTCAATCCCCTTCTCCCTCAATGAATCCAACTCATACTTCTGTTCTTGTAATAATTGCATGAGATTTCGTTGTAAGCGATGGAACTCTCTATCCTTCCTTTGTCGAGTTGATTCCATATCAGCTAAAGCTATCTCAAGTTTGGATAATGAATTCTTCTTCTCTTCAACCTCCTGGAAAGTTTTTGCAAACTCAGCTTCTAATTCTTGTCGTTTCTTTTCTCTTTCAGCTCTTTTAAGTTGGATGGACATTTCTAGGGCATATAATTCAGCTCTTTTTCCTTCCTCTTCTTGATTTAACAAAACTCCACTTTGATGTGTCACTAATTGACCAGATTCATTTGTATTATGCAACTCTTGAGATGATGCTAACATCTCCCCATCATTCTCTAATCCTTTCCCCATCACAATCTCTTCTTGACCATCCTGAGCAGTTTTGGGTAAACCAGCCACATTTTCTAATCCTAACTTCAAAATCTCCCTTTCATGAGTCAATTCTTGCAAATCTCTTTCAATCTGATCAACCTCTTGTAGCTCTCTTTCTAATACCCCCAACTCATGCTCGGCATCTAATAACTCAGAATGAACATGAGATATTCTAGCCTCAGCTCTTTCTTGTGCTCTATGTAATGCATCAATCTCCTCTTGCTGTCTTTCAAAAGCAACCTTTGATTCTTCAATCATCTTTAATCCAATTTTAAGTCTCTCTGGTCCTGGTTCTGATTTATCCCACTCCCTTCTTCTTTTGGCAACTTTCCTCCCTACATACCCTCTATACACTCTTTGGATCTCCATAGCCCCCAGCATATGGATTTTTAGAATTCGATACTCCTCCCTACAAACCTTCATCCTCCAAGTTGCCTGAATCTTCTTTGCAGCCTTTGCTTTCTTTTGAAGTAACACAAGTCGATCCTTCTCTAACAAAGCAGTTTGTCTCCCCAAATGCCCTCTAAACACTCTTTGGATATCGATCGCTTTTAGGTTACAAATCATCTCCCATGCCATTTTCCTTGCCACATACCCCCTGAAAACTCTTTGAATGAGGCCAGTCGACTCAGAAAGAAGGAGTTCATTCATTTTCAATTCTCTGTAATATGCAACTCGTTTTTTGGCTAAAAACATCCTCCCTATTGCTTGCATTAAAACAATAGAATTTCTCCTCCTCCTCTCAAAATCTTTCAATTTCTTCATCTCCCTTGCTTTAACTCTCCCAGCTGTCCCTCTTGCTACTGTTCTTTGAATTAAAGTGGCAGATTCGTGGAACATCTCCTCCTGCTCTTCTCCAGCCAATGTTGCTAACTTCATATCCCTCTCCATTTGATTTTGAGCCATTTTTCTATCCATCCGTTCCATTTCATCTAAAGTTAATCCCCTCCCCCCCTTTTTAGCTCCAGCTAAGTTTGCATTCCTCCTCTCAACTTCCTTCCATTTCTCATCCTTCTTTTCCAAATCATCCATAGTTCGTGACATGTTGGGATTTTGAGAAGCCTCAATTTCATCCTTAATTTGTTTAGGAAGCTCAGTTGGTTTATTATAATCAGTTGGAGCCATCTCTTTTACTCTATCTACCCCTTGTTGTTGTTTCTGTTCATCCTCTTCTTGTTTTTCTTGTTTTTGCTCTTGAGATTTCTCCCATTCTAAAATATCACCATGCTGTGATGATAGAGATTTTGGAGGGTGATCAGATTGATAAGGATCCACCAACCCTCTCTTCACCATATCCTCCTCCATCTGTTGTTGTTCAAACCTTCTTTGTTTATCAATATGATCTTGTCTTCTTGCTATATTTTGATTCATCATCTCATCTTCTAATTGCTCCAAGAATTTGGCATCCTCCTCCCTATACTTCTGTCTTCGATCTTCTTGCTCTTCATATAATTTGGACAATCGATCATGAGCTTTCTTTGATTCATTACATCGTCGATCCTTCTCTTCTATAATCAACTCAGATCGTCTTTCTGCCAACTTCTCCTTCAATTCCTTAGTTTCTGTGAGTGAAGTATCCATATCTGAAACCCATTTTTTATCTCTCCTCTGTTCCTTAGAACTTCCAGCACCATCTGTTTCTATTTTCCTTTGATCTTTTTCTGATTCATCCATCAATTCATACACCTTCTTCTTGAGCTCCTCTCTATCATTGATAGTTTTATCATAATCTACAATGTTGGAGGGTGGGACTTGGGGTGGAATTGAAGGATCAGAAATTGGCATTGGATCTTTCTTTGGATCTATTTGTTCAACCATAGGAACTTGAGTTGGATAAGGAGATGAAGTTGACATTAAAGTTGTTGTTGATTCTTGTTGTTGTTTCTCTTCCTCTGAAGGTTGAGTGGATTCATAGATTAATAATCTCTTTTCTCTCTCAAATTGATCTTCTTTCTGTTGATCTGATAATCCATCTCCCTTCTCATAATCAACCAACTCCTCTTCCTGCTCCTTTCCTTGTTGATTCATATCCTCATCTAAATCTACCTTAGACTCATGATATTCTATTTTAATGTTTTCATTCTCATTTGATGATGAATCAGAAGTTGGATAAAGAGGAAGAGGTTTGGTTAATACTTTCAATCCCTCCTCTTCTTCTTCAACCAACTCTTGTTGAAATTTATTTTCCTCCTCCTCAGTTAAATCAGATGGTTTTTGTTGTTGTTGTTGTTGATTTATTGTATGAGAAATGATCTTTGAAACCTCCTCAGAATTGGATGGGAGAGTTGGATACTCAACACTATGTTCCTCCTGAGGAATGGGAGTTGGAGTTGTCACAAAATGAGGACCCACTCCTTGATGTTTCTTTTGTACAGACTCGTCATCCTTTTTTACAACTTCTTCCACTGTTTCATTAGTTGGTTGAATATCTTCCTCAGATAATTGATTTTCTACTTTTGTTTGTTCTTCTTTCTCATCCTGTTGATCATCCTCACCTTCTAAAAATGTCTCTTCATCTCCTTCATTCCAAGATGAAAGTGGTCGAAGAGATGGTTCTGTTTGTTGTTGATCAGCATCTTCATCTCTCACAACTTGTCCATCCTTCTCTTTAAGCTCCTGATATTTTTGTAATTGTGAAAAGAGAGTGTAATATTTTGAAGGATCTGAGTCTTTCACCTCATCTGCTCCACCTTGATTTTCTTGAATTTCATCTTCATCTTCCTCCTCTTCCTCCTTTTCGTTGATTTGGTAATAATCAGGTAGAGGACAAGCCAATGAATCCAAAATATCAATCAAAATCTTTTTATTCTCCTGCTTGATTTCATGACCCCCCTTCACCCACATGACCATGGTATTCTTTGGAGCCCCCAAAACATTCAACATCATTTCCAACCCAAACTTCTTGAGGGCATGGTTCTGAAAATATTTGGAATATAAAGAAGATTCAAAGATGGAGGATTGGGTTTGGTAAGCAATCTGATGAGACCATAAGTGATGCACATTGGTCGTTCGTTGACTTAAGATCTGTTCAATGTTGGAGGGGGAAATGAGAGCATTTTCTGTCGTTTGGATGCAAAGCAAAGGGACTTTGAGGGATTGTGAACTTAATGTAGTATGAGTGGGAACATGATTCAACATCCCCTCACATAATCGAATTCTCCCTTCATGTGAGATGGGATTTGAGATTGCAGTGTAAATATTTAAAGCTAAGGGTGGACTAACCTTCCTCAAATAATCCTCACAAAACAAAAATCGGGAGAAGTAAGAGATGGGAAGGTCTGGTCTGTTAGGAGGGCAGTTAGCAAAGATATTGATGGAAGAATGAAGAATGGAACTTAATTGAGGATTGGGAGTACCAAATCCATTGATAGATAGCATAGATCTCAAAGATTTGGAATAATAAGAAGAGGATCCAAACAAATTATAAAATTCTGAAGCAATTGAAAATCCATTTCCAATACCAACCAAATGGAAGGGAGAAGTGATCAACATCTCCCCACTCATTTCAATGTGCTGAAGCATCTCATGAATAGATTGAGCAATGAAATTATTGTTCAAATGAGGATCTCCTCCTTTCCCAACAGATTTCTCAGCCTCAGTTAGATTTGGCCAAGTTGTGTTGGATTGACCTGGATAGTTGAACACCAACACTTGACACCCTTTATGCTTCGAAACAATCTGCTTAAATAACAGCTGAGTCCCCTCCAAGGTATCAAACATATCATGAAATACAATAAAATTCACAGCTGAGATCTCAGTGGATAGGTGACCAAGCACTGTGTAAGGGAAGGAGCAGGTACCAGATGAGGTTGTGAATCGTCTTGTAAACCCACTTGTATCATGAACCACCTCAGCATCAGCATTCGCCAATCGATCCATCTCCCTCTTTTGACTTGCAATCTTGGCTTTCCTTTCTCTCTCTGAACCAAAATGTTGCTTCTTCTGCCTCCTCCTTCGATTTTCCTTCTTCTCCCCCCTCCCCTTCTTTTTCTTTTTATTCTTTCCAAAAGAGCTTGATGAGACCAAATGAGCTTCTCTAGAGGGTGGAGTGACAGGGGGGAACATAGGTTCCTCATCCTTCTCTTCCAATTCTCTCAAATAACTCAAACTTTTAGATCCTTGAATTCCATTTTCATTCCCACCAACAAAAGAATCTCTTGTCATATCAAATTCTTGCTTTTGGTGATATTCTTCCATCTGTCCATCAAACAAGAGCTGACCTATGGACTTTTGAGAGAACAATGGATCCAATCGAACATGCCCCTCCCCTCTCTTATACTTTGAAGCTTGAACGATTCCCAACACATAAGCACACAACTTTGCTGCTGTTTGGGAGGTTGAAATGATTGAATCAGGTCGAAATAAAGGGTGGGAGATGTAAATGGAATTCACATCTTCTAATCTACTAATCAAGTCGGGTGATGTGAGGTTGGATGGGTGAGAAATCTCATACAATTGACTTAACAATTGATCAGATCTTCCCAAAAATCTTCTTGATTCTTCCCATTGAAGTTGATCACCAACTAACAAGTAAAGCAAAGCCTCAATAGTGATCTTAACTGGCACTGGGGGGTTGGGTAAAGATCGAATTTCAGCA
>Ga0209992_10003809_pt1 | contig 12360 bp, 6 predicted proteins | sample 2SBtaG_2_FD_182564 | JGI IMG/M metagenome (GOLD analysis project Ga0209992, IMG submission 182564) | Deep subsurface microbial communities from Kolumbo volcano to uncover new lineages of life (NeLLi) - 2SBTROV12_ACTIVE470 metaG (SPAdes)... | ecosystem: Environmental > Aquatic > Marine > Volcanic... | reverse complement strand
GGCTGATCAGCAAGACCACGACCTTGCCGATCAGCACAGGCTTCGACGAGATCCACCTGCGCTTCAACCACTGGTTCAGCTACTCGAGCTGCGACTACGGTCAGGTGCAGGTCCAGACCTACGAACCCTCCACACAGACCTGGTCGGGGTGGTTCAACGCGGGCAGCGTGATCCAGAACTCGTCAGGCTGGTCGCAGAAGGATGTGGATCTCACCGCCTACTCGGGCCAGACCGTGCGCGTCGCCTTCCTCCACGTGGCCGACAGCAGCAGCTATGGCTGTGGCGGCACCAGCCTCGGCTGGTACATCGACGATGTGGTCCTCGCTTCGGGCTTCCCCGGGCTCTGGGCCGACCTGGGCTTCTCGCTCCCTGGCGCGACCCATGACCCATCGCTCAATGGCACTGGCACTCTGCAGGCCGGGTCGCCAGCCACGCTCGACCTCACGGACGCTCCAGCCAACGCCAACGCGGTTCTGGTCATGGGACTGAGCGCGGCGTACTACCCGCTCAAGGGCGGCTTTCTCGTGCCCAAGGACGACCTGATCTATCCGGGCTACGTCACGTCGAACCTGGGCGAGGTCTCGCTGACGACCACATGGGTGCCCGGCATCCCCAGCGGTTCCCAGGTGTACCTGCAGTACTGGGTGCAGGACGGCACGGCGCCCGCTGGCTACAGCGCCAGCAATGGCGTCTTGCTCATCTCGCCGTAACATGCGCCTCCGCTGAGGCGCCTGGCTGCCCTTCCCAAAGACTGCACCCTCCCCACCGCGCCTGGCGTCCAGGGCCGGTCGGGAGGGTGCTCTCTGCTGAGAGCTCTCTCAGAGCAGTGCTGAGAGATTCTCGACCGGGCGGCCCACCACCGCCCGGTCGTTCTTGACCAGGATCGGACGCTGAAGAAGGGTCGGGTGCTCGGCCATGGCTGCCAGCAGCTCGGCGTCGGTCTCGTCGCCAGAGAGGCCCGCCTTCTTGGCGTCGCCTTTGCGCAGCAGGTCGCGCGGCGACTCGGCCAGCTTGCCGAACAGCTCCTTCAGTTCGCTCGCCGAGAGCGGCTCTTCGGTGTACTCCCGGTACGTGTAGGTGACACCGGCGTCCTTCAGCAAGGCGACCGCCTTGCGACAGGTGCCTCAGGTGCGCTTGCAGATCAGGGTCAACATCTTGGTTCTCGGCAACGAGAGGGAACAGGGGCAGGGAGACGACTCGACCAACAGGCCAGTGTAACTTCGCCGCTCAGCGCGCGGGCTGAAAGTACATGGGCTCGGCGGGCGCCCGGTCTGGCGCGAGGCGAGCGCCGTCCACTCCGCTGAACAGCTCGCCGTTCTTGATCACCATGGTGATCGCGCGGGTGTTGCGGATATCGTCCCGGGGGTCAGCCGAGACGATGACCATGTCGGCCAGCTTGCCCACCTCGATCGAACCCAGCTCATGGTCGAGACCGTGGTGGCGAAAACCATTGATGGTGGCGAAGTGCAGGGCCTCCAGCGGAGTGAACCCCGCCTGCACGAACAGCTCCAGCTCCCAGTGGGCACCCAGTCCCATCATCTGGCCGTGGGCCCCCAGCTGCAGGCTCACCCCTGCCTCGTGGAGCTTGCGCAGGGCCACGCCCATGCGCGGAATGCTCCAGTCGTCGTCGAAGTAGTGGGTCGGCCGCCGGTACTTCAGCAGCTCTTCCTTGGTGAACCAGTGCAGCAGCTTCTCGTCCTCCCAGAGACGCTCCCGAGAATGGAACCACTGCTCGCCACCCGGGCCGTTGTAGACCACGATCAAGGTCGGCGTCATGCCCACCTCGGTGGCGGCGAACAAGGCCAGCACGTCGTCGTACAGGTCTTCGAGGCCCATGGTGTGCTCAAGGCCCGTGAAGCCATCGATGACCTGGGTCAGGTTCATCTGCGGATTGCCGAACGACTCGGTGACCAGGTTGAGACCTTCAGCGCGGCAGGCGGCGGCCAGCTGCTGCCGGGCGGCCCGTGAATGGTTCGAATAGTCTTTCAGCGCCGTGGCCCCGTGGGCCTTGTTGAACCGCGCCTGCTCCAGCATGTCGTCGAGAGAGCCATTGGGCCGGTGCATCTTGGTGCGGTACTTCGTGCCGAACATGGGGTCGCCCACGGAGAACAGCCGGGGGCCCGTGATCTTGCCCGCGCGGAGCATGTCCGACAGCCAGAAGTCCTTCTGCGTGGTGCCGTACACGTCGTACATGGTGGTCACGCCGTAGGCCAGGTTGGCCGCCAGACCGTAGGGGCGCTGCTCGATCACGTTGAGCGCGCTGATGGGGCTGCCGTAGTGCCCGTGAGCGTCGAACATCCCAGGAAACACCACCTGGCCGGGCAGCTCGTAGCGCAGGGTGCCGTCGGGGATCAACACATCGCTGCCCAACGCGCTGATGCGGTTTCCCTCCATGAGTACGGTGGCGCCTTCGAGCACCCGGTCGTCGCCGTCCATGGTCAACACGGTCACGTCGGTCAGCGCCACGATCTGCTCGGGGACGGCCACTTCGTACGACAGGCTCAGGTCGGTGCGTCGGCGATTCAGGCCTCCGCTCACGATCTCGGCGACGTCCTTTTCGAAGAAGCCGGAGCCGCGGGTCCAGCACAGGGTCCGGCCGCCGTCCCCGAACTCCATGAAGTCTCCGTCCTCGCCATCGACCCTGAACGAAGTGCCCTCGCCATCCGCTGCAGAGACCGTGACCTTCTGGCCGACCCACTCGAAGGGAGTGAGCCAGCTGCGGTGGTACTCCCGGTAGGCGATGAACGACAGGTCGGGAGAGACCACGGCCCGGGTCGCGTGGGGGAACACGTACAGCACCTGCTCGTCGTGACCATCGATGCCGATGCGCTTGAGCTGCAGCTGGTCGTTCTCGAACTCGGTGAAGTAGACCACGCCTCCTGCTACGTCTGGCAGGATCGACGGCGGCCGATGGGAGTAGCGATTGCCCGTCCAGGTCACGTCCGTGAGCTGCTCTGCCTGCACCGTGTCCGACGTGTCCACGGGCTCTACCAGCAGCAGCTCGAAGGCCGTCTGGCTCTCGATGTGCGTCCCCCGCCGAAGATCGCTGGCGCCCACGAGCAGGGCCAGAGCGCCCGTACCGGAGCGGTCGGCTGCCAGAGCACCGAGCTGAGACTGCAGCGGGGCGCCGGGCCGACCGTCTTGGGCGACCAGGAGTTCCGTGGCCTGCAGCGGCGCCCCGACATCTTCGCCTGCAGGGAGACGAGCCCTCATCAGCCCACCCAACCTGTCGTCGGTCCAGCGAGCGAACACCAGCGACTCGCCGCTCTCGGCCGTGGGATCAGCCACGAGGAGCGGGCTCGTGTCGTGAGCCGCCGAGCGCGTCAGGTTGATGGGCTGGCCTTGCCCGTCGAGCCGCCAGAGGTCACCCAGCGACTCGAACACCACTCCCTGGGGCGTGCGTTGCGCCCAGCGGTAACTGCGCGCTGCCGTCCGCCCCTCGGTGGGCAGCTCCAGGGGAAAGCGCAGGGTCTCGTCGAGCTCGCGAACCACCCGGGCTCGAAAAGAGATCTCGCGGCTCTCTCCACTCTGCACGTCGACTTGCACCAGCTTGCCACCGAGGGACAGCACCAGGCTGCCCCCATCGGGATGCCAGGCGATGTTGGGATAGCAGCCATAGAAGCCCGCCGAGTCGAACCGTCCCCGGTCGAGACCTCGGCGCACCTCGCGGTCGACGCCGCTGCGTAGATCCCGCACCACCAACACGGTGTCCTGATCGTCTCGATGCACGTAGGCCAAGCGTGCTCCTTCGGGGGACAAGCGCGCCGCCGCTGCACCGCCGGGACGGTCGACCACCACGGCGATCTCGCCTGTCTGCAGATCCCAGGTCTTCACCCGCGGACCGCTCTTGGGCAGGTTGCGATCGTTGTGCACGAAGTAGAGCAGACCGTCCGCCGGGTTCTCCTGCAGGTGGTTCACCGGAGAGCGCCCGTTGGGCGGGATCAACACCTGCTTGCTGCCCAACAAGCCGTAGCGCGACGCAGGAAAGCGCACCTTCTTGTTCAACGCCGTGCCGTAGAGGGCGCGGCCGTCCGCGCTCCATGTGCCCTGAAATGTTGGCAGCTGCTCGCCGCTCACATTGGCCAGGGCACCGTCTTTCAGAGCGTAGGTCCACAGGTCGTTGTGTCCGCCTCGATCTGACGTGAAGGCGATGGTGCTGCCGTCAGGCGAGTAACGAGGAAACATGTTCCAGCCCCGGCCCTCTGTCAGCGCCCTGGCCTCCCCGCCAGCGATGGGCAACTCGAAGAGCTGCCCCAGCAGATCAAAGACCAGCCGTTGGCCATCCGGGGAGACATCCACGCTCATCCAGGTGCCGTTGTCGAAGACCTGATCGAAGGCGATGGGCTGCCCTTGCCCGGCGTTCACGTCCCACTCGTCGCTCCAACCCGCGAGGGGCAACAGGGGCGCCGAAGTCACGCAAGCCACGAACAGACTGCAGAAGAACAAGAGCATGGGGTACCTCGCGGGACGATGAAGCCGCAGATCATAGCGGCGACTTGTCGTCGACTCGTGACGGCATCGGCTCGCGACCCCCACGGCTCGGCCCGCTTTGGCATGATGCCCCACGGTCAGCACCGGGCGGAGCGCGTCGCATGTCGAAGATCATGGTCCTTGCAGGGCTCATCGCACTGTGCCTGCTCGTGAGCTGTGGCCTGTTGCTGACGGACGCACCACCGCTCACCGAGAGCGAGCGGGCCTGGGTGCATCGTGAAGGCGAGCTGCTCATGGCCGCCGCCCACTGCGATGCTTGCCATCAAGCAGACGGCGTGGTCCTCGACCGCCTGGCGCCATCAGCTGCCCCGAACCTGGCCGGTATCGGTTGGCGAGCCTCTCCCCATTGGTTGCGGGACTGGGTCACCTCGCCCCACAGCCTGCGCCCGTCCACGCGCATGCCCGACGTGCTCGCTGGCTTCGACGCAGACAAGCGGGCAAGCATCGCTGACGACATCACCCACTATCTGATGACCCTCGGCGGCGGCTTCACCGTGGCCGAGACCCGCACCGACGATTGGGACGTGGCTCGAGGTGAGCAGCTGTTCTCAACTCTCGGCTGCCGCGCCTGCCACGGGAATGGCGTCGACGGCTCCCTGGCACGCAAGACGAACCTGCCCACCCTGGCCGCATTTCTCGCCGACCCCACCCACACCCGGCCCTCCGGCCTCATGCCTGCCATGCAGCTCAGCGGCGACGAGTGCATGGCCCTGGCTGCGTGGCTGCTCCGTGAGCAGTTCGCCGACGGTCCCACAGAAGTCCTGACCCAACCGGGGCTGCAGGTCTTCGCCTACGAGTTTCAGCAAGGTCCCGAGCAGCTGCCCGACTTCTCTGGGCTGAAGCCTGTGCGCGTCGGCGTCGCCCAGCACATCGACGTGTCCCCGGCCACACGGAGTGAGCAGTTCGGACTGGTCTTCGAGGGCGAAGTGCTCATCGCTAAGCCGGGAGACGTGCAGTTCTTCACAGAGTCTGACGACGGCTCACGGCTCTGGATCGGCGAGCAGCTGGTGGTGGACAACGACGGCCTCCACGGCGCCCAGCAGGCGATCGGCTCGATCGCACTGGCAGCGGGATGGCAGCCCCTGCGCATCGAGATGTTCGAGGCGGGAGGTGACGAGCTGCTCGCGGCGGGCTTCATCGATAGAGTGGACGGGCACGAGGACGGCGCACCCAGGCCCTTCACCACGAGCGAGCTGCGCCACACGGCGCTACGCTACGCCCCCCTCGATCACGAGCCCGAATCACCCGACAGCTGGAAGGCCACCTGGGGACGCATATGGTTTCAGCAGCTGCGCTGTGCGTCCTGCCATGAGCTGCCAGGCCTCACATCCAAGAGCGCCCCTGCCTTCGCTGACCTGACCGACCTGTCAGACGGCTGCCTCTCCGAGACCGTGCCCAAGCGCCTGCCCGACTACCGCTTCAACCCCGACGAGCGCCAGGCCCTGCGGGACGTGTTGGCTCACCGCCGCAGCCTCGCGGTGCCGCTGGAGCCAACCGAGAAGGTCGAGCGCACCATGGAGCAGCTCGCCTGTCTGTCCTGTCATTCCCGAGGTGCGCACCGGGGCCCCACGGGAGATGTCCGCGCCGCGTTCACCAGCACCGCCGACCTGGGCGACGAGGGCCGCCTGCCCCCCGACCTGACCGCCGTGGGACGACGGCTGAGCCCGGACTGGCTGCACAAGGTCATCAGCGAGGGCACCAGCGTGCGCCCGACCATGCGGGCGCGCATGCCCCGCTTCGGGCCCACAGCCGCAGCGCTCATCGCCGCCCTGCCCGCAGCGGACCGCGCGCCCGCACGCCAGGCCGCAGTCGCCGCTGAGTCCTCAGCCAACCCTTCGAGCACAGACACGGCACGGAACGTCTCCCCCGAAGACCTCATCTCCGCCGGTCGCGAGCTGCTGGGCAGCGACGGCCTGAGCTGCATCGCCTGTCACGACGTGGCCGGACACAGGGGGCCCAGCCTGCCCGGCATCGACCTGGCCCTCACGACGCAACGCCTCACCCGCGAGGCCTTCGACCTGTGGATGGCCGAGCCCTTGGCCCAACGCCCGGGCACGCGCATGCCCAGCTACTACGAGGGCGGCCGCTCGGTGCTCACCACGGTCTTCGACGGCGACGCCCAGACCCAGATCGACGCCCTGTGGGCCTACCTCTCCCTGGGGGACGACGTGCCCCTGCCCGTCGGTCTCGTTGTCGACCGGGCCAGCTACGAGCTGCTGCCCATCGACCGCCCGCGCCTGGTCTCCCTCTTCATGGAGGGACTGTCGGCCCGAGTGCTCGCCGTGGGTTACCCCGAGCGCATCAGCCTGGCCTTCGATCTGGCGAATGTGCGCCTGGGCAAGATCTGGCGCGGTGACTTCCTGAACCTCGAAGGCACCTGGCGAGGGCGCGCGGGACAACTGCAGCAGCCCGGTGACGCCCAGAGCAGAGACCTACCACCGGGCCCCGCCCTCGCCCGCGCCGACGAGCAACCCTGGCCCGAGCGCCCTGGCCGTGCCGAGGGTTGGCGGCTGTCCGGACATCGCCGGGACGTTCACGGGCAACCCACGTTTCTCTATGGCCGGGACGGCGTCAGCGTCGAAGAATCGTACACACCGATCATCGCCGCCGACGGGGGCCGGCTCGTGCGCCAATTCACCTTGCGGGGACCCGAAGCCAAGCACCACGTACTGCGAGCCGCGGTGGCCGAGCAGATCACCACCGACGACCAGCGGCGCTTCGTCTGCGCTGACGGGCTGACCGTGATCGTCCATGCTGGCGATGCGTCTGTGCGCATGACACCGGGCGGCGCCGAGCTGCTCGTCGCGCCCGTGCCCATGACCCGCGACGGACTGACCCTCAAGGTGGAGCTGAACTGGTGATCGCCGCCCTGCTCTGCGCCCTGTGCGCCACGCTGCTCACCGTGGCCGACCCTGTGGAGAGCGACCACTACGCCCTGGTGGACGTGCCCATCCCCGAAGGCGTGGTGCTCGAAGTGGGCGGGCTGCTCCCGCTCGCAGACGGTCGCCTGCTGGTCTGCACCCGGCGGGGTGATCTGTGGGCCCTCGACGATCCCTTGTCCGAGGATCCGCAGTGGTCGCTCTGGGCCGACGGTCTCGCCGAACCCCTGGGGCTGCTGCCGGGCGACGACGGAGAGATCCTGGTGGCGCAGCGGGGCGAACTCAGCGCCCTCTCTGACCGCAACGGTGACGGAGTGGCGGATCACTACCGCACGGTCTGCGACGACTGGGAGATCTCCGGCAGCTATCACGAGTACGCCTTCGGCCCCACTCGCGGCGGCGACGGCAAGCTCTGGGTGACCCTCAATCGTCCCTTCGACAACGAGCCGTTCGGGTCTGTCGATTGGCGGGGCTGGGCCGTCACCATCGATGACGACGGCACCATGACACCGGTGTGCGCCGGGCTGCGCTCCCCCGCCGGCGTGGCCACCAGCCCTTGGGGAGACGTCTTCTACACCGACAACCAGGGCGAGTGGTGCGGAGCCAGCAAGCTCAGCCTGCTCTCCCCCGGCAGCTTTCATGGACACCCTTGGGGCATCGATTCGTGCGATCTCCCGGCGTCGACCGTGGCCCATCCGGGCGAGCTCCCCGATGGCACGCTCATGGCCTTGGCCGCGGCGGACATCGACAACTTCGCCCTGCCCGCCGTGTGGTTCCCCTATGACGTCATGGGTCGCTCGCCCTCCGGCTTCTGCTGGGACGGGACCGACGGTGCCTTCGGGCCCTTCACCGGGCAGCTCTTCGTGGGCGATCAGTACCAGGCGTCGATCCTGCGCGTTGCCCTGGAACAGGTCGAAGGGCACTGGCAGGGGGCGTGTTTCCCGTTTCGCCGCGGCCTGGCATCCGGCGTCATCCGGGTCAGCTTCGCCAGCGACGGCAGCTTGATCGCCGGAGCTTCCGACCGGGGCTGGCCATCGCTCGGCGAGAAGTCGTTCGGACTGCAACGGCTGGTCTACACCGGCGTCACGCCCTTTGAGATGCTCGCCATCGAGGCCCGTCCTCAGGGCTTCTCCGTAAGCTTCACCGAGCCGGTCGATCCGGCCACCGCGAGCGATCCGAAGTCCTGGGCCGCTCGGCGCTTCACCTATCGTCTGCACTCTGACTACGGCAGCGACGAGACCGACCCGTGGGATCTGGACATCGCCGCCGTCACCGTGGCCGCGGACGGACTCTCCGCCGAGCTGCTCATCGAGGGTCTGGCCGAGGGCTACGTCCATGCCCTCTCTGCCCCGGGCGTGCGTTCGCTCGATGGTCGTCCGCTGCTCCACGACGAGGGTTTCTACACGCTCATCGAGCGCCCGGGACCGACCGCGGCGCCCTTGGTGGTCATCGCTGCTGACGACAACACCCGCGCCGTTGCAGAACAACTCGCCGAGCAGCTGGTGCAAGAGGGCCTCACCTGCCAGGTCATCGATCCCCACGGCGATCCCGTGTCGCTCATGGCCCTGCGGGACGCCGCCCTGGCCGTGCTGCTCACCGGCGACCTGGCTCTCGACGCAGAACAGCGGGCACCGCTGATGACCTACGCCGACGGAGGCCACGGGTGGCTCGCGGCGGGTGCGGGGCTCTCACCCCTGGCGGCCGATCTCGATCTGGAGGCAGACCCTGACGCCGCCGAGGATGGGGCCTGGCTTGCAGACCGCCTCGCCTCTCGGGAGCACCCCTGGGAGCCGACGGAGGGCGACACTCGCCCGCGTCCGCAAGCTGCGTCGGACGGCTCACGGTTCTGGATGACCGGTGGCGACCGCCAGCGCATTCTTGCCGCTGACCTCGACCCCGGTGATCCGGCCCATGTGCCAGCTCTGACGGAAGCAGCCCTCTGGGCCGTCCGTTTTCGCTGAAGCTCCGGGGCACTTGCCGCCCCACGGCACCCAGCTCAGCCCCAGGCGGAGACGCGCTCTCTCGCCTAATCAACGATTCGAGTTCGGTACCCACCCGTTCCTCGCTGTAGTGGGAATGGCGACTCATTTCGCCTGTGTCGGCCCTGCCCTCTCTTCCCCGGGCGGGGCCGCCCCCCCCCCGACATCCTGAGGCTGCCATGCCGGCGCTTGAGCCAGGAAACTCCCCTGCACAGCCCACCGCTGCTCACCATGACGAGCGCCCCCTGGTGGTCTCCACCAGCCGAGGTGTCACCGACCTCGATTCAGAGGCCCTCTCGGCGGCCGTGGCCACCGAGGTGATGGGCTGGCGGCCCGACGGCGTGCAGTGGCTCCGGCCCACCCGCCCCGAAGCGAGTGAGTGGGAGCAGACTGCGGCGCCCATCTTCGCCACCGATCCCCGAGCAGCGTCCCTGGCCCTGCGCCGCATCCTGACCGATGGCTGGCACTGCACGATCCAGGTGCAGGCCGGGGCCGCGAATCATGCCGTGACCCTCTGGCGCCGGCCTCACGATCGCATCAGCAGCGAAGGCGACTCCATGGCCCAGGCGGTCTGCCGAGCCATGCTCGAGCTGTCCCGATCGCGGTGGCGCTCGCGGCCACCGCCGTTGGCCTGACAGCCTGCGCGGAGAGTGGGCTCGGGACGGCAGTGTCGAGACGCCAGCCGCTCCCGTGAGCGACGGGTTTCCAGGGCTGACGATGCCCCCGGCACCCCCGCCAGCCCCTGCTACACTGGCCTCCCCGATCGTGCCGAATGCACTCTCCCGGATGAGACTTCGCCATGCAGGACCGCTCCCTCGGCGTGTCACACGTTGCGCTCTTTTCCAGTGCACTTCTCGCCTTGCTCCTGACCACGGGCTGGGGCGCCTTGGCAGCAAGGCGTGCGCAGCTCGCCTCCCGAGGGCCCAAGTCCTTCGACAAGCCTGACCTGGCAGCTGGCGACTTCATGGCCGCGTTCACCTTTGGCCAGGGACTGTTCCTGGCCTCGCTGGTCCCCTGCGATGGGGTGGTGGCGACCCCGAGCCGGGTGATGATCAAGGCCTAGTCGAGGTTGCCCCGTGATCTCCCCAGACCGCCAGCCCCTGTCCTCGCTCAGCGCGCTGATTCTCCTGATGGGGACAGTCTGCGCCCACACGCCCGCTCCACCGCGCCTTCTTGCTGCGCCCCTCGGCCCCTCGACTCATAGCAGGCTCGCTGGCGACGAACCGGCCGCGACCGCGTTCATCGACGTCACCCTGGTGGCCATGGTCGACGAGGGCGAGCGGCCTCACCAGACCGTGGTGGTGCGCGGCGATCGCATCGTCTCGGTCGGTCCCCTGGGCGAGATCGAGATCCCCGATGACGCTCGGCGCATCGAGGGCCGCGGGCAGTGGCTCATGCCCGGCCTCACCGACGGCCACGTGCACGTGTGGGGCGAGGACGAGCTGCTGCTCTTCGTGGCCAACGGTGTCACCACCGTGCGCAACATGTGGGGCGCGCCGCTGCACTTCGCCATGGCCGAGCGGGTCGCCGCTGGAGAGATCGTCGGGCCGAACATCCTCACCACGGGCCCGATCATGGACGGGGTCCCGCCCCTCTGGAACGGCAGCCTGGCCCTTGATGACGTCGACGCCGCTCGCGTCTCGGTGGCCGAGCAGAAGGCCGCGGGGTACGACCTCATCAAGGTCTACAGCCGGCTCAGCAGTGACGTCTATGAGGCCATTGTCCAGGCCTCTCGTGAAGCAGGGCTGTTGGTCTGTGGACACGTCCCCGACGCTGTGGGCCTGCACCACGCCCTCGCCGTGGGGCAAGACTCCATCGAGCATCTCACCGGCTTCTTCGAGGCCCTGCGCGTGGCCGACGGGGCGAGCGCCCGAGACGCGGCCCAGCTGTCCCTGGCCCAACGCTGGAGCCTGCCACAGGTCTCCGACGCGGCCCTGCACCAGATCGCAGATGAAGTCGCCGCGTCCGGCAGCTGGAACTGCCCCACCCTGCTGGTCTACGCCAAGATCGTGGGCGTGGACGAAGCGCACCAGCTGCTCGCCGCCCCGGAGATGCGCTATGTCTCGCCGTCGACCCGCTCCACGTGGGACCCTGGCGCCGACTTTCGCACGTCGCAGATGACCGACGACGACTACGCTGACCTGCGCGCCACGGACCTCACCCGCCGACGGATCGTGGCAGCTCTTCACGAAGCCGGGGCGCCCTTGCTGCTGGGCACGGACACTCCCAACCCCTTCGTGATCCCGGGCTTCTCCATTCACGAAGAGCTGGCCTTGCTGGTGGCCGCTGGCCTCACGCCTTATGAGGCACTCTCTGCGGGCACACGGGAGGCGGCACGATTCCTGCGCGACGACCGGCCCGTGGGCACCATCGCCGTGGGCCAGGCCGCCGACCTGCTGCTACTGGCCGCCGACCCCCTCGCCGACGTGGCCGCCCTGCGACAACGGAGCGGTGTCATGGCCGCCGGTCGCTGGTACACCGAAGCCACCCTGCGCGCCCAGCTCGAACAGCTGGCGCTGAGCTACGAGACGCCACCCGATTATCTGGCACCCTTCAGCACAGCCCCTGACCTGGGCGGCCCCCAGGCCCGCTACGAAGTGCGCTTCAACAATGATCTGCTCCTCGCCGTGGAGCGCAGCGCCTTCAGCGAAGACGGTCGCGACGTGATCACCCAGCTGGGCTACGACCCGAGCTGGCAGCTGTCCTTCGAGATCGTGCAACACCGGGGCCGGGGCACCGACGAGCAGATCACCGCCACTGTGCAGCTGGCAGGCGGGCGAGGCGTGGCCTCCTTTGAACGCACAGCGGGCGTGTTGCGGCTCACGGGAACCGGCCTCTACGACGACCTGGCCATTGAGCAGCCCCTGAGCGACGAGGTCATGATCTCCCTGCCCACGCTCACCACCGAAGGCCGACTCTGGGAGCTGATCGCCCCCCTGGCCGTGGGCGAGTCACTGACCCTGCCCCGCCTCTCCGTCGACCTGAGCCAGACGGTGGAGCTGTCCCGCACC
>Ga0209992_10003807_pt1 | contig 12362 bp, 16 predicted proteins | sample 2SBtaG_2_FD_182564 | JGI IMG/M metagenome (GOLD analysis project Ga0209992, IMG submission 182564) | Deep subsurface microbial communities from Kolumbo volcano to uncover new lineages of life (NeLLi) - 2SBTROV12_ACTIVE470 metaG (SPAdes)... | ecosystem: Environmental > Aquatic > Marine >... | reverse complement strand
CAGGCTGTATCACCAGCGCTCAAATCATCGGCCATGGCAATTGAAGGTGCGACTAACAGCGCCACGCCTAGCAAGCCTTTTTGACTTATTAATTTACTAAATAAACTTTTCATCGTTTTATATCTCCTCACCGATGTTTGATTTAAAGTGCGTCATCGCCGGTTTCACCGGTACGTATACGAACCACCTGATCAAGTGATGAAACAAATATTTTTCCATCGCCAATCTTGCCAGTACTTGCAGCCTTGGTTATTGCAGCCACAACTTCATCAACCTTGTCATCAGCTACTGCCGCCTCGAGTTTAATCTTCGGCAAAAAATCAACCACATATTCAGCACCACGATAAAGTTCTGTATGTCCTTTTTGACGACCAAAACCTTTGGTCTCTGTCACAGTCATGCCTTGTACACCAATCTCTGACAGAGCTTCCCTCGCATCATCCAGTTTGAAGGGTTTAATAATTGCTGTTACTAACTTCATAATTATTTCTCCAAATTACCCCCTACCTATCAGCACATTGCTAATAGGCAAAGGTTGTTAGTTAGTTATGTATTTAACTAGAACTAGAAACTACTTGATATTGTGAATACAGCGCGACCATCACACACATTACCGCCGAAACATTCAGCACCATTATCCAAATCAGTGTCAATCCAGGCTATACTTGCATCGAATGGTCCAATGATTGTTTTAGAAATCCCAACTGAGTAATAAGTCCAATCAGGTGTGCCCCAAGTCGCATTTTCATCAACGGTCTGATGCCCAACACTACCCGACAAGGTCATACCGTATGGAAGCGAGTAATCCAATGCGCCTTCAACATTGAAGCCGTCACCGGTTGCGCCTTGCCAATCAGGTGTCGCACGGAAAGTGACACCCGCACTCAATTGATCGCTGAAATCATAGCCAAAACCAAGATAGCCTTCGATAAAATTAAAATCGTTGCCGGTTGCTTGCCCTGGATAAATATAATAAAGCAGACCAACATCATAACTAATACCTGATCCGCCAAGACTACCGCCATAACCGCCATAAATATCGATTTCTGATGTTACATTTCCACCAAAATCAACATTTGACGCCCATGTGCCCAGATAAAAACCAGATTCATGGGCATAATCCAACCCGCCAGATATCGCTGGCAAATTACCCGTTTGAGATTGACCGCGATACATGTAATCAGTTGATAGAGCAACATTAGCACTGAATTCATGTGGCGATTCAGCCAATGCTAGATTAGATAAAAGCATGCTTGAACACGCTAATATAAGCATCATTACTTTTTTCATTTTATTTCCCCTTTGGAAAAGTGATTTTTCAAGACTTCATTGCCTTGGTAAAATTTCAATATTCCTTATTGCATGTTCTATACCAATTAGATTAATTTTAATAAATTCAATTATTTATATATATAATTCAATCTAAATTCTTAATTTTATATAAAGCAAAAATTAATTTATCGCACTATCTTTGTGCATTAATATTCTCAGTGATCAAAAATAGGTCGAATATTCCTAAATTGAAGAATATCGATTACAAATGACATATGCGCTGGCAAAACATATGATTCAATTATTAATAGTAAAGAATGAACGAAATAGAATGGTAAAAGAAAAAATTGAAGCAATACTTTCGGATGTGTCAAACGCATTACCTGAAGATCTGCACAATTTTAAACAGGATCTGGAAAATAATTTACGTGCAACACTCAATGCCTCTTTTTCGAAGATGGAGCTGGTAACACGTGAAGAATTTGATATTCAAACAGCATCGTTACAACGAACTAGAGCACAACTTGATACTTTGCAGGCAAAATTATCAGCATTAGAAAAACAATTGGACGAAACTAAAAAGTAAATCAATACTTACAAGTATTTAATTCAATTGATTTTGTTGGTTGAATATAAAAGTTTTTACTATTAATCAAGGATGATGAAATATGAGTGTAGCTATAATCTATTCGCGTGCGCAGGATGGTATCAACGCGCCATTAGTCACAGTAGAAGTCCATCTCTCCCGCGGTCTTCCCAGTTTTGCAATTGTCGGGCTTCCAGAAATAACTGTTAAAGAAAGCAAAGAACGTGTTCGTAGTGCTATTCTGAATAATCAGTTTGAATTTCCACTCAGTAGAATCACAATCAATTTAGCGCCAGCCGATCTCCCTAAAGAAGGCGGGCGTTTCGATTTACCCATTGCGCTCGGAATTTTAATTGCTTCGGGGCAAATTCCTGAAAATGGAATAAAGGATCATGAAGCGATTGGTGAATTATCGTTAACGGGTGACTTAAGACCTATTACTGGTGTGCTACCTGTTTCTTTGGCAATGAAAAAATCCAGGCGCAGTTTAATACTACCAATGATGAACGCAGATGAAGCCTCACTGGTTGAAGATACAGTATGCAAACCAGCAACACATTTACTCGAAGTTTGCGCACATGTATCAGGAACAAAATCACTTGAGATACACCAAAGAAAACAAACGAACTCTTCGGTTCAGTACGAAACTGATCTGGATGATATTTATGGGCATGAACATGCCAAACGAGCATTAGAAATCGCAGCTAGCGGCGGACACAATTTATTAATGGTTGGCCCTCCAGGTTCTGGCAAAACCATGTTGGCTGAACGCATGCCAGGCATCATGCCACCAATGACGGAAAATCAATCGCTAGAAAGTGCCGCTATTGCATCGATAAGCCGACATGGTTTTTCATCGCAATTCTGGAAACAACGAGTCATTCGCTCGCCGCATCACTCAGCCTCAGCCGTGGCATTGGTTGGCGGTGGCAGTCATCCCAAACCCGGCGAAATTTCGCTCGCTCACAATGGCATATTATTTCTTGATGAACTGCCTGAATTTGATCGGAAAGTTTTAGAAGTACTACGTGAACCACTGGAATCTGGTCGCATCGTTATATCTCGTGCGGCTAAACAAGTTGAATATCCGGCTAATTTTCAACTTATCGCTGCGATGAATCCCTGCCCCTGTGGTTATCTAGGCGATAAAAGTAGTCGTTGTCGATGCACCGAAGAACAAATCAATCGTTACCAGCATAAAATTTCCGGACCACTCATGGATCGACTTGATATGGTTATAGAAGTACACAGCATACCTAACGCTATTATTAATCAAACAAAAGATGAAAATGCCGAAAGTAGTTCAACGATACGACGACGTGTTATTAATGCATTTAATAAACAACTGGATCGGAGTGGCGCTGTAAATTCAGAACTAAAAACAGGAGATATTGAAAAACATTGCCAGTTAAACGATAACGACAAAGCATTATTACAAACAGCAACAACAAAACTAGGATTATCCGGACGTGCAATTCATCGTATTATGAAAGTGGCCAGAACCATAGCCGACTTATCTAATAGCGAAAAAATATTAACTCAACACCTCAGCGAAGCAATCAGCTATCGACAAAAAATAAATCAACAGCAACGAATGATGTCATCAGAAATTTAATCCTCGCTTGAATACTATGCTTGTTTAAGGTGAAATGAACCTATGACAGAGAAACAATACGATATTAGCATCTCAAGCAAAACCAGTTATATTGCAGAGCAATCCTCACCTGATCTGGCGCGCTATGTTTTTGCTTACACTATAACAATCACTAATGTAGGACTTGTTCCTGCCACTTTATTGCGCCGACATTGGTTAATTACAGATGCTAATTGTAAAGTACAGGAAGTCAGGGGTGATGGCGTCATAGGTCAACAACCTCACCTTATCCCCGAAGAGTCATACCAATATACCAGTGCCGCAGTACTGGAAACCCCCGTGGGCTGTATGCAAGGCTCGTATGAAATGGTCGGAGATGACGGTGTCGAGTTTGAAGCACCCATACCGGTTTTCAATCTTTCTATACCTAACGTACTACAATAGCCATGAGCACCTACGTCATAGGTGACCTGCAAGGCTGTTATTTCGAACTTCAAAATCTGCTAGACAAGATAAATTTTAATAAAACAAATGATCGACTCTGGTTTGTTGGCGACATCGTTAATCGAGGTCCTGATTCATTAGCCTGCCTGCGCTTCGTTAAATCACTCGGTACAAATGCGAAAACAGTACTCGGTAATCACGACCTGCATTTATTAGCTATTGCCAATAAAGTTCGGAAACCACATCGTAAAGATACTGTTGATGAGATATTAATTGCAGATGATTCAGAAGAATTACTTAAGTGGCTAAAACATCAACCACTACTTGTCACTGAGCCTGAATTTCACTACACAATGATACATGCCGGCTTACCTCCACAATGGTCATTAGACCAAGCAAAAGAACTTGCACAAGAAACAGAATCATTATTACAAAGCGAACAATTCAATGACTTCATACATCAAATGTATGGCGACCAACCCGACACATGGTCAAACACATTGAAAGATGCTGACCGACATCGTTTTATTATTAATTGCTTCACCCGTATCCGATATTGTGACAAGAGTGGGAGACTTAACTTAAAAGAAAAATGTCCTCCTGGCTCACAAGATAAACAATTAACTCCCTGGTATGCATTGCCAGAACGTAAAACAAAAAAAAATAAAATTATCTTCGGACATTGGTCGACGGTACGCCTAGGAAACGAAAAAGACTTTAAACAATACAATGTCTACCCAATAGATACGGGATGTTTATGGGGTGGAGAGTTAACTGCAATGCGATTAGAAGATGAAAAGTTATTCAGTATTCCATCACAGCAAGAGAAGTTTCAAAAATAATATTTTCTTTTCAGGCTAAATAAACACTAACGGCGAAACATGGAATCGATTACTGATTTTTTTTATCTGCTCAATATTTAGTGCTCTTTTCCCCGTTAATATTTCAGACACCACGCCTTGGCTTCCTATTTCCTTTAAGTCAGATTGTTTTAACCCATGTTCTTGCATAAGATATTTTAAAACCTCTACAGGAGAAGCATCTTTTATTTTATATTCATTATTCTCATAGTTTTCTATCAGGTTTCCTATCGTTTCCATTATTGGTGCTAACTTATGATTTTGCTTATTTCCTACTTCATCAACTAAGCTATCTAATGTTTTAACTAAGGCCTGATACTCATCATCAGAATGTGGCACTGAGAATATAGTTTTGATACTTGGCCACACTTTCGAGATATTCTTTAATTGACTATTCATGATTTTTTCCATTTCTCTTTATCATATTCTTTGTGTGTTAACACATGGCGAATATATAAACATTGAGTATTGTAGTGTATCGCTGCGATGAGTCTTATCTTATTACCACCTATATTAAACACAGTTAAATTACCCACCTTATCTACACTTGGAAATATCTTTCTCAATTTCGAGAAATTAGCTATTTCACTATGTTTAACAATTCGATACCACGCATCCAGTGAAACCGAAGTATTAGAATGCTTTTCTGCAAATTCCAGCAATCTCCTTCGCGTAATAATATGCATGATTCAAATATATCTCATAATGAGATATATTGCAAATAGAATTTTTGTATCTAGTAAGTGATAAATTTTCAACGTTTTGGCAACAGAGAATAATTAAGAATGAAATTATCTTCGGCCATTGGTCGACGGTACGCCTAGGAAACGAAAAAGAGTTTAAACAATATAATGTTTATCCTCTTGATACAGGCTGTTTATGGGGTGGAGAGTTAACTGCAATGCGATTAGAAGATGAAAAGTTATTCAGTATTCCATCACAACGACCTAAGATATAAATCTCAATTAACACTTCAAATTTGCTAATCAAGATGTTTAGCAATATCCATTCGTTTATGCAGAATACGAACTATGAAAATACCCTCATCAGAAATTTGATAAAAAATGACATGGCTCTGATGTAAAAAACGATGATAACCAGATTTAATATCAGTAGCTTCGCTGCCCATTTGCGGATTCTTATCTAGAAGGTCAAAACAATTTTTGAGTGAGCTATAATAGAGTTCTGTTTGATTAAGACCAAAGTCTATTACAGACCTTTCAAAAATAATCTCAATATCCTTGGCTGCGGCCTCTGAGAATTCAACCATTTACCTATCCTTTTGTTTTATACCCTTCCATATTTCATCAATCGTGCGTTTTGAAACTCCACTTTTCTCGCCAGCTACAAGTGCTTGAATTAACACTTCGCGTTTATCTTTTTGTTTCTGATCTTCGCGTATTAAATCACGGATGTAGTCACTAACGTTACTGTAATGACCTGTTTTGATCTGGGATTCGACCCATTTACGCATAAGATCTGGAAGAGAAACATTCATAGTCGCCATAACAATACCTCCTAACAAAAGATTGGCATATTTTGGCAATCTTTGTCAACATTAACAGTTCAAATTCGTTCTAATAAAACAAAACTATAATCAAACTCATTCTTCTCATTGGCTTTAAAACCTTCTCTCGATAACTCCTTCCATTCACTATGATCAAACTCAGGAAAAAACGTATCACCTTCTACTTCTGTATGCACTTCTGTTAAATATAAATGTGTCGCCTGTTTTAATGTAGTTCGATAGATTTCTGCACCACCGGTAATCATCACTTCATCAGCATTGTTACAATGCTTCAATAGTTCATCCGGACTTTGTAAAACAGTACAGCCTTCTGCTTGATAATGTGTATCCCGGGTAAGAATAATATTTTCCCGGCCCGGTAACGGCTTACCTATCGATTCATGAGTTTTACGTCCCATCACTATGGGTTTCCCCATGGTTAATTTTTTGAAGTTTTGTAGATCAGCAGAAAGCTTCCAGGGCAAATCACCTTTAGCACCAATAACACCATTACGATCCATAGCTACAATAAGGGAAAGTTTCATTCGTCTGTTTCTGTGTAGTATTAAATTGCTATGGGTGCTGAAATACTCGGGTGAGCCTGATAATTGATTAACTCAAAGTCTTCATAAGCAAATTTAAATATATCGCTTACTTCCGGATTAATTTTCATCACAGGCAAAGGATAAGGTTCGCGCTCTAATTGTGTCTCAACTTGTTCCAGATGATTTAGATAGATATGTGCGTCACCAAACGTATGCACGAAATCACCGAGCTTTAAATTCGTGACTTGTGCAATCATCATCGTTAACAAGGCATAGGAGGCAATATTAAATGGCACGCCTAGCAAAATATCGGCACTTCGTTGATAAAGTTGGCATGATAGCTTTCCATCAATAACATAAAACTGAAAAAAAGCATGGCAAGGCATTAATGCCATTTTATCCAGCTCACCCACATTCCAGGCACTGACAATCAAACGCCGTGAATCGGGATCACTTTTTATCAATTCAATTACATTAGAGATTTGATCGATTGTTTCACCAGAACTCGTGTTCCACGATCGCCATTGCGCACCATAGACTGGGCCAAGACCACCATTTTCATCAGCCCATTCATCCCAGATACGAACACCATTATCTTTCAAATATTGAATATTGGTTTCACCATTCAAAAACCAGAGTAGTTCATGAATTATTGATTTAAGATGACATTTTTTAGTCGTGACTAAAGGAAAGCCCTTGTTTAAATCAAATCGCATTTGGTAACCAAAGACACTAACTGTCCCAGTGCCGGTTCGATCTTGTTTCTTAAAACCGCTTTCTTTTACGTGCTTTAACAAGTCCAAGTATTGTTTCATCTTAATCTCTGTAAATATTTATACTACTTGTGACCGCCATGGATGGCGGAAATACTTGCAATGCAGGAGCAATTGCAAGTGCTTCATTAATTTTTCCTATACGCCATAAGCATCCATATCACACCCAATATTATCATAGGCAGTGATAGCAACTGTCCCTGAGTTAGCCAATCAAACGCAACATAGCCAATATGCTGATCCGGCACACGGACAAATTCAACCAGTGATCTGAAAACACCATATCCAAGTAGAAACAAACCAGAGATTGCCATCATGGGTCTTGGCTTTGAAGAAAACCACCATAAAATAATAAACAGTAACATGCCTTCCAATAGAACTTCATACAACTGCGAAGGATGTCTGGCAATACCGCCCGCTGCAGGGTCAGGAAAAATCATTGCCCAGGGTAAATCACTAGGACTTCCCCAAAGTTCACCATTGATAAAATTTCCAATCCTGCCACAACCAAGACCTACTGGAACGACTGGTGCAATAAAATCTGTCACTCTGAAAAAAGGCTTGTTAATTTTATGAGCAAAAAACCAGACTGCGACAAGCACACCGATCAAACCACCGTGAAATGACATGCCACCCTGTTGCAGATAAAAGATCTCAATCGGATGCTGAATATAATACGAAAAATTATAAAAAATCACCGAACCTAAACGACCGCCAAGAATAATACCGAGCATGGCATAAAAAATCAGATCGGAGATTTGCTCATTACTAAACTCCCAATGAGACTGCTTACCTCGATAGCGTAACAACAGCCATGCCGCCAAAATACCCACGACATAGGTAATACCATACCAATGTATTTTCACGAGCCCCATATCTAAGGCAACAGGATCAATATCTGGATAAGTTATCATTGTAAGTAAATACTAACATTTAAGTAAAAATTAAATTTAAGAAACTGCCTGATGCAGCCGATAAAAAAGAGCATGCAACTATACCTAAATAATATTAATAATGGCTAGTTCTGAAATGACCGGACAACAAACAGTATCAAGCGTCAGACTAGAGATCCAAAAAATAGACTGCTTACCACCCATACCATCAATAGCACAGGATATCCTGATTGCAACCAATGATGACACTATTGATATGGATGATATTGCAAAAATAATAAAACGAGATCCTGCTCTAACAGCGAGAATAATAGGCATGGCTAATTCAGCCTTTTTTGGTTTTGGCAGAAATGTCACCACTATAGAACAAGCTATCATCAATGTTTTAGGTCTGGATTTGGTAAAAGGTTTTGCCTTGAGTCTGGCAATGAGTAAGGTATTTGATCTGGAAAAATGTGCAAGTTTTGATCTTAAACGATACTGGTGCAGCGCATTTCTAACAGCAGAACTTGCTAGTGGTTTTACAAACCACATTGATTCAAAAGAAGTCTTCGATCCTAAGCAACTTTACTTATATGGCTTGTTACACAATATAGGCATATTAGTTCTGGTTCATCGTTTCCCAAATATTATGACTGAATTATTTACTACTTCTGTAGAAGATAAAGAGAAACGATTAATCGATTATGAAAATGAGACCATTGATTTTAATCATCACCAGGCAGGTGCATGGTTAGGGCATAAATGGAAACTACCTTATGAAATGATCGATATAATTGAACACCACCATGACCTGAGTCATCAGGATAGAAATTCAAACCTGGTCATATTGATTGGTTTCTGCTCAAGAATCGCCCGGCAATGGGTACTCGATACTAATTACGACCCTATGCAAGAATTAGAAGTAATCAAAACACTTAAGCTCAATCCTGATTTATTAAAATCTTATCTGGATAAATCTCATAGTAAATTAAGTGATATCCAGAAACTCGTCGATGACATAACCAGGTAACATCAATGAAAGATATTATTGAAAAGCTGGAAACGCCGGATATTTTAAATAACCGGTTTATGCAATTATTAGATTCTTTATCGGGAATAAGGACGATATCGAATCTGGGAACTCAACAACTCGAGAAAGAACAATTTATAGACTCAATAATGAAAACGATCATCGAGCATCTGGAGGTTGAAAAAGCATCCTTATATTTGCTTGAAAAGAATTCACTTAAGTGCGTAGCAAATTTAAATTGGGAACAATTTATTACAAATGAATCTTCCATAAATAGTAACGGCAAATCATACTTGTTGGGTGAAGGAATTGTTGGAAAAACGGCCGCGAACCTTCAGCTAATACATATTCACAACTGCAAAGCATCTGACGAAAACCTGATTAAATATGAAACAAACAAAGAAAAAGTTGGAGCCTTAATCTGCGCACCCATTATGGTAAATAACACGCTTCTTGGTGTCGTTGAATTATCTCATCCCGAACCGAATCATTTTGAATCATGGCAAGAACATTCAATAGTTATCTACGCCGATTTAATAAGTATGTTGTTAAGTAATAATAAACTCTTATGTGATATGCAAAGTATTGTGGATGCGCGCACTGAAGAACTTCGTCACGCTCTTGAGGAATCAGAAAAATTAAGAGCGCGCTATGAAGAAATGTCAGTTATTGACCCATTAACAAAATTATATAACCGCCGCTACTTTTTTACCGAGGTTTCATCGACTTTAGCAAGAGCAAAACGCTATTCTCAATCATTCAGTCTCATGCTCATGGATCTTGATCGTTTCAAAGATGTTAATGACACATTTGGTCATGAATGTGGAGACAATGTATTGACAACTATGTCAGAAATATTGAGCCAATTTACACGTGAAGGAGATACGCTTGCCAGAATTGGCGGTGAAGAATTTGTACTCGCCTTACCAGAAACCAATAATCAAGGCGCTATAGTACTAGCCGAACGAATTAGAGCGAGCATAGAAGAACATGATTGGAAATGTAATGAAGATACAATGGAAATTAAGATCAGTATTGGAATAGCAACACTGGCAGACTTCAATAATGAGGAAATTCTTCATGACGATATTCAACTTAGCGATATTTTAAGAAAAGCTGACCTCGCCTTATATTTTGTCAAGCAGCATGGACGAAACGGAGTCAAATCATTTTCTGCAATGTCTTAAACTGAATTACCACAAACCCCAGCGACATTAATTTTTCTTGGCTCACAAGAAATTTAGACTATTTCTTCAAGATCGGCTTGATTTAGTCCGCAAAAACAAGAAGTATGTGCTCTCTGCGAGAGAAATGTTGCCTCGCAGCACGCATAATTCCCAGAAAATAAAAAATAATTATAATAAAAATAAGTAATTAGGAAGACTTCTTACGTTCTGGAATTAAAAAATTCAGGTAAATGCTGAATCACAGAAACTGTGTGGATCTGCTTTTACCTAATAAAAGTTAAGCAAAAATACACTTAATACGAGGTAAAGATAAGATGTCTACGAGTAATAAGAAACTACAGGCTTGGGTCGATGAAATGGCCGCGTTATGTCAACCTGATAATGTCGTCTGGTGTGATGGTTCTGATCAAGAATGGGAAGATATGTGGAAGATTCTGGTTGAAGGCGGAACCGCCATCAAACTGAATGAAGAAAAGCGTCCCAATAGCTACTACATTCGTTCAGTACCTGCTGATGTTGCGCGAGTTGAAGACCGTACCTACATCTGTTCTGCAAAAGAAGAAGATGCTGGTCCTACTAACAACTGGGCTGATCCTGCTGAAATGCGCGAAACCCTAAACGGTTTGTTCACAGGTTGTATGAAAGGTCGCACCATGTACGTTGTTCCATTTAGCATGGGTCCTGTCGGCTCTAACATTGCTCAGATCGGTGTAGAAGTTTCTGACTCACCTTACGTTGTCACCAATATGCATATCATGGCTCGTGTTGGTCAGGAAGTATTGGACGTATTGGGTGAAGATGGCGAATTCGTTCCTTGTGCACACACTGTCGGTGCACCACTTGCAGAAGGTGAAGTCAGTGATCCATGGCCTTGTAACCCTGACAATCGTTATATTGTTCATTACCCGGAAACCCGTGAAATCTGGTCACACGGTTCTGGTTACGGTGGTAACGCACTGCTTGGTAAAAAATGTTTTGCACTACGTATTGCTTCCACCATGGGTCGTGATGAAGGCTGGATGGCAGAACATATGTTGATTCTAAAACTCACCAGCCCTGAAGGTGAAGTCAAATATGTCGCCGGTGCTTTCCCAAGCGCCTGTGGTAAAACCAATCTTGCCATGCTGACACCAACTATCCCTGGTTGGAATGTAGAATGTATTGGTGATGATATTGCCTGGATGAAGTTTGGTGAAGATGGACAACTCTATGCAATTAACCCTGAAGCCGGTTTCTTCGGTGTTGCTCCGGGTACTAGTATGAAATCAAATGCCAACGCGATGTTGTCCATGGAAGAAAATGCGGTTTTCACTAATGTTGCCATGACTGATGATGGCGATGTCTGGTGGGAAGAAATGACGGATGAGCCACCTGCACATCTGACCAGTTGGAAAGGCGAAGACTGGACACCTGATTCAGATGAACCTTCCTCACATCCCAATGCCCGTTTCACAGCAAACGCAGGACAATGTCCGGTAATTGCTGATGAATGGGAAGATCCAAAGGGCGTACCAATCAGTGCGATCCTGATGGGTGGTCGTCGCGCGTCTGTTGTGCCGCTAGCGACAGAAGCTCTGGACTGGAACCACGGTACTTTCCTCGGAACCATTATTGCTTCTGAAATGACCGCTGCGGCCTTTGGTGCTATCGGTCAGTTACGTCGTGACCCAATGGCAATGCTGCCATTCT
>Ga0209992_10003806_pt1 | contig 12362 bp, 14 predicted proteins | sample 2SBtaG_2_FD_182564 | JGI IMG/M metagenome (GOLD analysis project Ga0209992, IMG submission 182564) | Deep subsurface microbial communities from Kolumbo volcano to uncover new lineages of life (NeLLi) - 2SBTROV12_ACTIVE470 metaG (SPAdes)... | ecosystem: Environmental > Aquatic > Marine >... | reverse complement strand
ATGCGAAAAAAATTAAATAGTTTGACCCAACTTGAACACTTGGGGTAAAAATAACTTATCATCGATCCGTTAGATTTCTGGTGTTCAAGTTGGCCAGAATCGGTGTTCAAATTAATCAGAATATGTAGCTGCTAAAGTAGCGACAAATTGAAGTAGCTCACCGTTCCCCTTGATGTGCTCATTCAGTGAAACTGGATCAGCCTGAAACCCTGATTCGATTACTTTTTTTATGGCGCAAAAAAGGTACCGATTCTGGGTGTCAGAAAAATCAGATTCACAAATGAATTTAGAAACAACTGGCAGTGTTTCTCGATCTAACATTAGACCGCCTAGAACGGAGTTTTCGGCGTGACTGATTGACTGGTTCATATCAGCAACCACGCGTTGGAGATCGGGTCAGGCGATTGGCTGCTTTAACAAATCTGAATGCTTGAATCCATTCTAAACATGTATAACAATACAGGTGTCTAGAGAATTGTTTCTCGAATGTGATCCCGCAATTACAGCACGTCGCCCGGTGCACCACGCCGGGCTGTCTTTCCACGTAGATTTCCATTTTTCATCCACCTACGCGCTATCCTGCTCATTAACGCATTCGAAAAACGCCCGTTCATCGACCACCATAGCGCGACCGATCTTTTTAAATGCCTTTTGGAACCCGTTTGTTTTCCGATAAAACGCTAAATGGCGAAGACCACCATTGGGTGGCCAATCATGATATTCATTCCACTTTTTGATGGGAATTAGGCGGGTATTTGGTTGTGTCATGTCTTTTCACCGTTAGTAATAAAATACGATTGAACGCGGTTTATTGCGTCGAGAGAAAAGTTAACACAGGTTTTAGCAGGTTTTTGTTACCGCTAAATTTTAGTGGTTAGTGCTAAAAAAAAGCAGTTAGCGCTAAATTTTTTGAAGGATGATATTTACTTTTTCGAGGGATTTATTGGTTTTCTCTTGGGTTTAAAGGTGCCATCCATACCCATGTGAGCTTCCAGGAAAGGTGACCCAGTTGCGCTTGATTTTATCCGTGTTAAAGCCTGACCCAATGAATTAAAATTAAAAGTTTGATTTCCGCAATAATCTGACGACCAAATTATTCCTGTTGCAGTGGTTTCTTTGATGATCCAGTTTCTATCGTAGAGCTTATGGTTTTCTATGATTTCATTAGCTAATTCTTTGCAAGTTGGCAGCTTGTTGGGGTGCCTTCTTGGCATGTCTACCCACGTTTCAGTGAAAAAAACATGCAGTTGAGATTGCCTTTTCTTTTTCTCAGCCATCACACACCCCTGAATATTTGAGAGTTCATTGAAGCCACAATCCGATTGGTATGTGATTCTGAAATATGCGAATACCGTTGCACCATAGAAAGCGTTTTATGTCCTAGAACCGCCGCAATTTCCGCCAATGAAGCACCATTCATCGCAAGATACGATGCTGCACTATGTCTTAAGTCGTGAAATCTAAAGTCGTCTATTTCTGCGCGTACTACCGCCCGAGTGAATACATTCGTTATCTCAATTGGTTGGTTTGGATTTTTATGTGAAGGGAACACCAAGTCGGAATCGATCCGCCTAACCTTGGCTATTTCGCCAACCAAATCGAGCGCATGACCAGTCAAAGGAATCGCCCTAATTTCACCGTTTTTTGTTTCAGTGAGTGTAATTTGTTGGCGCTTAAAACTAACTTGTTGCCAAGTCAACGATAGGATTTCACCGCGCCTTGCTCCTGTACTCAGAGCGAGTACAACAATTAAATAAAGTTGCTCGCTATGTTCTTTACACCTATTTAATAGTCGTGCCCGTTCATCATCATCGAGAAAGCGGATTCTGCCTCTGGGTTCCTTTAATGTAGAAACTTTACGAAAAGGTGTGTCGTCGACCCACTGATACTCGCGAAGTGCTATTGAAAATACATGAGATAGTGAAGAGAGATAGCGATTGACAGTCGCGGGTGTTCGCTGATTTCCCCTTGGCGTAGTCCCATTGGCTAATTTGCTTCTACATTCGGTAATTAGTGCGGGAGTGACATCGGAAAGAGTTGTGTACCCGATTTCATCTGACCACCAGGTAAGGTGTCGTAATTGATCGTTCCCACTTTTTTTCCGAATTAGATATTCTTCGCAATATCGATTTATCAGATCATCGAGAGTATGCTTTTTTGATTCGATAGTTTCAAAGTACCGCCCCGCCCGAATAGCTGACTCGGTATCCTGAATCCATCGAGAAGCGTCAGTTTTTCGTTTGAATGTCGCGGTTTGTGTTGGGCATCCTTTTAAGCGGATTCGACAATGGTATTTTATCGACCCGTCAGTGGATGTGCGTTTTTCAATGCTGGCCATAACGACACCCTACGCTATGTCACAATTATTTGCAAACCTTTAAGTTTTAGTGGACCAGGAGTGGACCATTTTAGAGATTTTTTTAAGACTGTATTTTGTAAGTTATTGTTTTTCTTGGCTGGGGAACCAGGATTCGAACCTGGGTTGACGGAGTCAGAGTCCGTAGTCCTGCCGCTAGACGATTCCCCAATCAACGATTACACGAACTAATGTAACCTACTTACCAATAGCTTAAGTTGTCCGCATAACAAAGAGATCCGACAGCGCGATTAACGCTTAGAATATTGTGGGCGTTTTCTCGCTTTGTGCAAACCGACCTTCTTACGCTCTACAACACGCGAATCCCTTGTAACGTATCCAGCTTGCCTTAGCTTGATACGCAATGTTTCATCGTAATCAAGCAAAGCACGGGTAATTCCGTGGCGAATAGCGCCCGCTTGGCCAGATGGCCCCCCACCCGTCACCTTGATATTAAAATCAAACTTGTCCGTCATCTCAACGAGTTCAAGCGCTTGACGCGCCACCATCCGGTCCGTCTTTCTACCAAAGTAATTATCTAGAGACCGTTTATTCACGGTCATTTTGCCAGATCCCAATCTTGCGTAGACACAGGCAGCCGCACTTTTTCGACGCCCAGTTCCATAATAATGTGTATCAGCCATTGTTGAGTTTCTTAATTTTGTCAGTTAAATTTCAAGAACTTTTGGTTGTTGCGCCTGATGCTGATGGTCGGAACCCGCATAAACTTTAAGCTTACGAAACATCGCTCTACCCAAAGGATTTTTCGGTAACATCCCTTTGACTGCCAAGTTAATTATCCGCTCTGGATGGGTTCCACGTAGCTTCGCCAAATTTACCGATTTTAAATTCCCAACATATCCGGTATGGCGATAGTACATTTTATCTTTTTCTTTGTTTCCCGTGACATGAACCTTGTCAGCATTGACAACAACAATATAATCACCAGTATCAACATGTGGTGTATATTCGGGTTTATGTTTACCCCTAAGCCGCCGTGCTATTTCCGTAGCCAAACGCCCCAACACCTTGCCTTTGGCATCTATAACAAACCAATCGCGCTGAACTTCGGCAGGCTTTGCGCTAAATGTTTTCATCGTTGTATATGCTCCACGTCCAGCAATTAAAAAAAGCCGCTAATTGTAATTGACTAAGGAATTTTAAGCAAATTTTCCAGGAGCTAGTCACAACAAACCTTACATTTGGCACTTCCTCTATTGTTCATTGTGCTTAAACTTTAGCCCCAAAATCCATGCTCTATTGGCAGTCACTAGAAAACACAAGCCATTTAGGTCATCAAATTGATCTCATCGTCACAATGAACCATACCACCCTTTACTACACTCGCATAAACACCAACGAAAGCATTATTTTTCTGGGCTGCTGTCTTCAATATTCCGATATCATTTGGTAAATCACCTTGTGGTAGGGTAGTCATGACACATCTCGGACACGGTTCTGTGATTTCTAACCGCACCTCATCCCCAATTCTCACAGTCTTTCCAACCCAATCATTTTCGACAAATCCAGGCTCTCCAGAACCTGCATTAACCACGATGTTTGGACGAAAACGACGCGATTCAAATCGGCCTTGGGGGTAGAATTGTCTTAATTGATTGATCGTTGACGTAGTCAGAATGTGTAGAATCGCCAAGTCAAAAAACGTGCCCTCGGGCATTTTTTCATCCGTCACGGTGTCCTGGTGATCTAGCTCTTTTAAATCAGGCCAATATTCTTCAAGGGTTGGTGACTGCGCTGCTTGGGCTTCTATCCGCACATTCCGACCTAAAGCTTTCGATAAAACATCACTCGAATCGGATTGAGCACTGTTAATAGTAGCCCCACTGGGTAGGGTAATTTGAACCGGCGGAACGTTTCGACCTAATTGTGGCGTTTCACCATAGCGGGAGTAATAAGAAAACATATCAGGCCATTTTCTTGGGTTTTTTGCGCTCACGACTCTACCAGTTTCTGTGTCCACCAACGCATACGCACGATCTCCCAGAACACCCCGATCGGTAATAATAGTCGATCGTATTTCCTCTCCCATCATTGATTTAACGGGATACCGCCAAAGCGACGCGATTGATCCAATCTTGTTATTTGCCCCCATACTCACCACCACCTTTATCTAAAGTCGTTAGACAGTTTATCAAAAATAAATCATCAAAACTCTTTCGGCTTCATCCTTGGATCGCTAATAGAGAATTAGTCATCGCAACAATTAGCTAGTAGAGTCATATTTCCCAATGACCTAGTGAAAAAATTGATTGTATTTAAGCTTCGATAGAACCTCAATACAGACCCAATTTACTCCAAAATAAGATTTTGTGGGGCGTGTTAGAAAAACCGATGCGTAGGGGCATATTTCATAATCACGACTCTGATTAACACCTATTGGTACTTAATTGGGCTTGATTAAAATTCAACTGGAATCTGAAAATGACTGTTATACAATAGCTTGGAGATTTTTAAGCTGTTGAGTGACCACCACGTACCAGTGGACAAAAAACGAAACTAGGCTAGGCTAATCTAACAACACAAATAATGTGTATCGTATTAATTTCGGAACTTTAAACCATTTATTTTTTAGGAACAACGTGACCATAGCAAGGGTCCAAACTTTAACAGACATTAATACCGACACCAAAAATTTACTTGGAGGGGACAATCTGGAAGCCGTAGGACTTTCATGTGTCCGTGACGACCGGGTCCTATTTGAGGATTTGGATTTTCATCTTACAAATGGCCAAGTGTTGCTATTAGAAGGCCACAATGGAAGCGGCAAAACATCGTTGTTGCGGATCCTCTGTGGTATTCGAATGTCCGACGCAGGATCGGTCCGTTGGAACGGAGAGCCTATTGATATTTTGGGTGCCGATTATTATAGATGGATGATCTATGTGGGCCATCTCGATGGCATCAAGCTCGACCTAACGGTTCTAGAAAATCTTGAAGTATCTCGATCCCTGGGACAAGCGTCGGATCTTTCTCTCTCTGCCGCGTTAGCCAAAGTCAACTTAGCCGGTTATGAAGATTTACTAGGCCAATCATTATCCGCAGGCCAACGTCGACGCGTAGCATTAGCCCGTCTACTGGTTACCGTCAACCGGCTTTGGATACTCGATGAACCGTTTACGGCATTGGATCAGAGTGGTATCACTTTGTTCGAACAATTAATGACCCAGCACACACAAAACGGCGGTATGATTGTACTCACCTCTCACCACACAGTATCCCTCGAACACGTTGAAATACACCGCATAAGGTTATCAACATGAGTGACCACTCTCTTTCTACAGCGTTTTATTTTCTGTTAAAGCGGGATTTAACCCTTTCCATTCGTCGTCGAGCCGAAGCTGTGAATCCACTGTTGTTTTTCGTAATAGTAATCACTTTGTTTCCACTCGGCGTAGGAGCAAGACCCCAACTTTTGCAAGCAATAGCTCCAGGAGTTATATGGGTGGCGGCTTTACTAGCGACGATGTTGTCTTTAGACAGTATGTTTCGATCAGATTTCGAAGACGGCTCGCTTGAACAACTATTGCTCAGCGCTCATCCAGTATCCGTACTAGTATTAGCAAAAGTCGGTGCCCACTGGCTCGTGACCGGCGCACCTTTGATGCTGGTAGCCCCTTTACTCGCTGCATTATTGGGACTACCCTCACAAGGTATGCTCACACTTTTAATCACTTTATTACTGGGAACACCGGTATTGAGTCTAATTGGTGCCATCGGCGTTGCTTTGACAGTAGGTTTGCGAAGAGGTGGAATCATTCTTAGTCTGCTTGTACTTCCACTCTACGTACCAATTCTAATTTTTGCTAGCAATGCCGTAGAATTGGCTGCTACCGGTATTTCAGTCACCCCCCAATTGTCATTATTGGCGGCCCTGCTAGCCTTGGCGTTAACCTTAGCACCGTTACCCACTGCGGCAGCATTACGTATCAGTTTGAGTTAAAATGAAAATGATAACCCTATTTTTTCATCGTTTATCTTCTCCCCCCTATTTTTATAATTTTGCTGGTAAATTATTACCTTGGTTAACGGTATTGTGCTTGGCTTTCCTGCTTACTGGATTGTATGGCGGCCTTGTGCTAGCCCCGGCCGATTACCAACAAGGCGACAGTTTTCGCATCATTTATATCCATGTGCCTAGTGCCTGGATGTCGCTCTTCATTTATATGGTGATGGCAATCAGTGGTGGTATTGGCCTCGTCTGGCGCATCAAACTGTCTGAAATTGTCGCCATATGTAGCGCACCGATCGGAGCCACCTTTACATTTTTGGCCTTAGTCACTGGATCACTATGGGGCAAACCGATGTGGGGAACCTGGTGGGTATGGGACGCACGATTAACATCGGAGTTGATCCTATTGTTTTTGTATCTTGGGGTGATCGCCTTGTACAGTGCCATTGATGATAAGCGTGTAGCTGCCCGGGCGACCTCGATCCTGGCGCTAGTCGGGGTAGTCAATATTCCCATCATCCACTATTCAGTAGAGTGGTGGAATACCCTTCATCAGGGCGCGACTGTAACCAAGTTCGACAAGCCGTCAATGCATATTGACATGTTGGTGCCATTGTTGCTGATGGCGGTTGCCTTCAAGCTTTATTATATGATTGTTTTATTACTACGAACCCGATGTGAATTACTCATACGTGAAGCCAACAGTAAGTGGGTTAATGAATTAGTGGAAAGCCAATGAAATTAGCAGAATTTTTACATATGGGAGGCTACGCATTTTATGTATGGACCTCTTATGGAATAGCCTTTATCGCTATGGTCATCAATTTGGTGAAACCGATTGGGCATCGGCGGCGACTTATCACTAAATTCGCCCAAAGACGACAAAGGGCGAGGAGGCAATCTCAATGACTCCAGCTCGCAAACAGCGTTTAACCCTGATTGGCTTGATGGTTCTCGGCATTGGGACCGCAGTGGGGTTTGGCTTAAAAGCCTTCAATGAAAACATTATGTTCTTCTTCCCTCCCGCCGAAGTAAAAGCTGGTAAGGCACCGGCTGATGCACTATTCCGTCTGGGCGGTATGGTTGTAGAGGGTAGTGTGGTCAGACCTGGGAACGGTTTAACCGTGCAGTTTGATTTAACAGATTATGATGAAACAGTCACTGTGGTCTATACAGGAATATTACCCGATTTGTTCCGGGAAGGGCAAGGGATCATCTCCAGTGGTAGATTGCGGCCTGATGGTGTTTTTGCCGCCGACGAAGTATTGGCCAAACACGATGAAAATTATATGCCCCCGGAAATCGCTGAAAGCCTAAAAACCAAAATGACCCCAAATCAGGAGTCCGGAATATGATCCCAGAACTTGGCCAGTTTTCCTTAATTATTGCTCTTTGTATAGCGTTGGTCCAGGGGACCTTTCCAATTGCAGGTGCTTTTCGCCAAATGCCAGGATGGATTGCAATGGCACGCCCAACTGCGCTGGCTCAACTGCTGTTTGTTGGGTTAGCGTATGCCTGCCTAACCTACTCGTTTATCGTTCATGATTTTTCTGTCGCATACGTTGCCCACAACTCTAATTCCGCATTGCCACTGATTTATCGAATCTCTGGTGTCTGGGGTGCCCATGAGGGATCGTTACTTCTATGGGCCCTGGTATTGTCGATCTGGACCGGAGCGGTTGCCGTATTCAGTCGCAGTGTTCCCCACGATATGGTTGCTAGGGTATTAGGCGTCATGGGTTTGGTGAGTGTTGGATTTCTGTTATTTATGTTATTCACTTCAAATCCATTCGATCGTCTTTTCCCTGCCCCATCTGATGGTGCCGATCTTAATCCGTTACTACAGGACTTCGGTCTGGCGATCCATCCGCCCATGCTCTATATGGGCTATGTAGGTTTCTCCGTAGCCTTTGCGTTTGCTATCGCCGCAATGTTGAGCGGTCGTCTGGATACAGCCTGGGCTCGGTGGTCAAGACCCTGGACTCTGGTAGCCTGGTTATTTTTGACTTTGGGAATAGCCTTAGGCAGTTGGTGGGCATACTACGAATTGGGCTGGGGGGGTTGGTGGTTCTGGGATCCAGTGGAAAATGCCTCATTTATGCCTTGGTTAGTTGGCACAGCCTTAATTCATTGCTTAGCGGTCACTGAAAAAAGAGGCTTATTCAAAGCCTGGACAGTACTACTGGCCATTTTTGCCTTTTCCTTGAGTTTGCTAGGCACTTTTTTAGTGCGTTCCGGGGTTTTAACTTCGGTCCATGCTTTTGCTACTGATCCTGAACGAGGCATATTTATATTGGTCTTTTTGACAATTGTTGTTGGTGGTTCGCTGATACTATATGCCGTTCGTGCGCCACGGATTCGAACCACCAGTGATTTCGAACTGGTTTCCCGAGAAACAGCTTTGCTATTAAACAATGTCCTACTCGTTGTCGCGGCGTGTAGTATTTTACTAGGAACCCTTTATCCGCTCCTGATCGATGCCTTGGGACTGGGGAAAATTTCGGTCGGACCGCCTTATTTCAATAGTGTCTTTGTGCCATTAACTGCCCCACTGGCGGTATTTGTCGGCATCGGCTCCATGGCGCGTTGGAAAAAAGATAACTTTTTCAGTATCGTCTTTCACTTGCGCTGGGCACTGGGTTTCAGTGTTATATTTGGCGTTGGTTTCATTGCCTTAGTCATGCCTGCATTTGAAATTGCTGGCGTTGTCGGCATGGTATTGGCCACTTGGACCGCAACCAGCACATTGCAGGGTCTTGGGGAACGATTTTCCAAAAATGGTTTTAGTGTGAAAACGCTCAAAGCCATTCCGTTTGGCTTTTACGGAATGACGACAGCGCACCTTGGTGTTGCGGTGTTTATTGTCGGTATTTGTTTAACGTCAACCTATAGCCAAGAAAAAGATGTCCGGCTTGCTCCAGGACAAACACTGGAATTAGGCAAGTATACCTTCCAATTTGATGGAGCCCGTCTAATTTCTGGACCGAATTATCAAGCAGAACGTGGTTTGTTTCAGGTCTTTCAACAGGGGAAAACCATCGCCACACTTGAACCAGAAAAACGCATTTACCGCGTTCAACGAATGCCAATGACCGAGGCGGCTATTGATGCCGGAATTACTCGTGATTTATTCGTTGCACTCGGCGAACCCATCGGTAATGATGATAGTTGGAGTGTTCGAATTTATCACAAGCCCTATATCCGATGGATTTGGCTCGGTGCGGTAGTGATGGCGATAGGTGGCTTATTAGCTGCGTGCGACAGGCGCTACCGGAGACAAAGAGTGCTACAACCGGAAATTGAAGTTTCGCCAAACACAGCACCTGAGGCGGCTTGATGTTAAAGTATCTATTGCCCTTAGTATTGTTTGTGATAATGCTGGGCTTTCTCCTAGTCGGACTCAAATTGGATCCCCGCACGGTTCCCTCGCCATTGGTCGATAAACCCTTGCCTGGGTTCACGCTACCTCAGTTAGATACCCCCGACAAAGTTTTTAATCCCGAGCAGATGAAAGGCCAGGTATGGTTGTTGAATGTTTGGGCATCTTGGTGTGTCGCCTGTCGTTCAGAACACCCTATATTGAATGCCTGGGTACGTCAATCGGGTGTCAATATCGTCGGACTAAACTACAAAGATGAAACACAGGCAGCCAAACGTTGGCTATCGCAACTGGGTAATCCTTACTCAACCAATGTAGTCGATGCAGACGGTAGAGTGGGCATCGATTGGGGGGTTTATGGTGTACCAGAAACCTTTGTGATCGATAAACGCGGAATAATTCGCTATAAACATATAGGCCCGATATCCGTTGATGCCGTCCAATCTATCCTAAAACCCTTGATGACAAAACTCGCGGGAGAACCTGCATGAGGATATTGATTTTAATTTTGATTGTCTTCGCAATGCCGCTTAAGGCCATCGATACGTACACCTTCGAAAACCCAGAAAATGAAGAACGATTCAAGGCATTATCCTCAGAACTGCGTTGCCTGGTTTGCCAGAACCAAACCATTTCCGGATCCAATGCGGATTTAGCTAAAGACTTACGAAAACAGATTTACGAGATGATCCATAAAGGGCAATCTAATCAGGAAATCATCGATTTTATGGTAGAACGATACGGCGACTTTGTGCTTTACAAACCCCCACTCAAAGCCACAACAATTGTATTGTGGATAGGTCCGTTCATCCTCTTAATCATAGCGATAGTCGTCTTGATCCGAATTGGCCGGCATCACTCTAAACCGTCCAAGTTGGACGAACAACAACGCGAGCAGATGAGAAAATTGCTCGAAGGTCAGGGCGAAGAAAAATGATACAGTTTTGGTTGATTGTTTTAGTTATGGTCATAGCGGCCCTACTTCTAATTATTCCTCCCCTCTTTCGCGGGGACAAAAATTCGCCATTGGATCGAAAGCAACAAAATATTACTATCGCCAAAGAACGTCTCGAAGATTTAATGGCCGAAATGATCCGGGGCGATATCACGCGCGATCAATATTCTCAGGCACGATCTGAGCTCGAGCAAGCACTCTATAATGACCTGGATGGATTGGAGGCGACAACCAAGCCTATAGCCCCTAGGGGTCGCTGGGCCGCATCTATTATTGGAATAGCCTTCCCGGCGATGGCTTGTGGCCTCTACTTTTTATTAGGCACACCGGAAGCGGTAGATTTAAAAAACAATGCCTCGGCACATATAGGGACATCTACAACCCAGCAGGCTGCCTCAATCGAAGCCATGGCCGAAAAATTGCGCGCTCGCCTACAAGCTCAACCCGACGATGTAAATGGCTGGCTCATGTTGGCCCGAACTTACCAAGCGATGGGACGTGATCAACAATCAGTAGATATCTTGGCTACCGTATACCAACAGACCAAGGACAATCCAGATGTGTTGGTACAATATGCTTATGCTTTAATAAGAACCAACGGTGGACGTTTCGAAGGCCAACCAGCAATTATGGTCGCCAAAGCCCTGGCACAACAACCCTTACATCGGTCAGGTCTTTGGCTGGCAGGAATGGCGGAAGCCCAAAACGGCCAATATACCGAAGCACTGGCGCATTGGCAAAAACTAGAACCACTTTTAGCCGAAGCTCCCAAGGATTTGCAAAGATTGCAAGGATTGATGCAGCAAGCACGGCAAAAAATGGGAATAGACCAACCCAAAGTAACTCCAACTGCTATAAGCACTCAAGACTCTGATACAAGCGTCGATAAAATGGTTCGTGTTGCAGTCAGCTTGGACTCGTCGTTGACCAATCAAGTTGGTGAAAAAGACAGTTTATTTGTGTATGCCCAAGCACTATCAGGCCCGCCAATGCCGCTTGCTGTAGTCCGTACAACCGCAGGAAGTCTACCTATGGAAGTGGAATTGAACGACGATTTGGCAATGATGCCAGCGATGAAAATATCCAAATTCGCCCAAGTTCGGATCAGTGCGCGAATTTCAAAATCCGGTAATGCCATCCCGCAATCCGGTGATTACAGGGGCCAAATTGAACCGGTTAAAGTTGGAAGTTCTGACGTTATCAGGGTGGTTATCAAAGAACGCGTGCCCTAGCCGTTCCTGGAAAAAAACTGGGGTACGATATCCGCCCCTAAGAAAAATGGTACCACTATCAAGACAGATACTCGATTGCGCTAATTGAAATGTGCGACCAAAACCTTTTGGCCGCACATTATGATGCTAAGGAAAAACTATCAAAGCCGTCTTCAGCTTAGCCTCCAGACTCTCCTCATTCGTGCTTAAGGATTACTAGATTTTTCAAAAACCGCACTAAATCGATCTTTTTGTTGAGGGGAAGAGCCAAAAATTTTGCACGTGATGTTGCTGCTTCGCCATCATCGCAATGCTCGAGAATCGCTTCCTCGATCGTTGTCGCACGTCCATCATGCATATACTGACCAGTTTGGCCAACACCCCATGTTATGTCCCACCTCCTTAAGAACTAATCATCGAGTTTCGTCTCTCAAAATAATCAGGGAATAAATAAAATAATGCCTTGAATAAGGCGAGATAAAAAGGTCAAA
>Ga0209992_10003805_pt1 | contig 12363 bp, 4 predicted proteins | sample 2SBtaG_2_FD_182564 | JGI IMG/M metagenome (GOLD analysis project Ga0209992, IMG submission 182564) | Deep subsurface microbial communities from Kolumbo volcano to uncover new lineages of life (NeLLi) - 2SBTROV12_ACTIVE470 metaG (SPAdes)... | ecosystem: Environmental > Aquatic > Marine > Volcanic... | reverse complement strand
ATCTTGACTTGTCTTATTGTCCGTCTTCTGCGTTGTAGCAACAGTTGCGTAGCCCTGCTATGCGCCTGTTGCTACGCCTTGAAGACAAACAATAATCCTGCGTCAATCTTTCGCATTTTATTAAAACCTCGCTCCTTAAGAACTGAAAAACGTTTAAGCAATCGATGAGATCAAAATACCTGATTTTTTATGTAGGTTGTGGTCAAGGAACGAAACCCAACATGAACACAGTCACCGTGTTGGGTTTTGTACGCTCAAGACTAACCTGCATGCTCAGTGAATTATGCTGAGCAGTTGTGGAATTTCACTGTCGGAGTGCAGGCATATATAAGTACTGAATTTAGCGGACATGTGAGCCGTTGTATATTTTGTTATATTTATACTAACTTGATGATATAAATATAACTATTATGGACATAAAAGCGGACATAAAAGCGGACATAGAAACAGAAGACAGAGGCGAATTCATCAGCTTGATGGAACCGCTTATCATTTCAGAGCATGCCAGACAGCGGGGAGAAATTGTCGATCTTGCTGTTGAACTGGCACAAAAATCTACCGGGCTGCGGCGTAGTCTTCCTGAGAACCTGCTGTCTTCGCTTGCAACACTTCTGCGCGCAATGAATTGTTACTACAGCAATCTGATTGAAGGCCATGACACGCATCCAGTCGACATCGAAAAAGCATTACTTCAAGAATACAGTGCAGATGATCATCAGCGCAATCTTCAATTGGAAGCGCGTGCGCATATTGCTGTTCAAACATGGATTGATCAAGGTGGGCTAATCGGCTGTGCTCTGACCGTCGAAGGTCTGCAAAACATTCATCGTCGTTTCTGCGACGACTTGCCTGAGAATTTGTTGTGGGTTGAGAACCCAGTGTTGAGAAAAAGACTTCCTGTTGTAGCAGGGAAGTGGCGAAGCCACGATGTTAAAGTCGGAAGTCATATAGCCATCAGCCCTGGCGCTGTTCCGCGGTTTATGAATCGTTTTGAAAAGAGTTATCATGGCCTGGGTCGTACCAGTTCTATCCTGGCGGCAGCTTGTGCTCATCATCGTTTGCTCTGGATACATCCTTTTATCGATGGAAATGGCCGTGTTGCGCGTCTCATGTCGCATGCCATCCTGCTTGAAACGCTCGATACCGGAGCGATCTGGTCGATTGCACGAGGCCTGGCCCGCAATGTTGACTCTTACAAAAGCCACCTGGCAGCTTGCGATTTAACCCGCCGCAACGATCTTGATGGGCGTGGTAATCTCAGCGAGGAGACCTTTGCCAATTTTACCGTTTTCTTTCTTAAAATTTGCATCGATCAGGTGGATTTCATGGAGAGTCTAATTCAGCCAGAAAGGCTGCGTACCCGTATTCAGCTTTGGGCTGAGGAATCGATTCGTCTTAATGTTTTGCCTCCCAAGGCGGATGCGGTACTTAAAGCTTTGCTTTATCGGGGTGAATTACAGCGGGCAGAAATTCCCGCGATTGTGGGTACCGGTGAGCGACAAGCACGACGCATTGTAGCTGCACTGATTGCAGAAGGTGTCGTCGTATCAAAAACTAGCCGAGCCCCGCTTTGTTTGGCGTTTCCGGCCCTTATAGCCTATCGTTGGATGCCGGGATTGTTTCCGGAAAAGATCGGCAATTAGTTTAAGGAAATTTTCTATGCTTGTGCAGAGTTTTACTTGCTTTCGGACCTTGAATATGAACTGAAAGTTTGCCGCCGATTGCGGAAGTTATTCCTCCTCAGCGCTCCTGAAACGCATTATGAAAACCCCGATTGATCGGTTTCAGCAAATATTCGAGAATGGTTTTCGCTCCGGTTAATATATTCACCTGTACCGTCATACCCGGAATAATTTTCATCTGATCCGGGTTGTCACCCAGAAATGCTTTATCCAGGCCAATGTTGGCGCGGTAATAGGGTTTCCTCTCTTCATCAAGATAGGTGGATGCTGATATTTGTGTCACTCTTCCATCGACGTGTCCGAACTTGCCGCTGTCGTAGCTGTCGACTTTGACTTCAGTGGGTTGATCAATATGGACGTGACCAACGTCTTCGGGCAGGATTCTGGCTTCAACGATCAGGTCGTCATTGACCGGTACAATCTGCAAAATAACATCGCCAGGCTTAACAACTGCATTAATACTGGTAACTGAGATGCCTTGAATGATGCCGGAAATGGGCGCAAACAAATTGAGACGGTTAACTTTGTCCTCGGCTTTTACAAGGGATTTTTCCACTTCGGCGAGTTGACCGGCGATTTCCGATGCCTCGAATTCAACTTCTTTTTTGTGCCCGGCCAAAATTTCCAGACGACGCTTTTTGGCTTCCTGTAAGGCCATTATGGCTACACCAATGCCATCCTGCACAGATCTCAACTGGCTTTGAGTACTGGCCAGTTGGCTTTTTGTTGCCAGCAAATCGGTTTGTGAAACAATATGTTTGGAAGCCAGTTTTTCACGCATATTGACTTGTGTCTGAAGCAGGGAAATTTCCTTTTTTACGGAGTTTACCTGATTTTTTTGCCTGCGCAGCTCGCTTTCTTTTTGATTGGCCTGTGCTTTCAATACTTCTAATTCGCTATCAACGCTGGCGATTTGCGCGGAATAGCTGGACTGGTTTTTTGCTGCCAGCCCGGGATAGTTTTTTCCAGTTTCACCAAAGTCAGGCTGTCTGTTTTCTTCAATGGCCAGCAGTCTTTCCAGACTTAAGGATAAAGTGGCTTTTCTGACCTGCAATTGTTCGTAATCGGCCTGAGAAACCGGTAAAGCAAAACGAATCAACAGGTCTCCGGGTTTAACCTGATCACCGTTTCGAACAGCAATTTCGCTGACAATACCCCCTTCCAGATGTTGAATATCATGAATGTAACCGGCTGGGACAGCTTCTCCTTTGGCGATGGTGACTTCGTTGACAGTAGTGACCGATGCCCAGATGACTATTGCGATGAATAAAAACAGGCTGAAATAAATCGTTGTACTGATGATACTGGCAAAGCCTTCTTCTTCAAGCTGAATTGCCTGAGCAAGAAACCGGGCTCTGGCGCGCGGTAGTTTTCGGGTTTTTTCATCTGACTGAGCAGATAATGTTGGGTTGGTCATGGTTACATTTCCATTAACATTGAGATGGCTTCATCAGGCGCACCAGCGAATTGCAGGGCTCCTTGTTGCATCAGTAGCACTTTATCGGCGAGTCGAATATGACTGGGACGATGACTGACCATAATCATTGTGCATTGTCCCTTTAAGGCCCGCAGTTGGTTCATGAAACGGGTATCGCTTTCGAAATCCAAAGAGGCGCCCGGTTCATCGAATAACACTATATTTGCCGGGCTGACAAATGCTCGTGCAATGGATAATGAGCGCAGGAATCCGGGTGGATACTGGTCGCTGGCATTGTCACTTAAGCGAGTGTTAAAACTCTCAGGTAAGGCCTGTATTTCCTCAAGAACACCGGCTTTACCGGCGGCGATCTGTAAATCAGCGTCGGAGGCCATACCGTTACCCAAACGCATGTTTTGAGAGATGGTTCCGTGAAACATTTTGGTATCTTGTGGTACATAGGCAATCGCGCGCCTAAGTTCCATCGCATTAAGCTGACGCATATCGATATTATCCAGATAGAGCGCACCTCCCTGAGGTTTATACATACCAGCGATCATTTTCAACAGCGTCGATTTTCCGGAGCCGGTATAGCCGGCAATGGCAACCAATTCGCCTGGATTTATCTCGGCAGAAATGCCCAGGAGCGCGGGATCAGAATCACCACTATAGCGAAAACTGACTCTGTCCAGACGGATATGGCCTTGTAGATCTTTGATCTTTAATCCATTATTAAGATCAGAACGTTCAATCGGCATTTTCATCAGCTGATTGATTTGTTTCATTGATTTAAAGGTTTGCTGGAACTTGGATATGGACAGGAAAGCACCCTGCAAAGGTCCCAATACCCGCCAAACTAACGCCATACAAGCAATCAAGGCACCTATAGACAGAGTGCCTTCCATGACGGCTAAAGCACCCAGAGACAGTACGGCAAGCCCGGTGGCGGTCATCATCGCCTGAGCCAGGCTGTTCATAAACGCATTTATAACAAAGGTGTCATAGTTGGACAGTATGGCTTCGCCGGAAACTTCCCTGAAGCGTTCCCGCCAAACTGTTTCTCCACCTATGCCTTTAATTTCCTTACGTCCGGCAAAAGTTTGAATCAGCATTCTTTGTTTGTTGTTCCTGGCTTTTCCGGAACGGCCGATTTTGCGATTCAAATTGGGGATAAATAACAGACCAACAACGATAAAACCAAACACCATGACCAATGGTACAAAAGCAATAGGGCCGGCGAGAATCGCTATGACAATCAGGAAAAGTACAACAAAAGGCAGTTCCAGAACAATGGACGCGTTGGCGCCGGTAAAGAAATCACGTACTGAATCGAATTGTTTTAATTGTGAGAGTTGTGCGGAAACTGTAGAGCGCTCGGTATTAATAGGTGGTAAATACAATAACTGTTTAAAGGTTTCCACACCGATCAAATAGTCCATTCGACCGGCAACTGATCCCAGGATTTTTGCGCGTAAAAATCTCAGTACCAGGTCAGTAATGATTAATATGGCGACGCCGGACAGGAGCAACGGTAAGCTGTCCAGTGATCTGGCACCGATGACTTTGTCGTAAATGACCATAATAAACAGCGGTACCAACAAGGCGACAATGTTGATAACAAAGGTCATCGAAAACAGATGGATAATTAATTTTCGAAAGCGTTCGGTTAAATCGCCAAACCAATTGGCGCTTATATTACTGCCGGCAGGCAAACCATGAGATGAATGTTTGTCGGTAAATAGATAAGCAGTGCCCCGGTATTTGAGTTGGTCTTCTGACAGACAGGAAACCTGCTCCTGCTGAGGATCGAAATAGCGGATTTTTCCGTTGTTTTTTTCAAGCAGAACGTATATATGCGCGGAATGGGAAACAAAGATACTGGGGTATAATTCTGGCTGTAGCTGGTTTAACGGAATGTCCAGCGGAGAACTCTCATAGCCGAGATTGACGAGAATATTTCGCAGGTCTACGAGGTCTATTTCTGTGGCAAAATGTGGCAGTGCTTCAATCAACTCGCGGGCGATATTCTTCCATCCCAGAGCTTCCAGCAGTGGGAACAGACAGGCGGCATACGGAGAGCCCGCGGAAAAATCTTGCATTTGATTATTACGCAGAGCATCGGCGAAGCGTTCCGAAAGATCAATATTAGTGGTGTCTTTCAGCATGCTTTTTTCTCGCTGGACTGCAAGATTCTTGAATTTTCTTTTGCTTGCAAAAGTATTAATTGGCCATTATGGAATCCGTATTGTTTATCACACAGGCGTAGAAAAGAGGGCCGGTGAGAGACAATGACCATGGTTCGCTTCTGTTGTTGCATGAGCTTGATGACCTCGACCAGTCGTTGGTCATTTTTTAGATCAAAGTTAGCATTAGCATCATCAAAAAGAATGATTTGCGGGTGACCGACCAGTGAACGAATCATGATGATTTTTTGTTTGACCCCTTCGGGTAAATTGTCCATCGCGGCGCCCCCAATAAATGTATCCAGTCCGTTGGGTAAGCGTGAGGTGACTTCTTCTAGACCCAGTAATTTAGATAACTCGATGGCGTCTTCCGCGGCTTCGTCTTCTCGGTATAAAGTCATGTTTTCGAGGATGGTTCCTTCTACCAATACGCCGTTTTGAGGGACGATGCCAATCTGTGATCGTAAAAATTCGGCTTTGTATTGATCGAGTGGGTGGCCATCCAGTTTAATGCTGCCACTGTTTGGTTCTATAAAACCGGAGAGTAAATTAATTAAAGTGCTTTTTCCGGCACCATTCTTACCGGAAATACCGATTGATTCGCCGGGCTGTATGGTTAACGATAACTTATCCAGAATGTTGTGTGTTTGGCTCGCGTATTTAAAACTGACCTGCTCTAATTCAATAGAACCCTTGAATTTTTCAATCGATCGAATCTCTCCGGACGTTTCTTTTTGCAGTGCGAAAAGCTCATTGACTTTGGCAAGCGCCAGTTTGGTTGATTGAAACTGGATCCAGATATTCATGGCTTTCAGGCCAGGTTGCAGTACCCGGCTGGTTAGCATGGTTCCAGCTGCCAGACCACCGACGGTTAATTCTCCGTGAACCACATAGATGCTGCCGATGCCGACAAAACTGATGACTGCCAACTGAGAAAAAGTTGCACCAATACCCTGGACAATACTGTTGTATCGGCTAAGTTCGTAAATGCTTTCAGCAGATTGCAACTGCAATTTTTCATATCGCCTCAGCATAAAAGCTTCCATCGCCATGGATTTGATCGTATGAATACCCTGCAGGGACTCGATAATGAAATTTTGCCGTCGGTCTTCCATGGTTGATCGGGTGACCAATGCCTGATGAAGTTTTTTACCTGTAGTGAAGGAAACAAAAAGGAATATTCCAAGTAAAACCAAAGGAATAGAAATTAGCGGACCAGCGATTGTTCCAACCAGTACAAGAAAAATCAGAACAAATGGAAAATCCATGAGTAACAAAATGGATTGGCCCGAATAAAACTCCTGAATTTTCTCCAGCGCATGAATTTTGTCTATGTAGTACCCCGTCGGTTTATTCTCAAAATCCAGTGAGTTGGTATGCAGAATTTGATCCATCGCATCCAGGCTGGCGGCGTGATCAAATTTCGCGCTTTCCCAGCTTAAGATGGTGGATCGCAGGGTTTTCAGTAAACAATCGCTAATGATTATGACCACCATGCCGATAATTAATACGATAAAGGTATCGATTGCCTGATGGGGAATTATTCGATCGTAAAATTGCAGAATCACAAACGGCAAAGCCAGCGCAAAAATATTAATCAACAACGAAGAGATTAATATTTCAGGTCGACGCCAGGTTTTAGGTAGAGAAAATGTTTGCAAGGAATATTACCCGCATAATTTATTGAAAATATAGAAAAACAGAGCAATATCAGGCTGCTGGTTTTTAGCTTTATCAACTATAAAAGTAGCAGGAATTTCGGTAATTTTTTTGCTTGTTAAGAATTCAGTTAATAAATGGGCAATTAATATGCCACAGGTTTTAAAATTGATTCGATTTCTTTGGTGAGTGGAAATTCAGCGTAAATAATCTGTTTGCGGTTTTTTTGCAGCAAAATGCGAATGAATGCATATTCGCAAAATGTATAAGGGTTAGGCTATGGCGAATGACAGTAATAATGATCGCAAGGAAGCGTCGGAAAATAATTTTATTTTTGCAAAACAAGAAAAATCCAGAACTGAGGAGAAAGAGTTTCTGGAGACAAAAGCAACACGATCAGAAGAAGAATTGTTTTTGCAGAATATTTTTCAAAAACAAAGTGAAGGGTTGGCCGATGAGGAGGGCTCTGTATCGGGCTTAAACTCTGCAGATTCATCGGAAGTGTCATTTCAAGCTGAGCAACCCGCGAAGCGCCCGGACAGTACATTAAATGTCGATGAAGCCGATGTAAAACCATCTATACCCAATGACAATCTTTGGAATCGTGTTACCACGAAATTCAAAAAGTTTTTCGCCAATTCTGAAGAAGTATCCAATACGCCCCCGTCCGACCAATTCGTGGTACCTGAATTCACGCAACAGGAGGCTGGTAGTCAGAGTCAGGATGAAAATCCTCCCCTTGTGCAAGAACCCATTCAGCAACTAGCCGGTGACGAATATGATGTTGTCTCGTCGGCAAATGAGACGAATCGACGGCAAGCAGAAACAGGTGAATCAGAAAACCAAATAGATAATGATGGCGATGACCCAACGACATCGGTAGACAGTTTCAACCATGCACCGACTGATATTGAATTAAGTGGTGGTGAGATAGACGAAAATGCTGAGGCAGGAGCTGTTGTTGGCATATTGTCTGCCACAGATGAAGATTCGGGAGAAGCCTTTAGCTATAGCATTGTCGACAATGACAACTTCGAAATGGACGGCAACCAAATCAAAGTCAAAGTCGGTGCGAATTTAGATTTTGAAGCAGACGAAAACCATAGTGTTGAGATTACAGTCACTGACAGTGCAGGGAATACCTATTCTCAAACGGTCTCATTGGCTGTCAACAACCTGAATGAAGGCCCCGAAAATATTCAACTGGATAATCTTCAGATTGATGAAATTACCTTTGAAACTGGGTCGGTAGAACTCGGTAATTTTCGTAATGGCGTTGCCGCTCAGGATGGTGCTTCCGGCACGGGTTATATGATGTTCTCCAGTGAGAGTTTGCATGATCGTTTTTCAGATAATCCGGTTTTCGGTAGCGGAGCAGACCACCTCATTGCAGTAAAACAAATCGATGGTCAGTGGCATTACGATACCAATGGTGTCTATATCCCATTTGAACCGCAAGCAAGTGATCGCCTGGTTGCCGAATTGGATTTCAGTAATGACACAGTGAACCTGATGTCTGGAATTCATGACCCGGACTATCAGGTCAACGGAATTAACGCGGGTTATCTGGATGGTGATCTACAAATAACCGCCAACCAGTTTAATGGAAGCGCTAACCCAGGTGAATTTGGTATTACAGGCAGCCAGATTAATGTAGTCAATGATTTTGATCTAGCAGTAGGTACGGTAACGGCAACAGATCCTGAGAATGATACTGTGAGTTACTCATTGAGTAACGATGCCGAGGGTCGCTTTGAAATAGACAGTTCAACAGGTCAAATTACAATTGCCGATGCTTCTGGAATAGATTATGAGCAAGATCAGTCTCATGAAATCACCATACAGGTCAATGACGGCAATGGTGGCGTTACGGAACAGTCGTTTACCATTCAACTGAATGACATTAATGAAAGGCCACAAGTCGGCAATGATCCGCTGGTCAGTACAAATGAAGATGACACTATTGTACTGGACGTACTGGCGAATGACTCCGACCCGGATGCTGGAGACACACTGCATATAGAACAAGCCACTCTTTTTTCTGGAAGGGGTCAGGTATCCGTCGTAGATGGCCAGCTGGTTTATGATCCTGATGGTGAATACGATAGTCTGGAGGAAGGTGAACAGACTACTGTAGAAATTAACTATCTGGTGGTGGATGGGGATGGCCTGGAATCCTATGCACGCGCGACCATCAATGTAACAGGAAGCAACGATGCGCCCGAATATCATTACTTGAGCGATGACAATACCGCAGTGGATCTGGGTGATTTTGGTTCAGGTGTTGCTGCTCAGGATGGTGCCTCCGGCACCGGTTATCTGATGTTCTCAAGCGAGAATGTGCATGATCGATTTTCCGAGAATCCGGTTTTAAATGATGGAGCGGAGCATTTTGTTGCGGTAAAACAAATCGATGGTCAATGGCATTACGATACCAATGGTGTCTATGTCGCGTTCGAACCGGAAGCGAGTGATCGATTGGTGGCTGAACTCGATTTTAGCAACGATACGGTTACCCTGATGTTCGGAAGCAATAATCCCAATTATCAGATTGAGGGAATTTTTGCCGGTTATGTGGACGGTGACCTGCAAGTGACCGCCAATCAATGGAATGGCGTGGAAAACCCAGGCGAGTTTGGTATCTCAGGCAGTCATATCAACGTTCCCAGTACAATAGAGCAGACATCGGTTGCCGAATCACTAAGCAATGGTGCCCCAGTGGCCACTGTTGTTGCCAACGATGCTGAAGGCGATACGCTGCAATTTTCGTTGCTTGACGATGCCGATGGTCGTTTTGCAATAGACAGTTCGACAGGGCAAATTACTATTGCCGATGCAGATAACATCGACTACGAACAAGCCGATTCGCATCAGGTAACCGTGCAAATCGATGATGGTGAGGGGGGTGTTACGGAACAACAGATCGATATTGGTGTGTCGGATGTGAATGAAGGGCCGGTTGCTGTGGATGATAATACCTTGCCATCGGCAAATCATTATTATGAGTTTGATGATAATGACAGTTTACAAGTTGCTCATTCCGAAGACCTTGCTCTGGGTCAAAATAATAGCGATTTCACTGTTTCATTTTCAATGGTGCTGGATCAAACACATACCGGTGAATGGCGTAATGTATTGCATAAAGGAGATTCGAATACTGATCGTACACCTGCGATCTGGATGGATCCAAGTACCAACAGAATAGTGCCTATTACCAGTACGGACGAGAACTGGAACGAATATTTTTACAGTAATAACACCATTCCTTTGAATGAATGGACGCATGTTACGTTAATGAAGGAGGGCAATTCACTAAAGCTTTTCATTAATGGTGAATTAGACAACGCACGAACTTTGCAAGGCGATGTGATCAGTAATGATGGGCCTTTGTACTTCGGTGACGACCCTTGGTACAAAGGCTTTGGTGGTAGTCTGGACAATATTCAGATTCATGATCGTGTCTTAACTGTTGATGAACTGCAGACAGCAGCAAGCGGCGAAGTTGTTTCCGGTGATGGTTTGTTATTACATTTTGATTTTGAAGAAACTAATCCCTTATTGGATCGGTCAGGTAATGGTCATGATGCAGTTGAAATAGGCGACCCTGATTTTAGTGATACCCGTATTACCACGGATGAAAATGCCGCCATCACCATTGATGTATTAGCGAATGATATGGATGTTGACGGCGACATGCTCACCATTACTGCTGTTGAAAATCCAGTTGTAGTTGATGGCGTTGAAGTGGGTACAGCCGAAATTGTCACGGTCGATGGTAAACAACAGGTTCGTTTTATACCCGATGAAAGCCTCGATTCAATGGCAGAGGGGGATAGCAAAGAATTGAGCTTTAACTACACCATCAGCGATGGTGAGTTAACGGATAGTGCTACGGTGAGTTTGACGGTGACGGGTTCCAACGACAGCCCAACGGACATTGCCCTAAGTGCATCGAGTGTTGATGAAAATACAGCAACAGGGACTGTTGTTGCTACCCTGTCTGCCACTGATGCTGATGCAGGCGATACATTCACCTACAGCATTGCCACTAACGATAATTTTGTCATTGATGGTAACCAGGTCAAGGTTAAGGCTGGAGCCGATCTGGATTATGAGTCCGATCAAAGTCATGATTTAGATATTACTGTTACGGATGGAAATGGAAATACCTATACGGAAACTGTCTCCCTAGCTGTTAATGATCTCAATGATAATACTCCCACCGATATTGCTCTGAGTGGAACGAGCGTCAATGAAAATGCAGCAACAGGGACTGTTGTTGCCACCCTGTCTGCCACTGATGCCGATGCAGGCGATACGTTTACTTATAGCATTGCTTCTAACGACAACTTTGTCATTGATGGCTCACAAATCAAAGTCAAAGCAGGCGCTGACTTAGACTTTGAAGATGATGAAAGTCACAGTGTGGATATTACAGTTACCGACGGTGCAGGAAATACTTACACAGAAACTGTCTCTCTTGCCATTAATAACTTAAATGAAGACCCAACTGATATTGCTTTGAGTGCTTCGGCTGTAGATGAAAATTCATCAGCCGGAACGGTTGTCGCCACACTATCCGCTACTGATCCCGATACAGGAGACAGCCATAGTTATTCCTTAGTTGATGGCGATGGCAATCCAGTTTCAGACAGTAACTTTGAAATTGTAGGTAATAAAATTCGCGTAAAAGCCGGTGCGGATATTGATTTTGAAACAGCGGAATCACACGATATCAGTGTTAAAGTAACTGATTCAAATGGTGGATCCTATACGGAAACCTTCACGATTCAAGTCACCGATATTGCCGAACAAAACATCTACCATGTGGGTAATGATAACCGAGGCGCTAACACCACAAATGATTTATCTGGTGAAGACTTATCCGGGTATACCGATGTAGTGGGTAATACTTCAAACGACACCATTATCGGTAATGAATCGGTAAGTAATTATGATGGTGGTAGTGGTAACGATAATATAACCGGGACATCTCAATCTGACACCATTATTGGTGGGAGTGGTTCCGATACCCTCGATGGTGCCGCCGGAGATGATATCTTCCATGTTAGCGGTAGTAATCAAGGACAGGACGCAGTCACCGGTGGTGAGGGTAACGACACTATTCTGGCTGGCGACGGCGACGACACGATTGGTCTTAGAAATTTTACCGGCGATGCGCGCGTCGAAAATATCGATGGAGGAAGTGGCACGAACACCATTCAGGTGGGTGATGACAACCGCTACAGTACTGCTGCTGCGGATTTCAGCGAAACCAACCTGGACAATATTGACTCAATTGTCGGGTCTGATTCCCAAGATACGATTATTGGTAATGACTCGGTGACAAATTACGATGGTGGCAGTTATAACGATAACATCACCGGTGGTTCAAGCGACGATGATATCACGGGTGGACATG
>Ga0209992_10003804_pt1 | contig 12369 bp, 11 predicted proteins | sample 2SBtaG_2_FD_182564 | JGI IMG/M metagenome (GOLD analysis project Ga0209992, IMG submission 182564) | Deep subsurface microbial communities from Kolumbo volcano to uncover new lineages of life (NeLLi) - 2SBTROV12_ACTIVE470 metaG (SPAdes)... | ecosystem: Environmental > Aquatic > Marine >... | reverse complement strand
TTAACTTACGGTTTCGAAGCAGCCAAACGATACCTAGCAAACTGAAGGTGGCAATCGCTAAGAAGAAAGTCCCTTCCAGAGCGTTATGCATTGCATGTAAGAACGATACTTCACCGAAAGGTGCTAACCAGGGCCAAGGCACGGGAAGAGGGGGGTTGGTTGTTCCAGACTCAAATAATAAGACTATGCTTTCCCAGAATGCTTGTCCAAACCCCGAGATGGCAGCAATAAAAATCATTACAGGTAGCCCAGCGCGATACCCGAAATCCAGAATTTGAAAGCGGTAAACCTGTTCGGTGGATTGTGGTGCTTCTGTGTTAGATATAGCAGGGCGCAGATGCTGCCCACAACACCATAAACGCCATGATTTCTGCCAAAGATGGCGGCTAGTCCGACGATCATGCCGAGTAGAAAATATCGTCGACAAGCGGGTTTTTCAATGAGATAAGTCAGTGCGGCAACCAGTATGATTGGAATTGAAATATCAAATATCCTGAACTGCTCTGCCATCCAGACCATCAATGTGAGCATTGCCAATAAACAGTAAAGAAGATTCTTATGGCTTTGGCTACGTGCCAGCATCGCCACTCCGATGAACAATGCCAAGGCTTGAAATACCGCAGCTGATATACGCAGTGCAACGATGCCGTTATCTCCCATCAGGCTCATGATCGCTGCAGACCAATAATAGCGGCCGATGTCGTATGCCATAAAGTCCCGAATCGGGATTTCGCCAACCATTACCCGTTGAGCGCCATACCAGAGGAAGCCTTCATCCATCAGGCTGAAACCATAACGACTTTGCCAAATGAACAGCACTGCGACGCTGACAACAGCCATTAATAATATCAAGGCGAAGGGATAGTGGCGTATCAGCTGGGAGAATCTATTCATGGGCGCTCAACATGGTTGTCCTTAATTTCCGCCTTAGTTATTCCTTCACGCGCTTGCCACATCCCCCACAACGCCTGCTCGAAATCCCGTGCGAAGCGAGGCGCATCAAACAAAGGAGAATTCAACACCTGATCACGCAAACCCGCCCGTAACGATGCCAAACCCTCTACATCAGATGCGAATGCCACCGCCTTAGCGACATAATCCTCTTCATCATCCGCCACCCAATCCGGCAAGCCAGCATGATGCATGATGCTCTCACCCAGATGAGAAATATAAGCCTCACCCCGTATCGCCACAGTCGGGACTCCCATCCACAACGCCTCATACGTCGTCGTCCAACCCGGATAGGGAAAAGGATCAAGCGCGATATCAAACTTAGCATAACTCGCCAACGCATTCGCACGTCCCGTGGTCGCCGCCATGACCAAACGGGACGCATCTATCCCATGTTCAGCATAACGCGCCGCGACATTATCTCTGAACTCCTGATCCCGCAGCGCACCCGTATTCATATACAAACGGCTCTCGGGCACGGCATTCAGAATACGCGCCCAGCACGCCACCACCTGATCATTCATCTTAGCGAGATTATTCAAGGTGCCGAACGTGACGTACTGATTCGACAGCGCAGGTAAGGCTGCTACGGAAATCGCCTCAGATGGCGGCATCATGCAACTGATCGCCCCGTCCAGTCGCCAACGCTTTTCGACGAAGTGATGTGCTTCACTCTCCGGCATCACGATACGGTCCCCCAATACATAATCCATCTCAGCCAGTCCGGTGGTGGCGAAGTAGCCCAGCCACATTGCCTGTACCGGGGCGGGCTTGTTGGCGAACATCGGCAGGCGATTCTTGCCGGTATGCCCGATTAGATCAAGCAGGATATGTATGCCATCCGCACGGATAGACTGTGCCGCGGCTGCATCATCCAGACTGTTCAACTCCCGCCATTTAGAGAAGTGCGGTTTGATGCGTTCGGTGAGTTCGTCACGCTTGATATTGGTCGGATAGGCGATCAATTCGATGCGCTTCGGGTCGAAGTGAGGCAGCATACTTTCCAAAAAATAGCCGACAGGGTGATTATGCAGGTCGGCCGACACGATACCGACTTTCAGACGCTCAGGTTGTGGTTCGCACGTCCATGTCCGGTGAGGTGTACCCGTTTGTTCCGAAACGATGCGACCATACTCACGCGCTTCGTTCACGCAATGTTCCAGTGATGCTTGAGGTTTTAGTGATGAATGCGCTGAATAATTCATCACGAACAGCATATTGCTGCGTGCAGTGAAGTTGTTCGGGGCGAGTTTCAGAGCTTGTCGGTAACTTTGCAGTGCGGCATCCAGTTGCCCGCTATCTTTCAGAAAATTGCCGAGGTTTACATGCACTTCGGGCAGCTTAGGGTTCAGTTCAAGTGCACGGCGGCAACAAGCCACCGCTTCTTTCAGGTCACCCAGCTCTTTGAGCACCGTCCCCAGATTGTAATGCGCCACCACCATATCAGGCCGGAGTGCCAGTGCGCGTCGATAGCTTGCAGCGGCTTCATCCAGCAGCTCCTTATCCATCAGCACATTACCGAGATTATTGTGCACATCTCCATCATCTGGAAACCGCTTTGCGGTTTGTCGCAGTGTGCTCAGTCCATCCTTGCCCTGCATATGCATCGCACCGCCCAGCAGCAGCCAGCCGGTTGCAAAGTCTGGATACTGTTCGACCAGTTGGCGAGCTCTGCCTTCCAGCTCAGCATGGCGACCGCTGTTGAAGAGCCCGACGAGTTGATCGATGACTGTAGTTGGTGGAGTGGATGACGCGACACCCTGTTTACCCATGCAGCAACGCTTGAATTTCTTGCCGCTTCCGCAGGGGCATGGATCATTTCTTCCCGCTTTCATACTTATGCAGTGTGATTCATCATCGGGTGGTTGACTTAAGCGTGTTTGATGACGACGCCTTGTCCGGTCGGCAACTCCAGCACTTGATGACCGCGCGCATTCATGAACGCCAACTCTGACTTCATCTGGTTTGCGTTGCAGGTCCAGCCGAAATCGTCAAACACGATCATGCCACCGGGAGTGACTCTGTCGAACAGATGCTCGAGCGCGAGCATCTCTGCTTGTTCGGAATTCATATCGATATGCATGAAGGCGATCTTCTCGGGTGCTTGATCCTCAAAGGAGTCAGGGACGATGCCGCGCACGATATGGACGTTCTTATATTTGGCAAATTTTTCGCAGACACCTTTATATATCGCTTCAGGATCGTGTTGCGAATAATCCCAGATTTTGCGCTCTTGTTCGGTGGAGGTCTTTTCGGGCAGCCCCTCAAAGGTGTCATATAAATAGGCTGCTCTAGGTAAATGCTGAAACTCAAGATATTTAAACATCACGTCTGAACAGAAACCCTTAAACACACCGCATTCCACAAAGTCGCCTTCAACGTTCAGTGCATTCTGTGCCGCCCATATCAGCGTGTGTAAACGCCAGACCAGACTTTTTTCCTGATTGTTGGTGGCAGACTCGTAAAAAGAAGAGATGAACTTTTTATCGTTGCGGAACGATAGATTGCGCCACAGCGCGATCAACATATCATTGCTGTAGAAGTTGTCTTTATAGATGTCGGCGATTGTTGCCATCGCCTGTTGAAGTTCTCGCTCTCTGCCGGGAGGTATTCCGTAAAACATCGCTATTCCTCTTGAAATATCAAATTGACTGCCAGCTTAAGTGCGGCAAACAGTACGACTGGATGATTCTAACAGCAACCCGCTATATTGGCTTTGTGCTGCCAATTGGTTATGCCATGTTTATTATTGCAACAGCTAGGGCTTGTCGCCAGACTCAGGTGATAAATCACCCAGTGAAATCTTCAACGGTTCCAGATATTTTTCATAGGAACGCCAGCGCTCCAGTGACGACTTGTAAACGGGGTTGCGCACTTGGGTCATGCTGGCAGTACCAACGGCACGTTCGGTCTTGTGAAAGGCCAGACATTCATCACGCCACTCCAGGCCGCAAAAGTCGATGATGCGACGTGCTTGAGGTTCTAGATCGGCGACGATGTCTTCGTATTGCACATCCAGAAAAGCGCCGGCAGGCAATACATTGCGCCAGTGATCCATCAGGCGGACATAGTCATGATAATAATGTCCAAGTTCGCCGAGATCGTAGGTTTGCTCCAGCCCTCTGTCGAACAAGGTGGTGAAACATGATAGGCAGGTGTCCATCGGGTTACGGTTGACGTGGATGATTTTGGCGTTCGGCAACAACAGATGAATAAGCCCGATGAGCCAGAAATTATCAGGCATCTTGTCGGTGATGTATTTTGCGTTCGGGGCATGTTGGGCGAGACAGTCTATATATTCATCCGCCCATTGCGTTAAAGCCTTGTGATCGAGTTTGCGTATGTTAGCGGGATATCCTGACACACCTGCGACCGGGCTTTGCGAGATACGGGGCAAGTCCGGTAATTCGCCTGCACCATGTACCTCAGGATGGCTGGCAGATGATCTGCTCGGTCAAGGTCGTGCCGGAACGCGGCATACCCAGCACAAAGATTGGCGCGGCAGATTTGTTGCCCGCACCTCGCAAACGGTCAAATGTCTCCTGATTGAATATTTTGATAACTTGGTCATAGCAGCGCGCAATCTGATTGGCATCGTACTGAAAAGTAGAACGCTTCAAACGACAGCCTTCTAAAAAGTGAGGGAAGGCTTTGTCGTATTCACCCAAGTCATCAAAGCACTTACCCAGCGCGAATTGAAGCAAGAAGGCATCCTCGTGCGATAAGGAGGCTTTGTCAGTTTGTTCTTTGGCGATGAGTTCGGATAAATTTTTGTCGCCTTCTTTGACCTTTTTGGTTCTGGTCAGCAGGAATCGTGCATAAAGATTGCCGGGTTCTATTTTCAACACTTTCCAAAATTGCTGTTCGGCCTGATCTGCCGCACCGTTAAAGATATACAGCAGCCCTAAGTCCAGCATCGCGGGGATACATTTCGCATCGACTTCAAGTGCGCGCAGGAAATATTCTTCAGCCTCAGCCAGCCTCATGACGCTTCTCAAAAGAGAGCCATAATTGCGAAGGATCAACGCCGAGTTCGGTTCCAGTTTTAGTGCGCTAAGGTATTTTTCTTCCGCCTCGCCGGGCTGACCGACTTCTTTTAAAGCAGATGCCAGATTGTTAAGCACCATAGCGTGCTTTGGTTTGAGCTTCAGCAGGCGACGGTAACTGGTGACGGCTTCGGCGTATTGCCCGAGCTGCTGCCTGACATTGCCTAAGCTGTAGAGTGCCTCAGCATGGTTGCGCTTGGCCTCGGTAACGCGACGAAAGCAGGCCTCGGCTTGAGCGGGATTGCCGAGACTCATCAGCAGCGTGCCCAGATCATATTGCACATCAATATCTTCGGGCAGCAACAGGGCGGCACGTTGCAAAGCCTCCAGTGCATTCTTGTGCTGCATTTGCAGTGCGATGCCAAGTGATTTCCATGCAAAGCCTGAGGCCGGGTACTGACTGGTCAATGCGCGCGCGCTGTTTTCCAGTTCTGCATAACGCTTGGCAGTGAGCAAAGAATTCAGATAGTTGGTTTCGGCAGGCGTGGGACTTGGCACGCGCGCAGCGGACGGCGCAGACGCAACAGTCTTATTGATGCAGCACTGTTTGAATTTTTTCCCGCTTCCGCAGGGGCAGGGGTCGTTTCTTCCCGGTTTCATTTGGCTAGTTTCATGTCGTCTATCCTTAGCGGCGCATTTTAACAGTATCGCTATACGCTGCCTGTTTGCGGTAAGCTATGCACTTTGCTACTACATCATTCCTGTACTATTTCGAAGGTCAAACAAGGCGGCGACGAACGAGCGACGCAGACAGTGCAAATAGTACGACAAGGAGTGAGTGAGGAAGCCAACGCAGTTTCACCGAAGAAATAGGACAGGAATAATGGCCCAATATGTAATGTCGATGCTCCGCGTGAGCAAAATCGTCCCCCCCAAGCGTCAAATCATCAAGGATATCTCCTTGAGCTTCTTCCCCGGTGCGAAGATCGGCCTGTTAGGACTGAACGGCTCGGGTAAATCCACCGTGCTGCGCATCATGGCAAATCAGGACAAAGAATACGAAGGCGAGGTGCAACATCTGGCCGGGGTTTCCATCGGCTATCTGCCGCAAGAGCCTGTGCTCGACCCGGCCAAGACCGTGCGTGAAGAGGTTGAATCCGCTTTGGGTGAGGTGATGCAGGCGCAAGCCAAGCTGGACGAAGTGTATGCCGCCTATGCCGAAGAAGATGCCGATTTTGATGCACTCGCCGCCGAACAGGCACGGCTTGAAGCCATCATCGCCACCAGTGGTTCGGATTCAAATCACCAGATGGATATCGCTGCCGATGCGCTGCGTCTGCCGGACTGGGATGCCAAAATTGAACATCTTTCCGGCGGTGAGAAGCGTCGCGTTGCGCTATGTAAATTGCTGTTGGAAAAACCCGACATGCTGCTGCTAGACGAGCCCACCAACCACCTAGATGCTGAATCGGTGGAATGGCTGGAGCAGTTTTTGTTGCGCTTCCCCGGCACGGTGGTGGCTGTCACCCACGACCGCTACTTCCTCGACAATGCTGCCGAATGGATACTCGAACTCGACCGGGGTCAGGGCATCCCGTGGAAGGGAAATTACTCCGAATGGCTGGAGCAAAAGGGCGCGCGACTGGCGACCGAACAAAAGCAACTCGACGCTCACGCCAAGGCGATGAAACAGGAACTCGAATGGGTGCGCCAGAATGCCAAAGGGCGTCAGGCAAAATCCAAGGCGCGTATCGCCCGCTTTGAAGAACTCAATTCGCAAGAACACCAAAAGCGCAACGAGACTCAAGAGATATTCATCCCCGTGGGTGACAGACTGGGTAATGAAGTGATCGAATTCAATAACGTCAGCAAAGCCTATGGCGACCGGCTGCTGATCGACGACTTCAGCTTTAAGATGCCGCCCGGCGCGATCGTCGGCATCATCGGGCCGAACGGCGCGGGTAAATCCACCCTGTTCCGTATGCTCACCGGCAAGGAACAGCCCGACAGCGGCGAAGTGAAGATCGGCTCCACCGTCAAGATCGCACACGTTGATCAAGCGCGTGACTCGCTGGAAAATGAAAAGACCGTGTTCGACGCCATCTCCGGCGGCAACGACATCCTTACCGTCGGCAAATACGAAACCTCATCGCGTGCCTACATCGGCCGCTTCAACTTCAAAGGCGCAGACCAAGCCAAGATCGTCGGACAACTCTCCGGCGGTGAGCGCGGCAGACTACATCTGGCCGAGACGCTGATCGCCGGTGGTAACGTGCTGCTGCTCGACGAGCCGTCCAATGATCTGGACGTGGAAACCCTGCGCGCACTGGAAGATGCCCTGCTCGAATTCGCCGGCTGCGTGATGGTGATCTCACATGATCGCTGGTTCCTCGACCGTATCGCCACGCATATCCTCGCGGCGGAGGGTGACTCCAAATGGACGTTCTTTGATGGTAACTATCAGGAATATGAGGCGGATAAGCGTAAGAGATTAGGCGAGGAAGGTGCTAAGCCTAAGCGGATTCGGTATAAGCCGATTAGTCGGTAGCTGAAAATGAGTGACGCATCACAAAGCAAACGCATCGTTATCATTGCCGGGCCAAATGGTGCGGGTAAAACAACGTTTGCCCGTGAGTTTCTGCCAACGGATGCAGACTTGCCAAATTTTGTTAATGCGGATTTGATTGCTGCTGGTTTGTCACCATTCGCACCTGATCTGGCAGCATTCAAAGCAGGACGGTTGATGTTGGAAACGATTGCAGCACACGTCAAGCTCAACGAAAGTTTTTCGTTTGAAACAACGTTATCCGGTCAGGCATATACTCAGAAAATTCCAAATTGGCGTGCGGCAGGGTATGTGGTGAAGTTAATCTTCCTGTCTTTGCCGAATGTTGAGATTGCTATTGAGAGAGTTGCCACGCGTGTGGAACAAGGCGGGCATAATGTCCCGGAAAGTGTTATTCGCCGACGCTTTACGCACGGTGCTAATAATTTTGAGCGTTATAAATTGCTCGTGGATAGTTGGCAACTGTATGATAATTCCGATACGCCTACTGTTTTGATGGATGAAGGGCAACGAAAATGAAAGCTCCAATTTCTCACCTTACAGATTCTGATCTGCAAAAAGTGCCGCAAGCATTACTCCGTGCGGCAGAAAAAGCGCGCCAGTTAGCCGAGAAAACGGGTACGCGGTTTGTTGTTCAGAAAGCTAGTGCGACTTCTTCCATCAGGCAAAAAAAATAAAATATATCCTGACGCCGAATTCGCGCGGTTGAGCCATGTCAAATACTGGAACACCTAGCAGCACGAACAGTACACCTATGAAGAAGATTGATGAAATGCGCACTGAATATCGGCGAGAAGACCTTGGCAAAGGCGTACGCGGGAAACACTATGCAGCCTTTAAGAAAGGGAGCAATCTGGTGTTGCTCACACCGGAGCTGGCAAAAATATTTCCCAATACCGAAGCGGGCAACACCGACTATCGCTACGACACACTGGATCGGCTTACCGCAGCGACCTACACCAATCAGACGCCTGCGCAAACTGACGAAGCCTACAGCTACGACCCGGTGGCCAACCGCCTCACCGACGCTAGGACAGCAGATAGCACTTGGGTCTATAACGAAAACAACCAACTCACCCAAATATCAAACGGGGCAGGCACACTCAGCTACACATATGACGCCAACGGCAACAGCAAAACTCAGACCGATAGTGCTAATGCCGCTAACACACGTAACTTTGTCTATGACATCGACAACCGTCTGACCGAAGTTCGCGACGCCGATAATGTCCTGATCGCCGCCTACAGTTACGACCCGTTCGGGCGCAGGATTAGCAAAGATGCGGGCACCCAAAAGACCTACTACTTCTACAACGCGGAAGGCTTGATTGCCGAGGCGGATGCTTTCGGGCAGGTGACGAAGAGCTACGGCTACGCGCCGGGCAGCACCTTTACCACCAACCCGCTATGGCAGAAGAGCGGTACGGCCTATTACACCTACCAGAATGATCATCTGGGCACACCGCAAAAAATGGTGAGCCAGACTGGGGCGGTGGTGTGGAGCGCGACCTATGATGCCTTCGGTAAGGCAACGGTAGATTCAGCATCTAGCATCACCAACAATCTGCGCTTTCCGGGACAGTATGAAGATGCAGAGACCGGGCTGCATTACAACTGGCATCGTTACTACGATCCGTCTACAGGACGCTATAGCACGAGTGATTCGATTGGGTTATTGGGCGGCATCAATGAATACGCCTATGTGGAAGGTAATGCGATTGGGAATTTTGACCCGAGAGGGCTTGCCTCCTATCACTTGCTGGGTGAACTAGGGAAGGCGTTTACGTCAACACTTTTTGGCAAAAACGCGGCTCAGCGCGGGGAAGAAAACGGGAGAGAGATCGGAAAGAAGATAACAATTCCATCACCTGGTTCGGGATCGACTTGCTATTCTGTCTGCACTACCGCTTGTCTTCCGACATTGGATGTTAAATTCCCAAGCTTTGTAACTGATCAACTTGAAAGTTGCACTAACGGTTGCACTTCAGAATGTAGGGATCGTCAATTTTGCAGAAAATAGGAAATGTTAAATGGCCAAGCTTAGCTTTTGATCAACTTCTAAGTTGCACCGAAGGTCGTAATTCAGAATGTAAGGAAAGTAAATCATGCCCCAAAAACTAACTTGGTCATCAACTGCTCAAACGAGCCTAATTGTCGGTTGGGCTAGTTATATTTTTACTTTCTATCCATTTGCCATACCAGCGATAGGATTTTGGTTAATGTTTCTTATGGCAATTGGAGGATTATTTTCTGCATATTACTTATCAGCAGAAAATAATCGAACTTTCAAAATACAACTAGCGTGCAGTATAGGAGTGTTGCTGATGTATCTATTAATTTGGGGAAATAGACTGATTAATAATTCCTCAAACGAATATGGGGGGGTTACCGACCTTGTCAAGATGGAAGCGACACTTGTGAACCATTTATTAAAGAATGGAGAAATAATGCGGGGAATTCAGCAAATTTTGTTTGATGTAATTCCTTTGTGGACTATTTGTTGGGTATTCATTTTTGTATGTACCAGACCTAATAAAGAATCAATGAGGTCGGACTCGATTGAACTTTGAAACTTTAATGAGCCTAGTTCGAATTTTTCGGAGCTATAGCTAAACGAAGCAAACGTAGTGTGAATCAGCAGCAATGAATTGAAATGAATATAACGACAGGTAGAACCATGGATACGAAGCCAAGGATAAGAAGCCAAGGACACTATTATGAATAATCTCGAATCCGCCAAGGCCGGAATGAAGGCGATGTAACGTCGAGCTGGCATATTGATCTTCGCTGCATTGGCTGTGCTGCCGTTTGCTGCACACGACCAACAACCTGCGCTTTCCGTGACAGTATGAAGATGCAGAAACCGGGCTGCATTACAACTGGAATCGTTACTACGATCCGTCTACAGGACGCTACAGCACGAGTGATCCGATTGGGTTGGAGGCTGGAGTGAATATCTACACTTACGTTCAAAGTAATCCAATTGTAGGTATAGATCCTTTTGGACTACAAGATTTCTCCCCACCTACAGGCAAGGAGCAAGCTAAAACTGCAGCAAAATATGCTGCTAAACTTCAGTTGTGTGAGGCAATTAAAGGTACTGATAAATGCAATTGTATTTATCACGCAGAGCTATTACTGTGTGGATTTAGCATTTTAAACCCTGCTGCATGGATTAGATGCATTTTGGGGGCCAAAAAGAAACTTGAAAGATGCCATGTTGAATGCGGCATGGATCCTGACGGTGAGAAACCAAGGCTATGATTGTTCGATATTTTGCCCAACACATGTTGGCAGTAACTTTAGGTATTGTAGCAGTGGTGATTGCAGTAATTGGTCAGGTGATAGTTTATAGTGCAATTCTTCCTCAACTTGATTCATATTCATCACCGCTTCTTACATTATTTGTACTTCAAATAATAGTTACGCCGCTAGTGGCATTTCTGGCAAGTCTTTTAATGGTGACAATTCTTCGAATTGTTAGTGGTCAGTTTAATTGGGGTTTAGGATTGATTGCCTCCTTAGTTACCTTTGTTATATTAACTATTGGGACGCAGCCAAACATAACAAGCTTCTTGACTTCTTTGATTGGATTGAGCCTTGGCTGGAGCGTTATCCCGATAACAACAATGATTCGGAAATCAAGAAAGTCGAAGAGGACAGAATCAATGGGGTCAGACTAGATTAATTTCTGAAATTAAATGAGCTAAGTTCAAATTTTTTCGGATCAATAGCTAAACGAAGCAAACGTAGTGTGAATCAGCAGCAATGAATTGAAATGAATATAAAGACAGGTAGAGCCATGGACATGAAGCCGGGGACACATATCATTCCAAGCCAAATCAGGCATGCTTTCACCTTGAAATAAGGATTTCCTTATATCCAATAGGTAAATTAAAGAGTAGGTTTCGGGTAAATGTATATCTAGCTCACCGTTTTATTTGGACGGGGGTAATGCTAGATCATCAACGGATAAAATGAATTTGACTCTATTGAATTGAGGAAAGTGCGAAACCTAAGTGGATTCGGTACAAGCTGAATATTCTGTAATGGAAAGTGGTTTAGGGAGGGGTATGAGATTATTTCAAAGATTAATACTATTAAGTGCAGCTTTAATTGTTGCTTCCTGTGCTACGCAGAGGCCACAACTTACAGAAGTTGGAATGCCACCTGAACGCATTATAGAAAATGGATATTCCCTGATGCCGTTGAATGAAGAGGGGTGGATGTATGGGCCGAGAAGTCTGAGCAATTTCTCTCTCATGAAGGAGGGCGGGAATCCGGATGAGTCAATCGTCATACAGGGTATCTTAAGTAAGTTGGATAATTTCAATTCGGATGCCGAATTCGTGCAGCTTATTGAGAAAGAGCAAGCCAAGGACACCCCCTCGCAACGATTCAAAACCTTGAGGCATGAGATTACCTCTTTTCCAATGAATGAAGTGGTTTGTGCCAAGTCCTACATGGTGGCCGAAGATAATGCGGCATCCAGAAGATCTGGCAATACCGGGATAATGATCCTTGAGATGTTATTACTGAGCTGTGCGCATCCCAGTGAGAAAATGGTTGGTGTCAATGTCGTCTATTCCCACAGATATTATCCTGGAGACAAGGATCCAGCCTTTATTGAAAAGGGAATGAGTATTTTGAATAGTGTCGAGCTGTTTGAGCCTGAGCAACCCTATATCAGTGCTGCCCAGAAATCCAATATAGCTTCGGCGAAAAACTTTGTTTCATTTTGTTCGGAGATCATGGAGCGGCCATCTGTAACACAGGCACAAGCTACTCAAGAAACAGACGCTAAATACTTGGAGCAACTGGCTTCAATTGGAGTGTCAATCGGGAGGCAGAGTAGCAGGAATCAAA